>Ga0105239_10004727_pt1 | contig 16166 bp, 17 predicted proteins | sample KBSC44metaG_FD_92761 | JGI IMG/M metagenome (GOLD analysis project Ga0105239, IMG submission 92761) | Corn rhizosphere microbial communities from Kellogg Biological Station, Michigan, USA - KBS C4-4 metaG | ecosystem: Host-associated > Plants > Roots > Rhizosphere > Soil | place: Michigan, USA...
CCGAATCGCTTACGAAGGCGCTGACGGAAGGCACGCCCCTCGACGTCGAGTGCCGCATCGTCGCCAACGGCCAGGAACGCTGGGTGACCTCACGCGGCACGCCAGAACGCGATACCGAAGGCAAGATCACGCGCCTCCCCGGCGTGGTCGTGGATGTCACGCGCCAAAAAACCTCCGAGGCCGAACTCCGTAAGAGCGAAGCCGAGTTGGAACGCCGCGTCGCCGAACGCACCGCCGAACTTAGGGTTGCCCACCGAAACCAAGAAGCCTGGAACTACAGCGTAAGCCACGATCTGCGGGCGCCCCTCCGCGCGATCGTGGCCACCTCCGGCATGCTTCGAGAGGACTTCGGAGACGTCCTTCCGACTGAAGCGCGGGCCCTCTTGGAACGGCAGGCCGCCGCCGCGACCAAGCTCGGGAATCTCATCGACGAACTCCTGCGCACCGCGCGCCTCGCCAGTCACTCGATGGCAGTCGAGCCGCTCGACATGACAGAAATCGCCCGGGAGGCGATCGAAGACCAGCTCAGCCAGACCTCGAAGCGCTTCGAGATTCACGTGCAACCCAGAATGGACGGCGTTGGCGATCCGAAGTTGGTGAAGCTCGTCTACACGAACTTCCTGGAAAACGCGATGAAGTACTCTCCCGCCGATACCCTCATCGAGGTCGGCCAAACCGATGAAGGCTTCTTCGTCCGCGACCACGGCATTGGCTTCGATATGCAGTACGTCCAGAAGCTCTGGGGCCCCTTCGAGCGCCTGGTCTCCGACCTGGATTACGCCGGCACGGGGATCGGTTTGTACAACGTGGCGAACATGGTCGAGCGCATGGGCGGCCGCGTCTGGGCCGAGTCGGAACCCGGCCAAGGCGCCACCTTCTGGTTCACGTTAGGCTAGTAGTGAAGCCGCGCCACGTCGACCTTTCCCCGGAAGATCCGGTAGATCGCGATCGTATAGGCGAGCACAAACGGGATTCCCAAGAAGGCGATCGACGTCATGACCGTCAGTGTCGGTTGAGTCGCGGCCGCGTTTCGGACCGTCAGCGAGTTCTCCGGATTCGGCGAACTGATGACCAAAAACGGGTACGTACCGAGTCCGAAAAGGGCAAGCAGTGAGGCGATTCCGATACTTGACGAAACGAACGCTCGACTCTCCCGCCCCGCCGTGATTTCGCGAGGAATATTTGCGATCGCAAGGAACGAGATGAGTGGAAGCACCATCAGCCAGGGTGACTGTCGAATGCGATCCCCCATGTGCGGAGCGAATACAAACGTTGCCATTGTCAACAGTCCGTAGCAGACGCCAAACGCGATCGTTGCCGACTTCGCCCAACCCTTCACCATCGTTTGCAGCTCTCCCTCGGTCTTCAAGACGAGGTAGATCGCCCCGTGCATCGCAAACACCGCCACCGTGGTCACGCCAACGATGAGCGCGTACGGATTCAACAGGTTGAAGAATCCACCTAGATACTCATAGTGGGCGTCGAGCGGTACCCCGATGACCATGTTGCCCAGGGCCACGCCGGCGAGCAGCGCGATCATAAGGCTCGCAATCGTGAAGCTCCAGTCCCAAGTCTTCCGCCAACCCAGTGACGTTTCCTTTGACCGAAACTCGATCGCGACGGCCCGGAAGATGAGGCCGACTAACAGAAGCATGAACGGCAGGTAAAAGCCGGAGAACACGGTTGCGTAAACGTCCGGGAAGGCGGCAAACAGCGCCCCTCCACCGACCACCAACCAAACCTCGTTTCCGTCCCAGACGGGGCCGATCGCGTTGAGAAGCACCCGCCGGTCGAGGTCCGTCTTGGCAAAGGGCAGCAGAAGCCCGGTGCCAAGGTCGAATCCATCGAGGATCGCGTAGCCCACCAAGAGCACGCCGACGAGGAGAAACCAGAGGGTTTGAAGGTCGAACGGGTAGTTCATCGAATGCTCTCCTCAAGGACCTTTTCGATCGCGATTCCGGCGAGAAGGTCGCCATCGCCAGGTTGCCCCGTGTCGAGAGGAAATGGCTCCGTCGCCTCGTCCGGTCCTTCCTTGATTCGCTTGTTCAGCAAGTAAATGAACAGCGCCCCCAGCAAGATGTACATCAAGCTGAACATCACGATCGACGAAAGGATGAGGCTGGCCTTGACCGCCTTCGAAAGACCCTCAGAGGTTCGCAGCATCCCGTAGACGATCCACGGTTGCCTGCCCATTTCGGCGGTAAACCACCCAGCCTGATTGCCGATCTGCGGAAGCGCGACCGCAGCGATGAATAGTCGCAGACACCACGCACTGTTCCAGAGAGTGCCGCGCCGCCACTTCACGAGTCCGACCACTACAAGTCCTGCCATCGCCATCCCGCAGGCCACCATCAGATGGTAAAGCTGGAAGACGGGTTGAACCATCGGACGCTCGGTCACGGGGATGCGGTCCAATCCCTTGATCGGCCGAGTCGCATCCCATGACAACAGGAAGGATCCGACCCGCGGCACGCTCAGTCCATGAGCTGCCCCGTTTTTGTCCACGTAACCGAACAGGGTCAGGTCGAGCGGCCCGGTAGTCGCATGGCCCTCCATGGCCGCCAACTTTGCGGGCTGATTGTGGGCGACGCCCACGATGCCTTTGTGGCCGGTAATAAATTGCAGCGCGACCGCCGCGGTCGCAACGCATAGACCGATCTTCATCGACCGGCGCGCCATCTCGAGGTGTCGCCCTTTGAGAAGGTAGTAGGCGGAGACCGACATCACGAGGAACGCGCCCGTACACCAAGCCGCGGAAAGCGTGTGGCTCAGCCGCTCCATGGACGATGGATTGAACACCATGGCCCAGAAGTCGACGATGTGAGCCCGCGGGCCTTGCTTCGTCTGTACGATCTGGTATCCGGCTGGCGTCTGCATCCACGAGTTCGCGACGATAATCCAGACCGCGCTAAAGGTGGACCCCAGCGCCACCATGCAAGTCGAGAAGAAGTGGAACTTTGGACTGACCTTGTTCCAGCCAAAAACGAGAACCGCGAGAAATCCTGACTCCAGGAAGAAGGCGAAAACTCCCTCGGCGGCGAGCGCGGAGCCGAAGATGTCGCCTACAAAGCGAGAGTACGAGGCCCAGTTGGTCCCGAACTCGAATTCGAGCACGATCCCCGTCGCAACTCCGAGTCCGAAGACGAGGGAGAAGATCTTCACCCAGAAATGGCAAAGACGCTTGATCGCCTCATTACCGGTCCGGATCCACATCGCCTCCATGATCACGAGGATCAGGCCCAGCCCGATCGAAATCGGGGGGAACAGGTAGTGGAAGGCACACGTGAGCCCGAATTGGAACCGTGCCAAGACCTCGGTCGACATTACGACTCCCTCGGCCGGACGATAAGGACCGGGTACGTTTCGGCCGCGACTTGGTGCAATGCCACCGACCCCACGATCGGACGCGTCATCGCGCCGTGTCCCTCGGAGCCGACGACCAGGAGGTCCGCTCCAGTGGCCCCCATCACGTAGTGGATCACCTCGTTCGCACTGCCCCGACTAACGATAGTCCGCGTCGAAAAGCCCGCCTGCGTCAGCTTGTCCGCAGCAGCCGTAGCGAGCTCTTGCACGCGCTCCTGGATCGTGCGCTCCACATCTCCGCCGAGCATCGCCAGGTTCTGTCCAAGCAGCCTTGCTTCGGTATCGTCGATGTCCCAGGCCGAGACCACGAAAACCTCGGCGATCCCCTCTGGGTGGAGCTCGATAAAACGGTCGAGACACCGGTCGGCAAATGGCGAACCGTCCGTCGCGAACACCGCTCGGATGGGACCATGTCCGCTGACCTCGCCTTTTGATATGAGGACCGAGGTTCGGCTTGTGATCGCAAGAGCACGGCTAACGGACCCAATGAAGCTTCGTCCCCGTGCGCCCCGAGAACGAGCGTTGACCGCGACAAGGTCAGCTTCTTCGACCTCCGACTGTTCGACCAGACGTTGCGCCGGCTCGCCATGCAAGAGGCGGCCGTCGCTCGGCAGATTCTTGCCGCATGCCCGCGTCGTCGCGTCGTGGAGAGCCTCACACCCAAGGTTGCCGACGATCTGGCCGTAGCGGTTGGCATCCTTAACGAGGTCACCAAACATCGGCCAGATCGGCAAATTCTCCGGCGCCACGTGAATGAGGCTAAGGGCCGGTTGGGGAAGCCGAAGCCGCTCCACCAGGCTTAGCGCGGGAATGAACGCACCGTTTCCATCGACCCCAAGCACGATTCGCGTACCGGTGCTCATGATGACTCCCGCGCGGATGCTTCTTGCTGGAGGCGGCGACAGTTCGCGCACTGGCCCGTGCATTCCTGCTTGGCCACCGGCAAGGTTTCGATTACCGGGTGCGCTTTGTCGATCGTAGGCGTGGATTTGCCTTGCGGCTCGTTGTCAGGCGTTGGGTTCATTGATTCTCCCACTCACGCAAAGTGAGTGGGTCCGAAGATAGTTTTGTGTCCGTGGGGGCCCGCGAACCAGTCAGCGGTTCGCCGTCCGACTTGTCATGTCATCCGATCTGAGGACACCGAACCCTTGTCTAGCGTCAAACGAACCGCGGACGCACCCTTATAGTCGGAGTGAGCCCTTTCGGCTTCCGCCAGGATGACCACGACTTTGCAAGCCACCCCCTTCGTCTCGGCCCAGGAAGCCGTTTCACTCGTCCGCTCTTACGACCGAGTCTATTTACATAGCGTCGCCGCGACCCCAAAGCTCCTCGTCGACGCACTCGTCGCAAGGTCGGCCGAACTGCGCGGGGTCGAAATCGTTCACATGCACACCGAGGGCGACGCCCCGTACGTGCGGCCCGAGTACGAGGGCGTCTTCCACCACGACGCATTCTTCGTCGGCGCGAACGTTCGCGACGCCGTGAATTCAGGGCACGCCGACTACATCCCGATCTTTCTCAGCGAACTCCCTTCCCTGCTGCGAAGCGGCAATATGCCGATCGACGTCGCCCTGGTCAGCGTTTCCCCACCCGACCGTCACGGATTTTGTTCGCTCGGCACCTCGGTAGATGCGAGCCTCGCCGCCGTGCAATCGGCTCGGATCGCGATCGCTCAGGTCAACGCTCACATGCCGCGCACGCATGGAGATGGGCACATTCATGCTTCACGCTTTGCCGCTCTCGTCCTCGGTGACGTTCCTCTTCACGAGATTCCCATCAAGGCTCCCACTGCGGTAGAGATGGCGATCAGTGAGCATATCGCGCCCCTCGTAGAGGATGGCGCCACCCTGCAAGCGGGGATCGGAGGCGTTCCAAACGCCGTGCTCGCGGCGCTGAAGGGTCACCGGCGCCTCGGCATTCACTCCGAATTGGTGTCCGACGGCCTCGTGGATCTGATCGAATGTGGCGCGGTAACGAACGAGGAGAAGACGAAGCACCGGTTTCGAACCGTGGCCGCCTTTCTCAACGGCACCCGCCGCGTCTACGATTTCGCCGACGACAATCCATCCGTCTTCGTGCTCGATATCGGCTACGTCAACGACACTTCGGTGATTCGGGTCCTCCCGAAAATGACCGCGATCAACAGTGCGCTCGAGGTCGACTTGACCGGTCAGATTGCCGCGGATAGCATCGGTAGCCGTCAGTACAGCGGAATCGGTGGCCAGATGGACTTCATGCGCGGCGCCGCACTCAGTGAGGGCGGGATGCCGATCATCGCGCTTCCCTCCCGAACATCTGCGGGCGAATCCCGGATCGTTTCTGCCTTAAAGCCCGGAGCGGGGGTCGTCACGACCCGCGGCCACGCGCACTACATCGTTACGGAATACGGCGTCGCCTATCTCGTCGGTAAGAACCTCCGCCAGCGAGCAAAAGCCCTCATCGCCCTCGCCCACCCCGACCACCGCGAGGCGCTTGAGCAAGAGGCCCATAGGCGCGGCCTCTAGGTTCCGAGACAGGGGCGCAATCAGCAGCCCTGGTCCGCTTTATCGCGTCATCCGATCTGAAGACGTCGAACGACCGGCTTGCGAAGGAAAAAGGGCGTTCGCGTACTTCGCGGACGCCCTCTTAGTTGCTCGACCTTGGCGCCGCCAGACGACTAGGGCCGAATCGCGACCTTCATAACGCCGTCCCGTCGTTCGCCGAACGTGCCATACGCCTCGTGGATGTCGTTTAGGGAGTACGAGTGCGTGATGAGCGGCGTCAGGTCGACTCGCTTCGACTCGACGATGGCCATAAGGCGACGCATCCGCTCTTTGCCGCCGGGACACAACGTCGATACGATTCGAATGTCGGCCAGGCCGGCGCCGAACGCGTCGTAGGGGATGCCGAGGGGGCCGGAGTAGACGCCGAGGCTGGATACCGTTCCGCCGGGGCGCACGGAGCGAAGGCAGCCTTCAAACGTAGATGGGGTCCCGAGCGCCTCAATAGCGACATCTGCGCCGCCTCCCGTCAGCCGGCGGATCTCCGCGGCGACGTCTTGCGATCGGTAGTCCAACACGATGTCGACGCCCATATCGCGTGCAAACTTTAAACGCGCGTCATCGCCGTCGACGCCGATCACGAGGGCCGCGCCCATGAGCTTGGCGCCTACGCTCGCACAGAGACCGATGGGGCCTTGGGCAAATACCGCGACCGAATCGCCGATCCGGACCCCGCCCGATTCCGCGCCGCTGAAACCGGTCGAGGCGATGTCGGCCAGTAACACGACCTGCTCATCCGTCAACGAGTCGGGAATCTTGGCCAGATTTGCCTGAGCGTCCGGGACGAGCAAATACTCAGCTTGGGACCCGTTGATCGTGTTCCCGAAGCGCCAGCCTCCGATTGCCTCATACCCTTCGCCATGACCACATTGACTCGTCTGGCCGGAAAGGCATGCTCGGCAACATCCGCACGGCGTGATGGCGCCAACGAGGACCCGATCTCCGATCTCATAGCCTCGAACTCCCGGCCCAATTTCCGTCACCACCCCAACGGGTTCGTGGCCGATCGTCAGACCTGGCTTCACCGGGTACTCGCCCCGGACGATGTGCAGGTCCGTCCCACAAATCGTAGTCAAGGTGATTCGAATCACCACTTCACCGGGACCGGCGGTCGGGATCGAGACCTCTTGAAGACCGAAGTCGTTCTTGCCGCAGAACACATTAGCGCGCATGGTTGCCATACCCTCAGTTTCGTCACCTTCGGGTTCCGGAACAAGCCGAGCGTTTAGCGTCCTAGGATTCGAGGACGCGAAACGCTCCCCGGCCCTGGCTCGGGAATTGGGACTTCTTGCAAGACGAGAGGGTTAGATTCAATCGGTCCCTGGCGATCCAGCACCATGGCGCGCATCATTGAGCTCGTTTGCGCCCTCGATCCTGCATGGTCGACATTCTGCCCTAGGCCTCCGCAAGCTCGGCCGTCTCGGAACTAACGACGAGTCGCTCCGGGCCGGTCCCTCGCAGAATGTTTTCGGCCAGTTGGATCTCTTCCGCCGTGCCGCGGGCGGCCAGAACGAATTTACCGGCGCGCAGATCGGCCTCGAACGCGATGACACTGTTGTGCGGAATGCCTATCCCGGCAATCGCGCCTCCGATGGCGCCCACGCTGCCGCCAATCACCGCGCCTTCAAGGAATCCGGCGATCGTCGAGGCGAGCCAGCCGCCTACGATCACGTGGCCGACGCCAGGCACGAAAAGCATCGCCGAACCGAACAGGATGCCCCATACGGAACCCCAAAACAGGCCGAGTGTTCCCAGTGCTCTCATTCGGTCGCCCGTGTTCACAAAGCCGACCGGGCGCTCTTCGGTGTGGTAGTCCACCCCAACGACCGTGATGTGTTTCAGGTCGAAGCCCGCCTCGCTCAGACGCCGAATGGCGTCTTCCGCGGACGAGTGTCGCTCATAGGTGGCGACAATTTTGTTGGTTTCGATCTCGGGTTGCATAGTTTTTTGTCGGGACGACGCCCGTCCGCTACTAGTTCGACCTTCTCATTCTCGCAATATTGGCTCGACTTCAAAAGTCGGCAGTTACGTGTCCTCAGATCCATCGACAGCGTTCAACCGGCTTGTCTCGTGTCTCACCGCCTCGGGCGCTGGGCCAGACGCGGACTATTGGGGAGAAAAGTGTAGCCACAGCTACACTTTGATGTATATTGAGCTTCAATGTGTAGTCAAGGCTACATTTAGAAAGAGAGACCATGAAAAGAAGAGGTTTTACGCTCATTGAACTGCTCGTCGTGATTGCCATCATCGCGATACTCGCCGCGATTCTGTTTCCAGTTTTTGCCCAGGCGAAGCTAGCGGCGAAGAAGACGATGGTGCTAAGCGACTTTCGTCAGATCGGGACCGCGATGGTGATGTATGCGTCGGACAACGACGGGCGGTACGCGCGGACTCAGACTTCCGACACCCCGGGAACCCCCGGCTACATCAGTTGGTGGTCGACGGGCTACTACGAGGAGGCGCTGAATGTCTACATCCGGGACGGCAAGGGCGGCGTCAACTCCCAAGACAAGCAAGGAGACCGCGCGAGCGTCTGGTGGGACCCATCCGATCCGGACAAGAGCGATCCCGCGATGTTCGGGTCCGTTCGAAATAACGGACTGATCACAGGGGTCACGCGCTCCGAGTCCGACCTGTCGCGTCCGGCGGAAACGATCTTCTTTACGCTGCGCCTAGAGCGATGGAAGGATTACCAGTGCCAAGCCAACGCCGTCTGCGAGCCGAGCCCGCTTCCGGTCGGCAACCCGAACGATGCCTTTTGGTTCAGCGACTATTTCGACATCTGCCTAAACCCCTGGAGCCCCGCCAGCAATCCCTCCGACCCCTACTACTGGCAAAAAGGCCTCGCCTCCCCACCCTGCGAAAAATTCCCCTCGGACCCGGCCTGCATCAACGAATACAAATCGATCGACGGCCGCTATTGGAATTCCCCCCTCGAAACCCCCAGATACCCCGGCGGCCACCCCTTTGCCTTCATGGATGGCCACGTGAAGATGGCCTCGTTCGACGCCACCTACATATCACCAACAAGAAACATGTGGTCCGTCTCCCAGCCATAGAAAAATCCGGCCCTCGGCAGAGGTAGCCCACGCCTCGACCGAACGGGAGACGCCGTGGGAGAGCATTTTGGAGACGGCGCCCAGGCCTACTTCCTGGGCTCAAACACCGGCAGATTATTCAAAGCAATGACATACCGGTACGCATCGTCCGCCCCAAGAATCATCTCCCGCTGCGCCGCCGGATCCAGGATCTTGTCCACCTCGGCCGCATACGCGTCGTACCCATCGCTCTTCAAGTAGTAATCCACCGGCGCGTTCAGATGCTTGTGGATAAACCCTCCCGTCGCCCGCCCACCGTGGGTGATCCCCCCGTAATACACATGAAACACCCCAAGGGCATAGTAGGGTCCGTGACCAAGGATCTCCGCTACCAGCTTCTTCGTGAGCGGTAACGCCTGCGAAGGAGCAGGCCAGGGCCGATGCATCGCCCGAAAGTCCGCCCGTAGCAACCCCGTCACCTCGCGCTGCTGCGGCCCGAAAGCCGGCATAGAAACCTTGCCCAAAACCCGATCCACCGCCTCGTGAATCAAAGCCCGCTGCCTCATATGCTCCTCCAGTTGCGCCTGAGTAACCCGCTCCCCTTGCACGGAACGGATAAAAGCCGTCGTATTCGCCGCCTCGTGCATGCTTCCAAACGACTCCCGCAGTAGCCGCGTGAGCTTCTCCTCCGGCACGGTAAGCGTCGAGTAAGTCCGGATCAAGTCGTACGGCTTGCCCTCAAAAACCCCCGCCTTGTTCTCCGTAATAAGCGCCCGAACGCGAATCGCACCCGCAGGCAAAGCGATAGACCCATCTAAGCCCGTCTTGGCCTCGAAGGTCTTCTTCCCGTCCTTATCCTCGATGACGACTTCCGCATCTGCCGCCAGCTTTCCGTCTTTGGTGACGGTCAAGACCGAATGACCATCGTCTCCCTCCGAAACCGCCAGTTCGACCGGCAGGCCAAGTAGCGCCCGGGAAGCCGTGAAGGAAGCGGCCGCCTTCGCGCAATACTTCAGCAAAAACCGACCCCGGTTCGAAGCCCGCCGGTCCACCACTCCGTACTCAAGGCTCGCCGCGACAGAATTCCCGGGAGAGGGGGCTCGAAACCAAGTCGCATCCTGCGTCAAATCCAGCGGACCCGAAAGCGCAAATGCCTTGACCTTTGACGACAAAGGCCCAAGCGGCAACGGATCCTGCTCCGGCACCTCCTGAAGCCCGATGGAAACGACATGAGTCCCCAGGTCGAGAGAAGCCCACAGGAAGTGCGCGTGGCTCATCGCCGGCAAAGCGAGCGAGGCTAGGAAAACGAGAAAGAGGCGGCTTTTCATTTCTTTGCGGGGAGCGGAGGAAGGGATAGAGATTTGCCAGGCAGCGGCTCGCCGGAGCCCCGCAGAACCGGCGTCGCTCCCGCTTGAACGGGAGCCGACGGCTTGGTGGGGTCCGAGGCGGTGACCGCTCGGATCGCGAAGAACAACCCTGCGATCAATATGCAGCAAATCGCCAAGTACAATTTGGTTCGATCCTTGTGCGGATTCACTGTCCGGTCCAAAGCTTGAGGTCGCTGAGCTTGTCGACCGGGGTCGCCTTCACATGACCGTCGACGAAGAGCGTGCTCGCCATGTTGTGGTAGCGCGGCCAAACGAAGCCGTACGACGTGCGTGTGAGCGGGGGTGCTCCGCTCCACATCGTCGGCGGATTCACTGTGTAATAGCCCATCCCCGTGTTTGTCGGATTCGCGGGGTCACCCCAGGTGCTGTCCGTTAGGAAGACCGTCTCGGCGGGCGAGTTGACGATGGTCAACGACTTGCCGACGCTGAACTGCGACGATGCCTGGCTCGGCGGAAGACTCAGGTTCCAGGTCGAGTCCGGTGCGAGATAGAACCAGTTAAATCCGTAACTCGGAAAGAGCCCCCAAAGATAGCCGTAGTAGGGGTTGTTCGCATCGCGGCACCCGCCTCCACAGTCGGGCACGCTGAGATCGGTAGTGTCCAGCGGCGACCGGAAGGTCAGCATGCTCTTTGTGTACGGCACGAGCAGCCAGGGCCACCGAAAAGCGCCAAAGTTATCTGGAACCGTCTGCCCCGGCGCATCCCACTCCTCGGCGGGAAAGCTTGTATCGTCATGATCCCCGGCGTAGAGGATGCCGGCCGTCCCGACTTGGCGGATGTTAGAGAGACTCGTAGTCTGCTTCGCCGCCACCTTCGCCTGAGCAAAGACGGGAAACAGAATCGACGCAAGGATCGCGATGATGGCGATGACGACGAGCAATTCAATGAGAGTAAACGCGTTCCTTTTGTTCACAGCAACCTTCCCGCCGGGTTCACTTCCCGACGCCGAAGATCATACTTGACATAAAAGTCTAGATTCGTCCGATTCTTGACAAAAAAGTCAAGTTTCGCCCGCGAACATCAGATGAGGCAAAGCCTGGGAGAGGAGCTTGCTCAATCAGCCCCGACAAACGTATTTTAACGGCCATTATTACGTAGCACGATATACCGTGTTATGATATATCGTGCCATGAAACAAGACGCGCCGCGCCGTTCCGAACTCAGCCGATTTGGTGAACCGGCGACGCTCGTGCTGCTGGCCCTCTCATCGGGCCCGATGCACGGGTACGCAATGATGACTGCGATCGAAAGAGACCTCGGATTCAAACTGGGGGCCGGAACCCTTTACGGAGCGATCGCGAAACTCCTGAAGCTTGGAATGATTCAGGCGCTCGATAGCGAGGACCGGGCCAAGCCCTACGAGATCACCGATGTCGGACGCCTCGCGCTGGCAGAATTCATCGGCCTTTGGACACCGGCCCTCCGATACGGGCAAACGAGGTTGGCATGAGCCGGTTCCGCTGGTCCAGCCTGTATCCCCGCGCCTGGAGGAAACAATTCGGCGACGAATTCGACGCCATGCTTGAAATGTCCGGCGTGCCCCCTCAAACGGCGGTAGACATTCTTTGGAATGCGGCGAAAGCGCGATGCTCCTTCGCCACGCAGGGCCTGCCTCTGGTCGCCGCTTGGATCCTCGTCGCCTGGCTCAATATCTGCGCCCGCGAAGTCCAATGGCCGGCGGCCGCTCTTGTGCTCGCGGCCTTCGGACTGACCGTTTGGCATCGCAAGCGTTGGCTACAAAACACGTTGCTCCTCTTCGGTGCGATCCCCATATCGAGCCTGTACTTCTATCAGATTCCCGGCATCCACCACGAGCCGCTTTACAAGACCGCCATCGCGCTGATTCCCGCATTCGTCGGAGCATCGATCGGGCTGTTGGTGAGCGCCGGCCAATCGGCCGAATTGAGGAAGGGTCGATGACGCTCTTCGTACCGGTCTTCCTCCTGGCGTTCCTGCTCACCATCATCCTAGTGGTTCGCTGCGCCTACCAACTGGCAGTGAGAAGAGGCATCGACGCCCGAAACACCGCCCTCACCCTCGCCGCGTTTCTCGCGGTGTATGCCGCCGCCCTAATCGGAACTAGCTTGGCAAGTCAAAAGGAGACCTTGGCGATGGGCGCCGTCAAATGTTTCGATGACTGGTGCGTAAGCGTGGACGGCGCGAAGAGAAGTGGCGACCAACTATCGGTCCATCTCGCAACCATCAACCACGGCCGCCGCCCCCAAGTCCCCGACTCACCTCACGCCTTCGTCGTGATCGACGGCCGCCAAATCCCGGTATCCGTGCCCCATTTGACCGACAAGATCGAAGGCGGCTCAACCCGTCCCATCGACATCAACATCAACCTCCCCGCCGGCGCCCGAATCGTCGAGTTCCTGATCACCGAAGGCGGGGGACCCTCGAACCTAATCATCAACGACGAAAACAGCCCCCTCCATGCCCATTCGACGTGGGCGGTCAGGAAATGAAGTCGCTCGTCTTAATCGCTCCGGCGATTGTAGCCCGGGTCTCGCCCCCGAGGGCGACGGCGCGGCGGGGTTTTGAATGGCCGCGAAAACGGTTAGCATCCAAGCGAAAGTTATGGATCGAAAGCCGTTGCCCTGGTATGTAGAGGCCTTCCTTACATTTTGGTTGGCCAGCCTTCTGTACGCGGCCTTCCCTTCGATCGCGGTCTCCGGAGCGCCTACAGTATTCGCCCAGGCGGGCAACGACCAGCCGCCGGTCTTCACTGCCTACTCTTGGTTTTTGGAGACGTTCCTCAAATACCGCCTTCCGTTCCTCTTCCTCGGAGTGGCCGTCTTCGGCATCTTGACGATCTACCTTTGGACCCCGATGGGCGCGGCGGTTCGGGCTAGGTTTAAATGGAAGCGGTTCGCGATCCTAACCATCGGGTTGTTCGTTGCCCTCGCCGGTTTAAGCATCCTCTTCACGAGCCTAGCCTTTCGGTCTGGCGGCGCCGTTCGGTAAGAATCTCGCCTTTATGCCCTGAACGAGTATCATTCGGTCGTGATTCGTCGGCTGAACATCTACAACTTCCGGTGCCTGGAGAGCCTTGAGCTCGACTTCACCGGTCGTTCGACGGTGCTTCTGGTGGGCGACAACGGCTCCGGGAAAAGCACCATTCGCAAGGTCCTGGAGATTCTCCAACAGATTGGGCAAGGGGTCGCTCGGGCCGACCAACTCATTTCACGCGAGGATCGGACCCTTTTTGTTTCCGACAATGAAGTTCGCTTCGAAGTCGAAGCTACTTTAGCGGATGGATCGGTGGCTCATTACTCGTTCGCTCTTGCTTTCGTCGGGCCCCTCGATATCATCGTAGTTAGCGAATCGCTAGTCGTTTCGGACGTTGTTCTAATTAGCCGAATCGGTGAAGAAGTAACCAGGCCGAGTGGGAAGACGCTCATCTCAGACGAAGTCCTGGCGCTACCGGGCTTCTTCGGGAGCAGATCGCCGATGATGCGATGGTTTCAATCAATCATCGTCCTTTCCCCAATTCCCGCGCTTGTTGACGGCGAATCGCGGGAAGGCACGAATCTTCCAAGTTTGCGCATGGCCGACTACGCTGCATGGTTCCGCACAACTATTGGCGACTATCCTACGGCCTACCCTCATTACTTTGAGTTCCTGAAGCCGATCATGCCGGATTTACACTCCGTCCAAAATCGGTCGACAGGGCTTGAAAGTAAAAGTCTTGAGTTCTTGTTCCGGGGCGAAGATGGCCAGGACATAGTCGTCCCATTCGGCTCGCTATCTGACGGAGAGAAGTGCCTCGCCTTCGCTGCGCTCGTCGTGGCGGCGAGCCGCTTAAACCGTTCCCTTACATGCTTCTGGGACGAGCCGGATAACCACATCGGGCTCTCAGAAGTCGGGCATTTCGTGACCGCCTTGAGGCAAAACTTCCGAAAACACGGCCAACTGATCGTCACGTCTCACAACCCCGAGGCAATTCGAGGTTTCTCCGCAGAAAATACGCTGATCCTATCGCGCGGTAGTCACCATGAAGGACCACGCGCACGGTGGGCCTCGGAAAGAATTTCAAAGATCGACCTTGCGGAGGCTCTGATGCGAGGCGATCCGCCGTTCCCCGAGGACCCCTTGGAGAAGCCAGAGGGTGAATAGACACGGACCTCACGTGCTGGTACTGGTAGAGGACGGTGCTAATCGATATATCGCCAACGGCTTTGAACAAGCGGTCGACAAACCAAGAGCACTCACAATACGTCCCCCCTCGCGCGGCGGCTGGAAAGTGACCAATCAGTTCATCGAGCTCGAAGTCGAGGAACTCAGGCGATATCCCAAAAGACGGATCGTCCTGGTCATAGATTTTGACCAAAGGCCCAAAAAATGGGATTCGTTCATGAAGAGGATTCCGGCCGACGTAGCGGACCGAGTCTACGTGATAGGCACCCTAGACGAGCCGGAAAACCTTCGCAGTTCCCTCGTCAAACAAGGCGCTATCGCCCCAAATACGTTCGAAAAGATCGGCGATCTCATAGCCTCGGACTGCCGGGAGGGTACAGAACAGATTTGGGGTCACCCGCACCTCGTCCACAATGCGAGCGAAGTTCAGAGAATGCGCGCGGATTTGAGAAACATCCTTTTTTAAGTCGCGAAGCCCTGGCGGCCGACTTCCCAAAGCCTAACTACTGCGCCAACTCCCGAAGGCGCCGCAGTCTCCCCGCCTCGTGCTCGGCCAAGTACTTGTCCGCGGACAACAACTCATAGGCCCGCCGGAAGTGAAGCTTCGCCTCGTCCGCCCGACCCAACGCCAGCAGGTTTTCGGCCAACTCTTCCGACGCATAACCCTTCTCGGGAAACCTCACCAGATCCCGCAAAATCGTAAGCGCCTCTTCAAACCGCTTCATCGACCGCAGGCACCTCGCCACCGCCCAATTGCCGATGCGCACGGAAACGGCGTCCCCCGATTCCATTTGAAAGGACCGCGCCGCTTCGAATTTCTCCAAAGCTTTGCCGAAATCACCGCCGTCATGGTAGGTCCAGCCCAAATTATTGAGCAAAGACCCTCGCCACTTTCGCGCCCGCGCATCCTTGGACAATGCCGCCATCCGAAGCGCATCCTCATTCCATTTGATCGATTCCGTCCCACTGGTGACGATGGCCAACATGTGAGCCGCATCGACGGCATAGTAGTCAAAGTGCCCCGCCCGCGCGAGATCCAGGGCCTGGCGAAAGTAGGGTTCGGCTCCCCGCTTGTCCCCGGAAGTGTTCTTCAACCGGCCCGACTCAAGTTGAACCCGAACCGCAACCACCGCGGAAGGCGAAGCCGACACCTTGCCCAGCTCGTCCCATCCTTCCGCGAACTTCCGCTGAAGCCCTAGGCACCGGCAGATCTGGGTATGAATTTCGTCAGCCGAGCCCGGATGGTCGGCAAGCGCGGCCCGCAACCGCGGTAAGCCCCCGGCCGCGTCGTCGATATTCCAAAGCGCGTCGATTTGCTCGCTCGTCATCTTTCCGTTCTGGACGCGAAAAGGCAGAAAAGCCAAAGCTACCCACGCGACCCACATCGCCGAGGCATACCCGAATTACGCCTCGCGAAGGACCGGCTTCCCGGCGAACCCCTGCAATGCAACCATCACGCACGCCCCCAAAACCAGCGACCCGATCATAAAGGAAAGCGCCCCGGAGAACGACTTCATCTTGTCGTAAAGCATCCCAATGATGATCGGCGACACGAAGCCGCCGACTTGGCCGAAGAAGTTGACCCAGCCCGTGAACGCCCCCCGAGACTCGGGCGGCGCTTGGTCGATCGCGATCGCCCAAAAAGGGCCAAAGCCCCCATAAAGGAAGAACCCCGCAAGCGACAGCCCGAACATGAA
>Ga0105239_10004728_pt1 | contig 16165 bp, 18 predicted proteins | sample KBSC44metaG_FD_92761 | JGI IMG/M metagenome (GOLD analysis project Ga0105239, IMG submission 92761) | Corn rhizosphere microbial communities from Kellogg Biological Station, Michigan, USA - KBS C4-4 metaG | ecosystem: Host-associated > Plants > Roots > Rhizosphere > Soil | place: Michigan, USA...
ATTAATGACGTAGTACTGTACCTATTGATCGGCCCTCATTGAAGAGGCCGCACACTCACGGCATTGCACGGTGTTCTGTGCGTCCACAGTGGTGCATACTGTATGAATACTGAACTACATTTCAAATATGGATCGTAAGTCTGGTCGCTCGGAAGACTACGCAATGCCCTCAACATGTGACATGTTTTATTTTCCGAGCGGATAGTACGTAGGTAAGTTTCACCGTCGTCTGGCGTGCTCGGGCCCATAATATTGCGTGATGCATCTAGCAGTCGCTTCGTTTCAAATCCGATAAAGTCCATGGACAGCGCAGAAATCCGTCCAAGTTCTCACCTACAGTCGACCACGCTGAGTTCTGCGAAATCTTCTAGGATCCCTCTTTGATCGAGAAGTGGCCCTCGAAAATCATGGGTCGACTCGAAATCCTCATTACTGGCAGTGGTATTGCTGGCCTGGCGACCGCCATTGCTCTACGACAACTAGAAAGCCCTGACTTCAAGGTCAATATCCAGCTATATGAAAAGGCTACGGAATTGAGAGAAATCGGCGCCAGCATCGCACTTAGTCCCAATGGTCTCAGAACGCTGGAGAGGTTGGGTGTGCACAATGCCTTGGATGACGATGTTGGCTTTCGTGGCCCGAGCGCCATTCCTATGATATATCGACATTGGAAGACGAATGAGGTCGTTAGCGATGATCGTTTCGTCAATGTTCCCGATCATAGACACCAAACCGCGCGGTTTCATAGGGGCCATTTGCATCAAGCATTGCTCGAACATGTTCCCAGGGAGAACATCCATCTGAGTAAGGAGGTCAGGCATGCTGAGGCGGATGCAAATGGGGTAACATTGTACTTCGAGGACGGCACCAGTGCCAAAGGTGACATCCTCGTGGGCGCAGATGGGCTACGGTCCAAAGTACGTGTGGCATTCAATCCAGGTCATGCATTGCACTGGACTGGGAGGACATTGTTTCGCTCAACCTTCGATGCCTCCCTGGTGGAGGCCATTCAAGACTTACCTCAGGACTCAACTCACTGGTGGGGACCCAAACACATATTCTTTGCATCCAAGCTAGGCAAGAATCAGTATACCACAGTCGGCCAGTATGATCCCACAGATTACCCTCAGAGTCAAGATCCCGCAACCGTCAGCTGGGACCAGGTCGGTGACGTGTCAGTCTTTCGCGACCTCTATAAAGACTGGAACCCTGTCGTCAAGGCTCTGGCGGAAGAAACACCTTATGTCAGGTTATTTCCCAACTTTGCGGGTCAGCCGCTTGAGTCGTGGGTTTTCAAGTCGCGGGTGACGCTCGTGGGCAACGCAGCACACACCCACGGTGGCGCATATGCTGCTGGCGGCTCCCTCGCCCTCGACGACGCATGGGCCCTGTACCTGTCATTTCTGCACATCCTGGCCAACGGGGAGCCTGGTGCAGATCTGTCGCTTCAAAACATCCACGGCGCGTTGATTTTGTATGAGAAGGTCATGCTCCCCCACACAGAACGACTCATGAAGAATGTGCTCGCTGGGATAGGGAGCTCCCCACCACAGAACGATGAGGAATTGCGACATAGAATCAAGAATCGACCTAGCGGAACGTGGCACACGGAGCATGATGTAGAAGCAACTTTTGTAAGGGTTCTGGGTGAACAAGAACGTCTTCGGAGGCCTGAGTCGTCGTCGGACTCGCGGGATGGAGTAAAGCAAAGCCGGCTCTAGGCGAATATGTTGTTGAAGAGGTCGCCCGTGATATAGATGGGGTGATGCTCGATCTTCAGAGCGCGTTGTTGTGACCACGGAGTGGCCCAAGTCAAATCCGGCTCAAGCGAGTGGATACTTCCGTGGAAACACAATAATTGTAAAAAGGGATTCAAACTATAGAAACGACAGGAGAAGTAGCCCTTGAGGGCATTCTTGAAACTCCCCAAAGTCTCTAGGTCCGTCCTTAGCCCTGAGAGGCCTTGTCTGCACCGTGAGGGTCCCCGGCGCAATGCATGGCTTACCAGCATCAGCCTCAGTGCTCACCAGAGCCAAAAGGCGCAGGCAACCGAAAGCAAGGCTAATATGGGCGCGTGAGTAAGTGTTCGTTCATTGAGAGCAAGAGCAGCACTAAACAAATACTATGTGGAACGAAGAGCGCGCTCTCGTACACATTTGAGTGTACACGCTAGCCCAACTAGGCAAGTGAGCCGAAGTGATTTGAGGGTGAACCGAGAGCGAACCCAACCGTGTGACACTACACGCCATGACATAGAGCACCAGCCCTTACCTTTTCCTTAGAGGCATTTCTTGATTCCAATCTTCCCTGTGCGAATAAGCCGGATACCACCACATACAGAAACATGCCAGGAAATTTAGCCGTAAGTCATCGCGTGTTCAATTCAATCCATAGGAAATCATGGCTGATGTCTCCTTGATTCCAGTCAAACAATGGTGAACAGGGTGTTTGTCAATGCCCCCTCCCAAGCCGCTGCATGCTCACCTGTGATAGTCTTGGCGCGGTCGTGGTGACGGCCGCCGTGGCAATCGTCGCCCGGGTGGTCGTGGCAGTCGTGGAGGGCGTGGTAGCGGCCCTGCTGGCAACAGCGAGCGGCCATGGCTGCACATGGACGAAGAGACGATCGCAGTTTTGCAGCGGCTCGGTGGAAATGGGGCAAACCTCCGCTACGATGGGAGCGGCCCGGAACTCGAGGTAAGGAGTGCTCCGTTTTGAACTGCTCTCCGTTTCGCGGGAACTGAGACTGACTGCCATGGATGCAGGCCCTCCTATCGGAGGCGCAGGTGCTGGCGGAGCTCATGGGGGTAAGTCTTCACAACCATCTCATATGAAATATGTGACTGACGATGCTTTTAGTTGCGTCCTGCATTAATGCAGCGTCTCGAAGTATGTATTTGTTGCACTTTCTTCCTAATATACTAATCGACTATAGGAGCTGGAGGCGTTGGAGGGCGAGGAGGGTAAGTTTCTCTGTCATCTTGTTAACCTGCTATCATTTTGCTGATGAGTACTTTAGACCGGCAGCAAGGGGCAGCGGCAACAAACGGCGACAGTGGCGGTGGCGACACCCACGACACCTGCAAGGACGATGGCAAGGATGATGACATTGTGGAAGGTGGAAATGCTGGTGCAATGGCTTAGGCAAGGAACACACTCGTTGGATAATCCCAACACAGGACCACAATAGAGAAAGCAGGGAACATTATGGTTCTCTCTCTTAATACTATTCATCTGAAGGGAGCTTTCAGTTGACGCGAGGCTTGTCTGCCCTGGTTGGTGCTGGCTGAGGAAATCTGGTGACGGTAACAACAGGATGGTTAGATGACATTGTATCCTCCTCGGGGGGCAGAGTATGCGTTTGATGAAAGTGGCCTTGTAACTGAGCAAAAAAAAGGGGGAGCAAGGCGACTCCGAAGTGACTCGAACATAATTCCCTCACAACACGGGAGGAAAAAAAAGAAGCAATCCAGAAATCCCATCAAAGGAACCATGCAAAGGAGATGAAAGTCAGTAATACAGTTAAAGGACAAACGAGAAAGTACTTACGAAGGTACTCCGGATGAGGGACCGCCTAGATGCGCCCTCACCACCAGCCCACTCGCCCTGCCGCCTTGTGCCGCCGCCGCCGCCCTCCCGAAGGAGAAAACTTGAACCAGAAATCCTTGGCTGAGATGATATCTCCTCGGCCACGGCGCCTGTGATGGGTTTGGATTGGATTTTTGGAGAAATTTCGCAATTTTGTTATGCCTTCCTGAGTAACCATGTCATGTGATTATAGCCTTGTGTATATCAGAGTTGCAAATTTCTTAGTCTCTTCCAACGCGTCAGCACTTGGTGTTGACCACATGCTGCAAAAATCACTGTATCGGGGAGTGTGAGGTGCGTGAATCAAAATCTCAGTCTTCATAGATTCGAACTTAAGATTTGGAGAGTTAAGAAAAAGAAAACATTTCTAGCACAGGTAGTCGAGCTTGGACTTACAGAAGCCTTCACTCGGCCAAGGGCCCCATGGTATTCCATCAATACCATTGAGGATTACTGAACGTGAACCCCCAAAACCTTTGATTGTACAGTTTTCCTTCATTATGTGATGGATGGGATAGTGGGCGTCTTCCCCCTGTCTGTGAGTAAGCAGGAATATCGACGGTAAATGTTCAAGGCTCCCTGCTAAGGTATTATGCAGTGAAGTCTTGCAGACCTCTCCTGGCTACTGACTAAGCAGAACAATGAGTAGGGGAGCATTGGGTCCAACTTAGAGAGAGCACCAACAACAGATCCCAAGCAATGGTAGCCTTGTCGTGTTTGGCGCATCTTGGAGTAGCACCATTGTGGTTGTGGGCAGAAAAGAAACGAGAGGAAGTTTTACCATTCAGAGTGCGATGGAATGGGGACATCCTCACTCCTTTGTTTAAAAATGGTACAAATCGACTCTCCCGGCACCCACTTTGTGAAATAACCACTTGTAATTAATTACGAGTTCGGATTACTGCATTTGTCCTCCGTGCACCGAGCTCACCCTTATTGTTTCAATCCCGTAATGCTCCGAGCCGCCCCCTTGCTAAACTCTCAGCCCAGCCTCCCTATAATAAGGGCGCCTTGGCATGAGAGCTCCACCACACAACACCTGCCATTGAATCTACGATCATATATTTTACTTGGCGAATTGTCTCCAACAAGCACCAAACCACTTTTTAGCCACATCTATTCTTGCTTATGGACTGGCTTATATGTTTTCACAACACACCATGCATCTAATTTTGTTTCTAGCTACATTTGACTAAGTGCTTCACTAGGTATTCAGTATATAGCATAGCGATATCCTATCCTTAACTGGTACCGAATAAATCCGTTTATCCGGTATCTGACTAAAAGTCGAGCTACAATGTCCATCACCATTCGAGCTATCAATGCTGATCGGTTCAATGAGCAATATATCTCCTTGATCCAGTTCTTTGCCTCAAACACCAGTTCCTTTAATGACAGTGTGGGTTCGAACTCGGATCTGAGTCGACCATATCTATCGAACAAGTTAAATGCCAGCATTGATGTCTCTTTTGAAGTTCGCGAGTGGAATATCTTCACCCTTTTTCGGGGAATGATGCCCAACTTACCAGGTACCGTAACCTGCCAATCTTGTATGAGACACCACCACAGCTTTCTTTCGGAAGAGATATGGGGGCAATTCGATATGTTGGGCATAGCATACTCACCGAGGGAAAGCATCATCAAATGCACCCCGGGTACTGCTGCGCCTGACCAAATCCCTCTGATAGCGACATGACCTCGGTGGTGTGGTACTGCCACTTGCTGTTGACCCTCGATATTCCATCCTAGGGGTCTCTTGATGAGATTTCGATTTTCGGAACGGAGATTCGTCTCGGATTTGGGTATGACTGCCTGCCACAGTGGTTAAGGAAGAACGAAAACATGGCCCGCAGACTACATTACCGCGTGTCTCGATGCCAGACTTCCAACACATCTTAAATATGATCGATGTTGTCAAAAGCAATGGCAGATCGGAAGGCCTGTTAATGCAAGTTCAGTGAATGGAAGGGCAGGCAGCTGCTCATCGCTGCGCGCAAGGTTATCCGACCAGGCCGTCCAAGAGTGTGTGAACGACGCCAAGGTTGGGCTGTGGCAATGACAACCTTTGCTAAACACCGGGTTGGAGCTCCAGCGACCAAATTGATCTGCACTTGCATTGTCAGTACACCAATGAGCAGGGTCAACCTACCTATGCTCCCAATCTATCCAGTTACTACTAAAGCGTCAGCATCGATACGTTTACCACAAACATTTTGCAAAGGGGAAAGAGTCTTGCCAGTCGCCTCCAGAGCCGTACATCAAGTAATCGCAAAGATGGCGACCTTTTTCTTAAGACTGTGAAGCTCATAAATCCACTGCCGTCGGGAGCCCACCTGCAAGCTCGGTCCAGCACAGTCTAGTAGGTCTTTATGGCAGATGGTGCTCGACAATACATGAGTGGCTTCACTGAAACCTGGCCCATGGCTGGAGGACTTCACCAGCGCATCCATCGCCTGAATTTTCAAAAAGTCCTTGGAAAATTCTCCATGAGGGTCTTGATTTCACCCTGGCTGTCCATGTTGTCGCTACTTGCGGTAGGACTTGGCACCTTGAAAGCCCATGTTTGTGAGGCGTGATTTCAAAAGCTCAATGCTTATATAAGCCTCTTCTGGAGCACCGGGAATGGGCTTGGGAATGAAGACTGAATCCTTCTTGGCTCCAGTGCATTTGCATATCCTGCGTACAATGGCAAGGTAGTGCTCGCCGCTTATATCGTGCCAGTACAGAGGGTTTTTGTCAACGCGTTCTGTCACCTTGCAGCGCTCACATACTGTGACTTTGCTGGTCACACCATCCTTGCTCACGCAGACGGCCCGGACGTCCTGGAGAGAGACCCAGGCTTTCTTTCCTTCTAAATCTCCGTCTAGCCGTGCCTTGACAGCCTTATTTATCTTGGTGACTTCATAGTCAAGCTTCCGAGTTGTACTCCACAGGAGCCCGTCGTCCATCCCAGTGGGAATGAAGACATTGCCACGAGAATTCTTGGTGGCTTTCTGACATTCATCTTGCACCATACAAGCTCGGTGGACGGCGATATGCTCACCAGTTTTGGTGTAAAATTGGGGCGCCTTGTCCATGAAGGTGGTTTGCATACACCTGTTGCAGATGGTATGCACCTGGATAGGATCTTGGCCTTGAGGGCCACGTTTAAGGTCATCCTTGAGCGTTGCCCCTACGATGCCCTGGGCCTGCGCTTGCTTGTGAATGAAATGCTTGTCCCAGGGCTCCTTAATCACTTGATATGTGATCCGAACAATATCTTCAGACACAGTGCCCATGAAACCGGTCTTTTTCAGTATCCAACGGATACGGCCCTTGATTGTCTCCTCGTGGATGCTTGTCAATCCATTCTTCACCAGAATGGCTCCATGTCTTGCTTTACACAAAGGACATGGATTGTCGCCTCGTATAACACAGGTTTTGGAGTTGGCCAGGTATCTCGGCTGAGAGTCGGTCCACTTTCCGCTACATCCAGCTTTATTGCACTCGAAAGAAAGTGTCAGTGGGTCATCATCACCACATTCACGAGTTGCTTGGCTATAAACGCCATCGATCACTTTCTTCCAGTGATCTTTTCTCTGAAGAGACTCTCTTGTATAGCGCTCCTGCGCAATGCAACCTGGATCAACTATAGACAAGAGAGCCTGGACAGGACTCACGTCAAAATCGCCAGTGAGTTCCAGATATTTCTTCTGGCGCTCTTCATCCTCCTCGAGGTATCGGAGGAAAACTCCTGGAAGCATTTCCAGAGGGACAACCTCATGTGTCATTCCTTCCTTGAGGTTCTCATAGATGATGCTCTTCTGCAAGAGCTACAGAGGATCCTCAGGGACAGTTTCAGCCACCACCGTTGGGGCAGCAGAAGGAATTGGCTTCGTCGAGGTGGAAGAATACGTGGCATCAACCTGTTTTCCTCTGACGAGCGCCGCAATCTCAGCATTCATGGCTTTTGCGCCAACTAGCATATCGAGGAAGTATGTCCTCCTGATCTGAGCTTTACCCAAATCGTATGCAAAATTGACATGATTGTCATAGCCCCTCGCGACGTTGAGACGGCGGCTTCTCAGGATATATTCTGGGTGCCATATGAGGATGACCACCTTGCCAATTGAACCATCTTCTGGTTTTCTCCAGATAGCAGTATCAATAATGTGCTCCTCATTTATATAGACTTTCCTCAATTTGAGTTTCATTAGTTTGGTGACCAATCTACGATTTTCACCACCACAGACAAGGAGCACTTTGAACGGGAGGGTCCCCCAGATCCATTTCACATAATCGTGATGGACATTCTGGTGCCCCTGATCCCAATGCTTGGGTGTCGTATCACTGGTTCTCCTCAGGATACCATTCTCATCGAGAATACGCCAACATCATCCAGGTGATGGCCAGGAGAAGTTCATAGTTCACACTGTGATTTGAAGACAATGCTGCTTGCATATCCGGTATCATGATCCCCATTTGATCCATTAAGATTGCATCATGCTCTAGAGAGCTCTCAGCGGAGGCGGAGAGAACTGCACGAGTGCCGATGACGGTAGCTCGGAAAAGCAGCGACGATTGCAATGCCATTGGGAAAAGCATGCTCAGGAGTGGATTCCAGTGACCGTCGACCAAAAGCTCTGGTCCGTATATGGGAAGAAGGGCTTGAAAATCTTGAAGAAGTCAACCAGAGCTCGGAATTCATCAAACCCAGGCCCACCCACGATAATCAAGGACTTCTTGTATGGCTGTATCTGTTGGTATTGGGTACGCGTCCATTGGGTCCAAATAGCTACTGTTATTCTTCAATCTTTGAACTTGAAGCAAAGACCCTTGCCTTTTGAGATTTCTTTGGCGGAACGTGCAGGGATTGCAAGTCTGACCGCTTTGGCAAGAGCAGTCCCCTTGAAAACGTGTGCTTTTTGTGTTTGCAACAGCTGTTGGGCGATACGCCGCAGCCCATTGGTATTTCTGCGACAAAGGTCCAGAAGCCATACTGGGTGTTGTATTGTTCCTGAAATAGCCAAATTGGGATACTCCGAGAGTGTCCTGACCGTCAAATTATGGGTTAACATCCGCTTTACACTGCCATCTCTCATGCTGCATGAAGAATGTCTGGACGAGGGCGGAGCACCCGAAAGCACGCGATACTAGCTGTAATTCCTATCACCCTTTAGGGAGCAGAAGTTAGCGAATGGAGCGTATTTGAAGTCGCATTGCTTGAACCGCTGTTCATAGGAAAGAATAACGCTGCCAACTAGAAAGGTAAAGTTCGACCGCTGACAAAGTTGTCGGCCGCCGTGAAACCATAGCGGTGCCATCATCGGCCCGGTGACAAAGGCATGATAGGCAGATCTCTTTAGATCATGGCTCAGTCAAACTTGCCAAGATATTCAATGACTCTTTGTTCAGTGGTAAGTGTAAAACATGGCGCAGCTGTTGCGGGTGAGCTTTAAATTTGCCTCATTGGGGATCGCTGGCCAATGGGTGAAGCCTCCATCTGACTCAAACGGGAAATGCATTGCTTAGGTAATGAACGGTCACCATAATCATGCGTCTGAATAGCGCGAAGTTGAAAATAAGATGTGGCAAAGCTGATCATCGCATTTCAATGTGGAGGTCCATTCATGAGAGGTCGATCCTTCTCCGCGGACAGGTGTCGGGTAGATTGCTTGTTCTCAATGCCAACGGCTGGGACCCGAAAGAAATCATAATCCTAGCGGTGACTTTAGTCATGTCGAAGATGGAGGAGCATATTCAAAGAGTTCCCACCCAGTGTGGTAACATAGTGCCAAGAAGACGTAGAAATAAAGATAATTATAGTGCGTGGAATAAAAGGCTTATTATTAGGCCTCTGGTGCTGAATGCACCTTAGCGTATTGGCTAGGATTTAAGGTTATAGTAACTAGTAATATTAAGGCGTGAGTCCTCACCAGATTTGATATTTTTGCCAATACTAGCTTAAACCTTATCTAGATTATGCTTTCCCCACACCACATCCCTTAAAACTACAAAACCAAAGGAATATTGATTAAAAAAGAATCCCACGATAGGGAATCGAACACTTAATCAACAAAACTTCAATAAATTTGGGAAAAAAAAGAAATCTTCCGGACCGGGGAGTCGAACCCCGTGCTTGACGGTTCTTAAGATTAATTTCATCAATTGAGAGCGTCAAATGTTACCGGTACACCAGCCCGGATTAACTACTTCCCGATTCAGATGCTGTCTGATGGATTGTTGAAGACGATTTCTCAAGATTAATATAATACTCTCTTGAAAAAGGAAGCGTGGTGGGTCGAATCTTAATAATGATGGGCGCTTGAGGGTTATTAGCCACTGCAGGCGGAGGTCAGGCAAGTCCTAGTCCTTGTCATTTGAAATATCAACTCCCACCAAAGAAATTTCCAAGTTAATCCATTCCCCTGACCAAGTCAATAGCCAAGGCACCCTACAAAAGCCCACCAGCAACATCTCATGGCAGGTTGACGCCCATCATATTATCATCACCTCGCCCTGAGTCATGTCTTATCTATCGCTGGCAGGAACGTAATCAGCTAGCTCAGCTCCCCAACAAGCCAACAGCATTGCCCTTGAAGATCCAACCAATCTCAGTATCATTATACAACTGAGGCAGCGTCTCATTCATTGCACCCGTCAAACCAATGGCGCCGGCTGGCGCCGTGAATGCAAAGTCACTCCCATACAGGAATTTATTCGCCCCCCAAAACCGACTCATACTCCAGATCTGACTCAACATGCTGAAGCCTGCAAGATCGAACCAGAATTGCTTCTCCAGAAGGGCCGTGGCATTTGCCAGGGTGTACGGGATCGCAGGACGGTCAGAGCCGACCTTCGCTCCCAGGAGAGATGAAGTCCGCAAGAAGCGCTCGAATACCGCGGGCAGGACTCCTCCGCAGTGCGGGATGATCCATTTGACGTTCGCATAGTTCTGGACCGTCCCCGTGAGGATGAGATCGGAGACCGTGCGAGCGGCGTCGAAGAAGAATTCTATCACGGGGGCTTGGTATGCCCACATCAAAGGTGCCACGTAATCCAGTCGCGGCGTTCCTGTGATATCTCCAGGGGCGTTCTTCGGGCACGGAATAGTTGGGTGGATGAAAATCACGGACCCCCGGGCATTAAGCTTCTCATAAAGCGGCGCAAGCTTTGGATCTCCGTGATAAAGTCCCCAATGGTTCGATAGGAGCACGAAACCGTCGGCGTTCAATTCATCCAAAGCCCGGTCGATCTCGAGGAGCGCTGCATCGATATCTGGTAATGGGAGGGAGGCGAAGAATCCAAATTTGTCGGGGTACTGCTGCTTTAGATCAGATGTGTAGTTATTGAACTCCCGCGTTATCTGGATGTTGGCGGCTGTATCGTTCGGATAGAGGTTCGTCCCTGGACTAGAACAGCTCACGAAGCTCTTCTCAATGTTGTTGGCCGCCATGAAGTCAAGATGGTATGACACGTTCCAGAACTACCCTCAGGTCAATGATGAGCTCGATCAAAGAGGCATACGGCCATTCATCCTACCGGTGGAGCAGCATTGCCATCTGGCTTTTGGACAGGTTAGTACGATTTCTCCATGGACCGCTCGGAGAGACTTACACCTGGAACCCAACCTGCATCTATTACCGCTTGTCGATACCAATCCGGGTATACATGCGAATGGGTATCGATCTTGGGCGTGCTAAGACCAGTTGCTCCATTCGTTGCTAGCACGCCGCAACTGCAAGCAAAGGCGCCCAAGACTGGGTAGAGTAATGTCCTAGGAACCTTCATGGTTGAGTTGACTCTGAATCTCAATTTTGCATCCAACCAATGAAGACGGGTTGAGGCGAGCAATCAGTCGACATCGTTCATACTTATATACACCTAAGACGAACCCCAAGCGAGCTCAGGATTTGGATCACTGCCATCTTGTCTGCGGGGAGCTCCACCTCCATTACTGACCGCTTTTGACCTGGTACCATTAGATGTACGTAGTATCATGGCTCTTGGAGCGCCTTGGCAGCTCAAGCCAATGAGCTCGTCAAAATATTGGAGATCCTTATGAGAAATAGACAGGTCAAGTTGCACAATTTCTGCTAGGAGAGTCGAAAGGACAGCCCGGGGGCACCTCGGACGGGGCTGCCGTTCGTCCCACAAAGAAAGGCATGATGATGGAGAATCTGGGGAAGATCTTGAGGCTTGGCTCATCGATAAGCCCCGCATTATGACCAAATGTTCACCTTTCGAATTGCTCGGATCCGACTCTAAGGGCTCTACAACATGCAAACGTGAGAACCGAGGCTGCAAAATTGGGTAGGCTAACGGGTCTACGAGGTACCTGAGAATGCCCGGTGCATAAACGTCAGGGCATCCGATACGGAGACGCGGGGCCCGTCCTTGTCAATCCGACCAAAGTTAATGGCTATGGTTTGCTCTCAAGAACAGGATAAACGAGCGCTCTTTCACTCTAGTTTGCTCTCCAAATGGCTACCGTCGCCAACGTAGTCTCTTCCCATTTTTGGCCAGGGGGGCCATCGGATCATAATCGTTTGGCAAAGCTGAGCGGAGATCTTACTCATGGATGATGGTCTGTCCTTCATGTTGGTCCCGCGGCAAGGCTGGGCCTTTCGAGGTCAACATTGCTCAAGCCCAGCACCTCCATTCTTACCGGAGTCAACTTGGCCAATCTTCAATCATATACTGATTTGGGAAGCAAGCGAAACTGCACCCGATCACGAAGCTACAACTACAATGAGACCACTAGCCAGCTCATATTGATCGAAATCAAGGCCGCGCAATTTCTCCCTGGACATGCATGGGAAGCTCGCCATTCGAGGCTCGAACTACATCCTCAAACCTATGCATAGCAAGTCAGCAAGACATCCCGATATCAATGGTAGGTAACACAAACGCAGATTGAAACATGATGTACACCATCTCGTCATTGTAGACTGTCCGGGTATACTCAGCCTCCTCATGGCCAACCTTGATTGTCTTTGTTCCGCGTCCAGCACAGGCAGCGTCGGCCATTAGTTGTGCTTGAATGCATCTATCCATTGCGCCAAATAGGAACGCTGCACCATCGACCGTTTTGGCCACAGTCAAATGGCCATGGTTCTGCAGAATCACGCCCTTGGTGTTCCCGAGAGCTTCGGCGATATGTTTTCCCTCGTCCGGGTTGAAAGCGATGCCCCCAAACCCTGCGTACACTCCGTGATCGTTGTAGAATCTGCAGGTCTATCAAAATATTCTTCTAAGAGAAGGATCCTCAATGGATCAGAATCACCTGCAAGCATCTTGGTTGATTGGCTCAAGCTGACAACCGATTGACGAAAACGCTTTACTTGGGACCGAATGGCAGTGGACAGCGGCGATGACATCAGGCCTTGCTTCATGGACAGCAGAATGTATGATATATCCAGCCGGGTTGATTGAATGCATGTTCCCTCCCTCTTTGACCTCCCCCTCTTTACTCACAAGTACCAGATCATCAGGTGTAATGTAACTGAAAGACTTTCCATGAGGATTGATCCAGAAATGATCGGTCATGATCGGGTCCCGGACCGTGACGTGACCACCGGCACCCTCATTGTTGTATCCTTGATAGCCAAGCCACCGCAAAGCGGCAGCGTGATGGAGTTTTCGATGTGCTCTTTCAGCCTCCAGACTCGCGAACGTCGGGATCCGGATTCTAAAGACTTCCTTCGCGTTTGGTCCGCCGACTTTCTGGTACGCGCCGTAGGTAAACTCGGTTGGTGGCGGCTTGCTTTCTCTGAAGCTGTCAGAAAGGATTGCCGCAGGTGCCTTATTCGATGTAGCAATAAGCCTTGTCTGAGGTCTCTGAACTAATTGCAACCGAGGTGACCTTAGCTGCCGGGCTACAACTCTAAGGAGCGGTAGTGAGGTCATGATAAAGAACTCATATGTCGTAGAAGCCTCGAATTAACCAACTTCCAGGATATCCACCTTTGCTCTAGAGTAAGTGCAAATGTGCTCCAAATTGTAGTCTGAAGTCTCTGGCCTTATGGATTCGAAGTATCGAGATAAGAGTGAGGTGAGTCTGGATAGAGCGGCACTCGAGGCCGATCTCCACACATTTGGAGTGGTTGTTGAGGGGATGAGAGGAGATCTCGACTTGCGTTCCGAGAGGGTTACTTCTCCAACGGTCGGCATCACGAAGCCGAAGGACCTCCCTATATGCCAGTTACCAAAGGCGGCGAACCTTGTGTGCAGGGGGGATGCATAGTGAGGGGTTTGTATCTAAATCACCAGCCCCGATGGGTTGTGATACAAGGCTAACATAGTAGGGCGCTGCTACTGCCATTTGATCATTCTGTAGCAATGCTTACTTGGCCTTTATTCAACGGTTGGAGGCTCAGCACTTGTGATGGGGTGGCAAGAGCGAGAAAGGCAAGGCTGAGGAAGAAAGGGGAATCGTAGCCCTTCAGAAGTCACGGCCCTTTAGCGGCCATAACTTCGTATTCAAGCTGCAGCTCAGAGTAGCCTAAATAACAAAGGATCTGTTCTATCCGTCTAGAATCGACCAATCCTGACTCTTGACCCAATCTTCGATCTTTGTAGGCTCCTCCTCGAACTTCAACTGTCACGATGTCAGTAGCTAGCCCCATTTGCGTTTTTGCTGTTCTCACCTCAGTTATGATTCTCGTTCCTCCTTTATCACCGCCAAAATAGCCAACCTCCTCAACATACTTCCACATCTCGCCCAACTCCAGCCCCACGCCAGGGATTGGGACCTTATCAGCCCAGTCTTGAAGGCTGGTTTCTTCAAAGTACACCTCGTGGGGAAATCGCTTGTTAAGAAAGTCGACCCACTCCCTGTGTGTCGTATAATTGGCATACCCAGCATATTTACGTACCTTCCCTTGCGAAGTCGGTGCTGGAAGAGTTTGGCTAGAGAGTGCTTTCACAAAGATTGCAGGGTCACGATTCGGGTCTATGAAAGGGACTGGCATATCAATGGGATTTGGCATTAGGACACGGTATCGACCATCTGGTTGCTGCAATGCAAGTTAGTGGGCAACAAGAGACGAAACCGACCACGGTGAACAGACCTTGGTAGGCATCAGGGGAGTTAGGCGCTGTGTGTTCGTGGCAAACATCCCTAGTTGAAGCTCGACAGTCTTTGAGACTAGTTCTGGAAAGGCGGACTCCAGATAATCAATTGTCTCTGCCTTCGCGTCGAAATGATAGATATTCTTGAACTTCTCTCCACTCAATTTTGTCGCCGCTGAAAGACCTGAGAAGATGAAGAGTTCTATCGTCTCTTTGTTGGCAGCAACCGCGTGCACAAGATTCTTTCCCTGAATTTTTTCAAGCCGGTAAGCCTCCTCCACAATTGTTTTGACACCATCTCGCAGGAGTTGTGGAATCAATACTGAGCTAAAGAAGGGGTTAGCAAGGCATGCAAGTGTGCAAATGTTTGAAGCTGTGAGACTTACATATCAGCAGTGACACCGTAGACAATATTAGCACTCTTGAAACGAGTTAGTCTTCATGCCTTGGCTGGTGTAACAGTTCGACCGAACCTGAAATGCTTTGACCAGCGAAGCTTCATCGAGCAGATCACCTTCCACCAATTGTACCCCTCGAGCCTGAAGTGCTTGAGCCGGGGAGGATTGGGGGTCTCTGACAACCGCACGGACTTTGAAAGCAGGATCGTTGAGGAAGGCATCTACCACAGAGCCACCTTGCTTCCCAGTAGCCCCAAAGATAACAACTGTTTTTGCCATTGGAGAATGATGTACTTATCTTATTTTGAGGTGGAGAGGGCTGAGCAAGGAAATCATGCTCTCGATGGATACTCCATAGATATGGAGGTTAATATACTTTTCAAACCGGGAGATCCCGTTCAAAATGCATATGCCGATCAGTCAGCCAGGCCTGCATGAAGGTTCTGTGCAGTTTCAAGTCAGTCCACTATTCAGTGCATTACACTGCAGGGCTGGAGTGAAATCTGCATATCGAAGACGGATGTTAGGGCATAAATCTGCATTGTTGAAATCACGATCAGTAATTTTGGTCATCGGCAGATCTCAACAGAAGGAGGTGAACTCAGCCTGACGGATTAATAATAGTGGATCACAAATCGACTCTCTATTGGGCAGGCTATCGTCGTTGACCAGTCAGCATCAGCATCGAACTGGCACTTGTCTCGAAGGAAAGGAACTTGTGCCCTAAGACTTCAAGTGTCTGTCATCTCTCAATTGCGACTGCGGCACATCCCAAAAGGGAAGCCCAGCCGGGCTCCCAACAGGTCTGGACGTTCGAGTTGAGCGAGGCATGAACCTCCCTTATTGTCTAAACCACGCTGCAGTGGTATGAGCTACTACACAAAAACTTCCTTACCGGCCTCTTTCCAGGTTCCTGGCGAGGACCGCAGTAGGCGCGACCCGGACCTCGCTAGGGGGCAGAATGTGGTGCTTTCTGGACACCGTCACACGACAGTATATATCGTACTGCGTACACGGTATCAGCGGCAGCAAAGGCGGAAGCAATGGCAGTAGTAGTACCGCCGCCGCCGCCGCCGCCAACACCAGCCGCAGAGGTGGCGACGGGCTGGCGATGGCGACGAGGAGGGCGA
>Ga0105239_10004731_pt1 | contig 16164 bp, 12 predicted proteins | sample KBSC44metaG_FD_92761 | JGI IMG/M metagenome (GOLD analysis project Ga0105239, IMG submission 92761) | Corn rhizosphere microbial communities from Kellogg Biological Station, Michigan, USA - KBS C4-4 metaG | ecosystem: Host-associated > Plants > Roots > Rhizosphere > Soil | place: Michigan, USA...
AGCAAGAATCCAGCGCGTGCATCTTGCAGCTGACGAACCGCTGGGTCTTGAGTCATTGGATAAGTCGCAAGTTGATTACCTGAACAACTACTTGGATGGAAAGTCCGAGTCGCATGCTGACCATTGGAAGGGAATAGTTCGACAATTTTTCTCGCTGCCTCGCGAACCAACTCAGTTCTTGCGCCATCACCTTGCTTCCAGCGTTCCATTGGAATGTAAACCGAAAGACTTTCTTTGCGATTGCGATTGACGCTCCACTGAACGTAAACAAAACGCGGGATATTGCTTTGCAACGGTTCGAAGTTGATATCCGCGTAACGAGCAACAAAATCACTCGTCGCTGACAATCGATTTTGCTCATCACCCATGATGGTCTTTAAGATCTCTGCTTTCACAAACATCGTAATCAGATCGCCGCCGCCACTAATGCCCGTGCCACCCGCGAACTTAATCGGCCGTGCGAAAACCGTTTGTGCGAACTTGTGAATGAGAGCTTGTTTCCCTGGCGAATCATTCATCGCGGCGAGAACGACAAGTGCGGTCGAGATTGCCGTATTGCGATCGTCGAAACAAAGAACGCCTAAGAGCTCATGCAGTTCCATTTGACCAAGTGATGAAATCGCTTCTGTCGGAAGATGCCCCACAACATGAACTTGTTTTTCGCCGCAGCGATTGTAACCCGACTGTCTTGAGCCACTGAGAACAGAGGCCGGGGCTTCACTCAAAGACCTCACTTCGATTCGAGAGGCATCGTCGCGAAACTTCTGTAGATCAAAACTCCCAATCGCGTGCACGCCAGAATCTAAAAGGCGATCAATGATCGGCTGCCAACTCGTACCGAGGTTGTCAGCAAACGACGGCTGGGTCGCAAGCAAGGTCATTAAGAAAAATAGAGTCCGGAGGGTGTGCCGCATGATCGACGCATAGTACGTGATTTGGTTTACAATTTCGATGGGTCAAATTTTCAAAACTGTCGGAGGAGTCGACAGATTCTCCTAGGAAGCTTTAATTCTGGCCTGAGACTTCGGAAAGCGCATCACAAAACAGGTATTGGGGACTTTATCGTCAATGAATAGCGACCCTTTTTGCGAGGCCATAAGACCAATCGAAATACTAAGGCCAATGCCCGTACCGAGTCCAACCGGCTTTGTCGTAAAAAATGGTTGAAAGATTTTTTCAGCAATTTCTTTTGGTATGCCAGCACCGGAATCGGCAACGACGATGTCAACACTAGAAGCCGTCTCCAATGCTTCAATCCGAATCCAACGATCTTTAAGTCCCTGAATCGCATCGAAGGAGTTATTAAGCAAATTGAGGAGCACCTGGCATACCTGCGTTTGCTGACAGTCGATCGCCAGATGCGCATCAACTGTTCTGCAATCAATCGTCACATCATTGTTCTTAAATTTTTCGTTACAAAAACTTAAAGTCGTTTCAACGATCTCCTTGACCGAAGTACGCACAAACGGATCGTGATCGCCGTGACGAGAGAAAGTTCGCAGTCCATTAATGATTTTTGCAATACGCACAGTCGTCTGGCCAATGACCTGAAGAGTTTCTGCCAACATTTCGGCGTCCATCTCTCCCGCAGCGCTTGCTTCCAAAAGCTGCTCGGTCCGCATCTGAATAATGGCCAGAGGCGTATTGATTTCGTGGGCGACGCCGCCCGCCATTTCACCAAGAGCCGAGAGCTTTGCGCTGGCTTGCATTTTTGCTCGTTGGTCCTGAATGGTATTTTCCTGTCTTACACGTTCAGTGATATTCTGGACAATGCCATGGAGGCGAACAGTCCTACCATTTTTGTCCTTTTCCACTTCTGCGATACTATTCACATAAATAACTTCGCTCTCAGTGCGACAAATACGATAATCAATATTGTAATTTGCGCCAAATTTATAAGCCCGCTCTTTGAATGCCTGCAATCGTGGCAAATCGTCTGGATGAATCTTAGCGAAAAATTTCGAGAGATCGACAACTCCGTCTCCCGGGACCTCAACGTTGAGCATTTCATGCAACTCATCGGAAATCCAAAACTCATTCGTCAAAATATCATGTTCCCAAAATCCCAAACCAGCTACAGCCTGCGCTTTTTTTAACTTCGCAATGCTTTTACTATTTTCAATCTGCATGAGCTTGATGGCAGTAATATCGGTGATCACACCCAAGCTAAACAAAAATCGATTTGAATCGTCACGTATAGGGCTGACACAGCATAATGTGTAAATCAGTTTCCCTGATTTATGAATCATGACCATTTCATATTGGTCTTTTAATTCACCAGCCGCTCGTTTTTCTTTGCGAGATAAGAATTCCGCCTTAGCGTCTGGCGTTAACAAATCTGTCATTTTGTAATTCAACAATTCGGATTTATCGTATCCCACCAATCTGCAAAATGCTTCGTTGGTAAAGGCAATTTCACCATCGGCTCCCACGCAAGCAATACCCTCGGCGGTCGTTTCAACGACTTTGGCGTAGAGGTCAGCAATATTAATTGGGGATTTCATAGAAAATTTATCGGCTCTATTCCTAACGTCTAAAATGGTGATCAAGGTATCTTGAAAGTACATTCTTCCCTCGACTCGACTTGCCGCAGGTCGAGTTCAGAACCATTGGATTAAGACCGATAAACTCTTGAATGGGCGCAATTCGTAAAATCCATAAAGGTGATATCTTATTCAAAGAAGGCGATGTTTCTGATGCGATCTACGTCATCAAATCGGGCCGTATTGCCATTACAAAAGCCAAAGGTGCTGGCGAGATCGTTTTAGCTGAAAAGAAAACCGGCGAAATGCTTGGCGAGATGGCGTTCTTTGATAACAAGCCACGAAGTGCGACCGCGAAAGCCATTCAAGACACCGAAATCATCACTCTGCCCTTCACGTCTTTGTACGCGCAATTCAGAACGTTTCCAGAATGGCTGAAGGCCGTTGTAAAAACGGTGAACTCGCACTTGCGCGAAGCCAACATTCGAATCAAGAATTTAGAAACGACATCGAACGACAACGACTTCATGTTTCCGCCGCATATGATCACGCGCTTGACTGCGGTCATTACGCTTGTGGGATTTAAAGCGGCCGAGAAACAACCCGATGGTTCATGGGTGATTCCTTACAACATGCTTCGCAACTACTGCATTCAAGTATTTGGTCAACCCACCAACAAGCTTGATCGCATCATGGAAGTCTTAAGTGCTCTTGGCATCATGAAAGTCGAAGACCTGGGCGAAGGCAGAAAACGTATTACACTTTTGAAGCCGACTCTGCTGGCAGATTTCACCGATTGGTACAATCAATGGCTTTTCACTGAAGAAGCAAAGCGCGTCGAAATTGAGGAAAAATTGTTGCCAGCGATTCGGGCTTTGCTGTTTTACGGCAAAAAATTAACTCCTGATGAATCGGGCTGCGTGAAAGTTTCGCTGACAGAGATGCAGAACAACTCGATGAAAGATCTAAACACTTTGTTTAATGTTAACGACGCTGATCCTTTGGTTGATAAAGGCCTCGTTGACGAAAAACAATCGGGCGAAGGCAATCAACTCACGATGAAGATTAAGCTAAAAGAACTTGATACTCTTCTCCCGTTCTGGGAAATCGTCTACACACTTAAGAAAATCCCTGGTCGCGGTTAATTATTGGACCAGAATTTGAATAGCTAAGTTCAAATACCGCAAGACAGGATTTGGACCGTGCGAATTGTTTATTGTTTGTACATACTGGCGACTTTTTGCACTTTCGCCGTCACTTCGTTTGCCGACGACTCGGTGGATCCGTTTACGCTCACTTATTATCAAGTCTTAAATGTTCCTGAAAACGCTGACCTGCCCGAGATCAGGGCTGCCTATCGTCAACGGATCGCAGAATATTCGACGACGCAAACTCCAGAAGGCCGCGCTTGGCGGGTGGCAATTAACCGCGCCTATGACGGCATCGGAGATGTTCACAGTCGCGTGCTTTATGATTTTAAAGTTCCAGCGCCACCGATGTCTTCAACTGGTGGTGATCATTACCACACGGATGAAATGCTACAAGAAATCACATCGTTCATATCTGCTCGTCCGAAAGAAATTACGGGCCAGTTGCTCGTTGATCTTGAAACACTCTTGTTAAAGAGAATGGGCAATCCGCAGTTTGTGATTCACCAACGCCAGAGAAATGTTTTTTACAAAGACGTTGAAAGGCTCATAGATGCGCCTGTGTTAACTGGCTTTGCAAGCGAAGCCGTTCGAATCGTTTGCCTTGATCTACTCATCAAATACAACGACTCGGTCGGACTGAATTTGTTAGATAAGCTCTATTTGAAATGGGAAACTCGCATTCGCCTCTCTCGGCCTGGCGATGACGTCGGGTTTCATATGCGACGCAGATTGGAACTGATCGATATTCTTGAAGGCAAATACAGGCGCTACGTGCCAACGTCATTCATGAAACAACAAATCTGTGTTGGACACTTAATCGACAAACACGCCTAACCAATTGGTGGATCTTCGCGATAGCGTAAAGGCAAATCTTTATCGTCAGCTTTGGTGACTGTGCCTGTCACTGTATAAACACGAACAGTATTGGTCTTAGCACCTTGAGAAACTGGCGTTCCCATTGTGATCACGACGCGATCGCCAGCGGACGCGATTTTCAATCGAAGCAAAATATCCTCGATCTCTTTCATGACTTCTTCGCTAGTGCGATATGGGCGCACGCGGAAGTTCTGAATTCCCCACATCAGCTCCAAGCGATTGAGTGGATCCATGTGGTGAGTGACAGCGAGAATTGGCATTTTTGGGCGAAAACTTGAAATCAATTGCGCCGTTTTTCCAGTGGTGCTGAGGCAAACGACAGCTTTGGCGTTGATCTTCATCGCGGTCACGCAAGCACTTGCTGCGATGGCCGTTGGCACTTCCATCGATTCTTCTTGTAGTGACAAGTGATAGTAGAGCTCTGAGGTTTTTTCTACTTCGCAGGCAATCTCGTGCATCGTGCGAATCGCTTTGAACGGATATTTTCCGCTCGCCGATTCTGCCGACAACATGATCGCATCGGTTCCATCAAGAATCGCATTGGCAACATCCGTGATTTCCGCGCGTGTTGGGCGTGGATTGTTGGTCATGCTATCGAGCATTTGAGTCGCAGTGATCACGGGTCTACGAATTTGATTGGCTAAACGAATGATGCGTTTTTGAACAGCTGGCAATTGCGTTTGACCGGCTTCAACCGCTAAGTCTCCGCGTGCCACCATGACGCCATCACTCAGTTGAATAATGTCTTCTAAGTGATCCAAAGCCTCAAGCATTTCGATCTTCGCGATAATCTTGGTGTGTGGCGCTTTTTCTCGCACGAGCTCACGTAGTCTTCGCATGTCCTCGCCTCGACGAACGAAGCTCAACGCGACGTAATCCACATTCTGCGACAGACCAAATTGAAGATCGCGTAAGTCTTTTTCAGTCAGTGCGTCGACTGGAAGGTGTGCACCCGGAATATTCATGCCTTTACGATCTTTTAAGTCGCCACCATAAACCACTTCACAATCAACGTTCTTACCGTTGACCGAAAGAACGCGTAGCTCAATCAAACCGTCATCCAAAAGGACACGGCTTCCCGCTGATACAGAACCCGGCAGAGGTTCAAAATCAGTGGGAATAAAACCTGGCTTACCAAGCTCCGTCGTCACGCAAACGCGGACTTTTTCTTTTTCTTTTAAATGGATGACACCGTTTTCGAATTTGCCGACACGAATTTTTGGACCTTGTAAGTCTTGAAGAATGGCAACGGGTGCATCGAGTTCTTTAGAAAGTTCACGTAAATGCTTGATCACCGAAGCGTGATCTTTGTGCTCACCGTGCGAAAAGTTGAGGCGAGCGACGTTCATGCCCGCCAAAATCGCTTTTTCGAGATTCTCTCTTGAACTTGTAGCTGGGCCAATTGTGGCCACAATTTTAACTCGACGACTACCTAACAAAGGCGACTCCTCAACAACAGTTTAAGCTTTTCGAGTGGTCGCTGCCAACTGATTCAATTTTTCTTCGTTCGCTCGGTTCACACGACGCAATTCTTCACTTTGCGAATTCTGCATCATACGAATACGTTCTTCGTACTTCGCCATTTGCTGATCCAAATCGGTCTTATGAGCCTTTTTCATATCATCGATGGTACGACGCAAATTATCATCTGCCGACTTTCTTTCATGCAACATTTGATCTTGCAAGGCTAAGATGTCGCGCTGATGCGTTTGCTGCAGCTGGGTCATACGTTCAATATGATTGGCTTCTTTTTCTTTCGCTTGGATTTTAATACGCTCAACCGCGTCTGCCTTCTCTGCGTCAGCGTCCGCACGCAAATCACGCAATTGATCGGCTTGTTGTCGACGGAGCGTGGTGTGCGCTTCGGATTGTTGACGAGTCATGCGCTGCTTCTCTTCTTCAGTACTATTGATCACGCCTTTTACGCGTGCGTCAGCGAGACTGTTCAACTGATCGTTGCGAAGTTTGTTGTCATTGCTGATACTTTGGTACTCACCACGCAACCGGCGATTCTCATCATCCATCTTTTGGTTATAGAAGCGATGAGTTTCGACCATGTCTTTGGTGTTGCGATCATTGATATTTTCGATGTCGCGCGCGCGACGCTCGTTACCGGATCGAACAGCTTCATCGCGTTGCATTTTGTAGTTTTCGATATTCTTGTTCCAAGCGTCACGGAACTGACCTTTTTCGCGCTGACGATTGTAGTCGGCCTGGCGCGCTTCACGATTGGCTTTGTCTTTGGTTTCATCCAGTTGATTGCGAAGTTCGCGCATTTCAGGTTCAACGTGAGCATTGTAGTGATCCTGAATTTGGCCGCGCGCACCTTCAAGATCCTGTTTATTTTTCGCGATCGCTTCATTGTAATGTTCGCGAATGTCATTGAGACCACCCGCGGTTTCATTGTGCCAACGCTCTTCGGCCTCGGCGCGCTCAGATTGCTCATGCTTTAACGCGCGCATCTGGCTATCCGACGCACGCTGCATATCTTGCATGTGCTTCACTTGCTGATCGCGCATTTTTCCGTCCGCATACTTATGATAAACATCGTAATTGCCCTGAAGTTCGGCGACTTTGCTGTCACGGTCTTCACGAACGGTGTCGAGCTCTTTTTGGTAAGCCTTATCGAGTTTTTCTTTTTGCTCGTTCATACCCTGAGCCGCGTCTTCACGATATTTATGCAATGAACGAGTCAATTCTGCGTCGCGATCTTTATTCGCTTGCGCATACTGCTGATTCAACGCCTTTACGCGCTCATCGTTTTGCGACGTTCTTGATTTGCTCTCGCGTTTGATTGTCTCGTCGAACAGCTCTTCACGCTTTTGCGCATCTTCTGTGGTCGATTGAAGTTGCTTGCGATGCATGTTGCGAATGTTTTCGATTTCGCTTTGATATTTATTATCGCGGTCCGTGATTGTGTCACGGGCATGCGATTGCACATCTTCAAGCTGCTTTTCATGGTTCTGCTTAAGGTTTTCCACTTCCATTGCGTGCTGCTCGTTAAGACGACGCAATTCTTTGGCGTGCTTCTTCACGAGCTCCGCTTCGGACTTACGATAATCTTCCCGATTACGACGAACTTCATCTCTTGATGGTGGGGATGAATCCGATCCACTGACCGAAGACATGTGTGAAACTCCTCCTCAAAATAGCTTCTTGCAGATTATCACGACGGAGGTAGGACGGCGTCAGGTCCAGCCCGGATCTAGGCTTGCGACTTGGGACTTTAGATGGGCCAAAGGTTACTGGAGGTAATTTTTTTCGCGGAAGAGTTGGCGAATGCGCTCTTGTTCGCGGAGGCGATCTTGGCGAAGTTTTTCGGCGTGAGCTTTTTCAGCCTCGTCGGAGGCGATACGGCGTTCGGCTTCTTCTTTTTGCATTTGACTTGAGAGATCGGCAATTTGATCCCATGTCTTCACGTAGTCGCCAAATTCTTTTTTGAAGTCTTGCGTGTCACCGTTATAAACGCGAGCCCATGCTTTTCCGACCAAAACTAAGGGAGCTGCTTGGGGAAAATCTAAATTGGCCGTTCCATCTTTCATCACAGCTGAAAGTTGCACGCTAAATCCGGCGGGCAGTTCGTAGCTGCTGCCGTCGCCCTTTCTAACGATGGTGACGCGACCTTTGATCGCATTCACTTCCAGGCTTTTTTCATCACGGTGAAGCAAAACTTGGCAAGCATGACAGATCACTTGCCCAAAGGGCGTGTGCCAAGTGAAATCCTCAGAGTGTTTTGCAAACAAAGTACCGCGCGCGAGATCTGCTTCGCCTTTGGCGTCGGTTTTCATGATCGCTTGCGAATCCATGTGCACTTGCATGCCGTTGAGCTGCAAAGTCACAGGACGTTTTGAATCGTTCTGAACAGCACAGGTTTCGTCTTTACCCCAACAATTTTTTGGATAAAAAATCGTTTCGGCGTTGATGTTCAAATCAAGCGTCAGCAAAAACAAAAACACAATGCCTTGAAACAATCGAATCATAGGTCCAAGCCCTTAAGCGATGCTTTGGCTTGCGAAGCCACATCCCGCTGCGGGAATGTGCGCAAGACTGTTTTGTAGATATCTACAGCATCTTCGGCACGCCCTTGCATTTCATAAATGCGGCCGAGTCTTAAGAGTGCAAATCCGGTTAATTCTGTACCTGGGAACTGCTCCACCATCTGATTTGAAATTTCAATGCACTGACGATAGTCGCCCACTTTGAACGCGCCATCGAGCCACAAGAAGTACGCGTCCGGCGCATGCTCAGAATAGGAATATTTCTCAACAAACGTTTTGAACACGCGATTGGCGTCTTCGTATTTCTTGCTGCGAAACAATTCTTGGCCGCGCTCGAACAAAGTTTTGATGATAACAGGACGAACCGCATCGCTCGTGCTCGGATTCAAAACCGCCGCGAGATTTCTCAGCGGATAACCTTTTTCGCCTTTACCCGCGATCGGCAATGCTTGTGGCATCAGCGTCGCAACGTCTTGGCGAAATTCCAAAAATTCTTCTTTTGCGAGTTGAGTTTTAAGTCGCTCTTCTTTGACTTCGGATTGCAATGCGCTCACTTGTTGTTTGGTTTCTTCCAAACCACTAAAGTGATGTTTCGCAGTCCAAAAAAACTGCATCCATCCAAGTGTCAGCGCTAAAATAAATACCGAAAAATAAGGCAAAGCCATACCCCATCTATTCGGTAAAACTAGGAAAGTTTTTGATAGGACCATTGGCTGGGTTGCCTCAAACTGAAATAGGAACTACTTCCAAATCGTCAGCTGAGCGATTTTATTTTGCAAGGCCTCGAGCCGGCCTTTAGCCGAGGAATCGGATTTTTTAACCAAAACACAAATCTCTTTGAGTTCTGTCCACAAATCAATGAACGCAAACGATGTCGGCTGGAATTTCGCCAAGTGATCGACTTCGGCGTTTCGGTGAGCTCCAATGAGTTTGCTGAGTTGTTTCGTTGCGAGATATAGACGTTTTCTCTCGGACCAAAATTCGTAAGAGCTTTGTTTGCGTGACAGTTTTATTTTTTCGTTAAAACCCTTTGCGCGAACGCCGACTTCAAATTTGTCATCGGCGGTCAGCGTACCAGTTGAAGCATGCATCCGGTAGTAACCAGCCGGCAAATCACCACCCATATTGAGAGGGCTTCCCGGATTCCACTTGATACGCTTAAAGAAATGCGAGCGATCCACCACTTGTCCTGGGCCGCCAATAAAGTCAATTGTGACAACTTGATCCGGTGATGCATCGGTATCGAGTTGAAGACTCGCCTTATCCCCTTGCATGGTCATGCGCGCATGAAGTCTTGTGGCCGGATGCGATTTCTTTTTTGGCGCCGTTGTACGTGGTGTCGTCGGAGTTGGCGTAGGTTGTTCGACGTCCGCATTTTCATTCGCTGGAGGTGTTGGTTCGACATCCGCCGCATCACCCGAATCTGGCGCATTCATCGAAGAATCCGGCAAAGGCTGAGCCACGGGTTGCGGCGCTGGAGCCGGAGAATCTGATGTTGGGAGTTGCGGCACTTGCGAAAGCGGAATCGTATCGGGCGTGCCAAATAGTTTCACGTAAAGCGCAAACAACAATCCAACAATAACGAGAATCTGCTTCCAGTTTTTGGGCAGAGAAACTCGGCGATCGCCTAACTCCTTCACGGCGTGAACCGCATTTGTCACTTCTTGTGGCAACTCTGGCGCTGCTGCTCTTTCGCGTTTGCTTTTTTTACGCTTTGGTCTTGGCGAATAAGGCAGCGAATCACCCGGAAGTGGCGGAGCGGGAGCTGCGGCACTCTCAACGGGAATTTCATTTTTCACTTCAGCTTCAGATTTTGGCACACGCGGCAGACGTCGGCGCTCTTCACCGGTCGGCGAATCCGGAATCGGTGGTGGTGTTGGCTTCGATGGCATCACCACAGTTTTTGCCAAGTCGGGTCCGGCGGCTTCAGGTGGAATTGGAATTTCTGGAAGCTTTGGAATTTCTTTCTTACGATTCACCACTTCGACTTTTTTCATCACTTCCGCTTTACTCATTGGCTTTGCAGCCTTCGGTGGTGGCGGAACTTTTACAAGTGGTTCTGGTGGAGATTCTGCCTTTTCAAACGGCGAAAACTCTTTGAGCGAAGAAAGCCGACGCCATTGGTGCATTCCATCTTTCCAAACATAGTCGGTGTATTCGATTCGACCCGCTTGGAGATGCATGCGAATTTCGTCCGACGTAAACGGTCCAAGCGATTCAACCGCCAAACGACCACCCGCATCTTGTCGTTTCAACACGACCCACGATTGCACCGGCTCGCGACTGGTTTTTTGACCCTGGAGTAATTCACGAAATTCAGGAAACGAGAGCGCTGGTTGCCATTCGTCATCGCCGTCACGGATGACCAATTGATAAGGCCCAAGCTTTTTGGCCTGGATGCGCTCGATCATATCGGCCTTTTCTAAGGGTCCGACAGCGCGCTGCCCTTCAAAATAATAAAACCAACTCGATTTACTCACTTCAATCTCTTTAGAAGTTTTCGGTAGAATTCGTCAAAATCAGGATCTTCAGGCGGAAACTGTAGCCATTCGAGAACTTCAACCATTTTCACGTCGCCTTCGCGAAAGCGCAAAAACAATTGTTCTCCCAACATCGATCCTAAAATTCGCGACGCTTCTACGATCTCCATCATATTGCGACTTTTAGCTTGGCGCCTTCTTTTTCTTCCGGCTTTGACCCAAACGATCTCGCTCATCTTTTGATCCAAAGCGAGAAGAAGTGCTTTTCTTCCACGATCTTTGGGTGAACGTGCCGCCAACTGATATTGCAAATTTTCTTGCCGCTCAGGCTTACGTTTCGGATTGATCCATTTGCTAAAGAAAAATGCGACGGCCTCAACCCAAATTAATGGTTCGAATGAATCGGAGCTTTGCCAAAGAGGCTTTGTGCGCCGACTGACTTGCGCATGCAAAAACTCTCCGGCGAGACTGGCCGCTCGGTTGAGTGTGGAGCTTGAAAGATACACGACGCCATTTTCAGGCAACAAAAAGCTGCGATCGTCTTCGAGATGACGAAGCAATACCGGCCAAAACTTTTTCTCGAGATTTTTCTTGAGATGCTTGAGCGCTTCCTTGGAAGCAGGCGTATAGACTTGCAAATGCGATGTCGAAATCTCGATTTTTAAATCGCGTGCGAGCAGATCCACCAACGATTTGATGTAGTCAGAATAATCGACCGCACCATCTTCATCGAGGTCACGATCGTAAGTTTGTTCGAGATAAGTGAGGTAACTTTGCCACTTCACCCACGGCGGTGACACCATCAAACAAAAACGTTCGCCACTTCTTAAGACATCGACCGCTTGATCACGCGCTTGCTCCGCCAAGCGAAAATACAAGGCCTCGGCATCTTGATAAACAATCACAGGTTGCGAATTCGGCGCGAGCTTTTGCCATTCTTCAGGCAGATGACTGTGAGCCAAATGAAGTTCACCGACCATCACGTAGATCAACGCGCCAGAAAAGAGCGTCTGCATTTCGGCAATATCGGCGGCCATACGCTCATCGCGTTTTTCGAGCGCCGCTTGCCGTTTCGCATCTTGTTTGCGCGACAAACCCCGAATATGCATGCCACTTTTTTTGGCAATGTCGAAAATCGGTTTGTAATGTGACCAAGGGAAGCCCCAGACGTTTGTCCATTCGACAGCCGAAAGAAATTCATCTTCTCCCATGTCGCCCGCCAAATAGGCATCGATCGCCGCCTCATCTTCGGCGCAAAGACATTCCAGCGCTAAGACGATCGGGCGATCGGTGGGCAGTGAGCGCAGAATTCGAACGTGAGCTCGTTGCGATTGGGCATGGGCATGAAAATCGGAACCGAACGTGACATCGCTGGCCATGACAGCTTTAAGCAATTCTTCCATGGTGACGGCTCGCCACCGGCCACGAAATTCCCCAGGCAATTGCTTGGCGTATTGATCGAGTGCGGCTGAGGGAGAACCGAGGCGTTCAAACACTTGTGCCTTGATTTTTTTCAAGAGCTTTTTTCGTGTGAGGACCCACTCTTGTTGCTTCATTGACCTTCAAGTTGCGTTCAAGGGTGAAAGATGTATTCTACAACTACCGCAGCTTTAGGATATCAGGAGAGACCCATGAAAACATTAACAAAGATCACTTTACTCAGCACTCTACTCGCTGTGATCATTCATATTTACCTCGCGTTCCACTACTACCCGATCAAATTCGGATTTTCGTCTGGACCTTCCGTCTGTAGCATCAATGCAACATTCGATTGTGATGCTGTAGCCGCCAGCCAATTCTCTTCATTCTTGGATGTCCCGCTCGCGATCTGGGGAGCGGCCACGAACGCAGTGATTTTTGTTTTAGTGTTGCTGCAATGGTGGGGCTGGACAGATCACCCTGAGCGTTTACGTCGCTGGAATTTGGTTTTGATTGCGGGCACATTCGTTGCGAGTGTTGTGATGGGTGCACTGTCGCTGAAGCTTCATAGCTATTGTTTGTTTTGCATCAGCGCTTATGTTCTCTCGATTGTCGCTTTCATTTGCTATCGTGCCACATTGCAAGAGCCATTCTTTGGCGCACTCTTTGATGACGTCCCAGCTCTGTTTGGGGAATCACGCGGCATTCTCTTCGGGATTGCGGCGATTCCGATTTTGGCCTTCATCGGCCATCGCGTGATGTTGAAAGCTTACGGCGTCACCGAGATCGATCGCGTTGTGCAATCGAGCATTCTTGATTGGAAGGGCGCACCCAAGGTCGATCTTGCCGTTGCCCCTGCTTTGGCAGAAGGACCCTCGCGCGAGCAAGCAAAAATGGTGATTAGCGAATTCGCCGATTTCCGCTGCCACCACTGTAAAAACGCTTATCCAAGCCTCGATCGTTTTGCGAAAAATCACGCGGACGTTCGCTTGGAATTTTACAACTTTCCTTTGGATGGCGAGTGCAACGAAATGGTTCCAGACAAAACCGGAATCTCATGCCGATTGGCGTATTCCGTCGTGTGTGCTGAGAAACAAGGACAAGGCTGGAACTTGCATCACGCTCTCTATGACGACCAAGACACCATCAACGGCGGTCTTGGCGGCGGCGGTTCTGTGACTGAACAAATCAACACTGAACTGAAAAAATTGAGCGAGCCGTTGAAAATCAACACCGACGAGTTATTCAAATGTATGGCCGATCCTGCAACGATCGATGCGGTTCGCCTGCAAGCCAAACAAGGTGTCGCTGGAAAAATCCAAGGCACACCAACGATCTTCGTCGATGGCCGTGTATTGAATCGCGGCCAACTGATTCCCGTCTTAGATGCGGCGATGAGCTCGAAGTAGGCGTGTCCGGCAAAAATCTCTAAAGGGTGGTAACCACCTTTTAGAGAAATTAGCGCCAGCCGAGTAAGTGTTCGATTTTTGCGGTGGAATCTTGAACTAGGGCGTCGAAGACGACGGATGAGCTGTACCAAAGTCCGTTTGAAATGGTCAGAAAGAAGCCCACCATCAAAACCACGATGACGGAGTGTGCGAAGACGTTCACAACCCATGCGGTTGAGCGAAGATCCGATAATTTGATTTCTTTTTCGGCGCGCTCGATCGATTTCAACGTATGTTTGAGCTCTTCAAAGTGCGATAAAACTTTCTCGTTCAACTCTTGTTGTTTACTTAAAGAAAGCGATCCCATGCCCGGGAAATTCCGCTTTGTTTGAATCGCTTGGATTAGTTCCATCGCGTGCTTGACGAACTTTTCGACTCGGCCTTCGAGGTTCGGAAATTCTTTTCCTTTTGTGCCGACGAAGAAATTTAATTCTTCTTTTCCGAGGTCGTACCTTTCACTCACGATGAGAGATAAAACACTACGCCGAAGGCTGCCGTGTCGGCCCAGCTCCTGATCCGAAGAGGCTTTCAGCTTCTCCGACAGATCTTGTTTCGTCTGCGTAAACCGCTCTTTTTCGAGCGCATCGTAATTGATTTTCTCTGCAGCCATAGTGATTTCTTATCGACTCGACTTACAGCTAGCTGAAGTTCTCACTCAATTTTGACAGCAGACGTCTTGTCCTGAGACACTGTCTGAAAGGCCAAGGCCGGCCTTTTGTTTTAAGGGGAGCCCATGGAAAACGGAACTTTCCACACCTCTGTCCGATCTGTCCTGGATATGGACGAAATCATCGAAAAAATACCATTACCCAACCAGGTTCCTCCACCACCCGATTTGACGAAACTTCCGCCGGAAGCGCTTCGATCAAGCGCCGTTGAAACTTTGCTTGGTCAAAACGCAGACCTAATGGCGCGCTTGGGTGTTGCACTTCGTAAAAATGGCATTCTTGATACGAAGATCAATGAGCTCGAAAAAGAAAATCTGCACATTCGTCATCGCTACGACGCCGTCAAAGACACCGTTCTTGTGATTCAAGAAAAAGAGCGCATGTTGACTGAGCGCAATTCACAGCTCAGCGTTGAATCTGGCGACATGCGTGTTCGCCTCGAAAAACTTGAACGCGGTTACACCGACAGCTATCTCTACGCGCAATCGCTTGAACAACAACTTCGTCGCTTTCGCAATTACCGTGCGCGCGTACAAGGCATTATTAAAAACCTCAAGTCTCGCTCGAGAAGACTGTTTGATCTGATCCAGCCAGGCACTGAAACAAACAATGTTTCTAAAGCCCTCGAGATGGCCGCCAATGAATTGAGTACGATTCGCTCAGAAAACACTGAAGCGCAACGCCAACTCGTCCATCGTTACGAAACAGATCTAAGAGATCTGCAAAAATATCATGAGAACGAAGTGCGCGCCGGAATCGGTGCCGAACTTGCGCAAACAAAATCCGATTTAGAAATCGCTCGTCGCCGCGCTGCTGATCGCGACTTGCTCTTCGACGCGAAAATCCGAATTGAGAACCAGCTCATTTTCGAAGAACGCCAAAGCCAGCTTTATCGCGAAGAAACACAAAAAGAGTTACAGTCGCTCAAAGAAGAAAACGTCGATCTACGAGGACAACTCAAAACACGCCTCATCGAAATGGAACGTCTCGAGCGCGAAATCAAAATTGCTCAAGAAAGCATCACATCGCTTCAGACACATCAAAACGATCAGAGCGATCAAGTCGAATCCTTGCAACTCCTGTGGAAAGAGAAACAAGCTGAGGTTGAGCGCCTAGAAGAAAAAAATCGCTCTCTGCAAAAACTCAATCAACAGCTCAGCGTCAATCTCAACATGCAACGCAAAGAGATTCTCGATCTCAAAACCGAAGCCGAAAAAGATCGCTACGCTTCGAGCGAAAAAATCCGCGCACTCGAGACACAAATCAAACGGGAGCTCGCCTAAGAGAGCGACTAACATTCGAGGAGCTCTCTCGGAGAGCGACTAACATTCGGTAACGCAGCGCGAGCCTAAGGAGTTTCCGCTGCCATCATCCCGCGTTTTCATAGACAATTTTCGGGATGAACAAACAGCTGAGAACACTCCTCACCGCGCTGGTTTCACCTGTCGCAATCGGCCTTTACGTCACATTCGCGATGACGTCGCTCTGCTTTTTGTTCTTTGTCGCGCGCGACTCCGGAAATCGGGATCAATGGTGGGTCAGCCTTTTACTTCGAGCGCATCAAAGCTCGGTGGACTATCGCCTACAGACCCGAGGTCCTCGTCCCGGCTCCGATAAGGTCGGCCTTCTTGTCGTGGATGA
>Ga0105239_10004734_pt1 | contig 16158 bp, 13 predicted proteins | sample KBSC44metaG_FD_92761 | JGI IMG/M metagenome (GOLD analysis project Ga0105239, IMG submission 92761) | Corn rhizosphere microbial communities from Kellogg Biological Station, Michigan, USA - KBS C4-4 metaG | ecosystem: Host-associated > Plants > Roots > Rhizosphere > Soil | place: Michigan, USA...
TATTCAGGCAATATTCACAAAAATATCGAAGCCATCAGGAACGAATTATTGCAGTCGCGCACGGTGATAGGTATCGCCGAATCCGGCAACCAGATAACGAAGGGGAGCGGCTCAAGCGGTGGCTTTAACTGGCCTGCAAAAAGTGCCGAGACTGCCGGAGAGTTCGCAACCTTTGCCGTATCGGCAGAATATGGGCATACCGTTGGCTGGCAGTTTACCGGTGGCAGGGATTTTTCAAAATCATCCCCGTCAGATTCAAGCGGGCTTGTACTAAACCAAAGCGCAGTTGCCTACATGGGCCTTAAAAATCCTGTGGGCCAGGTTATAACCTGGGACGACAAAAAATTCAGGATACTTGGGGTAACAAAAGACATGATCGTTGAATCGCCTTATGACCCTATAAGACCCACGGTCTTTCACCTGGTTGATTACGCCGGCGTTTTAAATATCCGCTTTAACCCTAAAATAAGTACAGCCGCAGCGTTGCGAAATACAGAAGCCATTTTTAAAAAATATGCCGCTGCCGATCCTTTTGACTACAAGTTTGTTGACCAGGAATATGCCCAAAAATTTGACAATGAGGAACGCGTGGGTAAACTGGCAGCCTTTTTTGCAGCACTCTCTATTTTTATCAGTTGTCTTGGTTTATTTGGAATGGCAACTTTTATGGCCGAACAGCGCATCAAAGAAATTGGGGTACGTAAAGTATTAGGGGCAACAGTATTTAATCTATGGGGGCTGTTATCGAAGGATTTTGTGCTGCTGGTACTTATATCGCTCATAATTGCGACACCCGGGGCATATTACTTTATGCATAACTGGCTGCAAAATTACACCTATCATGCCGGTTTATCATGGTGGATATTTGCCGCAACGGCTATCGGCACGCTGGCGATAACGCTTTTAACCGTCAGCTATCAAAGTATAAAAGCAGCACTGGCAAACCCGGCGAAAAGCCTGAAGAGCGAGTAGGCAGTTATGAGTGGGCAGTTGGCAGTAACAAGTGTAGGGGCGAATTGCATTCGCCCTAAAACATGGCAAAACCTGCCGGATTGCCCAACTAATGAACTATTGAACAATGAACTAATGAACCAACGCTATGATAAAGAACTATTTAAAAATCGCGTACCGCAACCTTGTTAAAAACAAGGCGCATTCCCTAATCAATATTACCGGCCTCTCAGTAGGCATGGCGGTTGCCATGCTGATTGGCCTTTGGATCTGGGACGAATTATCGTTTGATAAAAACTTTAAAAACTACGACCACCTGGCGCAGATTAAGCAAAACGTTTTGATAAACGGCGAAACCGCTACAGGTACCAGCGTGCCCTGGCCAATAGGCAGCCAGGTAAGCAAAGATTATGGCAATAATTTTAAAGCGGTAAGCATGGCCTCGTTTACCTACGGCCATATTCTTACACTTGGCGACAAAAAACTAAATATAAGCGGAACATTTTTTGAGCCACAGGCGCTTGATATGCTCTCGGTTAATATGCTAAAAGGCGGCAAATCTGCCCTAAACGATCCGGCATCTGTGCTGCTCTCAGCGTCAACAGCCAAATCTTATTTTGGTAACGCCGAACCAATGAATAAGATAATGAAGATTGATAATAACATGACGGTGAAGGTTACCGGCATTTACCAGGATTTTCCATACAGCTCAACATTTTCCGATGTAAACTTTATTGCACCATGGGAGCTTTTGCAGAACGCACAGGGCATGAAACAGCAAAAAGATACCTGGCGGTGTAACTGCTACATGGCTTTTGCCCAGGTAGCTGATAATGTTGATGTAAACAAGGCATCCGCTGCAATAAGAGATGTAAAACTCAGCAAGGTTGATAAAAGCGAACTAAAAGGGAAGCCACAGGTATTTTTGGACCCGATGAAAAACTGGCACCTGTACTCCGATTTTAAGAACGGCAAAATTGTGGGTGGCCGCATACAATATGTTTGGTTATTTGGCATCATCGGCGTGTTCGTGCTGCTGCTGGCCTGCATCAATTTCATGAACCTGAGTACTGCCAGGTCCGAAAAACGGGCAAAAGAGGTTGGGATTCGGAAAGCAATTGGCTCGGTGCGGATACAGCTCATCTACCAGTTTTTCAGCGAATCGTTACTGGTAACCTTTTTTGCATTTGCGCTGGCAATTGTTTTTGTACAGCTTGGCCTGCCGTTTTTTAACGATGTGGCCGGCAAAAAGATGATAATCCCCTGGAATAATCCGCTATTCTGGTTGCTGGGTATTGGCTTCAGCTTAATCACGGGGCTGATTTCGGGCAGTTACCCGGCATTATACCTTTCGTCGTTTAAACCTGTCAAAGTGTTAAAAGGCACGTTTAAAGTTGGGCGCTTCGCAGCTATTCCGCGTAAAGCATTAGTGGTAACGCAATTTGTAGTATCAGTGACGCTGATTATCGGAACTATTGTAGTTTACCGGCAAATACAATTTGCAAAAAACAGACCTGTTGGCTATAGCCGCGATGGTGTTATGATGCTGCCAATGATAAGCGCCGATGTACACAAGCAATTTGCAGCTGTAAAAGATGAACTGTTTAAAAGTGGCGCCATTGCCAGCATTGCGGAAGCGGGAAGCCCTACTACGGCTGTATATTCAACCAATGCCGGTTTCGACTGGAAAGGAAAGGACCCAACCTTGTCTGTTGATTTCCCTAATATCGAGGTAACACCCGACTACGGTAAAACCGTTGGCTGGCAATTTAAAGATGGCCGCGACTTTTCCGCACAGTTTTTAACCGATTCTGTGGCTTTTGTAATAAACGAAACAGCCGCAAAATTTATGGGTTTAAAAAATCCGGTAGGCGAAACTATACGCTGGGACGGTGTGCCATTTAAGGTAGTTGGGGTGATTAAAGATATGGTTGTAGAATCGCCATATGAACCGGTAAGGCCTATGCTTTATCATATTTTAAAAGGGGGTGGCGATTTTGTGATATTAAAGATCAATCCTAAAATAAGCACAAGCGAGGCTATCGAAAAAATAGCTCCGGTGTTTAAAAAATACAATCCGGCTCAACCATTTGATTACCAGTTCGCTGATACTGAATATGCCAAAAAGTTCGGCAACGAAGAACGCATCGGCAAGCTCGCCAGCTTTTTTGCGGCGTTGGCCATCTTTATCAGTTGCCTGGGCTTATTTGGCATGGCATCGTTTATGGCCGAACAACGCATTAAGGAAATTGGTGTGCGAAAAGTGTTAGGAGCATCGGTATTTACGCTATGGAAGCTGCTATCAAAAGATTTTGTGATACTGGTTACCATCGCATTGGTTATTGCAACCCCGGTTGGCTACTACTTTATGCACAGCTGGCTGCAAAAATATTCCTACAGGTCTGATATTTCAGCGTGGATTTTCATCATAACCGCGGCTGGTGCTATGGTCATTACTTTGTTAACAGTAAGCTACCAAAGCATAAAAGCAGCATTGATGAACCCGGTGAAGAGCTTGAAGTCGGAGTGATTAGAGGTAAGAGATTGGAGATTAGTTAAAAAACCACCCGGCTAAAAACTTTTCACCAATGAACTAATGAACAAGTGAACTAATGAACTACCAATGATAACAAACTATTTAAAAATCGCGTGGCGCATCATTATACGCCAAAAAGCATTCTCACTTATTAACGTGATGGGGCTGGCCATCGGCATGGCGGCCTGCCTGCTTATTGTGCAATACATCGGCTTTGAACTGAGCTATGATAACTTTCATAAAAACGGGGCGAATATTTACCGTATCAAACACCAGAATTTCAGTCAGGGAAACCTGGTTGAAAATATGCCGAAAACATATTCCGCAGTGGGCCCGGCGCTTAAAGCTAACTTCCCCGAGGTTCAGGACTTTACCCGTATTTCCAAAGGGCCGGGGTTGGTCACCAGCCAGCAGGACGGGGGCGCTATTATAGCTTTCAACGAAAACAAATTATATTTTGCAGATGCCTCTTTCCTGCGGATGTTTTCGTTCCCGATGGCCGAAGGTTCGCAAAATGCGCTCAACAACCCAAACACGGTCGTCATTACCGAAAGCACTGCTAAAAAGTATTTCCCCGGCCAGCATGCTATCGGCAAAACACTAAGAGTACAGGCGCAAAATGCCGGGCTCGACGTTAAGGTGATGGTTACCGGCGTTTGTAAAAACGTCCCCGCCAATTCGCAATTACAGTTCGATTTTCTGCTGTCTTCTGATGCAAAAGCCGGCGATTGGGTCTATCCTGATTTCTATACTTATATCAGCTTGTCGCCGCAAACAAATCCAAAAACTTTCGATGCAAAACTACCTGCATTTATAAAGAAATATGCAGGTCTTGGCGGTTCAAATATATCCAGCTTCACACAGGGAAAAACCAATATCAATAACATCAGGCTTTCATTACAGCCGCTGAAAGACATCCACCTGTACTCCAACTTGTCACAGGAAATCAGCAATGGCGGTAATGGCAACCTGGTTTGGTACATGGTGCTGATAGCCGTATTGATTTTGGTGATTGCCTATATCAACTATGTAAACCTGTCGACTGCAAAAGTTATGGAGCGGGCTAAAGAAGTAGGCATCCGCAAGGTGCTCGGCTCTATGCGCAGCCAGCTTATCAAACAGTTTTTGTTCGAATCGCTGTTATTAAATATCATCAGCCTGACATTCGCTGTACTTATCGTACTGTTTTGCATGCCCTGGTTCAGCAAACTATGCGGGGTGAATATTGAGTTTACTTTATGGAAAGATCCTTTTTATGTGCTATGCTTTGCTGGGTTGCTGGGTACAGGCGTGTTACTGTCAGCAACCTACCCGGCGCTTATCCTGTCGGATTACAAGCCAGTGCAAATATTAAAGGGCAAGTTTAACGCCAATACGCAAGGTATTTCATTGCGTAAAGCATTGGTTGTATTCCAGTTTGCTGCTACCATAGCCTTTATGATGGGTACCCTGGTTGTTTACCGCCAGGTTGATTTTATGAAGGCCGCCAACACTGGCATGGATATGAAGCAAACGCTGGTGGTAATCGCGCCGCAAAATATCAGGTCCACCGATGCCGAAAATGCCGCCTATATGCAAAAAGACAGCGTTTTCCAGACCGAAATACTCCGCAACCCACAGGTTAAAAGTATTACCTCATCAAACGGCATACCCGGCATGGCTATTGATTTTATTATGGCCTACACCAGCCGCGCCCAGTCTGTAGAAAAGAGTTTACGCCTGCCAACGTTGGAGATTGGTACCGGTTACCTGGACCAGTTTAAGGTAAAAATAATTGCCGGCAAGCGCTTGCCCGCTAATGGCTGGAACGGGAAATATAGCTTGTTGATGCTGAACGAGGCCGCCGTGACATCATTTGGCTTTAAAAATCCGCAAGATGCAATCGGCAAGCTCATAGAAACAAGGAATGGAAGAGGCAGGATTTTCCAGAATGAGATTACTGGCGTGGTACAAAACTTTCATCAAACATCGTTAAAAGATGATTACAGCCCTATCGTTTTCCGTTCAAGCGACCCAAATAGCAACGCCCAGTATGAATTGAAGCTAAGCACTGCCAACATGGCCCAGACCATTGCGCAGGTGCAAAAAACTTTTAAAACCGTTTACCCCGAGTCGGCATTTGAATATTTCTTTTTGGATGAGTTTTTCGACCAGCAATACAAGGTTGAGCAACACTTCGGGCAGGTATTCAGCGTATTTTCGGGCTTTGCCATTTTTGTGGCCGCCCTGGGTCTGTTCGGGCTTACCTTAATCACGGTATCACAAAGGGTTAAAGAAATTGGCATCCGCAAGGTGTTAGGCGCCTCGGTATCAAACATCCTGATGCTTATTTCGAAGGATTTTATAGGACTGATTGTTATCGCAAACGCTATAGCGCTGCCGCTTGCCTGGTGGGGCTGTAGCAAATGGCTGCAAGGCTACAAGTTTCGCATTGATTTCAGCGCCTGGTTTTTTGTAGTGCCGATGATAATGGTATGCCTGATAGCTATCGTAACGGTAAGTTATCAAAGCATCAGAGCCGCGGTTGCAAACCCGGTAAAAAGCTTGCGCTCAGAGTAGGCACATGGCGCAGTAACAGGTTGGCAGTAATGTAGGGGCAATTGCATTCGCCCTATGCGAACAGCCCTTCTGCAGCACTTCGCCTATCAACCATAAACTAAAAAAGAGCTTGAGTTTCAAACATCGGGGCTTGGGATTTAGTTGAATGCGCCCGGAGGTGAGATACCGGGCGCATTTTTTATATTTGAACGAATTATCTCACGTCTCATATCTCACATCTAAAATCTAACACCATGTGGATCTGCCCGCTATGCCAACAGCAATTTGTAAATACCAACCAGGTGCACTCGTGCCGTGACAAGGAATTGGCTGATTTTTTAGCAGGAAAGTCTGAACATACCGTTGCCCTGTTTAACCGTTTAGTAGACGAATACCGGCAAATTGGCGATGTACGGCTGCACCCTGCAAAATCAATGATAAGTTTTGCAGCGCGTACAAGGTTTGCTTACGTTATACAGCTTGGTAAAAACTTTGTCGATGTGGTGTTCCCGTTTAAACAGCCATACAATGACAATTTATGCTTCAACAAAATAAAGCCGGTACCCGGCAGCGATGATTTCAACCATCATTTCAGGATGTATTTTGCTGAAGACATAAACGACGAGGTGCGGATGTATATGAGGATGGCGTTTGAAATTGGCAGTTAAGAGATATTCATGTCTGGCAGCTTTGTGTCTTTCACTACTATGTAAACATTTTTCTTACACTCGCTGCAACAGTAAATTTTGATAGGTATAAAAAAGAATATATAGCGTAAAACCCAGTTGCGTTTTATTCGGCCCTGGAAATTTCCGGCACATACCGGGCATCTTAAAGACGATTTTTTCATGATATATTTTAAAATAAGTAGTTGCAGTAATTAATATAAAGTTGTTGCTGCCATGCTTGTTATTCCAAACTCTTACCTCGCCTACTTTAACCGGGCTTGCGCTGCCGGGTTACACCTTTTCGTACTTTGCTTCTTCGGCATCCGTTATCCATACATAGCGGCGCCTGTTACATTTTGCACAGAAATATATTTTAACCGGCAAAAAGAATAATACCTTACGCATAAACCAGCTTTGCGGGATTGCAAAATGATATATCGCCCGGCATTTGCCACAAACAAGATATTGCTTTTTCATAATAAACATCCTTTTCAAAAATGAGGTTTATACGCGGGGCGGTAAATACCAAGTGGTTTGTATTTTTCGAATTGAGAAAGAAAAAAAGTTCATTCATAACCCATTGACATTAAACCCTTTGATATTTCCTTTCGTTTTCGTCCGACATCCAAACGTAGCGCCGCTTGTTACACTTGGCACAGAAATATATTTTTATGGGTAAAAAAAACAGGATATTCTTCAAAAACCATCCCTGTGGAATTGAAAAATGAAAAATGGCATTGCACTTATGGCATGTAAGAACTGGCTTTGGCATGATATTTTAATTACGAGAATTAATATCATGCGGTTGTCCGTCCTTATCAAATATTTTAGATAAACTTAAAATGCGCCAACAGATAACTCATCTTTTAAGCAGCTCTTCTACCAAAACGCCGTTTATTTTCATCCCCTTCAAGTTACAATCGCTGATGTTTACGTTGGTTAGGTCGCAATCAGTTATGGTGCTGCCGTTAAAATCGCAGTTTTCAAATTTCAACGGGCGTTGTTTTGCTGAGGGGTCGTAAGCCGGGTGCCCTTCTGGCGGCATGCCGATGTTATGAATATAGGCTCCACCAAGCTGTGCGCCTTCAATTTCAAGATCGCTTAAATTGGCATCAACAATTTTTAAGCCTGTAGCGCTTACGTCTTGTATATGGGCATTGTTTATGCAAAACTCCCTGAACGTAGAGCCGTTAAGATTCGACCACTTTACGTTCAGTATTTTCCTGGTTTCAAAGAGCTCCAGGTGTTCGTCATTGGGTTCGGCAGGTGCTTTGTTTTCCATGATATTTTTGATTTCATCAAAAATAACGCTTAAATCAGCATGGGGCAAAGTGTAAAAATGCCATGTTGAGGGTGATCTTACGCCAACATAACGCTACAGGAGCAGCTTCTGGATAACCGGCCAAACGTTGTCAGCAATAACTTTATAACCAGCAGCATTGGGATGCAGTTTGTCGGGCAGGTTAAGGTTGCGCACGCCGGCAACCCCTTCTAAAAAGAATGGTACAATACTTATGTTGTTTGCAAGAGCGAGAGCAGTAAAAAGTTGCATAAACTGCCCGGCTACCGCGCTATGTAGAAAGACTGGCATCTGCATACCCATAATTGCTATTTTGGCGTTCGGATATTTTGCTTTTACTCTATCAATTATAGCCTGCAGGTTACTTTTAGTAGTTGGCGGCGCTATACCCCTGATGACATCATTTATCCCTAGCTCCAACACAAATACACTTACCGGCTCACTTAGCCAATAATCGATTCGGCGCAAACCACCTGCCGACGTGTCGCCGCTAAGTCCGGCATTAATAACACGGTACCCCAACCCTGCTTCCGTAATTTTTTGGACGATTATAGCCGGAAACGATTCGGTGGAAGTATTGGAGAGACCATAGCCTGCGGTAAGGCTATCGCCAAAAAACAAAATGTTTTGCATAGTTAACTAACTGCATTTAGTGCTTAATGTTCGGTATAAAAATTTATTTTAAAAAAACACTTGACTCTTACCTTACGTCATACCATAGCTTTGTGGTTAAATAATGAAATAGGTAAAATGAAAGGGAACTATTCGGTAAAACAATTGGCCAAACTTGCAGGGGTAAGTGTGCGCACACTGCACCTCTATGACAAGATCGGCCTGCTAAAACCGTCTGTACGCACTGATGCCAGGTATCGCCGGTACGAGGAAAAAGAGCTATTACGACTGCAGCAAATACTCTTTTACAAACTGCTCGATTTTCCATTGAAAGATATCGGCGCAATACTTGATGATCCCAAGTTCGATTTGCTGAAAGCGCTTGAAGGGCACAAACAATTGCTGACCATTAAGCGCGACCATTTCACAGTTTTACTTAACACAATTGATAAAACAGTTAATCATTTAAAAAACAAAACCATGAGTAATTACCAGGAATTATATGAGGGCATGCCAAAGGAACAGGCCGAAGCCTACCGCAAAGAAGCGATCGAAAAATGGGGTGAAGATGTTGTCCTCCGCTCAGAAAATGCTTTGCTGGAAATGCCAAAATTAAATTTGGAACAGCTTAAAGCCGACCAGAAAGACATCACTCAAAAACTAATGTCACTGGCTGATAAAAGTCCTCAAAGCGATGAAGTGCAGTTGCAAATTGCCCGGCATTATGCCAACATCCGCAGCTTTTGGGGCGTAAGCGACCCGACAGATTTAAAAATTGACACCTACAAGGGCCTTGCAGATTTATACATTGCCGATGAGCGTTATACCACCGTTGAAGGAAAAGCCAATCCGGAATTTGCAAAGTTTATGCATAAGGCAATGGTATACTTTGCAGATAACAAATTGAAATAATTACTTTTCAAAAAAAGTCCGTTATTGCTGCAGGGAAATCGCTTTTAATATAGGAGGCTCCGCTGGAGCCTCTTGTATTTACATTTTTTTGGCTATAAACAGGTAGCTCCGCTGGAGCTATGAACGATTGCGGCCCGACTCCAGCGGAGTCCCCTGTTTATAGCACTAACGACATGAATATTGGGGCTCCAGCGGAGCCTCCTGTTAGCCCGCAGATTTAAAACGCGATTTCCCTGGTTATTGCGTGGAAAGTGTAGCAATAACAAGGCTGTTTGTTAAATTTTTACATGCCTCTTTAAAACATCAAACAGCTTGTCAATATCTGTTGATGTTGTGTACAAATACGGCGACACGCGGATACTTTGGCCCCTGTAACCCACAAAAATATTTTCATTATTAAGAGCCGTTTTTAGAGCATCGCTAACCCCGCCAGGCAAATCGAGGCCTATCAAATGGTCTACCCTTTCGGTTGGAAATCCCAGGCCGAGCGATGCCGCCTGCCCTGCTATTTGTTGGGTGATAACTTTTAATTGCGATTGAATATTTACCACGCCCCAATCCAAAACCTGGGTAAGCGCAGCAATTGCCATCGGCACGTTTATAAAAGCCGGGAAACCGCCCATATCAAAACGGCGGGCACCGGGCCTGTAGTCGTCGCGGTAGTTCACCAGGCCGGCAAAGTTTTCACTATCGTTTTTGGTAAGCCAGGAGTATTCGATGGGTTTACCGGTTGTGCGCCACTTTGGTGCAGCATATAAATAACCTAGCCCATATGGCCCCAGCAACCACTTATATCCCACGGCTACCAGGAAATCGGGCTGAATAGCGGCAATGTCAATAGGATATGCTCCCATTGCCTGGCTGGCATCAACTATTAATGCGGCACCCACTTGCCGTGTCTTCTCTCCAACTTTTACCAAATCAATCAGGTCACCGTTTGTCCAGTGGCAATTGGGGATAGCAATTACGGCAGTGCGTTCTGTTATAGCGTTTAATATCGCATCGGTCCAGTTCGTATCTTGTTTTTCAACTGTGAGCAGCTCTGCCCCGGCGGCTTTCGCTCGCTCGGCCCATGCATAGTAGTTCGACGGGTATTCTTTATCCAGCACTAATATTTGCTGTCCTTTTGCTACGGGGACGTTAGCAGCAGCAATACTGATTCCGTAGCTAACCGAGGGAATCAGAGCCATGCTATCGGTATCGGCATTAATAACCCGCGCGGCCAGTTCCCGCAGTTTCTCAGGCCCTGTAAACCAATCTTCCGACTGTATGTCCCAGGGATGAACTTTTCGCTGCGTAGCCCATAAACCTGCTTCGGTAACAGATTTTAATTGCGGCGACAGGCTGGCACAGTTCAGGTAAGTTAAGTTTTGGGGTATATCAAATAAATCAGCTATGTTACTTTTCATTTTCAGGTGATGTTGTACCAGGCAAAGCTACCCGGTTTGTTATCTATTTACATTGACAAATATCAATAATTGTTTGATTGTGAATATTGGGCAGGCTGACTATATTAGTCGTAGAAATGAAAACCCGTAAACACCTCCCCCTTAGCTTCTTTGTATTTTTTATACTGATTCTTATTCTGCAAGGCTGCACGAGCGAACCGGGGGTATGGAAAAACGAAAAAATAAACGGAGGGGTGAAGGCCGATTTCCATGCACGTAACGAGGAGTTAATTGGCTATATAAAACTCAATCAAATAAAAAAGGTAAAGTGGTTCCTTTCGCGCGAACTAAACCAGGACAATAGTACAGAATCATTAGTTGAGCATTTAAGCAATCGCTTTAACGATAACAAATACCAGTTGCTTGACGGATATTACCTGGTTAACAAATACATCGACGCCGATACCGTAAAAGCCGCCGGAAGTGGCATCAATGCTTATAGCCTTACATTCATTGAACCGGCGCACGAAATGTATATTTCGTTATACTTACCAAAAAGCGGCGAAAATAAATACCTCATCAGCATTGTTTATTCAAAGCTCGACTATGGCTGGCGCGTTACCGGGCTTGAAGCTGAACCTTACACCTTCAACGGCGAAACCAGTCCCGAACTTTTCAACAGGGCAAAGGCCGCTTATAATAAAGGCTACCTTATTGATGCTGTAAACACAGCAGCGCTTGCCGTTACATGTATCCGGCCGATGTCTGTATGGCAGTATAGCGCGCAGGATAGTCTCTCGGATTTCTATAACCGGATTCTTGCGCTGGCTAACGAAAAATATAAGTTCCCGTATGTATTGAAGGAGTTGCCTACCAAACCCCGGATTTTCAGGGTGTTTAATCAAACTGACGACCGCGGTTCCTTCCCGATGATCCATTATTTAACTTCTATACCTTTAAAGGATACTGTTGCCCTGAAAAAAGAAAACGCGCAAATCAGGAAAATAATAGGCAAAATTATGCCGGGTATTGATAAAGACAAAAAGTATGTGCTCTATTCTGCCTTCAAAGAGAAACCCGTGAGCGCGCGGGAGGTAGACCGCTTTGAAATGACCGATACGTTGCAGTAATAATTAAAATATGCTATTTTTAAAGTTGATAACCGGATGGTAATGAATATGCCTGATAATTTAAACGAGAAGTACGAAAAATCTGCGATTGAGGCTAGCGATGAACTTGCATCAAAAATAAGTGTCCGGAAAGCAGCAATTCTAAAAGAATTAGAAGATGCACTAATTGAGGCTAAGCAGATAAAAGAGGGCTCCAAAAAGGGTCACACGATAGAAGAAATTATTTTTGCCCGGTAAATTATTAGTGCAGAAGACCTGCAATTTTTATCCAATATTCGGTGTCAGCACCTCAATCTTATCTTTACCCGCTATCGCAATCTGTTTGGTTTCCCTGTTAAATACAATTTGTGGATGATTTTCAACGTGATGTATAATTGACGATTTCTGCTGCCCGCTGTCGATGTCCTCCATTTTATCAATTACCTCCCCGGTGTTAATATCGATGATTTTAGGATACTTAAATAAATCCCATGCTGAGTTTTCATTGATGGCAAACAGGTTTCCAAATTCGGCATTAACTGCTACCGGCTGTGAAAATTCACCTGACGTTAAATTCCAAATTGCAATGTGTTTGGGAGGAAATCTAGTATCGTCGTCATCATCATCTACCTCGTCCGAAGAACCTATCAAAATTTTATCGTCATCGATAAAACTTGCTGTACAGATTTCACCGTATATGTCGGGATAAATTGTCGATTCATCAAGCAATTCTGGTTTTTCAATACAATCTTCTATTTTAAAAACTTTAATTAAATCTAATGGATGCCAATTCCAACCTTTACTCATGAGTAATGTATTATCAGGGCTTGTCTCCAGCCTCGAATAAAACGTATCGGATGGTTTTCTCTTTTTTACATTGGTAATAAGCTCACCTGTCTCAACGTTTTCAAAATCCAGTTGTTTGTACGCAACTGGACAATGGATAAGATAAGTTACACCTTTTACTGTTACGAAAGCTGCCGGGTATTCGTAAACTTCGGCACAGTAATATGACCTGTTAATTTCTCTCAGCAGTTCACCGTTTTTAAGCAAAAGCCCCTTGGTTCCCAATCTTTTGTAAATGAACTCATACACGCCGTCAGAAGAAATGATTGCGGCATCACCGAATCCATATGTATCGTGCCCTAACTGCTTTGCCTTACTATCATCCAAAACATATTGTTCTCCGGCGTTTGCCCAATCAATTAGAGCATTGTTATGCCAGACAATTGTGTTTAGGTAATTCGCTGTTAGCGTTATTCTTTCCATATTCTTATTTCATCAACCCCGCATTGAAATCAACCAGCAATTTAAACAAATGGTTATACTCATTCAGCGGTAACGTTTTGCTGATATCAAAAACATCGTGATAAGCCTTTATACCGCCCATGGTGTACAGGTAAAATGCAGGCACGCCTTTTTCGGTAAAGGGGTAATGGTCGCTGTTAGGTGCCTTACCACGTGAGTATACTTTAACCAGGTAATGCCCGGTGGCGTTGGATTGTTTCATCAAATCAAATTCCTTCGGGAATACAGTAGCATTTACCACAGTTATCCCTTCTTCACCTGTTCCCTCTAGATCCAGGTTTATTAAAAAGTGGATATTGGTTAACGGGATAAGCGGGTGCTCGGCGAAATACATGGAGCCGAGTAGTCCTGCTTCCTCGCCCGAAAAACATAAAAATGCAATGGAATACCGCTGCGGATGTGCGGCATAATATTTCGCCAAACTAAGCAGTTGACTCACCCCACTGGCATTATCATTAGCCCCGGGGAAATAAGTATCGGCACCCATGCCGCCAAGATGGTCATAATGGGCGGTTATCACCAAAAACGAATCGGGTTTTGCCGTGCCTCTTACAAAGGCACAAACGTTTCCGGTTTTAAAGCCTGGTATAAATTTGTTTTCAATGTCCACGCTAACTGTAGCGGGCGGTTGAGTCAACGCCTTTTTATCCACCAATATACCCGTATAATCAGCAGCCTTTTGCTCAACCGACCAGGTAAGCTTATCCTGCATCATAACGATGATGCGGTTATCACGGTTCAGATAAGATATGCTATCCACCTTTTGCAGGCTGCCGCTGCCTTTTACACCTTTACTTTCCGGGCTCACAATAAAATCGCGGCCGGGTTTTAGTGCGACGCCGTTGATAGACACCTTCATTTGACCGGGAAAGGTATTGGCATCGTAGCTAAAGGGTTGTACAAAATCTTTACCCTCCAGGGGTTTTAAACCAAAACTTTTAAACTCGTTGGTAATAAACGTGGCGGCCTTGCCCACGCCATCTTTGGTATAGCCGCGGCCCCAGAAGTGAGGCGAAGTTAGGGTATCAACGATGCGGCGTGCATATAAAGAATCCTGCGCAAACAGGGTTTGGATTGATAATAGCAGTAAAAGGGTTAGTTTAAATTTCATTTAGGCTGATAGTGGTTATGGCAAATTAGTAAAATATAATCAAAAGATGCGCGGCTGGGATACCGCATTTAGCGCAGGCCTGCGACCTGCGCTGACGAGTGCCGCCCCTTTGGGGCTGAGATGATTCCCTTTATTTATGAGTATTGAGCCAAACAACTTTTAAAGGCCTGACATTTACTTGAAAAGTAGTCTCAAAAGCCCCAACGGGGCGAAATTCACCAGCGCAGGTCGCAGGCCTGCGCTAAAACGGGTGCAGCATTCTAAAACCTAAACCCAACAGAAATATACGGCAGCGAACCTTCTTTTGAAAAGCCAACCGCAGCCTGTATCAGCACCAATTGTGCCGGGATAACATAAATACCGCCGCCATACCCATCGTGCCAGGCATTGGAGCTATCCGTTGCCGACCATACCCTGCCTATATCATTAAATCCAAGAATGCCCACACTACCGGGTAACAGGTAAGAGGTAAAATCCAGCACCTTTAATCGTAGCTCCAGGTTGTTGTAAACAGCAGAGCGGCCGGTAAAACGCCAGGTATGGTAGCCGCGCAAGGTTTGCGGGCCGCCCAACTTTATCTGTTGAAAATAATCAGCATTGCCAAAATAGGTGCCCCCGCCCGTACGGTTGGCTATTATTAAAACCGAGTCGCGGTCGGGGTTAAGGTAAAAGCTAAACTCAGACTGAAGCTGCGTGTAGGCATTATGCGAACCGTTTACCGCCTTCATTGATGTAAGCGTAGTGTTCCAGTAAACGCCTTTGGTGGTGAGCGTACCTTTGTTGCGGGTATCATAAACCGCACCGGCCACCACTCCTACCGACCATTTGGTCGAGAACACATTCTCATTAGGGTGTGCTGCATCATAATCTTTTAAAAACCTGGTTGTATTGTTACCTGCCTGGCTGTTATAAAACTGGCCGCCAACGCCGGCATTTAAACGCCAGTTACCATAGGCATGATAAAGGCCAACATCAGCGGTAACCAAATCGTAGCGGTTGCGGTAATAAGTAATTTCTTTACTGCCCTGGTTTACAAATGGCGTCCCGTTGCCGATGCCAAAAAAGTTGCTTACGTTATTCGGCCCGCGCGACAGGGCATTGATGCGGATATCATTATTTCCGATAGCATTTTTAAAATCGGCCACATAGGTAAACAGCAATGATTTACGCGAGAGCGAATAGTTTGTCAAAAACTCTTCTCTGAACGAATAGGGCTCGCCACGGAAACCGTGCTTCTCGTACGAGAAGCCACCTATCAGCAATATGCCGATATCTGTGTTGTAGTTTGCCAGTATAATGGGTTCAAACCTATCGTACTTAAAGCTCTTTTTATCATAATTATTTACGCCGGTATCCTTACTGGTGCGAAGCCTGGCATCCGCTGATGACGGAAGTACGTTTGTAGAATCGGATCTGTCGTAAACATACAGTTTGCTACGGTTGTTCAGCTTTTTATCTACATAAAAACTATCAACACCGTTACCACCCAGCATCCTCACCTTTATCGGCGATGGCGTGTCGCCGGTTACCGAAAATACGTCGCTGCCACCGAAGCCGTAAAGCCGTACCTCTTTGGTAACATCCGGCTTAAAAACCCGGTGATACGTTACTTTGTTGGCATCCCCATCTTTATTTATCTTTTTAACGGTGACTTCCACCTTTCCGTCCTTTTGCTCATCAATGCTGAAACTATCGTTTTTGTCGGATGCCGGTACTTCTACATAA
>Ga0105239_10004736_pt1 | contig 16155 bp, 13 predicted proteins | sample KBSC44metaG_FD_92761 | JGI IMG/M metagenome (GOLD analysis project Ga0105239, IMG submission 92761) | Corn rhizosphere microbial communities from Kellogg Biological Station, Michigan, USA - KBS C4-4 metaG | ecosystem: Host-associated > Plants > Roots > Rhizosphere > Soil | place: Michigan, USA...
AACAAACTTTATCATTAAAAATATATTCAACTAAAAACTATATTTATCGCGGGCAACCGCCTATACAACCACAAATAAAAAACACATACACATGAACAGTAATCCAGATAAAAACGAATTCAGAAAATATGCTGTAAAACATCATCGTATCAGCAGCACTTATGTAGATAAATTTATTGGCGGCGTAAACCACAGCAATGCCCCAACAGGTATTGTTACAGCTCCGGGTATTACCGGCATGACGCCTTATATTATTGAAGAGCGCCAGTTAAACGTGGCCCAGATGGACGTATTCTCGCGCTTAATGATGGACCGGATCATCTTTTTGGGTGATGCCATATATGAAAACATCGCTAATATTATCCAGGCGCAGTTGTTGTTCCTGCAGTCTGCCGATGCTAAACGCGACATCCAGATCTATATCAATTCTCCGGGTGGCTCTGTTTATGCAGGTTTGGGTATTTATGATACCATGCAGTTTATATCAAATGATGTAGCTACCATCTGTACAGGTATGGCAGCATCAATGGGCGCGGTATTATTATGTGCCGGTGCCGAAGGTAAAAGAGCAGCTTTGCCGCACTCAAGAGTAATGATCCACCAGCCATCAGGCGGTGCGCAGGGACAGCAATCAGATATTGAGATCTCTTATCATGAGATTACTAAACTGAAAAAAGAATTATACCAGATCATTGCTGATCATAGCGGGGCGTCATTCGAAAAAGTGAACAACGCATCAGACCGTGACTATTGGATGATCGCCGAAGAAGCCAAAGAATTTGGTATGATTGACGAAATATTAAAAGGCAGTAAAACAAAGAAGTAATTTGGTAGTTGAGTAGTCAGGAAGTCGGAAAGTCCGTAAGCCAGAGAGATTAACTTTCGGTCTTTCGGACTTGCCGACTTGCGGACTTTTTTATATCGTACCAATTGCGTAATTTTGTTAACAATAAATCACAATGAATAAAAATAGTAAAGAGATAAGGTGTTCATTTTGCGGCGCAGGCAAGCAAGATTCATTGATGCTTATAGCGGGGCTTGATGCACATATTTGTGATAAATGCGTTAACCAGGCTAATGAGATACTTGCCGAAGAGTTAAAGGTGCGTAAGGTTAAAACTTCGCCAACTTCTCCGGCAATATTAAAGCCATACGAAATTAAAACACACCTTGACCAATATGTTATTGGCCAGGACGATGCTAAAAAGATCTTAGCCGTAGCTACTTATAACCACTACAAAAGGTTAAACCAGCGTATTGATAAGGACGAGGTTGAGATCGAGAAATCAAACATTATTATGGTGGGCGAGACCGGTACCGGTAAAACCCTGCTTGCCAAAACACTTGCTAAAATATTAAATGTTCCGTTTTGCATTTGCGATGCTACTGTATTAACAGAAGCCGGTTATGTAGGCGAGGATGTAGAGAGTATTTTAACCCGCTTGCTGCAATCTGCAGATTATGATGTGGCCACTGCCGAAAGAGGGATAGTGTACATTGATGAAGTAGATAAAATTGCCCGTAAAAGCGATAACGCATCCATCACCCGCGATGTAAGCGGCGAAGGTGTACAACAAGCTTTATTAAAGATATTAGAAGGTACAATGGTTAACGTACCACCACAAGGTGGCCGTAAACACCCTGATCAGAAAATGATCACGGTTAATACCAGCAACATATTATTTATATGCGGCGGTGCCTTTGATGGTATTGAGAAAAAAATTGCTAACCGTTTACGTACACAAACAGTTGGTTATAAACTAAAAGGTAATGATGGCGAGGTTGATCTGAAAAACCTTTATAAATACATTACCCCGCAGGATTTAAAATCATTTGGTTTAATACCTGAGTTGATAGGCCGTTTACCTGTGCTTACTTACCTTAACCCGCTGGACAGGGAAGCGTTGCACAATATATTAACCGAGCCTAAAAATTCGTTGTTAAAACAATACAAAAAGTTATTTGAATATGAAGGCGTAACGCTTGATTTTGAAGACGACGTGCTTGAGTTTATTGTTGATAAGGCGATGGAATTTAAGTTAGGTGCACGTGGCCTGCGCTCAATTTGCGAGGCTATAATGATCGATGCCATGTTTGAGTTCCCATCTAAAAAAGATGTTAAGAAATTAAACGTTACATTGGATTATGCACATGAGAAGTTTGACAAATCAGACCTTAAAAAATTAAAGGTGGCTTAACAACAACTACATAGCCTTAGGCTATTTTTGTTATAAATAAACTGCGACCCTGGCTAAATGCCGGGGTTTGCTGTATAAAAAACAGCCCCTCCCAACCCTCCCCGGTAGGGAGGGCTTAAAAGTCTCCCCAACCGGGGGAGATTTAGAGGGGGCTAAATAAAGATGCTATGAACGACGAATTAAACGTAAAGAAAGAAGGAGAGAACCTTCCGAAAGTAAAAGAGGTAACCAGCCCGGTAAAAGCCGGCCTTAAAACAAAAGCGGCAATTGTAGCTAACTGGCTGCCACGTTATACCGGCAGGCCGTTAGAAGAGTTTGGCGAATATATTATCCTGACCAATTTTTCAAAATATATCCAGTTGTTTTCTGAGTGGCATAACAATGCCCCGATAATGGGTGTCGACAAGCCGATGCAAAGCGTTACTGCTGATGGTATTACCATTATCAATTTTGGTATGGGCAGCTCGGTAGCGGCAACGGTAATGGATCTGTTAACCGCTATACACCCAAAAGCAGTTGTGTTTTTAGGTAAATGCGGTGGCTTAAAACGCAAGAATAACGTAGGCGATCTGATATTGCCTATAGCGGCTATCAGGGGCGAGGGTACATCAAACGATTATTTACCGGCCGAAGTGCCTGCACTGCCATCATTTGCCTTGCAGAAAGCGATATCAACTACCATCCGCGATTTCTCATTAGATTACTGGACAGGCACCTGCTACACCACCAATCGCCGCGTTTGGGAGCATGATAAAAAGTTTAAAAACTATCTAAAAGAATTACGTGCAATGGCGGTGGATATGGAGACCGCTACTATTTTTACCTGCGGATTTGCTAATAAAATACCAACCGGCGCTTTACTGTTAGTGTCAGATCAGCCAATGATCCCTGAAGGTGTTAAAACAACAGAAAGTGACTCGAAGGTGAGTGCCCAATATGTGGAGACCCATTTAAAGGTCGGTATCGAATCATTAAAGCAATTGATAAATGGCGGCCTTACCGTTAAACACTTAAGATTTTAAGTACAGGGTAAAGCTAATTTTGTACTTTTGCTATATTCTACTAAATTAGTAGATATTTATAACGATCAGGAAATGTGGCACAACAATATATTAGAAACCATAGGCAATACGCCAATGGTGAAATTAAATAAAGTAGTAAAGGAGATCCCGGCAACGGTATTAGCTAAAATAGAAACCACTAATCCCGGCAACTCTATCAAGGACCGTATGGCCCTTAAAATGATTGAGGACGCCGAGAAAAGCGGTAAGCTAAAACCCGGCGGAACTATCATTGAAGGTACATCGGGTAACACCGGGATGGGCCTTGCAATTGCCGCTGTTATAAAAGGCTACAAATGTATTTTTACAAGTACTGATAAGCAATCAAAAGAAAAATTTGATGCCTTACGTGCTTTCGGTGCCGAAGTGATTGTTTGCCCAACCAATGTTGACCCGGAAGATCCGCGGTCATATTACTCAGTTTCATCACGTTTAGAACGTGAAGTGCCAAATTCGTGGAAACCGAACCAATATGATAACCTTTCAAATTCGCAGGCGCATTATGAGTCTACCGGCCCCGAGATCTGGGAGCAGACCGAAGGTAAGATAACTCACCTGATAGCGGGTGTCGGTACTGGTGGTACCATATCAGGTATAGCCCGTTATTTAAAAGAACAAAACCCGGCAATACAAATATTGGGTATTGATACGTATGGCTCGGTATTTAAAAAATATAAAGAAACCGGGATAATGGATAAGGATGAGATCTATCCTTATATCACCGAAGGTATAGGCGAAGACTTCTTACCAGCCAATGTCAACTTCGATCTTATAGATCACTTTGAAAAAGTAACCGACAAAGACGCCGCTTTAATGACCCGCGAGATAGCCCGCAAGGAAGGTATTTTTGTAGGAAACTCGACAGGATCTGCCATTGCAGGGTTACTGCAGATGAAGGACAAGTTTAAGGAAGGGGATGTGGTTGTTGTAATTTTCCCGGATCATGGTACACGCTACCTGGGTAAAATGTATAACGATGACTGGTTGCGCGACCGTGGTTTCCTGAAAGACGGCAAGCTAACCGCCAAAGATATCATCGGCAAAAAAGAAAGCCGGGAGATTGTCACCATTGACAGCGAAAAATCTGTACTGGAAGCTATCAACACTATTAAATCTTTAAACATATCACAGATCCCGGTTACACAGGCCGGAATGGTTATAGGTAAAATCACAGAGAGCGATATCCTTAACGCTTTGTTGGAGAACCCATCGCTGAAATCTCAACCGCTTAAAAACATTACTACAGCGCCGTTCCCGTTTGTTGATATCAATACGTCAATAGACAAGATCTCGGCAATGATCAACAATGATAATATAGCAGTGCTTGTAGAGCATGAAGGGCAGATAGCCATTATTACGCAGTATGATATTATTAATGCGATATCGGGGTAGGTTGAGGCTTTAAGGTAAAAGGATAAAGGTAAAAGGTGTTGTAGAGTACAGTGCCTTTTTGCGTTTACAATGCTCCGTAGGAGCTACCCATTTGTAGATAAATCAAGAAATAAAAAATGTGCCATAGGTACAACCCTTAGTGCGTTTATGGGTAGCCTCCCTGAGCAATGTCATTAAGTTAAGCTTTTAAAGAATAAAAAACATCCAATATCGAACACTGAATATAGAATAATGAAGTATAAAACTTCGGAGTTGGATATTCAGAATTCAGTATTCGATATTACTTTTTCTTAACTTAATGACATTGCTCCCTGAGGCAAAATAAGAATAGGTAGGTTTTTCTACAAATGGGTAGCTCCTATGGAGCATAATTAATTGCGCACATCCACTTACCATTTCTTAAATATCACAAACACCGCCAAAACAATCAACCCAAAACCAACCAAATGGTTCCAGGCGAATTTCTCAGTTTTGAAGAAAACGATGGAGAAGATCATAAAAATGGTTAGCGTAATGGCTTCCTGGATAGTTTTTAACTGAACAAGACTGTATGGGCCGCCGTCGCCTTTATAGCCGGCTCGGTTTGCCGGTACCTGGAATAGATATTCAAAAAACGCCAGTCCCCAGCTTATTAGTATTACAGATAATAAGCCCAGGTTTTTGCCCCAGTCGTAATCTTTAAACTTGAGGTGCCCGTACCAGGCAAAAGTCATAAAGGTATTGGATATGATAAGGAAGATGATAGTTTTTAGTCCGCGCATAAAATAATATTATTAAAGTATAAAGTTAAAAACCGGGAACGGCTTTTTAATCACTCTAACCTTGTTTGTGTCAATCGTGTTTGATATCTGTTAAAAAAAGCCTGTTTAGGATGGGTGAGCAGTAAGATCGCTGTGCCTTTTTCAACCGCGTATGGGTTGGTTATGCTGTCAACCTTGGTGCAATTTTCTACCATCGGTTTAAAAACTTCAGAGGCATCCCAATACCGGGTAGCGTTAACGTAAATGATATATTGCGCGTCAATTTTATCGGGTGCCCAAAGTGCAAAGCTGCTATTTAATGATACCGGCTCGGGCAGGTTATATTGTTTGCCAAAATGGTGCAGCGCGCCGGCTAACCCATAATTATCAGCATAAATAACCGTATGGCGCTGTTGCTCGGGCGTCAGGCTTTGATAGGTATGGGCCACTTTTTCGGTTAGTTCCTTCCATCCAAACATATCGCCGAAATCCTGTGTGGTAGCGTGGTGTTTGTGGTCCTCCCAAACAGTAATAAAATTGATAAAATGGGTATGGTTATTAATAAAATCGAAAAATGAAAGCGTAGGTTTTAAAGGAAATATGGGTAGCACCGTCGGGAACACAATGAGATTGGGCAGCGTAAATATTGCCAGCACAGCGCCGCGCAATGCAGTATTGGTTTTTATCAGGCGTTCAAAACCATATCCGCCGGCGGCAAACAGCATAGGGTAGGCGCCAAACAGGTAGTAGCTTTTGCCATTCATCTGCAGCAGAAAAATAAATATCAACACATAAGCAAATGCCAGCGACTGATACTTACGCAGTTTAAAAGAGAAGATCAAAAAGAAAAACCCCACTATCCACACAAATAAAGCTACCCCGTTGCTCATGATCTGCTGTGCGATGAAATCAATAGGTTTTACGTACTCAAGCTGTTCTTTTTTAAGCGTGGCCATATGTGTAAACACCGGCCAGTGATGCTCAAATTGCCAGATCAGGTTGGGTAGCGCAACCAACAAGGCTACAGCTACGGCACCTAATATGTGCCTGTTCCACAATAGCCGACGTTGTTTACTAATGAGCAGCCCTAAAATTAATGCGCCTGCAAAAAACAACATGGTGTATTTGGTAAGGATACCTATACCCACCGTAAGACCAATAAAGTACAGGTATTTTATGGCTTGGGTATTCACATAGCGTAACAGCAGCCATACGGCCAACACCCACCAAAGCTGGTCGAAAACTACGGGCTGGAAAAGATAGCCGCTGGCTATAAAAGCAGGCGAAAAGATAACCGCGAGACAGGCCAAAGCAATAGCAAAATTCTTGCCGCCTAATTCCACCGTGATCTTGCCGGTTAGCCAGACAATAAGGCCGCTGCAAATGGTTGTGAAGATCCGTGCTGCAAAAACCGAATCGCCAAAAAGTACACCGGTTAACCGGGCCACTATAGCAATAAAGGGCGGCACTTCCTTGTATCCCCAGTCTAAATGATCGCCCAGTGCAAGGTGCAAAAGCTCATCCCGGTGGAAACCAAAATTTGATATAGCCAGTGCATTTAAGCTTACCTTAATAAATACAAAAATCAGGATAAAGTTGGTATAACTTGATTTCCGGTTTTTATAGGACATGTACGTTTATAATGGTTTTTATAATAAAGATATCTTTTTAAGGTGAAAGGTAAAAGGCAATGAGGTAAAAGGTGAGAAATTGCTATTAACAAAAAAGGTTAAAGACTGCGCGATGCTACCTTTAACCTTTCTCCTTTTGCCTTTAACCTCAAAATCAAATTCTTTTAATATCAGCACCCAACGCCAACAACCGTTTATCAATATGCTGGTAACCGCGTTCAATTTGCTCAATATTATAAATTGTTGATTTGCCTTGTGCCGATAAGGCGGCTATCAATAACGATACGCCTGCACGGATATCCGGCGAGGTCATGGAAATACCACGTAGTTGTACTTGTTTGTCCAGGCCGATAACGGTAGCGCGGTGCGGATCGCATAAAATGATCTGCGCACCCATGTCCAGCAATTTATCCACGAAAAACAAACGGCTCTCAAACATTTTCTGATGGATCAGTACCGAACCTTTGGCCTGTATGGCAACTACCAGTACAATGCTTAGCAAGTCGGGGGTAAAGCCCGGCCATGGTGCATCGGCAATGGTCATGATTGAACCATCAATGAAAGTTTCTATCTCGTAATGTTCCTGTGCGGGAATATAAATATCATCGCCCCTAAGCTCTAATTTAATACCCAGGCGTCTGAAGACGTCAGGGATCATGCCCAACTCGGAGTAGTGTACGTTCTTTATGGTGATCTCTGACCCGGTCATGGCAGCAAGGCCGATGAATGATCCGATCTCGATCATATCAGGCAGCATTCTGTGCTCGGTTCCGCCTAATTTGGTAACACCCTCAATAGTTAACAGGTTTGAGCCAACGCCGCTTATTTTTGCGCCCATGCGGTTAAGCATTTTGCAAAGCTGCTGTAAATAGGGTTCGCAAGCCGCGTTGTATATGGTAGTAGTGCCTTTGGCTAAAACAGCAGCCATAACAATGTTAGCCGTACCTGTTACCGATGCTTCGTCTAAAAGAATATAAGTGCCTTGCAGGTTTGACGCGTCGACGTTAAAAAAGCCGTCCTCGGGATTGTAATTAAATTGAGCGCCTAATTTTTCAAAACCTAAAAAGTGGGTATCAAGGCGCCTGCGGCCAATTTTGTCGCCACCTGGCTTTGGTATCGATGCCTTGCCGAAGCGTGCCAGCAACGGGCCAACTATCATGATAGAGCCGCGCAGCCCGCCGCCTTTTGATTTAAAGGCATCCGACTGGAAAAAATCCTGGTCTATTTCTTTTGCTTCAAATGTGTATGTGTCATCACTCAGCTTTTCGACGATAACACCCATATCGCCCAAAAGCTCAATAAGTTTGTTTACATCTTTAATGTCGGGGATATTACTAACGGTAATTTTTTCTTCGGTAAGCAGCACTGCCGATAGGATCTGCAGCGCTTCATTTTTTGCACCTTGGGGCGTTATTTCGCCTTTTAAGGGTTTGCCACCCTGTATTTCAAATGCGTTGACCATGGGTTGATAATTAATGGTTCATGGTTAATTGGTATCATGAACCATTGCAAAGATTATAAATATATTTATGATTTTGGCTAAGCCCCCTCTAAATCTCCCCCGGCAGGGGAGACTTTTAATAAGCCCTCCCTACCGGGGAGGGTTGGGTGGGGCTTACTTAATATTTTTTGCCGCCGCCGTTATTACGGTTACGGTTATTTTGGTTGTTATTGTTACGCGGGTTGTTGTTGCGCGCGCCACCTGCTCCGCCGGATCCGCCACGGTTATTTTGGTTGTTGTTGGTACGGCCCCCGCGATTGTTATTGTTATTTTGGGTATGCGTTTGCGGGCGGTACTCAACTTTATTTAAATTGATGTTTTCATCAAGTTTTAATTCGCCTTTTGACAGAGCAACCAGGTCGGCTAAGATCGTTTCATCGGCAACCGAATCTTTGTTCCACTGCACGTAAGCCATTTTCATGAAGTTAGCTATGGCCTGTACCATATGCTTGCGGCGCTCGGGCTCTTCAATACTTTTGGCTTTTTCTATCATCATCTCGATAGTTTTACCGTAATGCTTGTAGCGGATCCGTTGGTTAGGGTACCTTAACGGCTCTGGCTTGATATGGATGGCCTCTTCTGTTGGTTTTGGATAAGGCGAGTCGACATCAATCTTGAACTCTGATATAATGTGCAGATGGTCCCAAAGTTTGTGTTTAAAATCTGCCACGTCGCGCAGATGCGGGTTTAAAAAGCCCATCAGGTCTATCACCACTTGTGCGTAGCGGTTACGCTCTTCTTTAGTAGGCAGCGCAACAATGTACTTAACCATGTTTTGTACGTTGCGGCCATATTCAGACAGCAGCAATTTGCTCCTGGTAGAATTATAATCAAAATTTGCAGGCGTGTTTTCTAATGCCATATAAATAAAATGTTTTTAAGAAAGTTTTAAGTTAGCCAGGCGACTTTTCCCCGGAATAAATAGGGCACAGGCGGCTAAAATTGAAAGTATTGAATTGTAGTACGGCAAATATAGTGCAATAGTATGAAAGTGCAAATTTTTTATTGTATCATAGAGGCTGTCTCAAAAGTCTTAGATCTAAATGGAATTCAAATAATATTTGGCCTCTGTGATCTTCGTGTCTTCTCTGTGGACTTTGCGGTTTCTTTTTAACCACAAAGTCCACAGAGAAGGCACAGAGAAGAACAGAGTTTTTATTATCCAAAATTTAATTTTGTTCTGCTTCTTATGATTTTACTTTTGAGACAGCCGCTACGGCAATAATTAACTATTTTCGCTTATGGCATCTCCAATCATTATCACCCATATTGATATTTATCGTTTCAGTATCCCCATGGAACCCTTCACCATCGCTACAGGTACCATGAATCATGCCCAAAATGTGTTTATCAGGGTACATACCGATGGCGGGTTTTATGGCGTGGGCGAGTGCTCGGCTTTCCCGATGATCGTAGGTGAAACACAGGATACGTGCCTTGCTGTAGCGAAGGACTTTGCCAAACTGTGGAAAGGTAAGGACGCGCTGGATATTCCCGCGCGTTTACAACAACTGCATGATGCCATAGCCGGTAACGGAACTATAAAAAGCGCTTTTGATATGGCGCTGTATGATATTGCCGCGAAAAACGCCGGCCTGCCGCTTTACCAATTTTTAGGGGGATCAAAGTGCGCCGTAGAAAGTGATATCACCATTGGCCTGGGTAAGCCCGAAGTAATGGCTAAGAAAGCTATCGCCTTTAAAGAATCAGGAGCCGGCATATTAAAAGTGAAGCTGGGCAAAAACGCGGTTGAGGATGTCGAGCGGATCAAACAGATCCGTGAGGCAGTAGGCGGTGCGATGAAAATCAGGGTCGATGCTAACCAGGGATGGAGTTTTGACGAAGCAGTTTTCGCATTGCAGGGTTTGGGTAAATATGATATCGAATTTTGCGAACAGCCTATGCGTACCTGGTACAATGATAAGCTGCCGGAATTAATGCAGCTATCCCCGGTAAAAATTATGGCTGACGAAAGTGTGTACAACCATCACGACGCGCGGATGCAGATAGAAAGTGGCTCGTGTCATTACATCAATATAAAAATGTCGAAAGCGGGCGGCATTTATGAAGCTAAACAGATCCATGACCTCGCGGCCGAAAAAGGCATTGCCTGCATGATGGGCGGCATGCTGGAGAGCCGCATAGCCTTAAGTTCCAAGCTTCATTTTGTGTACAGCAGCCCTAATATTCAATTTTATGATATGGATACCTGTATGCTGGGACATTTGGCTGATCCTTGTGTCGGCGGGGTAACTTATGATGGGTATCACTTAAATATTGATGATGCGATTGGTATTGGCGCAGATGCGGATGAAGGGTTTTTAGCAAATTGCGAACACTTTATAATATAACATGTCGAAAAAAATATTCGTTGTTTTCTGCCTGCTGATCACTTACAATTTATATGCCCAAACCGGCAAGCTGTTGCCGCCTGCAGGTTTAATGGTCGACCTGGTAGCCAACAGCGGTTATCAATCCATCAACGGTTACACCATACAGCCATCGCCATTAAATATTAAAGATAAAAACGTTCAGTCTGTTTTAATAGGTAATACCAATCCTGCTTTTAGTTGGGAGATCAACAGTACAGGTAAAGATGTGGTTCAGGATGCCTATCAAATTTTGGTAGCTGATAATAAACAATTGTTAAGCACGAATAACGGCAACATCTGGGATTCCGGAAAGATAATTGGTATGCAGTCTGAAGGTGTATTATATAAGGGCATCAGTTTAAAACCTAATACAGTTTATTATTGGACGGTCAGGGTGTGGTGCCATAACCAGCAAGAACCAAGTCTCTATGCTGCACCGGTTGTTTTTTATACGGATACTGCCTTATCGGCACATAAGTTGCCATCTTATCCGCTTCAAATAACAGAACAGAAGCCCGTATCTCTTAAGCAAAACAATAAAGTTTATATAGCCGATTTTGGTAAAGACGCTTTTGCGCAGTTAAAGTTCAATCTTTTTTCTGATAATGATCAAGATTCCGTTATTGTCAGGATCGGTGAGGTGTTGGATAGTGACGGAAACCTCGATCGCAAACCGCCGGGTACTATTCGTTATGCGCAATATATCGTGCCGTTACGCAAAGGGTTAAATACCTATAAAATAAAGATCAAAAAAAACGAAGGTAATACCCGCCCGTTAGCTATCAAAATGCCCGGTTATATTGGTGAAGTGACGCCATTCAGGTATTGCGAAATTGATGGGTATAATCATACTTTAAAAGCAGAAGACCTGACGCGGTTATTTGTGCATTATAACTTTAATGACGAAGCGGCACAATTCCATAGTTCAGACGCTACATTAAATGCCGTATGGGATCTTTGCAAATATTCCATGAAGGCAACGTCTTATTTAGGTACTTACGTTGATGGTGACCGTGAGCGGCTGGCTTACGAAGCGGATACTTATATTAACCAACTGAGCCATTACGCTGTGGATAAGGAATATACCATAGCGCGGAAGACCCACGAACATTTAATAACTACGCCAACCTGGCCTACGGAGTGGATCTTGCAATCTATTTTGATAGCCTGGAATGATTATTTATATACCGGAGATATCCAATCGGTAAAATATAATTATGATAATTTAAAGGCTAAAAGCCTGGTAGCTTTAGAAGACTCTACCGGGTTGATAAGTACACTCAACGGAAAATTAACAAAAGATGTATTGGCATCCATCCATTTTGAGGGCGGCCCGTTAAAGGATATTGTAGACTGGCCCCACGGATCAGAAACCGATGGTTTTGTGTTTACTAAGTATAACGCTGTTGTAAACGCGTTTTATTACCGCGCGCTAACAATCATGCAAAAATTAGCTGCCGACATGGGCAACGTGGCCGATGCCAAATATTATGAGCAGAAAGCAGTTTCGTTAAAAAAGGCATACCAAAAAAGTTTCTTTGACCCTAAGCAAAACATTTATGTTGATGGGGTAGGCACCAGCCATGCGTCATTACATGCCAATATGTTTGCGCTTGCGTTTGGCCTGATTGACAATGAGCATAAAAAACCGGTGATGGCATTTATTAAGTCGCGCGGTATGGCTTGCAGTGTTTACGGATCCCAGTTTTTGTTAGACGCTGTTTATAACGCCGGCGATGGCGACTATGGATTGAGCCTGCTTACAGCGAAAACCGACCGAAGCTGGTATAATATGATCTGCGCGGGTAGCACCATTACTATGGAAGCCTGGGATAATAAATATAAACCCAACCAGGATTGGAACCACGCCTGGGGCGCAGCAGCGGGCAATATCATATCGCGCAAGCTAATGGGGGTTGAACCTTTGGCACCGGGCTGGGCAAGCTTTAGCGTTAAGCCACAGATGGGCAGTTTAACTAACGCTGCTATTGATGTTCCAACCATCAAGGGGACGATAAGAGCAGCGTATATGCAGAAAGAGAAATCTTTTGAAATGAATATTTCTATACCTGCAAACACATCGGCACAGATCCAGCTTCCGCTTAAAGGCAAAAAATACCAGGTTTGGCTGGGGGCTAAAAAAGTAAAATCCCACACCGCCGGACAATGGGTATTGCTTGACAATGTGGGATCGGGCGATTATCGCTTTAAGATTGAGTACTTTTAGTAGTCACAAGCATCATTGCGAACGAGGAACGAGTGTGGCAATCTCTAAACTTTGCATTTAGGAATGTCCTGTGTAGGGATTATTAATGCTATAATTTGTTTTTAACGAATTAATGAGCTCCCTACGGTCGGTTGTCAACGCTATCGCTCAGCAATGACGTGAAGGTTTACATGCTCAACTCGGTAAAATATTTATGAAACAGCGGTATTGTTTCTATTCCTTTATAGTAGTTAAAAATATCATACTTCTCGTTAGGCGAGTGTAATGCGTCGCTATCTAATCCAAAGCCCATTAGTACTGTTTTTATACCTAATTCTGCCTCAAATAAAGCCACAATAGGTATGCTGCCGCCGCCACGGGTTGGTATGGGTGCTTTACCAAACGACTCGGTAATAGCTTTTTGTGCAGCACGGTAAGCTACGCTGTCGGTTGGTGTAACAACCGGCTCACCGCCGTGGTGCGGGGTTACTTTTATGGTGACAGACGCGGGTGCTATTTTTAAAAAATGATCTGTAAAAAGTTGCGTGATCTTTTCAGAACCCTGGTTAGGCACTAACCGCATAGAAATCTTGGCATGTGCTTTTGATGGCAATACGGTTTTTGCACCTTCGCCAATGTAACCGCCCCAAATCCCGTTTAGCTCAAGGGTAGGGCGGGTGCCGGTACGCTCGAATGTGGTATAACCTTTTTCGCCCCATAGCTCGGCTACGTCAAGGTCGGTTTTATATTCATCTTCGCTATACGGTGCAGCATTTAGCTCTTTACGCTCGGCTTCTGTAAGCGCTATCACCTCGTCATAAAAGCCGGGAATAGTTACATGGTTATTTTCGTCATGTAAAGAAGCTATCATTTTAGCCAGGATGGTGATAGGGTTGGCAACCGCACCGCCGTAAACGCCCGAGTGCAGATCGCGGTTAGGGCCCGTTACCTCAACTTCAAGATAAGACAAGCCACGCAGACCAGTCTCGAGCGATGGATGTTCCATGCTGATCATCGATGTATCTGATATTAATACTACATCAGCCTTCAATTTTTCTTTATTGGCTTTTACAAAGATCCCCAGGTTACTTGATCCAACTTCTTCTTCGCCCTCGATCATGAATTTAATATTGCAGGGCAAGGTGCCGGTCTGCATCATCAGCTCGAAAGCCTTAACATGCATGTAAAACTGGCCTTTATCATCGCAGGCACCGCGGGCGTATATTTTACCGTCGCGCACGGTTGGCTCAAACGGCGGGGTTTTCCATAATTCTAATGGATCGGCCGGTTGTACATCGTAATGCCCGTAAACCAATACTGTCGGTTTTGCCGGGTCGATGAGCTTCTCGCCATAAACAATAGGATAGCCGGCAGTGGGGCAAACCTCAACATGATCAGCGCCCGAATCGCGCAGCTTTTGCGCCACGTAATCGGCTGTTTTTAAAACATCGGGTTTGTACTTTGGATCTGCACTGACAGACGGAAAGCGCAGGAGCTCAAAAAGCTCATCTAATAAGCGTTGTTTGTGTTGGTCTATATACTCTTTTATATGCTGCATGATTAGCGGTTTTGGGCAAATATAATGGATGTTTAAATAACAAATCGGCCGTTGTTCATATTTATACATTTAATAAACTCGTAACTGTTGCGTTTGTTATTGCCAACACGTTTTATCTATATTTGCGACGCTATTTTAATCACAATTACGTAAATGGGTTATCGTAAGATAATTTTTCTATCCTGCTTGTTTTCAGTCTTTTTTTTATCAGGATATGCCCAGGCACCCAGTTGCAGCGCTGTGGCCAAATTTTACGGTAAAGACAGTATTAATGTAACCACTTTTGGGGCCAGCACAGTTGCCGGTGTCGGCGGCTTTTCTTTTCAGCCGGGTTTGTTAAATAATATTGAATCTTGTTATACAGGAGTAATTGTCACTGTCACCAAAAACGGGGTATCCGGCGAAACCACAACACAAGGATTAGTACGGTTCCCGGCTGCAATAGCAGGCCGAACGGGTTTTATATTAATATTAATGGGGGCCAATGATGCCCTGGCGATGGCTGATAAGAAAGGTAAAATTGGAGATACCGAAGCAAATATGCGGTATTATATAGAAACATCTTTAAAAAACAAGCTGATACCTATTATAGGTACCATTCAATATTTTAACGATAAAAATAACCAGACTTACAAAACAGCTAATTTATATGTAACACAAATAAATACGTTGTATAAAAGATTAGCAAAAGAATATAAAATCTACGTAGCAGACATTAACAGGGCTATTGGGCGCGATTTTTCTTTATACCAGGATTATGTGCATCCTAATGCCGAAGGGTATAAACTAATAAGTTATGTTTGGTTTGACGCTATTAATCACGCCATCGAAGACAGGTTGTTGTTGGTGGGGCTAAATCAGAACTATCCTAATCCCTCAATTGATCGTACTACAATTGGTTTTAGCTTATCGCAAGCCGGGCACGTTAAGATCGATTTATATAATATAAGCGGACGGTTTATAAAAACTTTATTTGACTCATATCAAAATGCGGGTTATCGCACAATCAATGTTCCTTTAAATGACCTGGTTGCCGGCATCTACATTTATAGTATGCAGGTTGGCGGGCAGGTGTTAAGTAAGAAAATGATCGTTACCCGGTAAAATTAGTCGGCTGTACCTAACGCGTTGTTTGCACTTTGAGTGGTTACATTACCTGCTTCGTTTTCAATTTTTATTTTAGACTGAGTATTGCTGTTGTCTTTTCTTGTTAATGCAAAGGCAGTTAATCCGGTAGTGAAAATTATGGCTGCAATTATGATGAATTTTTTCATGTTATTGTGCGGTTAATGGGTTTGAATTAGAATCTGTCAGCAGTACCAAGTGTATTTTTTTCGCCAGTTCTGTCAGCGGTACCTAAAGTATTTTTTTCACCGTTTCTGTCAGCAGTACCAAGTGTGTTTTTCTCGCCAGTTTTATCGGCAGTACCTAAAGTGTTTTTCTCGCCAGTTTTATCAGCAGTACCCAAAGTGTTTTTTTCGCCGGTTCTGTCAGCA
>Ga0105239_10004737_pt1 | contig 16152 bp, 18 predicted proteins | sample KBSC44metaG_FD_92761 | JGI IMG/M metagenome (GOLD analysis project Ga0105239, IMG submission 92761) | Corn rhizosphere microbial communities from Kellogg Biological Station, Michigan, USA - KBS C4-4 metaG | ecosystem: Host-associated > Plants > Roots > Rhizosphere > Soil | place: Michigan, USA...
ATTAAGAAATCAAGACACTGAGGGCCACGAGTCGCAAAAAGTCGCAGGGCGGGACAATGCGCCATGTGTCGGCTTAGGTGATCAAGCATGGTCCTTGACACTCCCAGAATCTCGTACAGGTCACTTCAACTGCACACAAGGCCTGTAATGAGGATGCGACAGCCAGCTAGGACGCAACGCCAACCCATTTCAGTAGCGCCTTACCAGTCGCCTGAGGGCTGCACTAGGTAGGTACCGATGAAAGTACTGAAGAATAAAGCGAGACGCCCACAGGGCCCCCTTCGACATGCCCGCTTGTGGGCACAGTGTTCCACAAGTTCATCACTTCCCAAACTCAGTGAAAGGAAAATCGAAAAATGAATCTGAATCAGCGGCTTGGTCAAAGAGACCTGCAAACTCGTCCCTGATGTAGGATCCTTCAAAAGCAGACGTCATCGAATCGCTACCTGGCGTCGGATCTCCGAATACTGGAAAGTCCATTCGAAACTCATCTGTTTGCTGACTGTCCTTCGTTATAGCCACCTGTCGGGGGATACTGGTTTGTTCGGTTGCTGCCACACTTGCCGCCGAAATCTTGGACTGCAGCTCTTCCAGCCCTTGCAGGCGCTTCCAGAGGCGCATCAGCGGGCCCGAGCGTGTGCTCAAGAGCCTGATCAGCTTCAGTGCGAGATGAAACTCATCCCGTACAGTTGTCCAGAACTGATTGGTCGCGTTCACAACAAGCAATGACAGATTGCCGAATGAACTGAGGACGAAGTGTTTGAAGACGATTGGGTGCGTTCCGATCAGATTAGACGTCTGGTTCAACTGCCACATCGTGGCAATTGATGTTTTGGCGACCTCAGCCGCTACATGTGCATACCGTTCGTTTTCTCTGATTCTCCTCGCTGACTGTAAGATCGGTCGATATATGAGGTTACGTAGATAGTTTTGGCGGATATATAAAATTGTTGGTAGATATAGTGGATCCTGGTAGCCGTCTTCATCGGGGACTTGTATATTTGCTCTGGCGTAAGATAGCTGGAGCTGATCGGGAATCTGATTGTACCACCGGAGGATTTGATAGTCTATGAAATCGATTTCGTCTTTCGATATGACGGATGCTTTCTCACACTGGTTGTTCAATATTTGCCAGGCTTTCCCTGCCAGTTGCGTCCACTCCACCATGTTGGAAAGAAACGGGTTGGATATCTCCTATTACGAACATATCAGTCTTGTTCAATTTTACTTTGGGTGGAGCATTCTCGAACGGTGCCTGAACTTACCATTGTGAATAGTGATGGGTCGATATGAGAGTCTTGGATGGAGTACGGCACTCCTTGGCTGAGGCTCGTTCTCCTTTCCAAGGTGTACACCGACCACAACACTCGTAGAGCGATCATACGATCGTTTTCATCTAAGAATGTTTTGAGGATGGTCTCCCTCCTATGCAGACCCATCTCAAGGCAATGCCTTGCCGCGAACCCGATGATCCGAAAGGTCCGAACTTGATCGTCCAGATGATAGTAATATAAAGCCTGGTATGGTTAGTGGGCCCGGCTCTAGCAGCATGCAGAAGAAATCGTACCACTAGCACTAGTAGCTGAATACCACAAATCCCGTCGGAGTTCCAAAGAAGCCCTTCTATGGCTTCGGTCACGCTCTGGAATAATCGTTGCCCTTGGTCGCTTCGCCCACCGCTCTCAAGAGTCCGCCCTATGGCAATGACGACTTTGAGCTTGTTGGTGTGGGCGTTGAATATTGCTTCCGCCGCAGCCAGCCCCCGCTCCTTCAGTTTCCCACCTTGTGCGGACTCTAGCGACCCAAACACTCGATTGGCGATGTTCATCATCGTGTGGTGCTCAAAGATCGGATAAGTGGAGCCCGGACCACGAAAGAAGTCGCAAATCAGGCGAAGTGCGTCTGATCTTTTGATATCCCAAAGAGGGTCCATCGTAAGCATCTTCATGAAAGCTGGGGAACAAAAGTATATTAGCATTCACCATTGTTGATAGAATATAGAACAGTCATCAGTCGGTCAAGAAATCTAGTGCTCGATATAGAAACAATTAACAAGCCTGGGGCAGGAAAACTTACGGCCATATTGAGCGGGCTCGAAAGAAAATTGCCGTGAGGTCGTATCATCGGGGGTCGAAACATCGTTTATGACTGCATTGAGGCCCATCGCTTTTAAATTACCACTGACAACACTTAACGTGAACTCTGAACTCGACGGGCCGTAAAAGCTGGGCGATTGGTTGTCCGGAGCGCGATATGGCGTTGGCTCGTCCCCAGCATAGGTCTGAGTAGGTGATTCTGTATGACTGCTCTGTTCCTGCGGAGCAATAGAGGAGTGGGAGTCATCACCAACACCACTGATGGGAATAACCTGGTTGTAAAGGCCATGGAATTTATCGAACGTGGACCCAGAGGTCTTGCTCAACCACTTCGGCCTGGCAGATTCTTTTCGTCCGCGCCTATTCGCTTGTTGATAGATACATGGCGCATCTTGAGTAGCGCACCGGCGACAAGGTCTTTGACCGTCGCACTTGATCTTTCGTCGTTTACATTCAAGACTGCTGCTATCAGTAAGGGATTTTCACCTCGAGATATATCAGGCTTCGCACCATGCACGAGTCGCGTAGGATGCACGTTTTGACTGTGTGTGCTGCTCACTATCTTTAACCAATTCCCGCAGATCAGCCTCCATCAGTCTGATCTACACGCTTGTTTTCTAAAGGAATTCACTCCCGCTATGATTCCAACGAAGTCCAGTGTAGGGCCTCGGGGTTGTCCGCTGGGAAGAGAGAGGAGACAACCAGCTCTGCGACCCGAGTTGCTGGTTGGCCACAGATATTGTTTTGAGTCACAACCTGTTAATTTTACCTTGTTCTCTAGCCGAATGAGAGCTGTGATGCAGGGGTTTGATGCCTTTTCAAGCGTTCATGCGAGTCTGGGAGGATTATGAGAATCATCAGAGCCTGTTGATGCTGATAATGGCGAATCTCGGACCGCCGGAATAATTGTCTGAAAGAGGGGGGGTTCGCCGCTCACGTGATCTACCCTATGTCAAGACAAGTGCCGAACCGAAGGCGTGATCGACGATGAGGACAACGTGGGAAGGGAGCCGTGTGAAAATCAAGGTCCCTATCGAGCTATGTTGTATTCAGCCGGCGTCTTGATTCTTAGCAGGTCAAGACGAGACGAGGTAGATCGACAGCAGGCTCCGTCGCTGCTTTTAGCTGTCGCTCGCCTCTTGAATAGTGTCATCTAATAGCGGCAACATTCACTTATCGAACAAGTCTAAGCCGAGGCTACTCCACCGCCAGTATCTTGGTGAAAGCACTCAAGGACAAGCCTATTTTATCCTATTTTATCCATTACCTATGTGGTCTCCTTCGTAAGTTTGGGAGCTTATCAGTCCCAAGTTCGAATATCACATTTGGGTAGGCATCTAACGTTGTAGAGACCGAAGTTGATTGTCGGCTCCAGCCGCGACCAGCAATGCCTGCCTGCAGGCAGCCCTCTTCAGCCAGACGATGCTCATCAAGACTCATCCAAGCTTGCCCTCGACCCGCGACTACACTATCAGCGAAGCGTCGATGCTATGTACTGAAATCGCAACGGACTATGCATTGAGCTCTACTGCTGGACGGACATAAACCGCACCTTGCAGCTCTGGCTTCTGCATCCCTGCATCTTGCACCTGCATGTGTGCAGAGCTGTTGTAATAGGACTCCCGGGCTTTGTTGAAGCGGCGAAACTGAAACGCGGCAAAGAGAAGAGAACCAAGCAGTATAAGGCCTAGTGAAATTCCAACTCCTAATCCAATCGCTAATGTCTTATCCGATGTCCCAGCGGCTTTCGGCGACGACTGCGGACTCGTTGTCGGTGTTGCATTAGATGCGGGACTTGAACTTGTGCCTGATGCACTATTAGATACGTAGGATTGGCCGGGTCGAAGGATGACATCGCCCTTTGGCACTGTAAAGGAGCCACCATTTTTGCAGCACGAAGTTGGGTCGGGATCAGATTGGCAACAATAAGTAAGTCCATCGGTATCAGAAGCGGCTTGCGGACATGGAAAGATGTAGTTTACATTCCCCAATCCTGACACATCTGAAAGGTATTAGCATTGCTATAGCCCAGACTCAACGGGACAAGGGTGCGTACTGTTACATGAGCTAAAGCAAGGAGCACCCCATTTTGCATCCGTACAACCCTGGAACGATAGAAGATTATTGGCGCCTTGACCAAAGCAGAGTCCGTTCGAAAGACAGTAGTCTGCCTGGTCACAGCATGAGCCGACTGCCGCTGAAGGATTGCAGGCAGTTTGGTTCCAGTACGCAGACTCCTCATGGATGGAGCCATCAGCGTTGTAACATGTCTGCGATTGCACCAGTACAGAGGAGAAAAGCCCAACCCACGTTATGATAGCCGCACATAACACAGAGGGGAGATCATGTCAGTTTTTGGGAAGTCCTCCGTAGATCGTAACAATCTATATATATATATATATCTACTATATATCTACTATATTCACACCGACAGAAAATTCTTGAAGCGAGACACTCAAGATCTGTCAGATCCCTAAATTAAAATATTAAGGGGACAGGACGAGTGAGAATATTTGGCCACCTGGTTCCTATTGAACGCAACGCTGGAGCAGCCTGGCAGCCATCTCTGAGCTCAATGTTGAATAGACTTCCGAATGGGCGCCACGCCACCAAAACAAGCCCGAATGTGGAAATAAATAAAGCCTGGCTGAGGGGCTAGCAGCTCGCCTTGTCGCCAACAAGCAGGTGAGATTTACTGAAATGGTCAGAATGGACAACGCGACCAATCACATGCAAGATGAAGGCCAATCGAAGGGAATGGTTGGTGAATACAGAATGGGGGAGGTCAACGAGCCTGCCGAAGCATTACCAATCGTTTGTCGGGGCATTACGCGGGTAGGGGCGTACAAAAGGGGCCGGGAATAATGATGTGATCTGCAAATGCACAAGTTGATGGGCATAGTTTGCACGATATCTCACTTTTGCCCTCCCGCAGCCACTGCTGTTGCTCACAGAGTGCCATGGGAGTCCATCAGCAGCGCAACATTCAACATCAAACTCTTCGCAATGAGCACGCACACTGGGATTACTGAGGCTGTCCTCAGGTATCAGCCATCTCACCCCCAGGTCAAGGAATTTGAACCTCCCAAAGATCGGGCCTTTCTTGCCGATCCAGCGAAGAGATCACTTTTGACCACTGCGGCGAAGGTGAAGAACTTGACCCCGTACATTGGCACAGAACTCGTCGGAATCCAGTTGAGTCAGCTCACTGATAGCCAAAAGGATGAATTGGCGCTATTGGTGGCTGAGGTTGGTGAATCGACTTTTGACATGATGGAATATGGCGTTGACTGATGTGAACAGCGAGGTGTGGTTTTCTTTAAGGAGCAAGACATTACACTTGAAGGGCAACATGAGCTCACAAAGCATTACGGAATTGTAGGTGTTGATTTGGATAGCGAGAACTGAGATGGCCTCCACCTAGACTGACTCGGGGCTCTGCAGCAAGATCGTGACCCAAATCAGCAAGATCCGCGACATGTCACTATATTGGAAAGTAACAAGTGAGCCGCAGATAAGAATCTGTTGGGGTTGATGCCCCCCAACAGACAGAACTGACAGATGATTGTAGCGATATTCGTGCATATTCAAATTTTGGAGGAGAATACCACTCGGATCATTCGCAAGAAGCCAATCCCCCAGCATACACCATGCTCCGAATGATCCGAACACCAGAATCGGGGGGAGACACCATATTCACCAGTCAGACTGCGTTGTACGATAAGCTTAGCCCAACTTTCCGAAGGCTATTCGATGGTTTGCATGGGGTTCACAGTTCCGAGGTAAGGGTGCGCATCACCAAAACACGCATTGTCTCTGAACGGGCAATAGCACACCTACATTAATTCTTTGAACAATGAGTATAAACCATTCCGGGGTCCTGTGCGACGTGAACATCCCTTGGTAAGTGTAGCGACGCGCTGCCTCGTTGATTAAAGGAACGTGCGCATCAATCTTATCTCTAGGTGCGAACACATCCAGTGACAAGGTTAAAATCGCTGTTTTACAATCCCTCGTATGTCATCCATATCTCGGAACTCAAAGGCCAGGAAGCAGTACATGTGCTGAATTTCCTGCGTGAGCATCTGCATGCGGCAGACGATCTTACCGTAAGATGGAATTGGGTATGGACTGCTATATTGCCTTCCGGAAGAGTTGTAGATGGATTTTTCTGACCAATTTATAGGAGACTGGTAGTGCCACTTTCTGGGACAATAGAGTTGTTGCCCACAGGGCGATCCCCGGGGGATACGATCCTACCACAAGAGAAGGCAAGCGGACTGCTATTTACGGCGAGAAACCGTTCTTTGATCCGGAAAGCGAGAGCTTGAGTCAGCAGATCACTCGGGTTGGTGGGGACCCTGCAAAAAATGAGATTGTAAATCTCTCCTTTAAAAGTCCCCAAGTATGAACTGAGAATAAGTAGTTTTTAAACAATCTGAATGTATTCCTCCTTCGCCTCTGAAAGGAATTGAGCAGACTTGACCTGAGCAATGCCTATCCTCTTATAACAGGCGCCCTCTCCTTCAAAGATCATGGCAATTAATCCAAGGTAGCCAAGTTGTGTAACAACTTCTTGAAAGTCGTTGGAGAGCAATGCCGCAGCTGGTGTACCCCATGCCATCCCAAGTAGAACCTGAGTAACTAAGCCACAGTATAGATAATGATCGACCGTTGCTCCGGCGACATTCAATAGGACGAGGAATGACTATTGGACTAGAACGAGTCTGATTCCTGGTTCATGGTAGAGGAGAGCAGCTTCCGGCATGATGACCAAGTGTCATTCCTGTAATAGACTCCCTGTTGCGATCCTTCGGATGAGGCGTGAAATGAGTCATTCATCCCCCTGATGACATAAATGAAGTCTTGAGCGGGTGCCAGCTATCGCGGAGAGATCCTGCAGCATTCAGCTGAAATAGGGGGTAGAAGGTTGCGAGGCAGAAGAGCAAAAAAGTACTCGTAGGCAATGGGCGGCCTTTAAAGCGGCAGCACTGGTTGATGGTCACGTGATATTCGACTAGGCTCTAACGTAGGGCGGCGTCGCCAAGCTATTATATCGGAAGCGCCAACTGGGGAAGGTACCAGCGTTGTATGATTGGCTACACGTCGACCTGAGGAACTTGGACTGCTAGGCAGATTCGCTGCAGCGAAACAACTTTTTGGACACCTCCTGCATGCTCAAGAGGCTCTTCTTGAGGAAGACTTGGAGGTTATCTGTCAGCTGTCCCAAGAACCCGGCACACTGTCTACCATACACCATGTCTATGCTATGTGCAAGTAAGAACTCCAAACAGTCCCAAAAGTCGCTCGAAACTGATCCTTCTACAGTCTCTGGGGAGGCGCCTCAGCTGCCGGTGGTGTCGCGCAAGAGTGGTAAGTTGTTTTGTTGGTGTCGATAGAAAGTAAACTGACATGTTCCAGGAAATGTGTATGAAAAGCGCCTGGTGGAAGCGTACATTAGTGAACATGGCACAGAACCGACCACTGGCGAGACACTTACGGTCGAAGATCTCGTCGACCTGAAATCTCCCAAGACCGTTCGCCCACGGCCACCTACATTGACCTCGATCCCTGCGCTACTCAGTGTTTTCCAAGAGGAGTTTGACTCTTTGGCGTTGCAAACCTATACCCTACAGCAGAATCTCAACCAAGCGCGGCAAGAGCTCAGTGTAGCTCTTTATCAGAATGATGCTGCGCAGCGGGTCATCGCCCGGCTACTCAAAGAACGTGACGATGCAAGACAGGCACTCGCAAAGGTAGATGTGGGACGATCCAATACAAATGGGGATGCAATGCAGGTGGATAGCGCGCCTTTACAAGCATCAATCCTAGAAAAGATCGAAAGCACACAACAAGCACTGATGAAGACACGGCGAAAAAGACCAGTACCGGAAGACTGGGCTACAGCTGATTCCATCTCATCATACACCCCGGGCGTCGTCTCGGAGCAGCTGTATCCCGGAGGCACTGTTCTTGCAGTGCACGAAAGCGGAGACGTCGTACTGGTTGGTGGCAGTGATGGCGCAGCTGGAATTTATTCGTTATCAGAACGGCAGCTGCTATCGCCCCTAAAAGCTGGGCCAGGTTCAGTGACGAGTGGAGTATGGGCTGGACCACGGATGATTGTCTCTACGTCTGCCGGGGCTGTCAAAGTGTTCGAGTCGGGACAAGAAGTTGCATCGTTTTCGGTACACGCGGGCAGTGCTAATGCAGTCGCATTGCACCCAAGTGGGAGCATCTTGGCGTCAGTAGGCGAGGACAAGTCATATATTCTCTATGACCTTGAGTCAAACAAGGTTCTCACCCAGGTTCAGAGCGATTCAGGTAAGACCTGGTGTTGACGTGAGTGGGAGGCATTGGCTAATACGGAAACAGAACTATACTGTGCGCAATTCCACCCTGACGGGCATCTCCTTGCGATAGGAGGGCTAGACCAGCAGATTAAAATCTATGACAGCAAATCAGGCACACAGGCAGCGACATTTGGGCTCACTGGGCCTGTCGAGGCAGTGGTGTTCTCAGAAAACGGCACGTGGCTCGCAGGGGTGACACAAGGGTCCAACTCGATATCGATCTGGGATCTACGGAAAACTACTCAGATCAAGACGATCGAGACGGATATCCAGATCAAGTCGATTAGCTGGGACTACACTGGGCAGTTCTTGGCTATTGGCGGGGCGGGTGGAGTAACGGTTGAGCAATATTCTAAGTCTTCGAAGGAATGGTCAACAATTCTGAAGAATCCAACGTCCTGCAGCAGGATCGCGTGGGGACAATCGGCTCGCAGCCTCGTGACGCTCGACAATGCTGGGACAGTGACGACGTGGAGAGGGACCAGCTAGTGATGATAAAGAAGGGAGTAGAAGGGAGTAGAAGTGAGCACGACATTACTTACCTCCTCTCCCAGATAGGAGAGTTGCTCATTTTGGATGTGTACAATAAAGTCCAACGGCCTATGATTTACTTTGTTTGAGGCTCAGGCTGGGTCAATGAGTGAGGCGGACAAAAAGTGTGTTCCAACCGATCACTCTTGAGTCTTGTTCCAAATCACTTGTACTGGGACGGATTAGAGGGACAAACAAAGCGAGAACGATGTAATCACAAGGAGGAGAATTGTATTACTGTCTTCCTACTCAGCTTGGAGTGTGCTAAGTTCGGATATAAAAATTGATAATCGGAATTAAAACCGTGCAGGTGGCGGTTTCCGAAGTTGGCAGTTGATTTGCTCCTTCCTCCCCTCCATGTTTGCAGCCACATCCACATCCGCCATCCAACTTGAACATCACCCACCACATCACACACCATCAGACCAAGACTACAACAACCAAGACTACTACTACTACTACTACAACAACAACACCACCTCTGCCTGCAACCTACCTACCTACCTAGAGCACCTAGTATCTACCTAGATGCCAAACTTCTCAAGGTCTCAGATTCCTGCCAACGCCACGTCCATTCGTTCCTAGGGATCTTGGGAGATATTGGCCCTTATACGTTCTGTCTATACCAGTCTCTCAGTCTCTCGTTCAACTTAGACTCAAAGCCCTCCTGCTCATGGTCTGGTCATCTATCACTCCCGTCGGCCGCTTCCGGCACTCAGAATATGCCTCAGCATCCCACACTGTCCCTAAGCAACTTCCTAGAGTCGGCTGCCTCTTCCAGCCGTAGAAAGGTAGGTTCTACATATTTCTACCACAGGCAGCCCAGTTATTGCCATCATCATTCCCCTCTCCTGCTGACTTCCCCTTCACAGAGATCTCACGCGGAAATCACCAGTTCCCAAAGCCGAACTCCCCCTCCAATTCCCTACAAACGTCGCCGCATCAGCCCTTCATCGCCCTCGTCTCAGCGCCAACATCAAGATCCTTTCTCTCCCTCACCCAGTCCCCAGCCATCCTTGACTCGATTTCCCGGTGACGGCTACGACTATCGGAGGCCGGTCATGTCGCAACCTCGAAGTCACCCCTCGCGCAATGCGAGTCATCCCAGTCAGAACACTATTGATCTCACCCTTGACAGCGATTCTTCTATAGACTCCAACTCCACCCGTCCAGCCTCTCAACCCCTCCATTCCACTCGACGGCAAACCAGGCATGTCTCCCGCTCCGAGAGGGGAAACGGAACCCCTACCTTTATTCAAAACACACAGCAAGAGACCCATGAGGTTATCGATCTATCAGATGATTCCGACTTTCAGATACATGAATTTGCCCCAACCTCCCACCGCCGCCCCACCCCTTTCCGACACTCATCGAGCCCTGAGGTTGAAATTGTACATGAGAGGCCTGCCCCTATAGGCTCCCGGCGCGTCAGCCCGGAGCGAAGAGAGAGACCAGAGCGACCAGAGCGGCTCCCCGCTTACCTGACAGCCATTCCACTCCCATCTCCCCCTCCAATAGAGCGGGGTCCCTTTGACTATTTTCCCGAGATTATCCGGAGATCGACTCAGTTTGTGCTGGGAAATATGCCTAATCCATGGCAAGTCCCACGAGACCATAGGGAACAGTTGGAGCAGTTGGAACAATTGCGCCAATCCAACCAACAAACACGCCAAAATCATGATTTTCGCCACGACTTGCTGGCCCAGCTCGATTATGGGCGGCCCGCCTTTACCATGGGGGAATTCGGAGTCTATGATCGCACTTCAGAGACTCCTCAGGTCGTCCAAGAACCGTACAAGGCCCCAACTCCTGCAAAAGATGGTTTTATCAGAACCTTCACAGAAGAATCGGTTGTCCTATGTCCGATGTGTGGTGACGAGTTGGCAACTGGGGCCAGCGACACCAAGCAGCAAGTCTGGGTTGTCAAGGCATGTGGGCATGTAAGTCCTGCCATAATCCGTTCCATGTTTTAAATTATAACCCACGTTACTGATATCATCTCCAGGTCTATTGTGGTGATTGTGCCACCAACCGCCACATTTCGAAATCAAAAAAAGACAAGAAGGTGGTAGCTCCAAGATCCGTGCCTTTCAAGACATGTGTTGTTGAGGGGTGTGAATCCAAAGTTGGACACAAAACCGCAATGTTTCCCCTTTATCTATGACGCCGGTCTCGTCTTGTCCTAGCTCGAATCAGCAGGTCTACGTGGATGATGGATTTAACGCTGCAATAGATGATCAACCTGATTATCGTTGGGGAGCACCTCTTACGAAGATGAAGATGATTTATTCATGAACCAAAGAACTGCACAATGAAGAGCGCCGCAGACCAAGCGATAGTGGGACATCAACGGGCTTTTCCAGGCTTTGACTAGTGGACACAGACCACAGATCACAGCCTACAAGTCACTCGAGATCCAAGAATTCTGAGCCTTTTTCATTTGGGAACTTTGTGTGATTATACAGGATAGAAATGAAGCGTCAGAGAGGCTATGACCTTCACCAAGGGTTTGCACTGCAAACCACCTGCAATTGCATAGGCCCTTGAGATATAATAAAATCGAGTTCTTCGAGTACCCTCTCCAGATATGTGTCTTGTATCTCTCGAATTGCATCCGTGTCTTCATCGTCCAGCTGTGATGGCCGTAGTTGAACGGGAGAGTTTTGTAAGGGATTAGTCATAAATGGTATGCCCGAGCACCTTTTTGACCAGTAGTGAGGATCCAATAGCCCAGTACTATACTACCCTTGTCCTTCATCACCTACAGGTGCAGACTCGAATATCTCACATCCTGCACAACCACCACGCACATCCAGGACTATAAATCTCTCCCCACAGCAGCAATTTTCATTTTTTTGATTCCCCGCCCCAACCCGACCGCGAATACTTCTCACTGGCATGCAATAACATTACCAAGAAGTCCACAATCCAACTCCCAGTCCTCAAATAGCTTTAATGCCCCCATGCATTGGACTCCAGATGCCCCTCACATTCGGATTCGCACTCACAACCTTCCGACTCCCGACCTTCTTGACTTTCTCGCCCGAATTCCCCACCAGATACTCAGCCATTGAGCGCACCTGCTCCTTCTCGAGGTTCCGCACGCACACGCTCTTCTCGCGCCCGTTGATGTAGTACGCCCTCAACACGGGGTGTTTCGTCGGCCGCGGTGAGATGCGGAATTCCGTCTGTGGGTATCTCGATGTGAGGTGTTGAAGTAAGGGGGAAGACAGGAAGGCGTTGGTACCCCGGCTCGAACCTCCGTAGTTGCAGTAGTGGATGTCGAGCCGCCGACATTGTAGGATGAAGGCCCCGACGCCGTTCTGTCATGAGGAGTGTTGTTAGCAAGTTTTAGAGTTGGAGTTGGAGACCTTTGCTGGGAGCATGGTAGGGTGTAAGCATAGAAGAATGGAAGAATGGGAGGACCGCAAGAATACGTACCCGTGCCTTTGCGACCGTCTTGAGCCCCAGCGCTGGCATCTTGAAGGAAGGCCAGGGACCGCAGGCTAGAGAGTGTAGACTGTGCGCCTGCCTTCGTAGAGATCGAGATCGAGAGAGAGAGGCAGATGGTGATATATGGTGTGGCCGGAAGCCTGTCGTGTGGTCGGCGTCGTCGTGGTGACCGTGTTACGACTGAGAGTGCAGGTGGTGGTGCAAAGAAACGAGTGAAGCAAGCTCAGGCTTCGGGGAAAATCGATAATCAATTATCACGTGATGAACGAGGCTGCGCTAAGCTAGTCTGGGGGAGGGTGCTGTTTCAAATGACAACTTGAATGCTTGGAGGTGTACGAGTATTATGACTTCTAGACTATTAATTAGAGGCTGGCTTAGCTTGGGACAACGATGCAATCAAACTGAGTGCCGGAGGTTCTGTCTTTTTTGCAAATCTATATACACTATTCGGTTTTATATATTTTCGCAAGACCCAGCTGAGGATCCCAATCATAGTGAAGAGGATCCCGATTTTAGCGACATCCGTTTTCTTGCGAGACTGAAAACATTTCACAATCTCAGCCCTCAGGCTCTTTCTTTTCGGCAAGACACTCCTCGTGGCCTGCTCATCATTGCTCATGTCGCAGTCGCACTTGAAACCCTAGTGGCAAAACTTCTTCTAGCGCTCGTCATAACTATTGGCAAGGGGTAGCTGATACCAGAGGTTCTTGAATTGGTCGTCCGAAGTGAGGATCCTGCTTCGACAAGCATGCGTGGCTCAAGATGGCCAACCAGAGAATGAAATCGCAGTAGTTAGTACCAATTGGCTAGGGACATCCTCACAATTCTTTCTCGTGGAGGTGAGAAGAGATCTTGGTCAGCGGTAAATGCCTCGCTGGCTGAGGAAGGTCAGAGTTGGTGTCTGTGTGGTGAAGGTGATGGCATCCCTCGATGTCCATCACCGGTCCACTAACGCCGTTCCCTTCAGCGAATTAGCTGTTCTTGGGCACTGCACGCACCCATCCTTCCCAAGTCACAGTCCAGGAGATGGCTGGGTCGTGCGACATGGCTCCGGCGACAACAGTCTGTGATATAGTATGCCGCTAAGCAAGCCACTTGCATCGTTATTGCTTTCCCCCTACGTTCGAAGGCAGAGCACTCATCACCACTCGTAGAGAAGACCTGCATCCAATATCTGACGAATTTGGATTCTTGCGTTATGTTTAGCGACATGCCTTTGTCCGCCCACTCAGCTGGCACTTGTCCATTACGATCTATTACCTTTATCAGAATGACAATGGATAAGATGGGAAGCTAACCTATAGACTCAAAAGACTTTATCGCGCTCGATGCCGGACAGTGGGAAACATCATATCATAGGTTTCCTGAACGTCAGAGATATATTCTGCAAGACTCTGTTCCTTCTTAGGCGGTTGTGCTGGTGAGTGAGCCTTGAAGCCAGAGCGCATATGCTGACAACGGAGGAGATGTTTGTGTTCCCAATTGGGGCAAACAGGCGAATAAGATACCGTGTCTACCTGCCCTCCATGGCTGTGGAGAATACTGAAAGCCGTTTGAGAAACTGGAGCGGCACGAGTATTGACGCTGACGATGTCATCGACATGGTTGACGAGCTTGGTAAACACAAATTGAACGGCAGAGAAATTCGCATCATTAAACATCGTGACCACCGCGAGCCAATTGGCACAGAAACACAAGCAAGTATTTGATGTTCGACACCTTCAGCCACGTAATCAAGCCTCGAGACCTCGAGTAGCTTGGAGAAATACCTCCAGAGCCTCAGTAAAAGTCTTGCGGACGACAATGTATGAGATATCCTTGGTTGAGATAAACAATACACGGAGTACTCATGAAGTTCCGAGGAATGGAAGAACAAATAGTATAGCGTTTCTTCTTGACCAGTCTTGGTGGTATCTTATTTAATTCTGTTCTGGATGATCTCAATGCTGGTGTACCCTCTGCCATCCTTGTACCATGGCGGCATCTTTCCAAGATTCCTCTAATTACACAAAACTCTCGGCAATGGCAGCGACTAGCGTAGCACATAATTACCCCCGTGCAGCTCGTACAATGATTGGCCCCCTGATTCACTAGTTGGCTGCAACTGCGCAGTTTGTGCAGCGGATAGTTCTGGCTTCGATGGGTGGAAAGTGTGGTTCGAATGAGATGAAGCTTGTTGAAGCTGTGTCTCAAGTTCTCGTCGTAGCGCTATCTGCCGTGAAAGTAAAATAGAGACGACAACAAGAGCCACAGTCAGAGGAATCCCAATGCCGGCCCCAATAGCGATTTCTGTCGCCTTGCTCTGAGAGTTCGAAACTTGAGTGGTGACAACGTTGGTAGTCTCTGTGCTACTAGTGATATTTGGAACGATGGATCCTGATGTCGTATTGTAGATGATATTTCCGAATGGTATCGAGAAAGGCTCATCGCTGCCTAGTGTCGACTGGACACATTTCTGTGACGTTACGTTGTAGCCATCGTGTCCGCAGCAGAAGGTCCCGTTAAAGCTGTCAACGGCGAGAATTACAGAGATACCACCCCAGGTGCTCACTTTATTGAGGATAGTGTCAGTTAATTCACTCCAATGAGGGACAAGCACGATCTTGATTAGAGGTCTCACCGTCAGAGCAGTATTTCGGACCTGGTTGAATCAGCCGCTCTACTATATGAACTCATCATTGGATATACTTACACGCATCACTCTGCCATGTGCTATCGGTACATCCTGCACGAACGAGTCGATTTCCGTAGCCTTGGTTTGGGTCTTGATTCAGACAGTATCCATTGTTCATGCACGCGTCTAACGTGTAACAGCAGTGAGAATGCTGGCTCGACATGTCACATACTTTGAGGTTGGGGTTATCTTCTGCACCATCTGGCCAATAGCAGTTAGCTGCAACAAGGATGGGGTAGATGAACGGCACGATTAGCCTAAGGAGGACCATATGGTGTGATAGTACGAGTATTTTATTGACAGAAATTCAAGTTTGGGCGAAACTCCCTAATTAGAAGGTCACCTTGAGAATGAGGGAGGCGTTCAAAAGGAGGCAGAACTTAACTGAGAGGAAGGGCTGCAGACGTGGGAGCCTGCTCATTCTAGGCTTGCGACACTAGTTTGCAGCCATAGAGCGCCACTTCGTATTCTCGCTTCGTTGTCTCACAGAGCCACTCTGGAGGGTCCCTACACTGAGTTGGGCAGAGGTAGACCATCAATCATCTGCAGAAGATAGTGTCGCGATTACTATGTTGGCGCGAGATCAACGATAAGCAACTCGGTCCAAGGCCATGAAGGAGCATGAGCTATGAACGAGTCGAAAAAAAGTTGGCGAGGAACCTCGCTCTGAATGCCCTTGCGGAAATTATGTGCCTGTCACTTGTTCCGCTGTAGCGTGAAAGCCTGTAGATGTAGTTTGAGCAAAAGATTCAAGAAGGTGGATCAGGCTGGGAATGGATATCTGGCGATGATATAGCTATCTGAAGCGTGTATAAGACCAGTGAACGGAGGACATTGGCAAGTGCAGATGCTAGATAGAAGAGTAATGTGCATCTCTGCATTCGAAGAAGAAGAATGATCTCCTATGATCGGCCTACTCATAACGACCACTTGAACGAAAATTACTTCTTGGTGGTGCTCCTTCTGCTGTCCAATTATTACTTTATTACTTGATTGAATGCCGGTTAGCGTTTACTTCACGGCCAGGATCGAATCAATTACTTAG
>Ga0105239_10004738_pt1 | contig 16150 bp, 20 predicted proteins | sample KBSC44metaG_FD_92761 | JGI IMG/M metagenome (GOLD analysis project Ga0105239, IMG submission 92761) | Corn rhizosphere microbial communities from Kellogg Biological Station, Michigan, USA - KBS C4-4 metaG | ecosystem: Host-associated > Plants > Roots > Rhizosphere > Soil | place: Michigan, USA...
AATCCTGATGAAGCGCGCGGGTGATGTGCAGCCGGAACCGCTGCGTTCGAACAAAGCATGACGCTCGCCGAATACATGGCGCGGCAGCAGAAGGCTGTCGAGGCGGCGCTCGACCGCTGGGTGCCGGGCGAGGAACAGAATCCGGCGACCATTCATCGCGCGATGCGCTACAGCTTGTTTGCGGGTGGGAAGCGGGTGCGTCCGCTGCTGGCGATGGCGGCGGCGGAGGCGGTGTCGGACGGGCTCGGCGGGATTGAATCGTGCGCTTGTGCGCTGGAGATGATCCACACTTATTCGCTGATCCATGACGATTTGCCGGCGCTGGATAACGACGATTTGCGGCGCGGGCGTCCTACTTGCCACAAAGTTTTTGGGGATGCGATGGCGATACTGGCGGGGGACGCGTTGCTGACGCTGGCGTTTGAGGTTCTCGCCAAGCTGGATGCTGGCGCGGAGCGGCGCATCGAGCTGGTACGTGAGCTGGCAACGGCTTCGGGCACTGTCGGCGGGATGATTGGCGGGCAGGTGAACGATATCGAGGGGGAAGGAAAGCGTCCGACGGGGCCGTTGCTGGATTCGATTCATCGCGCGAAGACGGGGGCGCTGCTGCGGGCTAGCGTGCGCATGGGGGCGATTTACGCGGGGGCGGATGCGGAGCAACTGGCGGCGTTAACCAGCTTCGGCGAGCATGTGGGGCTGGCGTTTCAGATCGTCGACGACATTCTGGACGTGGAGCAATCGTCGGAGGCGCTGGGCAAGACGGCGGGTAAAGACGCGGCGCAGAATAAGATCACATTTCCGGCGGTTTATGGAATCGAGCGGTCGCGGAAAATGGCGGAGGAACAGCGGCTGGCAGCTCATGTGGCGCTACAGCCGTTTGACGATCGCGCGCGGCGGCTGCGGGAGTTAGCGGACTTAGTGGTGCGGCGGCAGGCATGACGGCGGGGAGCATGACATCTTCTGCGAAAGTCCGGGTTGACCAATTGTTGGTGGAGCGCGGTTTGGCGGAGTCGCGCGAGAAAGCGCAGGCGTTGATTATCGCGGGGCAGGTTTTAGTGAACGGGCAGAAGGCAGTGAAGCCGGGGCATAGCGTGGGGGCAGAGGCTCGCGTGGAAGTGCTGGAGCGGATGCCTTACGTCAGCCGCGGCGGGTATAAGCTGGCGGGCGCGTTGAATCATTGGGCGATCGACGTGAACGGATGGAATTGTTTGGACGTAGGGGCGTCGACGGGTGGGTTCACGGACTGCTTGTTGCAGCGCGGGGCGGCGAAAGTTTGGGCTGTGGATGTGGGGCATGGGCAGATTGACTGGAGGTTGCGCAACGATCCGCGGGTGGTGGTTCGGGAAGGCGTCAACGCTAGATTTTTGGCGGTGGCGGAATTTCCGGAGAGGTTCGATTTGGCGGTTTGCGACGCTAGCTTTATTTCGCTGACGCTGCTGATTCCGGCGGTCGTGCCTTTGTTAACGGCACACGGAGGGATGGTGTTGCTTGTGAAACCACAGTTTGAAGTGGAGCGCGGGCAGGTGGGCAAAGGCGGGATCGTGCGCGATCCGACGCTGCATCAGGCGGCGTGCGACCGGGTGCGGGGGGCTGTTGAGGGGCAAGGGTTCGGGGTTGATATCATCGAGAGTCCCATTCTTGGCGCCGAGGGGAACCGGGAGTTTTTGCTTTATGCAAGCCGCGAAACCGACCACTAGGATTTCTACCGCGGGCATTATTTCGAAGCCGCGCAGCGAGCAGGCGGCTCGGGTGGCGCCTGCGCTAGTCGAGTGGTTGGCGAAACGCGGCGTCGGCGTTCGCTACGATCCGGAGACAGCTGGGTATTTGGCGCAGGGCTCGGGAATCGCTCGCGACGGCGTGCCTGAGGGCGCGCAGTTGTTGATTGTGTTGGGCGGCGATGGCACGCTGCTCTCGGCGGCGCGGGCTTTGCACGGGCGCGACATTCCTTTGTTCGCAGTGAACCTGGGGAACTTGGGATTTCTGACGGCGATCACGGTGGAGGAGTTGTATCCGCAACTGGAGCGGGTGCTCGAGGGCGACTATGAAGTCTCGCGGCGGCGCATGCTGCATACGGAATTGTGGCGCGGCGCAGAGCGCGTGGGATCGTACGAAGCGCTGAACGATATTTCGTTGGCTAAGGCGGACATCGCGCGCATCATCGATTTGGAAGTGCACGTGGACGATCGTTTTATGTGCCTTTACAAAGCTGATGGGCTGATCGTTTCGACGCCCACGGGATCGACGGCGTACTCGCTCTCGGCGGGTGGGCCGATCATGGTTCCTGAAGTGGCGGCCTTGTGCATCACGCCGATCTGTCCGCACATGTTGACGAACCGGCCGGTGATCGTGCCCAACGAGGCGATTATTCAAATTACGATTGGCGGGGACAACACCACCTATTTGACTGTCGACGGGCAGGTGGGCGAGCAGTTGGACAAGGGCGATCGCGTGGTTTGTTGCTGTTCGGAACATACGGTCCAATTGATCCGGCCGGGCGGGATGCGGTTTTTCGATGTGCTGCGCGAAAAGCTGCAATGGGGCGGGCGGTGAAAAAGCCTTCGCTCACCACCTGGATTCTGATCGGGTTGGTGGCGGGGGTGGTGTTCGGGACGGTGCTGCCGGGTCCGGCGAAACAGTTGGGGGTGTTGGGCGCGATCTTTTTGCGGCTGATCAAGTCGATTATCGCGCCGCTGTTGTTCGCCACGCTGGTTTCCGGGATCGCTTCGACGGGCAGCATCAAAACCATGGGGCGGATCGGCGGGAAGGCGCTGGTTTACTTCGAGATCGTCACTACGCTGGCGTTGTTCGTGGGGTTGGCGGCGGTGAATCTGGTGCAGCCGGGCGCGGGCGTGGCGTTGCCGCGGGAGGCTGCGGCAGGGGCCGCGGTAACGAGTCCCGGGCTCTCTGAAATACTGGAGCACACTTTCCCTACCAGCATCGTGGACGCGATGGCGAGGGGCGAGGTGCTGCAGATCGTGGTGTTCTCTTTGTTGTTCGGGATGGCATGCGCGACGATCGGGGCGCGGGCGCGGCCGGTGCTGGAGTTGTGTGACTCGCTCACGGGGATCATGTTTCGGTTTACAGACTACGTGATGTGGTTCGCGCCGATCGGGGTTTTCGGGGCGATTGCTTCTACGATTGGCGAGCACGGGTTGCGGGTATTGCTCAGCTTGGGCAAACTGGTGGCGACATTGTGGGCGGCGGAGGCATTTTTTGTGGTGGTGGTGTTGGGCGCAGTGGTGGCGGTTGCGCGTATTCCGCTGCGGCGATTCGTGCAGGCGGCGCGGGAACCTTTTCTGATTGCGTTCTCGACGGCTTCGAGCGAGGCGGCGCTGCCGAAGGCTTTGGAAAATTTGCAGAGATTTGGGGTGCCCAAACATATTGCGGCGTTTGTGTTGCCGGCGGGGTATAGCTTTAATCTGGATGGGTCGACGCTGTATTTGGCGCTGACATCGATCTTTGTCGCGCAGGCGGCGGGAATTCATCTGCCGTTGGGCACGCAGGTCTTGATGATGCTGACGCTGATGTTGACCAGCAAAGGGGTCGCGGGGGTGCCGCGAGCTTCGTTGGTGGTGCTGGCGGCGACGGCGGCTTCTTTCGGATTGCCAAAGGAAGGTGTGTTGCTGATCTTCGGAGTGGACACTCTGATGGACATGGCTCGGACGTCGGTCAACATGCTGGGCAACTGTTTGGCGGCGGCGGTGGTAGCGCGTTGGGAAGGCGTGGATCTAAAGGCTGCAGCGAGCGAGGTCGAAGCCGCGATCTGATATAGTCCCTTGAAAATGAGATCGCTCATTCTCGGTTGCGGAATTCTATGTTCGAGCGCGCTGGCGATGCAAGCTCAGTCCAGCGGGCAGCAAACTGCTGACCCTTGGCAAGGTCTTGCCGTTGTGCTGGCCATTGTTGCGATCGTACAGCGCAAATCGGCGATTGGAGGATGGCTGCTGTATTTCTTTGGGCTGATCTATCTCCGCACAGTCGTCACGGTCTTCAATGTCGTCAAGTATTCCGGAGTGTATTCGCCCATGGCTTGGCACGATGTAAAGCGCTTCTTGCTATTTTTAAACACTACTATTCCGGGATATCTGTTTTTGATCGGTGGCGCTATCGCCGTCACGAAACTGGCCCTGACCGAAGAATGGATCTGGGTGGAGAGGTTGAAAACGATTCTCGCATGCGTTGCGGCAGCGGGCGTTGTTGCAATCGTGATCGATGCTTTTTACTTTCGAACAAACCTAGTGGTGGCCGCACAGACACTGGTGTCGTCCGTGATTCTTTGGGCGTACTTTGCACGATCGCATCGAGTGGAGCGTGTGTTTTTGACGCATGACTGGCGAACGGGTGCTGAATTTGGGAATCCCCCTAGCATCAAATGACGTGCGCAGCGTTATTTACTCGGAGGAGGGGCGAGAACGGCTAATACGATCAGTCGTTTTTCGCCGCAGTTGCGGACGGAGTGCATGACGCCAGAGCGGGCGAAGGCGCCGCCTCCGGTGGAGACTAATTGTTTTTCGTCGCCGACTTGGATTTCGGCATCGCCTTCCAGGACGACGTAGAGTTTGTCCTGTCCAGGGTGGGCGTGGGCGGCGTGTTGCTGGCCGGGGCCGAAACAGTTGAGACCGGCGAAGAGGGTTTCGCCCAGGGCAATGTCGGTCTTCGCCATTTTCTCGGGGGAGAATTTGGCGTGAGCGGCGAGGTGCTTGATGATCATTTAAGCGGTTGCGGCTACGCCTAGTCTCTTGAACCAGGGGGTGGCGCCTTTGAGGGCGGCGTTTACGGCGTTGATGTTTTCGACGCCCTTCGTGGAGAGGAAATCTTCTAGCGCCTTGAGGCCCTTGGTGGCGTAGATGGGCATGCCGTCTTTCCAGGTGGCGCGGCCGCAGAGGACTCCGGAGTAGTCGGTGCCGGCTTCGGTGGCCATGCGGAGGCTTTCGACGAACTGGGCGTTGCCTACTCCTGCGCTTAGGTAGATGAAGGGCTTGGTGGCTACGTCGGCGGCTTTGCGGAAGTGGTCCATAGCTTCCTTCATCGAATAGGCTTTTTCGCCTTTGTAAACGGAGCTACCTTCTACGAATTCGGCGTTGATGGGGACTTCTACTTTCAGGACGTCTACTTTGTATTGGGGCTTGGTGAACTCTTGCATGCTACCGATGACCACTTGCGGTTTCAGTTTGGCGAATTCCAAACCTTTTTCATTGCCGCCTTTGGGATCGTAGCCTACGAATTCGAGGAAGAAGGGGATTTGGTTGTCTTCGCACTCGGAACCGATGCGTTCGATGAAGGCGTGCTTGATGTCGTTGACTCGTGGTTCGTCGAAGGGGCTGTAGTAAATCAGGATCTTGACGGCGTCGGCGCCCCAGTCGACGATGCGCTTTACGGAGACCAAGGGCAAGAGATCAGGTAGGCGGCCAGGTTTGGTGTTGTCGTAACCGGATTCTTCGTAGGCTAGCAGCAAGCCGGCGTTCTTCGAGCGGGCTTTGGCGGCGTCTAAACCGAACTCGGGGTCGAGGAGGATGGCGGAGGCATGAGGGGTTAGGATGCGCGTTACAGCGGTCTTGAACTCCGACATCATTTCATAGGTGATGGCTTTTTGATCGACGCCTTTGGCGGCGGCTAGCGATTTTTGTAGGCTGCCGCGCTGATCCATCGCGGCGGCGGCGATGATGCCTTCTTTGTTCGACAGCGCTTTTAGGTGTTGGAGTTTGCCGGGAGAGAGTGCCATAACCTATTTTACGCGCTTTGGGTCCACTTTTTCAGGCGTCGGAAGAACGCTTGGGCGCGAGACACGTCGTGGAGGATTTGCGTCTTGAGGGCTTCGGGAGATTCGAACTTGCGTTCTTCGCGGACGCGGCGGAGATAATCTACGCGGATTTGTTTGGGGGTGGGCTCGGTTAAGGGATCGAGCAGGAAGGTTTCGATGGTGAGTTGCGGATCGGTGGACTCGAAAGTGGGGCGGTAGCCGATGTTGGTGATCGAATTCCAATGGCGCGGGGATTCCAAGTCGAACGTTCGGGTGATGTAGACGGCGGTGGCGGGGAGCACTTGGGCGTGGGTGCGCAGGTTGAGCGTCGGTACGGTTTGTTTCGATCCGATGCCGTGGCCGGGGACCACTACGCCGGCGGTTGCGTACGGTCGGCCTAGCAGGCGGGCTGCTAGCGCTACTTTGCCGGACTCGACGGCGCGGCGGATTTCGCTGGAGGACACGGTTCGACCGCGACGTTTTACGGGGGTGATTACGCGCGTCTCGAAGCCGAAGCGCTGGCCTAATTGCGCTAAGACTTTGGTGTCGCCGGCCTGATCGTGTCCGAAGAGGAAATTACTGCCGACGATCACCACGCGGGCGCGGAGGGCTTTTACCAGTACGCGTTCGACGAATTGTTCGGGGGTCCAGTGGGCCATTTCGCGGGTGAAGGGGAGCACTAGCACGTACTCGATGCCTTCGCGGGCCAGGATGGAACAGCGTTCGGCTTGCGTGGTGAGCAGGCGGGCGGCGCGCTGGGGGGCTACGATCGAGGCGGGGTGCGGGTCGAAGGTTAGGACGGCGGGTTGTAAACCTTTTTCTCGGGCGGCGGTCGTCACTTCGTGCAGCAACAACTGGTGGCCGGTGTGGACGCCGTCGAAATTGCCGATGGTCACGGCCACCGGCTCGAAGGCGGCGGCTTCTTCCAGGGAGCGGGCGACTCGCATGTTAGAGCGGCACCTCTAGTTCTAGGCCGTCATAGGCTAAACGCACGTTGGGCGGGAAGGAGGCTTCGGTTTCGGCGTGTGGGAGGTCGTGGCAGATGTGGGTGAAGTAGGCGCGGCGGGGTTGGAGTTGCTTTACGGATTCCAGGCTCTGCGCGACGGTCGAGTGAGTGGGATGCGGGCGGTGGCGGAGGGCGTCCAGGAACAAGACATCCAGGTTTTGTAAGAGCGATTTCGATTCTTCGGGGATGTCGCTGTGATCGGTCAGGTATGCTGCGTCGCCGAAGCGGAATCCTAGAGTGAGGCCGCGGCCGTGCATCAGGGGGATCGGGATCACGCTCAGTCCGAAGAGGTCGAAGGGTTCTTGGGTGATGGTGTGGAGGTCGACACGGGGGGCGGAGGATTGCGAGGGCTCGGGGTCGAAGGCGTAGCGGAAGATGCGGCGGACGATGTCGAAGGTTTCGACGGTTCCGTAGGCGGGGATGGACATTTTCTGGTGGTAGTTGAGGGGGCGGACGTCGTCTAGGCCTAGGATGTGGTCGGCGTGGGCGTGGGTGTAAAGGATCGCATCCACGCGGGCGATATGGGCGCGCAGGGCTTGGGCGCGGAAGTCTGGCGTGGTGTCGATGAGAACGTTCTTGTTGGCGTACTGCATTAAGACGGAGGGGCGGAGGCGGTTATCGCGCGGGTCTGTCGAGGCGCACGTGGCGCAGCCGCAGCCGATTGTGGGGACTCCCGAACTGGTGCCTGATCCCAGCACCGTTATGCGAAGGGATTCCGGCATTAGGCTGAGGCGGGCGGAGGCTCCGCGGGCTTCTGATCCGAGACTTGTACGAAGCGGAAGCGCAGTTCGGTGAGCGCGTTCTCGATCAGGCGCTGCTCGTCTAGCGCCAGGTTCCCGCGGGTTTTTTCGGCGATCATCGCTAGCAGATCGATGGCGTGGCGGGCGGCGGGGAGGTTGGGCTGGTCGCTGGAATTCTCGTCGAAGCGCAGCAGGCCGAGTTGCATTTCAGCTTGGGTCTTGAGCGAGAACACTAGAAATTCGAAAGTCGGGGGCGGGAGGGGGAAACCGGAATCACTCATGGTCTTTATTCTTAGTGTAGTTTGGAATGGAATGTCTTCGCCGGAAGAACCGGGGCGGCCGGATCAGGAACGGATGGACGCGATTTCGGGCGCTCTCGCGCGCCTGATCGAACGCCAGGACACGGTGGAACAGCGGCTACTGCGGATCGAAGGCGCCATGGGATTGCTGCCGGCGGCGCCGGTGACTGAGCCGATGCGCGAGATTGTGCCTCCGCCATTGCCGGTGCCGTCTGCTCCGCCACCTTTTACTACGGTTGCCCCAGAGCCGGAGCTCGAAAGCAGATTCGGATTGGGGTGGCTGAACCGGGTGGCGGTGGTCACGCTGATTTTCGGTGTGGGTTTTCTGTTCAAGTACGCGGTGGACAATCAGTGGATTGGTCCGGGGATGCGGGTGGCGCTGGGGGTGGCGGCGGCGACCTTGTCTCTGTTTGTGGGGGAGTGGATTTCGCTGCGGGGGCAAAAAGTTTTCGCGCGCGGGCTGACGGGGCTGGGGCTGGCGCTGCTGTATTTGTCGTTCTACGCGGGGTTTGGATTTTATCATCTGCTACCGCAGGGGACGGCCTTCCTTTTGATGTTTCTGACTACTTGCGCGGGGGCCGCTCTGGCGCTGCATTACGATGCGCAGGCGGTGGCTTGGCTGGGGTTGGCGGGTGGGTATCTTACGCCGGTGCTGCTTTCGACTGGCGAGAATCGCATGTGGGTGTTGGCGGGCTATACTTTGCTGCTGAATTTGGGAGCGCTTAGCATTGCTCGCGTGAAGCGGTGGCCGGCGCTGGAGTACTTGGCTTGGGTGGGCACGGGCACCTTGTATATGGGATGGAGCAGCCAGTGGCTGTCGGACGAAACGCGGATTGCGGCGTTCGAGTGGCTGTCGATTATCTTCGTAGTGTTCTTTGCGGCTTGCGTGGTGGGCTCGCGCTTGTGGCTGCTGGCGGTGAACACGGGAGTCTACTTCGTGGGGTCGTATGAGCTGCTCGATCACCAGTTTCACGAGGGGATGGGGGCGTTTGCACTGGCACTGGCACTGCTGCATGGCGGGTTGGCTGGCGCGGCGTGGGGCAAACGGAAGGAGTTGGGACAACTCGCGGCGGCGATGGCGGTGGTGTTGTTGACGCTGGCGGTTCCGATACAATTTGTGGGGTTCCGCATCACTATTTTGTGGTCGCTGGAGGCGGCGGTGCTGGCGTGGCTCGCGGGGCGATTTCAGGCGGGGGCCTGGGCGTTATTCGGGTTGGTCTTCGTGCGGTTGCTTACGTTGGATAGCAGGATTTACGCGATGGAGGCGCTGGTTAACCGGCGTTTTCTGACGTTCGCGGTGGCGGCCGCCAGTTTGTGGATCGCTTCACGGGTTGCGCGCTCGGGGGCAGCGAAGGCTGTCAGTTATGGCGCGGGGCACTTCGTTCTGCTGTGGGCATTGGTGATGGAAGTGAACGGATGGGCGGCGCGAAACGCGGATGTCCAAGATGTTTCGAACGTCGCGTCCACCGGAATTTCTATCTTGCTGGCGGTGTATGCGGCGGCGCTGGTGGTGGCGGGCGTGGCGCTGCGATCCACGGTGAATCGAATTTCGGGGCTGGGGTTGATGGCGCTGGTGATCGCTAAATTGTATTTACTGGACGTATGGTCCCTCAGCCGCGGTTTCCGGATCACGGCGTTTCTGGCGTTGGGCGGGCTGCTATTGCTGGTATCGTATCTGTATTCGCGCTTTAAACCGGCCATTGAACGAGTATGGAAAGACCGGTCCGTTTAATTCATGCCTCGACATTTCACGCTGGCACAAGCCGAGCAGATGCTGCCCGAAGTGGAGCAGGCTCTGCGCGACGCCTTGTTTCACAAGTCTGAGTACCAATCTGCCGAGGAAGAGTTGAACAAGAGCACGCAGCGCATCCGCATGGCGGGGGGATCGCGCGTGAATCCGGGACCGATTCTGGCGGCGCGCGCGCGGCGCGATACCAGCGCCACGGCACTGAAGGAAATCTTTGAGCGGGTGGAAGAGATGGGTGTCCTGATTAAGGATTTGGACGTCGGCCTCATTGATTTTCTGACGCGCTATCACGGGCAGGAAGTGTGTTTGTGCTGGAAACTGGGGGAAGACCGCATCCGCTTCTGGCACGGGATGGAAGAGGGGTTTCGGGGGCGCAAGGCCATCGACGAGGAATTCCTGCAGAATCATCGGGGTGACGCGCTGGTTTGACGAGGGACAGTATCCTCAATCCCCAAAAATGCATTGGGGATTCAGGCGAGCTTGGGCGCCGGAGATTGTGTTTTTTAATATTGAGAGCGCAAATATGGCGGAGATCATTTCGCGTACGCTGGAAGCCGAGTTCCCGGCTATCCAGCGCGTGGCCATCCATCCTTCGCAGGACGTTTCAGTGCTGCGGCAGGTTTTGCATTTGCACATGACGCAGTTGCTGGCGTCTCCGTTTGAAAACGGAGAGGTCGCGCAAGTACTAGACCTACTGGAGCGGGATTTGGAAGTACGGCCCGCGACCATCGATTCAACGGACCGCTTCTTTGCGTATGTTCCGGCCAAGGCGGGCGTGGGCGCATCCACAATCGCGGCTAACAGCACCTGGGCGTTCAGCCAGATGGAGAACACCCATACGCTGCTGGCCGATTTCGATATGCCTCGGGCATCACCGAGTTTCTGTTTGACGCGAAGCACGATCGCAACCTGGCGGAGGCGGGTTTGGAACTGACGGGCGGCCGGCCGGCGGGTTCGGCGCGAATGAACGGCAGCAGCAGGCCCCGGCCGGCGATAACGAGGCGTTTTCGAGGGATCCCGAACAACTGGATTGTTACGAGATTATGCAATTGAATCCGAAAGCGGACGGCGACACCATTCACCGCGTCCACCGGATTTTGGCGCAGCGCTATCATCCCGTTACCCCCGACACCGGGAATGCCGAGATGTTCATCCGGCTGACGGCGGCGGCGCGGATCTTGAGCGATCCTGAAAAGCGCGCGAGGTACGATGTGCGTTATCAGGCATCGAAGCAACTGCAGTGGAGGATTTTGGACAAGCCGAAGCGGTGCAGGGGCTCCTTGCACGGGGATAACGGGCGCTACACCATTACCGTGCAAGGCTTTGACGACGTGGAAACGCACTCGATGATACCCGCGCAGAGCAACATCAAACTACTGGAACCAGCCAGCCAAAGAGTCGCTTGAACTGCACGGAAGTATCGTTTGTGCATTTCGAGTGCACGCGCGTAGGTAAAACTTACAGCGCGTGACGCTTGAGGAACCGCTCGGAGCAAACCCGAGCACGATTTATGTTCGAACGGGTACGCTCTGCTCCGTATAGGCCGATAGGTATTGGGCGAATATGCGGCTTTGCTCGCTGTCGACGCCGTAGCGTTCTACGGAAGTCGTGTAGAACTGTTCGATCAATTGGCGCTGGAGATCCTGTTCCGCGGATAACGCTGTCGTGTCGGGAAGAGGGGTATTCATAATGATAGATTTTCCTGCCTACCTAGTTATCTATTGATCAAAAGCGGGCCAGCACTTGGAATCACTGGCCCGCGCGTTAAGTCCATTCGCCATCCGGAGAATGACAGTTCTATTCCTTGCAATCGACCCACCAAAGGATACCCTTCGCGGAACAGGGGGTAGGTCCTTCTTTTGCGACGGAGTAGCGTCGCGTGACCACAGGTGGTCAAGTGCCAGGCTCGCTGGGCTAGTGGTTTTAAAGGGGGGGCGCAATGGCGGGCTACTTGCAGTTAAACGGTATGCTTTCCGCTGCACCATCTTTGGCCCGGTCCAAGAATTACAAAATGGAAGATTCTATGCAGGCGGCTATGGTCGAGCGCCGGTCAAAGGTGCGCTTTCCGCTGGAACTTCGGGTGCGATACCGCAGTTTAGTGCGGCGGTGTCCGGTGGCGGGGACGGGTGTGGTGATGAATATCAGCAGGAGTGGTGTGCTGGTGTCCTGTGAGCACGAACTCAGCGACGGCATGCGCATTGAATTGCATATCGAATGGCCGTCTTTGCTGGACGGGCGGGTTCCTCTGCAGGTAGTCACGGTGGGCAAGGTGGTGCGTTGTGAGGCGTCCAGTTTCGCCGTGGTGTTGGCGCGGTATCAATTCCGGACTACGAGGAAGAGGGATCTAGAGATTCACTTGGTGACGTCGAGGATCTGATAGTCCGGGGGCGGCTGGAACAGGCTGGGGTCCGGCTGGGCGCGGCTCACGTTTTGGAGCTTGGTGATGGTTTCTCCGTTACGGGGGTCGGAGCGGTCCTGCAGGATCATCAGGCCTAATTCTGTGTTGCTCCAGATCTCGGTGACGTTGGAGATTTCGCGGTCGTTCCCAGCGATCCGATAGGATAAGTTACGGTAGTTCGCCTGCCATGGACGCTTAGGCCCTCCATGAATTGCGTTCCCAGATCCTCGGTCTTGAACTGCGGTTGAGACTTTCCGGGCACGGACGGGGGCGGGGCTGGTGGCGCGCCCTGCGCTAGCGGAAAATTCATGGGCGGTGCAGCGGCGCCGCCTCGGGGCATGACAGAGCGGCGCGCAATCTTCTGGGTGGTGTCGAGGATATAGCTGTAGCCGGCTAGGGGATCGGTAATCAGGATGATGGCCGGCGGCGGCGGCGCGCCTGCAAGCAAAGAACTGGGCATTCTATCGGATCGGGTCCTACCCGCCGAGTCGCGGTACATTTTCACGATCATGGATTGGCGGGTGATGTGGGTGCCGTCGGCGAGCGTGCGCGCGGTGGTGGTGACGGCGTCGGCCGAGAAGGGTTCGTTCAGCAGATTCTGGCGGGGCGTGAGCTGGACGGTTTGCGCCGCGGCGGAGAGCGCGAGGAGGAAGGGGAGCGTGATTGCGAAGGGAACTCTCATAAGGTTAGGGAATTCTCGCCGATTGGAGGATTTGTTCGAAGGACGGCTGCACGGCCGGCAGGTCCTGGGCCGCCATTCTGGCGAAGAAGTACGTTGTGGTGTGCGTGGTGTAGATCCAGGTGAGCAGTTCGACAAATTTCTTACCGCCGCGTTCGTATTCTCCGATGGCGCGTACCGCCTGCTGGCCGCCGATTAGCGTTTGTTCCACGCTGCCGGGGCGGATGGCGTAATTTTGAACCAGGTGCGGGCCGGCTGCTCCGGTTTCGCCGGCGCGTATCCCGAGGAGCAGGGGGACGGCTCTCGATAGCGCCGCTGGAATATCGGCCGGCGGGATGTCCACCTTGGCCATCGCCACGGAAGCGAAAATCGCTTTATGGGTGGGGTCGATGAGAGCGATCATTTTGCTGGCATCGTCGGGAGGTCTGGGGCGCACGACGGTCCATCCGAGGGGCACATCGAATTCGACTCCGGTTGCGTTGTGGCGATAGCGGCCATTTTCTAAAACGCCTGGTGGCTGGGTAGCGGTGGGAGCGACATGCGGAGCCGGAGCCGCTAATACACGCTCGAGGACCAGAGGCAATCCTTTGCCATGCTGGAAGAACGTCCCCACGATGGTTCCGTTGGCGAGCACATCTCCGGAATAGGTAACGTCGATCAGGGGGATGGCGAAGTGGAGCGTGGACCCCGAAAGCGTGATGGAGGGGACGGGGGCTCCGTAGGCACCTTGGTCAGGGCTATCGTGGGTGGCTTTCAGTTCGGTGTCGGGCCCAGTGACGTGCAGGACGATATGCAGAGAGCTTTGCGGGAGGGCGAGGACTCCGACCCAATCGCCGGCGATACCGGCCAGGCTCAGGACGGGAGACACAATCGCTAAGACGACAACGCTTGATAATTCCAAGATTGACCAAATATTAGGAGATTCGTTCGTCAATTTCAAGGGGGAGGGGCGCGCACACGCCCGGCTTGGAGGATTATAGCGCCGTTAAATGGCAGCAATTTTCAGTGAAGAAAGAGCTACCCGCAGGGGTATAATTGCGTGTTGCTCACAATTCTTTTATGGGTCGCGGTGCTCGCGGCTGTCGCTCTTGAGATCTCGGGTTTTAGGACATCCGATATTTTCCGGCAAGAGGTGTGGACTCCGCAGGGGCTGCAGCGCTTCCTGTGGTACGGACTGGTATTTACGGGGCTGGGTGTGGGGCTGTTGTTCGCCAAACGTTATTTCGCCCCCGTGATTTTAGGGGTTGTGGCGCTGGGAACTTGGATCGCTGTTGGCCCGCTCGCTGTGGGCGCGGCGCTGCTGTTCGTGTTCTCCGCGACGGTGCTCGGGAAACTTGTATTTGGCCGGGAACTGGAGGGGCCGGTAGCGTTCCTAGGCGGCGCGGCGATGTGGATTCTAGCGCTGAGCTGCTGGATTCGGGTTCCGGTTCAATATGCGGCGGTTTATTTAGTCCTGTTGGCGCTGCCGGTGGCGGTGGGCTTGCCGATCGCACGCTGCTTGGCTCACGATTGGCTGCATTTGTTGCAGCCGTCTTGGAAGCCGACGCTGCCGGAATTCATGGCGGTTTTTCTGGTGGCGTTCGTGGGCGGGGCGCACTGGCTGGTAGTGCTCAAGCCGGAAGCCAGTTATGACGGCTTGGCGATGCACATGGCGGCTGCAGCGAATATTGCGATTCATCACGCATTCACCATCGATTTCCGGCAGTTTGTCTGGGCATTAATGCCGATGGGCGCGGACTGGTGCTACGGCGTGCTGTACGTGCTGGGCGGCGAGTACGCGGCGCGGCTGTTGAACCTGGCTCTGTTGGCGGTGATTGGACTGCTGTTGTTCGGCGTCGCGCGGAGGTGGGTCTCAAATGCTACGGCGGCATTGGTGGTGTTTTTATTTCTATCGACTCCGATAGTGCAACTGGTGACGGGGTCGCTGCTGGTGGAAAACTTCGTGGCGGCGATGAGTTTAGGCGCCGCGGTGGCGCTGTGGAAATTCCAAGAGAAGGGCACGAGCCGACTTTTGATGCTTGCGGCGTTCTTGCTGGGAACGTCGGTTGCAATGAAACTGGAGGCGGTTGCGGTGGCGGTGGTCATATTGCCGTTCTTCATCGCCACCATGTGGAGGCAGCGGGGGCAATTCGAACGAAAAGTTTTGGTGGGCGCGGTGGCGGTCCTGGTTGTGTCCGCGGGCGTTCCTTACGCTACTGCGTACGTGCGGTCCGGCGATCCCATTTTTCCCTTTGAGAATGCGCGGTTTCATTCTCCGTACTATCCGAATGAGAATGTTACGGACGCACGCTACAGGGAGCCGCTGACGTGGCGCATGCCGTTCCGGATGACTTTTGGAACTAGCCACTACTACGAGGCACAAGATGGATCGTTCGGTTTCCAGTACCTCCTCTTCTTGCCGCTGACGCTGGTGTGCCTGGCGTCGTTAAAATCTTATGCGGGGCGCTCGGCGGCGATGATTGGCCTGGGAGGCGGGCTGATCATTGCGATTGCCTTGCCCAATGCGCGCTACTTTTATCCTGTGCTGCCGTTTCTGACGTTGGGAGCGACGGCGGCGGTGGCGGGGTTGGCCGTTCAACGACGGTTCCTGTTTCGAATCAGCCTGCTCGCGGCGCTTTTGGCCGGTGTGTTGAATACGTATTTGCTGCCGGCTTCGGGCTGGCTGCATAAGGACTTTTTTTCGGTGCCGCTGTTTTCAAAGCGGGGCCATCGCGAATATCTTTTGAGTCAGGCGCCCGTGCGCGAGTTGATCGCCTACATCAATCGCGTGGATCGGGTTGCACCAGTGGCCTTCCTCGATAGTTCCACCTTCGCGGGGCTAATGGCTCCGGCGTACGCGCTGAACTGGCACGATTACAAGTTTTGGGAGCAGGTTGATGCGATCGAAGATCCGCAGGACTTGTACCGTTTATTCACGGGGTTGGGAATTCATCGCTTGATTATGGAGCCCAAGAGCGAGCGGGGGGCGATTATGAAAACGGTTTTGGACAAATGTACGCAACAGGAGTATTCTGTTTCCGGCAATTCGATCATGCATCTGCGAGCGGACTGCGATATAAAGCCGCCTCATATGACGCCTTTAACTGCGGGCACGTATGACGAAACTGATCCGCGTATTGCGCTGGTAGGGAACTGGACGCGCATGAAGGATCTTCCTTTCGCCTATCAGCACACGGCGGCTTACACGAGCCGGGCGGGTTCCAACATCCGTTTCCTAATGGTGGGACGCGGTTTCCGCTATACCTACGCCGGAGCTTACAATCGCGGGATCGCTGAAATCGTGGTGGATGGGAAGCGTGAGAGGGTAGTGGATCTGTACGATCCGAAGATCGTATGGCAGGCGCAAGTGACGGTTACGGGACTCGCGCCCGGGATGCATGACATCGCGATTCGCGCGCTGGGGCAACAGAACGCGGGGGCAAACGGAAACTATGTGGATATCGATTCCATTGAAGTTCTGAAGTAGGCGCAGAATGCCTCGGTCCAATACTCAGGTGGCGGTGGTGATTCCGGCTTACCGGCCGGGCGCTACACTCGTGTC
>Ga0105239_10004739_pt1 | contig 16147 bp, 16 predicted proteins | sample KBSC44metaG_FD_92761 | JGI IMG/M metagenome (GOLD analysis project Ga0105239, IMG submission 92761) | Corn rhizosphere microbial communities from Kellogg Biological Station, Michigan, USA - KBS C4-4 metaG | ecosystem: Host-associated > Plants > Roots > Rhizosphere > Soil | place: Michigan, USA...
CCATGCCGATTCTGGCGTCCTGTCTGGTGGGGGATCGTCGCAGGTCGTGCCGATCGGCGGCGGTGCGCCGTCGATCGCGATGGGCGGCGAGGGGCCGACGGCGGCCTTCCGTACCATGGTCTTCGACCCGTCCTCGCCGTTCAAGGCGATCAAGGCCAAGGCAGGCGGGGCCGAGGTGCGGTTCATCGACGGCTCCTATCCTTCCGCCGCCGCTGCGCTCGCCAAGGGCGCGGATGCGGTGGTGATCTTCGCCACCCAATGGATGATCGAGGGCGAGGATGTGCCCGACCTGACCCTGCCCAACGGCCAGGATGCCCTGATCGAGGCGGTCGCCGCGGCCAATCCCAAGACCGTCGTGGTGCTGGAGACCGGCGGCCCGGTGCTGATGCCCTGGCTGAACAAGGTCGGCGCCGTGGTCGAGGCCTGGTATCCCGGCGCCAAGGGCGGCGACGCCGTCGCCGACATATTGTTCGGCGACGTCAACCCGTCCGGCCGGCTGCCGATCACCTTCCCTATGTCGACGGCGCAGCTGCCGCGGCCTGAAATCCCCGGTTTCGGCACCAAAGAAGGGACGGAGTTCGAGGTCGACTACACGATCGAGGGCGCCGATGTCGGTTATCGCTGGTTCGCGCTCAAGAAGATCAAACCGCTTTTTCCTTTCGGTTTCGGCCTCTCCTACACACATTTCGATTACGCGAACCTGAAAGTCGAAGGTGGGGATTCACTCACGATCGGCTTCGATGTGCGCAATTCAGGCAAGACAGCGGGGCAGGATGTGCCGCAAGTCTACCTGACCGATGCGGCAGGCAAGGCGCGGATGCGTCTGATCGGCTGGCAGCGGGTCGGAGCCCAGCCGGGCGAAACGGTTCACGTCACGATGAAGGCTGATCCGCGCCTGCTCGCGGATTTCGACGAGGCCGCCCATGACTGGCGGATCGATGCCGGACGATACCAGGTCGCGCTGGGTACGTCCGCGCAGGACTTGAAACTGCGCGGCGCCGCGGAACTTAAACCAGCAAAGGTGAAGCCATGACCGCCATCCCCTCCGCAACGGCCCAGCCCAAGCACACCTCCGCCGCGCACGGCGTTGTCGCTCTGGTCGTCGGTCTGTTCTTCATCTGGGGCTTTTCGACCTCGATCGTCGATCCGCTGATTCCCAGGCTGAAGTCCATGTTCGACCTCTCCTATACCGAGGTGATGCTGAGCCAGTTCGCCTTCTTCCTCAGCTACTTCGTCTTCTCGCTGCCCGCCGCGGCGTTGCTCGACCGGATCGGCTATTTCTGCTGCATCGTGACAGGACTGGTGGTGATGGCGACGGGCGGGCTGTTGTTCTCACCGGCGGCGTCGATGGGTGTCTTTCCGCTGTTCCTGCTGGCGCTGTTCATCATGGCGAGCGGCATTACCTTGCTGCAGGTCGCGGCCAACCCATTGATCGCCAATCTGGGCGATCCCAAGACGGAATCCGCGCGGTTGACCTTGGCCCAGGCCTTCAATTCGCTGGGCACGTTCCTGGCTCCCTGGGTCGGCGGCGCGGTGATCCTCAACACCTCGCTCACGACACCGGATCCGAAGACCGCGTCGCCGGAGGTCCTGGATGCCGCCCGCGTCGCCCAGGCGCACGCCGTGCAGTTGCCTTTCGTCACGATCGCGGTCGTGCTGCTGATCTTGGCGGTCGTCTTCTGGACGATTCGGAACCGGACCGACGTGCCACCGACGGCCTCGTCGGCCAGCCAGCACACCGTCATCCAGCTGTTGAGACGGAATCCTGCCCTCGCGCTCGGCGTTGTATCGATCTTCGCCTATGTCGGCAGCGAGGTGACGATCGGCAGCACGATGATCAATTACCTGGGGCTTCCCACAACATTGGGGATTCCCGCGCATGACGCTACTCGCCTCGTCAGCTTCTACTGGGGTGGGGCTATGGTCGGTCGTTTCGTCGGATCGTTTGTGCTGCGGCAGTTCCAGCCAGCCAAGGTCGTCGCCGCCTGTGCCGTGATAGCGGCTCTGCTGGCTCTGACCTCGATGGCCTCGGGCGGCTGGACGGCCGCCGTGACGATCATCGCCATCGGCCTGTTCAACTCGATCATGTTCCCGACCATCTTTGCCATGGCGATCAGCGGCCTGGGTGAGGATACGCCCAAGGCCTCGGGCGTGCTGTGCATGGCCATCGTCGGCGGCGCCATCCTGCCGCCGGCGGCAGGATGGGTCGCCGATCATTTCGGCCTGCCGACGGCGCTGCTGGTCCCGGTCGCAGGCTATGCCTGGATCGCGACATATGGCTGGATTTCGCGGGCGCGGGCATAACCCGTAGGGTGGGCTGAGCGCCAGCGAAGCCCACCTCCAACTCGCCCGATGGTGGGCTTCGCTGACGCTCAGCCCACCCTACAATCAAGCCGGCGTCACAGCGAAGACGTGCCCGCGATAACCATCCAGCCTGACATAGAGGCCGCCATTCGCCTCAAGGTCGCTCCGATCGCGGACGTAAGCCTGCCCATTCAGCCGGTCGTCGAAATTGTACCGGTCTGACGCCGGCAGCTCATCCACCAGTTTCACGCGACCTTGCGCCGTTCCGGGCCCAAGGTTGAGGATGACGACGCGATAGCCGTCCGGTCCCTTCCAGCGATAGGCCAGCAGGTTGCCGCCGGTCTCGTCCAGCGCCTCGACCTCGAGCAGGCTCCAGTCGCCGCTATGGAAGGCAGGATCGGCGCCGATCGCCAGGACATGCTCATAGATCGCCGCCAGCGCCATGTCGGGCGGCTCGTCGATCGCCCGGTTGAGCGGCATCGGCAGGTGGATTTCCTTGCCGATGAACTGCCCCTGATGGAAGAAGCGCAGGCCCGGCAGGGTGGCGATCAGCGCCGCCAGAACCGGCACCCGATCCCGGCCGAAGGTCGCCAGGCTGCGCGGCTCGTCATGGTTTTCCAGGAACCGGGCCATGTGGGCCTGATAGCCGACATCCGCCGACAGGTGCCCGCGTATGTCCCAGACATTGCCGGCCTTCAGCCGGTCATAGAGCCGCTTGTCGTAGGTATAGGTGAAGCCCAGCCCCTGGAGGTCGGCCTCCATGTCCCAATAGACCTCGGCCATCCAGACGAAGTCGGCGGGCAGGGCGGCGATGGCGTCGCTCCAGAATTCGCGTTCGGGCCCGTCATGCCGAGGTTTGGCCCGCTCGGCCAGCAGATGGCCCCAGGTGCGGCCGAAGACCTCGTTCAGCACCAGCATGGCCATGTCGCAGCGCAAGCCATCGCAATGGCTGCCGACGGTTTTCAGTATGTCGATCAGCGCGGTACGGGTCGCCTGGCTGTAATAGTCGATCTGCGCCGTGTCGGCCCAGGGCGCGAAATAGGGATCGCGGCCGCGGGCGATGAAATAGGGCTTTTTGCCCTCCGGCTCGATCAGCAGGAAGTCGGATGGGTGATGCTGGAAGTCCAGCTCCGTCCCCTGCATCAGATAGTCGGGGTGCTCCGTGATCCAGGGATGGTCGGGGCCGACATGGTTGGGGATGAAGTCGAGGATCAGGCGCATGCCGCGGGCATGCAGCTTGGCGCGCACCGCATCGATATCATCCCAGCTGCCGATGCGCGGCTCGGGCACGTAGCCGGTGATCGAGAAGGGGGAGCCGATGACGGACTCCACCGTCCAGCCCGGCAGGGCATGATCGAAGACCTTGAAGGATTCCGCATCGGTCCGGAAGATATGGCGGCCCGCCTTGCTGCGGGTCCAGACGCCCAGCAGATAGACCAGGTCGAAACCCAGGCTCGCGATCCTGTCCCATTCCGCGTCGGGCACGTCGCGCAGCATGACGGTGCGTCCTGCCGCGCGCGACAGCTCGTCAAGCCAGGCCCAAGTGTGGATCTGATAGAGGTGCGGGTGCCGCCGCAATATTGCTGGGCCGGCGCCGGTACTCTTGCCGGCCGTTTTGTCTGACATCGTCGCCATCCCCAGTCTCCTGTGAATTATTTTTGATGTTTATAACGTGTTTGCTCCACACTGCCTCAAACATTTCTATTCAGCACGTCATGGATAATACGCAGCATTTTATCCATTCGTTTTATCTCGCTTGTGCTCTGAAATTTCAGTAGAAATCCCCTCAACTTTATGTACAGTAAAATTCAAATGCCTCTGGCGGATAGCAGGCGGTGCCGCGCGACGCCCTAAGATCGCGATAGGACCTTATCTATAAAAAAGGGAGCTCAAGCGTAATGACTCGTGAGAAGCAGCGTTTGACCGAATACCGCGAGGGCACCGCGGAATGGCACAAATGGGGGCCATATCTTAGCGAACGCTCTTGGGGAACCGTCCGCGAGGATTACAGCCCAAATGGTGGAGCGTGGGATTATTTCACCCACGACATGGCCCGCAGCAAGGCCTATCGCTGGGGCGAAGACGGCATGGCCGGCATCTGCGACCGCTACCAACTTCTGTGTTTTTCCATGGCTCTATGGAACGGCAAGGACCCGATCCTGAAGGAGCGCGCGTTCGGCCTGATCCCGGCTGAGGGCAATCACGGCGAAGACCTGAAGGAGTATTACTTCTACGTCGACAGCACGCCGACGCACAGCTACATGAAATATGTCTACAAGTATCCGCAAGGGGAATATCCGTATAGCTGGCTGGTCAATGAAAACGGCAGCCGCGGTGGCACCGGCCCGGAGTTCGAGCTGCTCGATACCGGCCTGTTCGACGAAGACAAGTATTTCGACATGTTCGTCGAGTATGCCAAGGCGGGGCCTGAGGATATCTGCGTCCGCATCGAGGCGTTCAACCGCGGGCCCGACGATGCCGACCTGCACATCATCCCGCAACTCTGGTTCCGCAATATCTGGGCCTGGGGCGACGCGCGGAAGAAGGAGCCGGGGATCGGCGTCGGCCCCTCGGGCAAGGATTTCGTCAGCGTCGTCGCCGACGACACCGATGCCGACGGGCTGACCAACCTGCCGTTCAAGTACAGGCTGGGCAAGCGCTACCTCTATGCCGAGGCGGGCGCCGAGGCCCTGTTCACCGACAACGAGACCAACGCCGTCAAGATTTACGGCCCCGACGCCGATAACGGCCGCAAATATGTCAAGGACGGTTTCCACCGCCATATCGTGAATGGCGAGGCGGATGTCGTGAATCCGGCCAAGACCGGGACCAAGGCCGGGTTCCACATCAAGCGGCGTGTGAAGGGCGGCCAGTCGACCGTCATCCTGCTCCGCCTCACCAATACCGAGATGAAGGCGCCGCTCTCCGACGTCGACAAGATCGTCAAGCAGGGCCTGGCCGACGCCGACGCGTTCTATGCCGAGATCCATCCGCCCAAGGCGACGGACGACGAGAAGATGATCCAGCGCCAGGCCTTCGCCGGCCTGATGTGGTCGAAGCAGAACTATATCTTCGACGTCGATGTCTGGCTGAACGGCGACAACTCCAAATCGCCGCCGCCGGCCTCGCGCAACAACATCCGGAACCAGCATTGGAAGCATCTGAACTCGATGCGCGTGCTGTCGATGCCGGACAAGTGGGAGTATCCCTGGTTCGCCGCCTGGGACCTGGCGTTCCATACCGTGGCGATCGCCCTGATCGACCCGGATTTCTCCAAGGAACAGCTCTGGTTCATGCTGTTCGAGCAGTTCCAGCACCCGAACGGCCAGATCCCAGCCTATGAGTGGGAATTCTCGGATCTGAACCCGCCGGTCCATCCCTGGGCGGTCTGGCGCGTCTACAACATGGACCGCATCCGCTCCGGCAAGGCCGACCGGCCGTTCCTGGAGCGCTGCTTCCACAAGCTGCTGATCAACTTCGCCTGGTGGATCAACAAGGTCGACAGCTCGGGCAACAACCTGTTCGAGGGCGGCTTTCTCGGCCTCGACAATATCAGCCTGTTCGACCGGTCGGAGAAGCTGCCGGGCGGGGCCAAGCTGGAGCAGTCGGACGCCACCGGCTGGATGGGCATGTTCTGCCTGAACATGATGCGCATCTCGCTGGAGCTGGCGCGCGAGAACAAGGTCTACGAGGCTTTGGCGACCAAGTTCTTCCAGCACTACATCTATATCGGCGCCGCGATGAAGAAGATGGGCGGCCGCAACTACAATCTGTGGGACGAGGAAGACGGCTTCTTCTACGACGTGCTGCGCTATCCCGACGGGCATTTCGAGAAGGTGAAGGTCCGCTCACTGGTCGGCCTCATCCCGCTCTATGCCGTCGAGCGGCTTGAGACGGAATGGGTCAGCCAGTTCAAGGAGTTCAAGGGTGGGCTCGACTGGTTCGTCGAGAACCGCAAGGAGCTGGCGGGCCATGTCGTCAACCGCATCGACAACAAGGAAGGCGATCACAGCCTGGCGCTGACCATCGTCGACCAGGACCAGCTGAAGCGGATGCTGGACTGGATCTGCAACCCGCAGGAGTTCCTGTCGGACTACGGCCTGCGCAGCCTGTCAGCCTACCATCTGGAGCACCCGTTCACCTTGGGCGGCGCCTCGGTCACCTATGAGCCGGGCGAGGCCGACTGCAAGATCAAGGGCGGCAACTCCAACTGGCGCGGCCCGATCTGGTTCCCGACCGCCTTCCTGATGATCGAATCGCTGCGCAAGCTGGCCAAGGCCTATGGCAGCGACCTCAAGATCACGACCGCGCACGGCAAGGAATGGACGATCGGCGAGATCGCCGAATATATCGCCGAGGGCATGATCAAGATCTTCGTGCGCAAGGACGGCAGGCGGCCGCTCTATGCCAATATCGACAAGTTCCAGAACGATCCGCACTGGCGCGACTACATCTTCTTCCATGAATATTTTCATGGTGATACCGGCGCCGGCCTGGGCGCGTCGCACCAGACGGGCTGGACCGGCCTGGCGGCGTCGCTGATCGACGAATGGCGCCACTAACCCTCACTGAGACGAATACACATCAATCCAAACAGGGAGAGATCAGATGAGCTATCAACCGTTATTGGGTCAAAAGGCCCTCGTCACCGGGTCGAGCTCCGGCATCGGGGCCGGCGTGGCGATCGAGCTCGCCAAGGCGGGCGCCGACGTCGTCGTCAATTATTCTTCCAGCCTGCCGGGTGCGCAGAAGGTGGTCGACGAGATTCTGGGCATGGGCCGTCAGGCCTATCCGGTGCAGGGCGACGTGTCCAAGCAGGAAGATGTCGACCGCATGTTCGACGAGATGTTCGCCAAGTGGGGCACCATCGACATCCTGGTCAACAATGCCGGCCTGCAGCAGGACGCGCCGTTCGTCGACATGACCCTGGCCCAATGGAACAAGGTCATCGGCATCAACCTGACCGGCATGTTCCTGTGCGCGCAGCGCGCCGTGCGCGAGTTCATCCGCCGCGGCACGCCAGTCCAGAACGAGCGGGCGATCGGCAAGATCATCAACATGTCGTCGGTGCATGAGATCATTCCGTGGGCTGGCCACGCCAACTACGCCTCGTCGAAGGGCGGTGTGCGCATGTTCACCCAGACCCTGTCGCAGGAGCTGGCGCCGCAGAAGATCCGCATCAACGCCATCGGCCCGGGCGCCATCGCCACCCCGATCAACCGTCCGGCCTGGGAGACGCCCGAGGCGCTGGAATCGCTGCTGACCCTGATCCCCTACAAGCGGGTCGGCCAGCCGATCGATATCGGCAAGGCCGCGGTGTGGCTCGCGTCGGACGACTCCGACTATGTCAACGGCCAGACCCTGTTCGTCGACGGCGGCATGACCCTGTTCCCGGAATTCGCCGACGGCGGCTGATTTCCGCGGCCTCCGGCCAAGCAAAAGCCCCCGCCTGCAAAGGCGGGGGCTTTCTGTTTCTTGGGGTAGCAGCCGGTCAGCTTTGGGGCGAGGTGTCGGGGTCACCGGTCGATGGGTGGTGACCTAAATGGGAGCAAAGCCCTGATCTGGGAATCGCGCAGGAAGAGTCCTCCCCATACGAGGATGCCGAGATACACGCCGAACAGCATATGGGTGAAGAGCGGGTCGCCGACGCGAAGGTGAGAGGCGACGGCACCGCCCATATAGCCGGTAAGGAGGATCGCACCCAGCACGGCGGTTCGCGGGAAAGCGTAGAGCACGGTGCAGGCCAAAGCCAACAGACCCAATCCCCGCGCCAATCCCGCTGACGGCGCATAGCCCAGCTCAGCAGTCGATTTGATCACCACGTCCAACGGAACGAGTTTCATTCCGGCGTCGAACAGCATGAAGGCGATGACAAGGCCGCTCATTGCGTAGCCCGCCGTCCGTTTGAGCTTGTCGGTGGTCATGATGGCTTCGCGCCCTTCAGAAGCGCGACGATGGCCATGGCGTGACCATGGCCGAGCCCGAACTCGTCTTTCACCGCCGCAACAATGACGCCTGCCTTTATGCCGGACGCCAATCCTGTTGCAGTCGAAAAGCCCTTGTCTGCCCCCCACTGGCGAAACTGGTCCGGGTTTTTGCCCGTCTTCGCCTCGATATTGTCAAGGTAAGCCTGGAAACTCACGTCTACACCCCTTCGGTTTTCACTCACGCCATCGGAGCGAGAGCCCGAGAGGAATATCCGATCAGGGGGCGGATGCTTTGTACGAGAACGACAGTTGCGGCCGCTCGCGTGCAAGCCGCGCGGGAGTCATGCCGATCAGCTGTTTCACCGAGCGGGTGAGGTGGGCCTGATCGAAATAGCCGGCGTCGAATGTCGCGTCGAGAATGGATGCGCCGCTCGTCAGTAAGGCAGCAGCGTGACGCGCCCGCAGAATTTGCTGATAGTTGCTGAAGGTCATGCCTGTGGCCCGGCGAAAATGGCGTTGAACCGAACGCCGGCTTATTCGGTCGATATCGCCTTCGACAGCCGCATCGGTCGCATGGCTACGGGCAATGATGGCGGCGCGCGCCAAACGGGCGACGAAATCTTCCGCGTTATCGTAACGGGGGATTTCCCAGGCTGAACCGGAAAACCAGAAACGGCCGTCGGGAAGTATGGGCAACTGCACATTCTGATGATCGATTAGGGAGGCGGCGGGAATCCCCTCCAGGTATGTTCCCAGTCGAAAACGAATAGCCAGCCATTCGCCGTTCGGCGGACACTCGACGAGCGACCCCTGGGACACGGGTCCTCGAAGAATCACAGCCAGGAATCCGGGCAATCGGGCGACGACGAGCTCGATATTGCTCTCGGCCATGGACAGGAAAGAGCCGCCATGCCGGCTTCGGCTGCGCCAGACGCGTTCGACATAAGGTGAGTCGGATTCGCGATCGTCAAATTGGATAAGCACGGGGCATCCGGACAGCGCGGGGGTCGATCGTGAGCGTAATCAGAAAAGCGAAAACTGTCTAATTTCTGCGGGGATCTTCATCCAACCTTGGCGCAACACCCCGGCCGTACCGGCGTGCTACGTTCGAGAGATGCGCAAAGTTAACGGTGGACTCACGCGACCATCAGACCGAGATGCTTTTCCATCGACGCGAAATCGCCGTCGTCGTGCAGCAACGTGTGATGATGCTCGATGCAGAACGTGCCGATGATGATGTCGGCTGTCTTGCGCACCGTGATGCCTAAATCTCTTAGCTTGCGATAGTTTCGCGCGGCGCGAGGGGCAAGATCGGCATCCAGAAGCGGTACGACGGTATACTGGCGCAATCCCTGCTCGATGCGCGCGGCATGGAACTCGTCTCGAGCCCCCTGCAGAACTTCCAGCAGGATAAGGTCGCCGACGAGAAGCGGTTCTTGACCGGCCGCGGCTTTCAATCTGGCAGTTGCCGCAGTTTGAAGGCCGCGCAACTGTGCGATCCAGACGGAGCTATCTACGAGAATCACGCCCGGGGCCGCCCCTGGCGCATCTCGTCCAGGTCGCCATCCCACCCCAGTCCTTTGAGGTCTGAAAGCGCTTCGACCTGCCTGCGCAGCCGGACAAGCAGCCGCAAGCCCTCTTCCACCGTGGCGCGTTTGGTCGACTGGCCCGCCGCGATCATGGCTTGGGACAGCAATTCGTTGTCGATTTCGATATTGGTCCGCATCTCGATTATCCTGGCGATGTGTATGCGTGAATTACATTATACACATCGCCGGGATGCTGCAATCTTAGCGCTTCGACCCGTTAGACCTTCAGAGGTGCGCATCGCTCAGTCAGTCACTTCCCCGCTGACGATCCCGGCCTCCGCTGTCAGCGCGTTCAGCCCCTTCGCTTTCAACTCAGCCAAATCCACCAGATAGCCGGTCACCGGCGGCGGGGTGTTGGTCTTGATCAGACGCAAGCCCATGCCGCCCTTCACATGGCCGAAGGTCTCGACCCAGTTGCCGCCGATGGCGGGATCGGTGGCCGAGACGATCACCCGGACCAGACCGTCCGGTTCGTAATGGGCGGTGTATTTGGTGATGTAGCCCTGGCCGTCCTCGTAATTGTCCAGATTCTCCTGCCACATGTTGCAGAGTTGGAAGATCCAGTACTCGCATTCGGGCGGGGTATATTCCAGCACCAGCGCCTTGTCCGGCGGGATATCCCAGACGCCGAAGCCGAAGTGCCGGTCGGCGACGCCGCCGTTGCTGAGATAGGTGGCCTGCGAATAGCGCAGCCGGTTGGGCCGCTTGGACAGATTGTCCTGCCACCATGACCGCACCAGCTCGGCATAGCCCAGCACCATCTGTGCGCTGCGTGCCAGATTGTCGGCAACCTCGCCGGCCTTGAGCGGGCGTGGCTTGGCGTCGTCCAGGAGCTCGATCTTGAAGGTCGGCGGCGTTTCCTTCCCGCGCTCGTGATAGACGTTGCGGATCAAGAGGCCCACGCACTCGGGCGTGATGCGCAGCCAGTTGAGGCGATGGGGCTTCTGGCTGACGAAGACCTCGAAATTGCCGTTCGCGTCGCAATCGATGAAATCGCTCTGCAGGAAGCTCTGGGTCTGCAAGGTCGCCGGGTCGAATTCCTTCAGCCCTTCGACACCGGCCTCGGCCCAGTCGCGCGCGCCGAGATCGGCCGGGTTTTTGTACGTCCATGAGGCGATGATGAAATAGGGGATGCTGCCCTTGTTGCCGCTGATCTTGTATTCGCGCGACCCGTCGACGAACTCGGCCAGCAGGTGGTCCTGGTCGGGCGACTGGAAATTGATGCCCTGCCGCCAGGGCGCATCGCGCAGCCGCGGCCGGTCGGGCTCGGTGTTCTCCATGAAGCGTTCGAAGGCGTTGCGCGCCAGGCGGGTCATGAAGCGGTACCATTCCGCCTTGTCGAGCGGCCCGGCCTCGTCGCCAAACTTGTCGACCATGTGACCGGCGCGGCGCAGATTTTCGCAGAAATCGTCCCAGGCGCGGCCGGACAGCACCCGTTCGGTTGCGGCGTCGCTCATTCGCTCATTCCCCTTCGGCTTGGTCTATGGTTAAAGGGTTTTGACCGGAACATGGTGTTCCATCAACCAAAAAGCATCGGGGAATCAGCATGGCGCATCCATACGCGGAAGTCGAAAAAACCATCCTCGGCCTTCGCGAGGCCTTCGTCGAAGCCGAGCGCCGCAACACCTGGTCGTGGATCGCCGACGAGTTCTATGCGCCGGACTGCGTCTATACCTGCCCCTATGGCGGGACGATCGCGGTGGTCGCCAACGGGCGGGAGGAGATCCGCCGCACCCATTACGGCCGCGACATGGATGTCGGCTCCGGCTGGGCCGGCTGGTCATTCCCGATCCTGAACTACGCGATCAACGGCGACTTCGTGATCACCCATTGGGTCAATCGCGGCCCCGGCCAGCGCCCGGACGGCACCTATTTCGAGCAGCACGGCGTCTCCTACATCACCTATGCCGGCGACGGGAAATTCAGCTCGCAATACGACCTGTTCGATTTTGCCCACCAGATGCGGCTGTGCGACGAGTTGGAGGATGCCGGCCTGCTGAATGCCGACCTCAAGCGCGACTGGGTGTTGCCGATGAAGAAGCGCCTGGTCGACATGCTGGAACGCCGTGGCCCCTGGGCGCCGAAGGCGTAAGAACCGCAAACGGGGTTTCTCACGCAATCGTATAGTATTGCGTGAGAAATCCACGTTTCTCAAAAGATTAGACGGTCTGCCACGGCCAATGGCGTCGGTCGGGAACAGATCGGCATGCCCACGAATTAGCTCGGTGTCCGTTCCTCGGCAGAGACACCGTCATGAATTCAGCAACCGCACATTCGAAGGGAAAAACAGCACCGCGCGACGCCTCGGGGACCGCCAATCATGCGGCGCGCAAGGCGGTGGACAAGGTCAATACGCCAAACCACTCGTCCGGGTTTTCCAAGCTCTCCAACCAGGTCGCCCATGCCACCGGCAAGCCGATCACATTTGCGCTCGCGGTTTTGATCATCCTGATCTGGGCCGTCACCGGGCCGATCTTCCACTATTCGGACACTTGGCAGCTGATCATCAATACCGGGACGACGATCGTCACCTTCCTGATGGTCTTCCTGATCCAGAACACCCAGAACCGCGACGGCGTCGCGGTGCAGGCCAAGCTCGACGAGCTGATCCGCGCCCACCAGGATGCGCGCGACACCTATATGGGCATCGAAAAGCTCGACGATCAGGAAGTCGAGAAGATGCGCGAGGACTGCGAAGACGCAGCCCGCGCGGATGAGGCGGAGAATAAGCGGAAAACCGAGGCCGCCTGACTACGGCTTCGCAGGATCGTCGTCGGCCTCTCGCAGCGCTCCGTGCGTATCCTTGATGGCGTCGAGGACGGCCTCCGGATCGGCGGGAACCGCGAGCTCGGCCGCTTCGGCATCGTGGCGGTCGCCGATCAGCGGGTTGTCGCGCCGCGCCTCCTCGATCAGCTGGATGATCTTGGCGCTCTTCTGCTCCGCCAGGATGGCGAGTTCGAGCGTCAGCTGCTCGCGATGCTCGCCGATCTCCTTCTCGCGTTGCGCCGTGATCAGGATCAGCACCGTGATGTAGAGCGCGGCCAACGTGCCGATATCCTGCAGGATCGGGAACGGCGGAGGATCGAAGGCGCGGTCGTCCAACAGCAGATTGGTCGCGACCCAGCCGGCGACGAAGACGGTCAGCAGGGCGATGAAGTGCGGGCGCGCCACCCATGAGACGGTGCCCTGCATGAAACGGTGCGCCGTCGTCGCCTCGCGCGAGTGCCGGGCATGGACGTCGGCGATCGTGTCGATCGTCTGCTGGATATGGTCGGGAACCGGGGGCTTATTGCTTTCGGTCATAAGACCGTAAAGCCGGGTGGGACCAAAAAGGTCCTTTCCCTCAGGCCACCTGCATGCTCCGCCGCCGGTGCAGGGTAACCCCCAGCCCACCTGCGACCAGCAGCGCCGATACCGCCAGGAATGCGCCGTGGATGCCAAGCAGGCCGGCCAGCGGGGTGACCACGAAGGGGTTCATGAACTCGCCGAAGAACTGGGTGGTGTAGAGCAGGCCGATGGCCCGGCCGCGCGCCGCGACCGGGGCGCGTTCGATCAGCACGGCGGCGAAATAGGGGTTGGCCATGCCGCCGCCGGCGCCGTTCAGCGCCGCGCCGATCGCCATGATCACCGGATCGGCGGTCAGCGGCATGATCAGGTTGCCCGCCGCCATCAGGGCGATGAACATCACCATCGACCCCTTGGTCCCTAGCCGGGGCCGCAGGAAAGCGAAGGACAGCGCGCCCCCGATACTGCCGGCCGAGGCGGTGGCGATCACCCAGGATTGGGTCACCGGATCGCTGATCCTGTCGGCGCCAAGCAGGAAGGAGAGCTGCACCCCGGTCATGAACACCGCCACATAGACCGGGATCATCCCGGCATAGAGCGGCCACAGATGCAGGATCGAGGGCACCGCGACCTTCTCGGCCTTGGCGGCGGCCTCGGTCGACGAACGCCTCCGGGCGGGCAGGACGAACAGCGCCATGATCAGCGGCACCGCCGCCAGCCCGTAGAGGCTGAACGGTGCATGCCAACCGCCGCCCCAATTGGCGATCCAGCCGGCGATCATCGCTGAGAGGAACCCGCCCAGCGCGCCGAATCCGCTCCACATCGCCAGCGCCCGAACCCGGGTCGTGCCTTCGAACCGGTTGCCGATCAGCGCCGTGGTCGAGGTCGCGATGCCCGCGCCGGCCAGACCGACCAGCAGCCGGCTCGACAGCATGCTGGTGCCGTCATCGACGATCATTCCTGCGCCGCCGGCGACGGCATAAAGGGCGAAGGAGGCGAAGAGCAGCATCCGCGCGCTGTAGCGCTCGACCAGCAGTCCGGCGATCGGGCCGCCGACGATGATGCCGATATCGGGGATCGTCATCGTCAGCTGGCCGATCCAATAGCCGTTCTTCGGCCCACCCAGCTCGTCCGACATGGTCGACAGGATCGGGGCGATGGCAGTGAAGATCAGCGCCATCCACCAGCCGCCGCTGACCATCACCGCCATGGCCAGGCGGTCGCGCACGGTCAGTTGCCGTGGCGCGGCAGCAACGGCGTTGCCTTCGGGCAACGCCTCGGCGGTGATCAGCGAATCCATGAAATCAGGTCCCCCTCGGCGCTTGTTGGTTGAGAATGTTCGCGCCACGGGCCCAGGCTACAATTATGAGCGGCCAGTCAGCAAAGACTTATTTGTTGCCGGAAATCAGTTCGGTCAGCGGCAGCAGAATGCTGCGGTGAAGGAAATCTTCCGTCGCCTCCTCGTCGATACCCTGCAGATTCTCCCACACCTCGATCGCGGCCTCGCGCTGGCCGGCGGGCAGCTCTTTCGCGGCGGTGATTGCTTCCATCTGGCGGAAGCGGCCGGAGTCGCGCGCGCCCTGAAGCATGCCGACGGCGGCGGTCGTGAACCATGCCATCGCCAGCGACAGGCGCTGGCCGGAGAGGCCCTGGGCCTTCAGCAGCTCGGCGATCGGCATGCTGACGCCGAGCCAGGCCGCGCCGACATGGCCGTTCCAGCCCATCAGCTTGAACGCCACGGGGTGGGCGACGACATGGCGGCGGAGCGCGCGCAGCCACTCCAGCAGATAGGCCTCCCAATCACCCTGCGCCTCGGGCGCCGCGAACAGCTCGAACACGCGCACGCCGACCGCCTCCAGCAGGGCGTCGCGGCTGGGGAAATAGGTGTAGAGCGCCATCACCGAAAGGCCGAGATGCCTGGCCAGCATGCCGAGCGAGAATTCCTCGAGCGGAACCTCGCCCAAAAGCTCCAGCGCGCCCTGGACGACCTGGTCGCTGGTGACGCGCGGCGGGCGTCCCGGCCGCTTGCGCTGCATCTGTTCGGCTTGTGTCATGCGGTGCACACTCGATGAACGATCTGTCATTGACAAGCTCTCGCCTCCGCCATTACCGTAAGGTATACGCTAATTAAAACGCAAGCCGGTTTCGGCGATGGAGCGGGGGTATGGCGGGGCGCTATTTCATCAATGCCGGCGATGTCGAGCCTTACAGCCCGGCGAACCATACCGGCACGGTGAACCGGCGGCTGATCGGGCCGGAGACGGTCGGATCGGAAAGTCTTGAGTTGCTCGAAGGCACGGTCGAGCCGGGGCAGGGCGCGCTGCCGCATGCCCACCCGGACCTCGACCAGGTGATCTATATGCTGACCGGCACGGCGCGGGCCGAGATCGACGGTCAATCGCGCGAGCTGGGGCCAGGCGACGCGGCGTTCTTCCCCAAGGGTATGCAGCATGTTTTCACCGTCATCGGCGACAGGCCGGCCAAGGTCCTGGTGATCTACACGCCGCCCTACATGGAAAACCCCACTCAGGCGGTGCGTTAAGGATAGATATTCGCCGCGCGCGGATTTATATTTAAGAAAGTGAAACGTTTCCTCAGGGAAACGTGGGTTCTGGGGAGGAGCCGAGCATGACGACGATATGGCGGGGACATAAGGCAGGTTTGGCCGCGCTGATGCTGACTGCGTCGTTCGCGGCGCCCGCGCTGGCCGGGCAGACCAAAGGTTTCGTCGTCAGCTGGTTTAACCAGGCGGAATATGCCGATCCTCAGGGCCGCGACTGCCCGCACGGCGTCAATGACGGGCCGGAGATCTATTATCGCAAGGAGCTGTCGGCGATCGGCATGTCGCACGCCGATGTCGAGAAATACATCAACGATTTCCTCGACATGTCGAAGTTCCGGCAGACGATCCCGATCGCCCAGATGCGCGGCCGGATCAACGGCAAGCCGGCCGACGCTTATGCCATCCCGACCTCGGTGCCCGACCCGCATCTGAAGCTGGTCGAGGGTCCGATGGGCTATGGCTTCAACCTCGATGGCAAG
>Ga0105239_10004740_pt1 | contig 16146 bp, 7 predicted proteins | sample KBSC44metaG_FD_92761 | JGI IMG/M metagenome (GOLD analysis project Ga0105239, IMG submission 92761) | Corn rhizosphere microbial communities from Kellogg Biological Station, Michigan, USA - KBS C4-4 metaG | ecosystem: Host-associated > Plants > Roots > Rhizosphere > Soil | place: Michigan, USA...
CAACGACTCTCCACGTACGCACGCCGGATCGCGCTGTTCGCGTTGCTGCAGTTCGCTGCGCTCGCGACCGCGTCGGCGTTTCCCGGCGCCGCATCCGCGCCGAGCGCGAGCGGCGTCGGCGTCCCCGTGCCGACCATCTCGCTGAGCGACGCGGTTGCGCAGCTCAAGCAGATGCAGGTGCAACAGGACCGTATCAAGCAGCAGACGTCGAACGCGACCAACAGCAAGGAGCTCGACGGGCTCGGCGAAGCGACGCAGGAACTGAGCGCCGACGTCGAGAAGCTGCAGAGCGAGCTCGCGCCGCAGCGCACGCAGATCCAGGCTCAGCTCGACGTGCTCGGCCCGCCGCCGGCGCCGGGCGCGTCGCCCGAAACGCCCGCGGTCGCGCAGCAGCGGGCGACGCTGAACGCGCGCAAGACGCAAATCGAAGCGGCGCTGAAGCAGGCGGCCGACCAGAAGGCCAACCTGGCGAACCTGAACGACCAGTTCGCGAAACTGCACCGCAGCCTGCTGCGCAACCAGCTCGCGTTCCGTTCGGGCAGCATCTTCGGTGCGCAATTCTGGCTGCCGCTGTTCCATCTGTCGCCGGACGATGTCCAGCGCCTCGAGGACTTCAATGACGAACTGCGCGACATGCTGCGCTCGTCGTGGACACCCGGCCAGCGCGCCATCACCACGCTGCTGCTGATCGCCGCGCTCGCGGTCTGGCTCGGCGGCCGCCGCCTCGTCGAGCGCGGGCTCGCGTGGTTCTGCCTGAACCGTCTGCCGCCCACCCGGCTGCGCCGCAGCGCACTGGCGCTGGCGACGGCATTCTCGACGCTGCTGGCGACCGCGGTCGCCGTGCAGGTGCTCTATCTCGCGCTCGCCCGCCACTACGAGCTCACGCCGTCGATGAGCGATCTTTGGGACCAGTTCGCGAAGCTCGCCGTGACCTGCGCGCTGATCGCCGGCCTCGGCCGCGCGCTGCTCTGCACGAAGCATCCGTCGTGGCGGCTGCCGGCGCTCGCCGATCCCGTCGCGCTCGCGATGCGGCCGTTCCCCGGCGTGCTGGCCGCGCTGCTGCTGATGTCCGGCACGCTCGAATCGATCAACCGGATCGTCGATACCAGCCTGTCCGTCACGCTGCTCGGCCGCGGCATCGTATCGCTCGTCGTCGCGCTGACCGTCGGCGCGTCGATCCTGCGCGCGAACCGCGTACGCACCGCGCTCGCGGCATCCGGCGAGGCGCCCGAGGAGCGTTCGACGCTCGCGGGGCTGATCCATGCGGGCGTCACGCTGGCGATCGTCGTGTCGCTCGTTGCGCTGCTGATCGGCTACATCACGGTCGCGCGCTTCATCACGTACGAGCTCGTGTGGTTCGAGATCGTGCTGTGCAGCGTCTACATCCTGACGCAGCTCACGCGCGACGCGAGCGAAAGCCTGTTCTCCGCGAACCTGTCGAGCGGCAAGCAGATCAAGCACCTGTTCGCGCTCGACGACCGGCATCTCGAGCAGGCGCACACCGTCGTGTCCGGGCTCGGCACGAGCCTGCTGATGCTGGTCGCGGCCATCGCGCTGGTGACGGGCGGCTTCGGCACGACGCCGAGCGACCTGCTCGACAGCGCGATCGCGATGATCGGCGGCCAGCGGCTGCAGAGCCTGAACATCATGCCCGACCGGATCCTGAACGCCGTCATCGGGTTCGCGATCGGCTTCTACCTGCTGCGCTCGGTGCGCCGCTGGCTCGACAACGAATTCATGCCGGCGCTCGGCATGGACGCGGGCATGCGCGTGTCGCTGGTCACGCTGTTCACCAACGTCGGCTACGTGCTGCTCGTGCTGATGACGCTGGGGCTGCTCGGTGTCAGGTGGAGCAACCTCGCGTGGATCGTCAGCGCGCTGTCGGTCGGTATCGGTTTCGGCCTGCAGGAGATCGTGAAGAACTTCGTGTCGGGGCTGATCCTGCTGACCGAGCGGCCGGTGAAGGTCGGCGACATGGTCAGTATCGCGGGCGTCGAAGGCGACATCCGCCGCATCAACGTGCGCGCGACCGAGATCCAGCTCAGCGATCGTTCGACCGTGATCGTGCCGAACTCGCAGCTGATCTCGCAGAACGTGCGCAACGTGACGATGGGCAACAGCACGCAAGGCGTCGCGACGCTGATGCTGACGTTTCCGCTGAACACCGATCCCGAGCAGGTGCGCGACCTGCTGCTCGATGCGTATCGCGAACACCCGGCGATTCTCGACAAGCCGGCGCCGTCGGTCACGTTCAGCCAGCTGGCGCCGGACGGGATCACACTGAGCGTGACGGGATACGTGTCGAGTCCGCGGATCGCGGCCTCGACCAAAAGCGACCTGCTGTTCGAGATCCTGAAGCAGTTGCGCGCGGCGCAGATCACGCTGTCGACGCCGCAGATGCTGGTCGTGCAGAACATGCCGGCGCTGGAGAAGTGAACAAAGACGGCCGGTCGCAGACTGTGGCTGTCGAGACGGCCGTCTCCCGTACTACCGAAATGCCCATCGTCCGATGACGCCAGCGCTGGCAAACAGGCGCAGCCGTGCCGCTTCCCACTCGGCCAGCGTTCGCACCCGTTCCTGGCGGGCATCGGCAAGCGCCGCTTGTGCCGACAGCAGTTCCAGAATATCTCCTGCGCCGAACGCGTAACGATTGCGCGCCGATGTCAGCGCCGCTTCCGCCGCAGCCAGCAAGCGTGCAGACGCATCCAGGCTATCCGTCGTCGTCTCCGCGTCGGCATGGGCCTTCAGCACGTCACGCAGAATCTGCTGCTGCGTATCGAGAAGCTGTGCCTGTGCCAGTTCGGCCTGAGCCTGCGCGCCGCGAATCCGATACGTGCGAGAAAAGCCGTCAAAGAACGGAATCGTCAAAGTCAGGCCGATGCTGGTTTGCGTCGCCCGCACTGACTGCAACCCCTGATTCGGGTAGCCGTTCCGCGACAGCGTGCCGCTTAGATCGACGGTCGGCATGCCTTCTGACCGTGCGGTCGTCACCTTCGCTTCCGCAGCCTTCCATTTAGCACGTGCAGCCCGGATTTCCGGGTGAGCTTCCTCTGCGGTGCGAAGCCAGTCGCTCAACTGGCGTTCCGCATCCGACGCTACCGGTACGATTGCCGACTCGACCTCGATTCGCGTGCCCGCAGGCAGCCCCGCCGCAAAGACCAGTTCCGCACGCGCACGCGCCACATCCCCGTCCGCTCGCCGTGCGGCCAATATCGCCTTGGCCCATGCCGCCTCAGCCTGCAATACGTCTGCTCGGGACGCGACGCCCCTGGCCAACCGCTGACGCGACGCACGCAACGTGGACTCGGCCAACTCCGCGGACTCGGTACGCGCTATACGCGCCGCTTGCGCATTCTGGACATCGAAATAGCTTCCTATGACATCCACGACCGCCTTTTGCATCGAGGCATCGTGACCAGCCAACGCGGCCGTCAGCAGCTGTTGCGCCGCGGCGCGGTTCGCAGCCCGCCCGCCAAAGTCGAGCAATCTCCAGTTGAGGCTGGCATTCATTGTCCTGCCGACGCCGTGCGTATTCATCGTTCGCGCATCCTGATATCGGTTGTAGGTTGCCAGTTGGCTGATCGACCCATTGACGGTGGGAAGCCATGCCGCGCTGGCTTCACCCAGCGCGGCAGCCTGGATCTTGATCGATGCCCACGCCACCTGAACGCGCGGGTTGTGGCACAGCGCGAGGTCAACCGCATCGCCGATCGTCAGCGGTTTCGTCAGGTCCGTGGATGAAGAACACGCAACCGGCATGTCGTCGCCAGGTAATCTGGGCTCCGCATCCAATACTGGCGGACGAGTCGACAACGGATCGACGAAGCCGTCCGGCAAGCCGCGCGTTTCAGCGTCGCATGCAAACGAAACGAAGAACATCAGAGCGTCGATCCAGCGACGCATGCCACCCGCTTTCTTGCCGTTATCGCTCACGCAAACTCTCCCGCGTATGCTGCAGCAACGGCGACAGCACATATTCGATCACCCGCCGCGTACCGGTTCTGATCTCGGCACTACCCGACATACCCGGCGACAGTGCGATCTCGCGACCGTCTACTACCAGCGTCGAACGATCAAGCATGATCCTGACCGAATAGACGAGTCCCTTCTTTTCGTCGTCTATCGCATCGCGTGAGACATGACGCACGGTCGCCGACAACGTGCCGTATTTCGTGTACTCGAATGCGTCAATCTTCACGCTGGCGGCCTGCCCTTCCTTGACGAAGCCGATATCCCTGTTGTCGACGAACGCTTCCATTTCGACCGCCCCCTCGCGCGGCACGATCTGCATCAGCGGCTGCGCAGCCGGTACCGCTGTGCCGATCGTGTGGACTGCAAGCTGCTGGACGGTTCCGTCGATCGGCGCGGTCAGGCGCAGCAATTCCCCGTGCGCCTCCGCACGCCGCATGTCGCCCGACGACGCGTCCACGATACGCTGCGCATCGTTCAACGCATCCTGGGCATTCCTTCTCGTCTCTGCCACGAGCGCTGCGCGTTGGTGACGAGCATCCGCAAGCTGTCCCGCCGTATCGATACGCTGCTGCTCGGCCTCGATCCACGCGTGCTCCGCAACGTCACGGGTCTTCATCAACTTGGCGTAATCGTCCGCACGACGCGCCGCAAGCGGAGCGGCCTGACCGTATCTGTGGATTTCGCTGTCGAGACGGTCCCGCCGTGCAACGAAATCGCGCCATTGATCCAGCAGGTGTCGCTCGACCTCGCGCCGTCGCTCGGGCGACACGCCCTCCACATCCGCCAGTCTAGGTTGGCGCCCCGTGTCGATCGCGTCGATCAGCGCCCGTGCACGCTCGACTTGCAGTACCGCATTCAGCCGGTCGCCGTCCGCCCGTTGACGTTCGGCGTCGATCACGCGTGTGTCGAGATCGATCAGCGCATCGCCAGTCTTCACGATCTGCCCGTCGCGCACGTGCAGCGCCCTGACGCTCGCCACTTCGACCGCCGCCAATGTCTTGGTCCGGGAAGATGGAATGATCTTGCCGCTGCCGTCGACAACAATGTCGATTTTCCCGAAATACGACCAGACGATCGCCGTCATCACGAGCAGGATGAGAATGCGCGCGACCCACCGGCCTGCCGGCGAGACAGGTGCAGCCTGGACGGACAGCGCCGCCGGCAGAAATTCGGCCTCGTTTGCGCTGAATGCCGGCAGCGTCATCCGATGACGCCGCTTCCAGCAGTGACGCCAGACATCGCGATAACGCCCGACCAGTTCACGCCAGGCCTCTGCCTGCTGTCGCATGCTCATATCCGCGCCTCCGCTACGTCGCGACTGCCCTGTTGCAGCGAATACAAGTGTGCGTAGATGCCGTTCTGTATGCGCAGCAGTTTGTCGTGCGTACCGATTTCCACGATCTGCCCGCGGTCCATCACAAGAATCCGGTCGGCATCGCGCACCGCCGAGAGCCGATGCGCAATGATCAATACCGTGCGGCGCGCGCAGATGTCCCGCATGTTGGCGTGTACGATCGCTTCGGATTCGTAGTCGAGCGCGCTGGTCGCCTCGTCGAATATCAGGATGCGTGGATCGGTCATCAATGCGCGAGCAATGGCGATGCGCTGCCGCTGGCCGCCCGAGAGTCCGGTGCCATGCTCGCCGACGAGCGTGTCGTAACCCTCCGGAAGCTCGCAGATGAACTCGTGTGCGCCGGCCAGCCTCGCTGCATCGATCACCGCGTCGATCGACGCAGTGGGTCGAGCCAGCGCAATGTTGTCCCGCACAGAACGATTGAACAGCGTGTTTTCCTGCAGAACGACGCCAATCTGCTGGCGAAGACTCGCCGTATCGATCACGGCGATATCCTGCCCGTCGACCAGCACTCGCCCCCGATCCGGCACGTATAGCCGTTGAGCAAGCTTGGTCAGCGTGCTTTTGCCCGACCCGGAGCGGCCGACGATTCCGATGACCTCGCCCGCCGCGATCCTGACGGAGATCTGCCGGATGACATCGCTCGCGTCCGGCCGGTAGCGAAACGATACCTGGTCGAATTCGATCGCACCGGCGAGACGGGGTACTCGCGTCTTTTTCGCTGCGGTTTCGGGCGCCGCGTTCAGGATATCCCCGAGGCGCCCCATCGAAATCCCCACCTGTTGAAAGTCGTTCCACAGCTGCGCGAGACGCAGTATCGGACTGGATACCTGCCCGGCCAGCATGTTGAACGCGACGAGCTCGCCGACAGTCAACTTTCCGTCGATCACCAGCGTGGCGCCCAGCCACATGATCGCCGCGGTGACCAGCTTGCTGATCAACGTCACGCCACCGCTTGCAATGGTGGCAACGTTGGTCGCCGACAGGCCCGAACTCACATAAGCAGCCAATTGACGGTCCCATCGGTCCGTCCAGCGCGGTTCGAGTGCCATCGCCTTGACCGTATCGATTCCGCTGATGGTTTCAACGAGGAACGACTGATTCTCGGCGCCCTTGTTGAATTTCTCGTTCAGGCGCCGCCGAATGACCGGCGTAAACACGACCGACAACAGCACGTAGAGTGGAATCGAAACGACGACGATCAACGTGAGCCACGCGCTGTACCAGAGCATCACACCGAGGAAAACGAACGAAAACGCGAGGTCCATCACCAGCGTCACGGCGTTGCCGGTGAGGAACGCGCGAATGTTCTCCAGCTCGCGAATACGGGCGACGGAATCGCCTACACGGCGCGCGTGAAACCATGCCAGCGGCAATGCCAGAAGATGACGGAAGAGCCGCGCGCCGAGTTCGACGTCGATCTTGCTGCTGGTATGCGCGAAGACCCACGTTCGTATCCCCGAAAGCGCCGCTTCGGACAGCGTCGCGCAAATCAACCCCACGGCGATCACGTTCAACGTCTTCATCGCGTGATTGACCAGCACCTTGTCCATCACCACCTGGAAGAAGAGCGGCGTGGCAAGCGCGATCAACTGCAACACGAGAGAAATCACGAGGACTTCGCCCAGCAGTTTTCGATATGTGACGATTGCCGGAATGAACCAGCTGAAATCGAAGCGCGCCAAGGTGCCCGCAATGCTGCTCTTGCTCGTGAAGTAGATGAGCTCACCCGTCCAGATTTCCAGAAGACGCTCGCGCGTCATCACGATTGGCGCCTCGCCCGGAAACTGGACAAGCGTTCGAGGCGCGCGCGTTCCATCCCCGGCTTGATACTGCGCGACCACGAAATAGCCACCTTCGCCCTTCATCTGTGCGACCGCGGGCAAAGGCGCCCGATCCAGTCGTTCGAAGTTCTGTTGAACGGCCCGGGCCGTCATGCCAAGTGAGCGCGCGGCTCGCAGGATTGTTTGAGTATCGAAATGGCCGAAGCCGAATTCATGTCGCAACGCGGCTTCGTCGGCTGCGATGCCGTGCAGGCTGGCCATCGTCAGAACGACGGCGAGACCGGAGTCGACATCCTGCGTCGGAGACGACGCCGGAGGCCGGAGAGTGGAACTGTCCATGAACGGAACACAAGGCGAGGAGGGAAATGCGACACGGCCGGCAGCAGGCCGTCCGCTCGCACGCAATGTGCAACCGGACGGGCCGACCTTCGACAACCGGGAATTAACGCCAGCTCGTCGCCAGCGTCGGCGCAAGCGCGGCCTGATGCTCGGGAGACAGCGTGACCGACCCGGCACCCGGCGGCGACCATGCCGCCATGGCCTGCACCAGCTTCTCGACATCGGCGTTGACGAGCGTCCGACCGTCGTCCAGGCGGATCTGCTCGATCTGATAGCGCGATCCCGAGTACCAGTCCCGAACCGTCGCGGTATCGCTGGAGCCGAGGATACTAATCTCGAGATCATTGCCGACGTGACGGAACCACAATTGATCCGCGGATACACCAGCCCCGATGCTGATGACATCGTTGTTGCCGAGCGTTTCGTCGTCGTCCTGGATCGTGTCGCGGCCGGCCCCGCGGCCAAATCGATAGGTATCGTTGCCCAAGCCGCCGACCAGGATGTCGTTGCCGGCACCACCATCCAGCACGTTGTTGCCGCGATTGCCGATGATCGTGTTGTCGAGTGCGTTACCCGTGCCGTCTATGTCCTCGTTCCACAGTTTCAGCGCTTCGGCCGTGTAAATCGCATACGAGTTCGGTACGTTAGCCGCTGACCTGAACTCCTGAAGGCTCACGTAACGGGTCATGTCGCTGACGCGTTGACGCCCCGAATCGGCAATGTAGAAGCCTTTGAGCGCACCGTCTGCCTCGCCATATACCGCGCCGGTCACCGTAACGACGTGATTGACGCCGCCGCTGTCGAGATACGCACCATCTCCCCAGAGCCGACCGGCGTTCAGCGCGAGAATCACACCCCGACCGCTTCGAACCAGATTCGCGACCGCATGCTCGTCGTATCCCGCGAGCAGATTGTTCGTAATGCCGTAGCTTTTCAGGAGCGCCTGTTGCTGGACGTAGTTCGATCCGCCTCGCTGATAGTCGGTCGCGGCCGGGCTGGTGATCGCCCATTGGTTGTTGATCGCGCGCCTGACCACCTCCCCCTCCGTGGTCGGCGTCCCGATCTGTGTAAGCAGATTGGCGATCGACGTCAGCGCGCACGTTCCCTGGAACGTCGGAACCGCGTCGCCCTGCATGTAATCCAGTTCGTTCGCCTTCGGGTAACCGTATACCAGTACGGACGCGCCATCGACGAGACCCTTTTCCGGTTTGCCGAAATCGAGCAGATTCAGGTTCTCGACATGGTCGCCCAGCGCGTAGCTGATTTTGCTCTGAACCGTATCGATTCCTTCGCCCGCCCGTTCCACCACACGATCGCCAACGTTGTCGACGTAGTAGGTGTCATTGCCCTTGCCGCCGATCATCGTATCGGCGCCCGTCACACCGTCCAGGATGTTGTCCGCGCTGTTGCCTACGATCACGTTATCGAGCGCATTCCCCGTGCCGTTGATGTCGAATCCTTCGACGAGGCGCAATTCCTCGATGTTGGCATTGAGGATGTAGTTCGCGCTGCTGATCACCGTGTCGTAACCTTCATTCGCGTACTCGAGAATCACGTCGTTGACGCTGTTGACGATATAGGTGTCGTTACCCTGCCCGCCTTCCATGTGATCCGCACCAGCGCCGCCATCGAGATAGTCGTTCCCGAGACCGCCGAGCAGCGTATCCCTGCCGTCTCCGCCGTAGAGATAGTCGTCGTCCGTCTCGCCCGGAGCCAGCGTCCTCTGCTCCTCGTTGTCGCCGGTGAAGCCGACCAGCAGATCGTCGCCCGCGCCGCCATACAGGATGTCGTTGCCGACTTGACCGAACAGGCGATCGTTGCCGTCTCCGCCGTACAGCCGATCGTGGCCGGCTCCGCCTTGAATTTCGTCGTTGCCTGCCTCGCCATAGAGCAGATCGTTGCCGAGGCCGCCGAGAATCAGGTCGTTGCCGGCGCCACCGTAGATCGTGTCGTCGTCGGTTTCCCATGCGGCGAGAGACTGCTTCGCATCATTGGTGGCGGTGAAGCCGACGAGAATGTCGTCACCATCACCGCCCCAGATCGTGTCATTGCCCGCGCCGCCGAAAATCTTGTCGTTGCCGGTTTCCCCCGACAGGACGTCGTTGCCGTTACCGCCATCCAACTCGTCGCTGCCGGCGCCGCCAAAGAGCGTGTCGTCGCCTTCTCCGCCGTCGAGGAAGTCGTCGTCGTTGCCGCCATCGAGGTAGTCGTTGCCAAGACCGCCATACAATGCATCGTTTCCGTTTCCGCCGTATAGCGCGTCGTTGTCGGTCTCGCCCCACGACAACGTTTGCTTCGCATCGTTGTCGGCGGTAAAGCCGACCAGTACGTCGTCACCATCGCCGCCCCAGATCACGTCGTCGCCCGCTTCACCGAATATCCGGTCGTGACCGGCTTCGCCGAGAAGTCGGTCGTTGCCTTCGTCGCCGTGCAATTCGTCGTTGCCGGTACCACCGAATATCGTGTCGTTTCCGTGACCGCCTCTGACGAGATCTGCACCGTCGCCACCGTCCATGTAGTCGTTGCCGAGGCCGCCCCACATCCGATCGTTGCCCGCACCACCGTACATGACGTCGTCGTCCGTTTCTCCCGGTGCGAGTGCCTGCTTCGCTTCGTTGGATGCGGTGAAGCCCATCATGATGTCGTCGCCATCGCCGCCGTTCATGATGTCGTTGCCGGCCTGGCCAAACAGCGAATCGTTTCCGGAGCCCCCATCGAGCACGTCGTTGCCTGCACCACCCTGCAACTCGTCGTCGCCTTCTTCGCCGTACAACCGATCGTCGCCGTCGTAGCCGAATAGCGTGTCGTTGCCGGTGCCGCCCCACAGATTGTCGTTGCGCCAGCTGCCGCCCATTACATCGTCACCGCCGCCGGCGAGGAAGTTTACGAGCAAACCGCTGTTGATCCAGTGGCCGTACGCGGCGTAGTAGTTCGCGTCGAATACGTCGTTTCCGTCGGTTCCGATGAGATAGGTTCGATTGCCGTTGTTGATCTTGATCTGACGCGCACCGAAGTGGATGAACTGACTGGAATTGATCCAGTACGTGTTGTCGGTGTCGCGCAGCGCACGGTAATTGGAGAAGGGAACAGCCGGGGCGAGATAGATGCGCCCTGGCTGGCCCGCGACCTCGCTGCCCTTGAGCGGCGCGGTGGCTGGGCCGTTCGCATATCGGCTGTTGCCACGAGTCACGATGTCGACATCGACGGCACGAATTTCGGAAATACCTGCGTGATGGAGCGCGCGGAATTCGCCGGCATCCGCGATGCCGTCCTCGTTCATATCGACCCAGACCTGCAGGCCATTGAGTTCCGCACCGGACAATTTGCCGTCGCGGTTGGTATCGAGCGAGCGCAGTGTTTCAGCACTCAAACCTTGTCGCTGTGCATTGAGCAACACCGGAGTCTTGTTCGCGATCGACGCCGCGGTGTCGAGTTCGAGGCTTTTCGCTTCGTAGAACGCGCCGATCGGGTTGTACCAGCCGGATGGCATCGTGAAGCCGTAATCATTCTTCCCGCCGTAGGTCAGCGTCCGGGAAATGACCTGGCTCAGATCCAGATAGCTCGTGCCGCTCAGTAGGCCGGAGGCACGATAGCGCGACAGCAGGCTGTCGGCAAAGGCGGCATCGCGGACGTTGGACAAGTCGTAACGCTGGCCGCCGTTCACGATGAAAGTGCGGTCCGCAACGCCATCGCCGTTGGTGTCTTCGCGGATTACGCTGGCGCCGTCGGCGAGGCGGGTTTCTTTCTTGACATGGTCGAATACGCCATCGCCGTTGGTGTCGGTTCGGGTGATCGTTCCGTTCCCGATGGAATCGTAGATGATTTCCTCAGTCTTCAAGCCGTTAGCCGCATATCGCGCATATTCGACAATCTGTCCGTTTGGACCACATAACGCTGCTGTGCTCAGCAACCCGCGATCATATTGATTTGTCTGCCGCATGCCGGTGGAGAAATGCAACGTCACTGACTTCATCAGTCCCGTCTCGAAATCTACCGAGTAATCAACTGCAGCAACGGGAGCGTGGGACAAGCGCTTTGGTGACGCACCATAAGCCGATCCGTAATACTCATAGTAGTTGACGTTCAAATTCGCTCCGGGACTCGCCTGAGCAAGATAGCTTCCGGCAACCTCCATCATTGCCTTTTCTAACATATCCGCCGACATCTTTCCGACGTTCGCGTCGTAAACTTTAGTAAGCATGTGATAGATGTCATAGCCGGGCGCCGACACATAGTCGGGACGATCGCCAAGCACGGAGATCAACGATCCGTTATTCTCGTATATTTCCCGTGCGATTTTCCAATTATTGTAGGCCGCCTCCGCCTCCTTTGTTATTCCGACAAAAGCCGCAATATCGTAATTATCCCGCACCTTATCCGCATAAAACTGCTCCCTCGCTTTATCACGCGCATCATTAATGTAGTGACCAAGCTCATGACTCAATATACCGACAAAGACGCGCGGATCAAGTGCCTCATACCCTGCATCTCCGTAGCGCCCAAGATAAATACCTTTCTCAATGGAGCTCCAGAAAATCCCTACCCTATCGACATCAACCTCAATTGGCCGAACATTCTCAGCCAAAACATCTTTATTATATTTATGAATCTGATCAACTAGAGTTTGGCTTTTATTTATCAAACCAATCACATCCTCGCCCAAATTCAAACCCTTAAATATTTCCTCTCTTCCCGTAATTTTCGACATACCAACCCCTTACAATCAGCCATCAAAATTATGCCAAATTGGCTTAAATCATCGACCACCACACCTAAAATCAAGATCTCGTATCAAAAAATCGAACTCAATCGTACGAATTGTTTTGAAATAAAGTCACCGAAGCCAAGCAGTGGTTACTCAAAAAACCAAAAGTCGCTTTCACCCCCACTCTCTCCGGCGTGTATACATACCCCCACCCGTTCCCGTGTGGCTCTGGTCGCTTGACGACATCTCCGAACACTTCAATCAGATCGGAAGGCGTAACGCATGTCATATCAACGTTTACCGGCAACGCCAATAGAACCCTCGTGAAGCTCCGTTCCGTTGGCCAAAACATTCCATACAAATATCTTCCATCCGCTCGGTATTCCTTCGAAGCGGCCATCTTTATCGCCTCAACACGATAACCGATAACCGATTTTTCCTCGGCGTCAAAGACGGCCTCACTCGGCTTCACTCGATAAACAACTCGCAAGCGAGAAGAAACCGAATCGACATCGCTCAACTCAACTATGTCCGCGACCGTCTTGACATCCATCAGGAAGTCTCGCTTGGCACGAATTGGCGATTCATTAACGGATAGGTTTCTACATCCAACAATAGAAATTCCCACACCGATAATGGCGGTCGCAATATATATCTGTCTTAACGCGATCGACACACACCATACATTCGCCCGTCCATCGACACAGAGCATCACCATCCTCGAACAATAACGACCGCACTTCTTGAGACGATCGACCAGATGTATGTGTGCTCCATTTTCATCGCCACATCACCTCCGATCACAATTCACCTAAACGTCAACTCCTTGTAGGACAAATCCAACTAGCTACAAAAAATCGTTCACGCAAAGACTCATCAACAACCCGGCTCTGCATGTCGCATAGGATGCTCTCATATGCATGCTTCGAAAGCCGAATCAATGTGCAAGACCTTTCCAAACCATTAATCACACCACCATCTGACGAAATCCACTTTCGAGAAGATATCGAAAGCATTGAAAGAAAACAAGAAATCGCCTCATTTTCATACACATACGAAACATCAAAAATAATTAGAAAATGCCGTACTTGTACGATTCCCTATCTCCGACACGCTATCAATGATCCACTCGCGCGGAAACCTCCCCAAGTCACGCGTCCCAATCAATCGTCGCATCAGAAAGCAAAAAAGCCGGCCCATGGCCGGCTTTCCCGCTTGAAACGATTACGACGCTATATCAGTCACCCGATGAAATCAGCGCGAGCAACACGCCAATCCCACCCGACATCAAACATCAAACTTCACACCCTGCGCCAGCGGCAGCTGACGGCTGTAGTTGATCGTGTTCGTCGCGCGACGCATATACGCCTTCCACGCATCCGAACCCGACTCGCGCCCGCCGCCCGTTTCCTTCTCGCCGCCGAACGCGCCACCGATTTCCGCACCGCTCGTGCCGATGTTCACGTTGACGATCCCGCAATCGCTGCCCGCTGCCGACATGAACTGCTCGGCCTCGCGCATGTCGTTCGTGAAAATCGCCGACGACAGGCCTTGCGGCACCGCGTTGTGCAGTTCGATCGCATCGTCGAAGTTGTCGTAGATCATCACGTACAGGATCGGCGCGAACGTTTCGCGCTCGACAACCGCCGATTGCTTCGGCATCCGCACGATGGCCGGACGCACGTAGTACGCATCCGCGTGACCGATGTCCACGCGCTCGCCGCCCTTCACTTCGCCGCCCTGCTCGCGTGCATCGGCCAGCGCCTTCTGCATCGCGTCGAACGACGCGCGGTCGACCAGCGGGCCGACGAGCGTGCCTTCCTCGAGCGGATTGCCGACCTTCACCGACGCATAGGCCTTCTCGATGCGCGGCAGCAGTTGCTCGACCAGGCTGCGATGCACGATCAGGCGGCGCAGCGTCGTGCAGCGCTGGCCGGCCGTGCCGACCGCCGCGAACGTGACCGCGCGCACCACGAGGTCGAGATCGGCGCTCGGCGCGACGATCATCCCGTTGTTGCCACCGAGCTCGAGGATGCCGCGCGCGAGACGCTGGCTCAGCACCTTCGCGACTTCCTGGCCCATCCGCACGCTGCCCGTCGCGCTGACGACCGGCACCTTCTTCGACGACGTCAGCACCTCGCCGACATCGCGCATGCCGAGCACCAGCTGGCTCAGGCCCTGCGGCGCGACGCCCGGATGGGTCTGCTCGAATTCGCGGATCGCCTTCTCGAGCAGCACGTGGCACGCAATCGCGGTGAGCGGCGTCTTCTCCGACGGCTTCCACACGACCGAATCGCCGCACACGAACGCGAGCGCCGCATTCCACGCCCATACCGCGACCGGGAAGTTGAACGCCGAGATTACGCCGCACACGCCGATCGGGTGCCACGTTTCCATCATCCGGTGGCCCGGGCGCTCCGACGCGATGGTCAGGCCGTAGAGCTGGCGCGACAGGCCGACCGCGAAATCGCAGATGTCGATCATTTCCTGCACTTCGCCGAGGCCTTCCGACGTGATCTTGCCGGCTTCGAGCGTGACGAGGCGGCCCAGCTCGGCCTTGTGCTCGCGCAGCACGTTGCCGAACACGCGTACGAACTCGCCGCGCACCGGCGCCGGCACCGTGCGCCACTTGAGGAATGCGTCGTGCGCGGCGTCGATCTTGCGCTCGGCGTCGGCGGGCGAGTCGACCGCCAGCGTCGCGAGCGTCGCGCCGTCGAGCGGCGAACGCGCGGTCAGCGCGGTGCCTTTCCACCGGGCGAGATCGATGTCGAGCGCAGCAAGAATGTCGTTGAATTGCATCACTTCCTCTTCAGGGACAGATTGATCGGTGCGGCGGCGACGCCGCCCGCGTGATTCGATTGGAGCGCGTTCGCGCGCCTTGTGCAAGCGGATGCGCGCCCCGGCCGGCCCGATGCGCCGCCCGGCGCATCGCCCGCGCGCCGCCGCCGCAACCCGGCCGACCGGCACGCCGTCACCTCGCGACGCGCGATCCATGAGACACATTGTCGGTGGCCACAAGTCGGCCCGCTATTGATATTAACTCACGACTTCATTCCGAAAACGCAACACCCTGGCGGGACGAATCCCCCGCTTTCCTTCACCGCATGAGACTTGTCCAAAGCCCGTGACCGGGCAGCCCGCCGCGTTGCCGCCGGCCGCGACTTGATGACTATCCGGCATTACCCTGTGCGGAAATATCGTTTGCCGCGCGTGCTGCGGCCTCGCGGTCGAAGGCCGCGAGGCCGAGGCTGTTCGCGAAGCTGTCGCCGGGCGGCGTGCCGCGCAATGCGCTGTACGCGACCACCGCCGTCGGCGCGCTCTGCTTCCTCACGTCGCTGTACGGCGACAAGACGGTGTACCTGTGGCTGCTGAATACGTCGGGCATGGCCGGCTTCATCACGTGGCTCGGCATCGCGATCAGCCACTATCGCTTCCGCAAGGGTCTGCTCAAGCAGGGCTATCGCCTCGACCAGCTGCCGTATCGCTCGAAGTGGTTCCCGTTTGGCCCGATCTTCGCGTTCGTGCTGTGCGCGGTCGTCGCACTGGGCCAGGATTACCAGGCGTTCATGGGCAGCAAGATCGACTGGGCGAGCGTGGCCGCGACCTATATCGGCGTGCCGTTCTTCTTCGCGATCTGGCTCGGCTACGCGCTGGTGCGCAAATGCCGCTTCGTGCGCTGCGAGGACATGGAGATCGCGCCGTGGATTGAGCGCAACGCAACGCCCGATACCCCGGAGAAGGTCGACGCCGGCTATCCGGCCTTCGTCGCCAGCCCGGCCAACCCGACGCCGGGCGCCTGACGTCCGGTAAGCCCGGCGAGCCCGGTAATTCCGGTAACGCAGCGGCCGCCGCCCGAGCGCGGCGGCCGTTGCGCTGAAAACCCCATTCGACGCGGCGCGCGCGTTCAGGCAAGATCGACGCGCGCCGCCTGTTTTTCCGCCGTTACGAGTCACCGAAACCGCATGCAGAACTTCTACGAAGCCACCGTTACC
>Ga0105239_10004741_pt1 | contig 16146 bp, 16 predicted proteins | sample KBSC44metaG_FD_92761 | JGI IMG/M metagenome (GOLD analysis project Ga0105239, IMG submission 92761) | Corn rhizosphere microbial communities from Kellogg Biological Station, Michigan, USA - KBS C4-4 metaG | ecosystem: Host-associated > Plants > Roots > Rhizosphere > Soil | place: Michigan, USA...
ATACACAGATCATGAGTGGCAGGGCTCAGGATACGAGCCGGCGTCCGAGCCGCGAGACTCGCGGCTGCTCCGAGAATCCGCAGCTCAACCCTGGTTGTCGAATTCTGGAGTAGTACAGGCGCGTGACGCTGCAGCAGCAGGGACGCCGGGGCCGCCAAGGGCAGCTGCGAGTGGGAACTCAGGAACCGGCTGACCCGCTCGGCCGCCCGGATACACGCCGACCACTTGGACCCGATGGTCACTGACCTGCGAGCACTGCCCAAGCACGTCGGGCAGCCGATCCTGGCAGCGTGGAACGTGCAAGAAGACCTGATGGACCCGGTCAAGTTCGAGGAGCCCTGTGGGCCGGCGGCCGGAGCCACCCGCGCGGTCAGCTCCGGAACGTCGGCGTCAGGACGAGGACGCACGGACATTAAGCACGCTCGCTCTGGTGACGCGATCGAATCGCTCACCAGAAGCCTGACGCGCCAGCATCATCAGACGTCGGCAGTCGTCGGGATTCCCGACAGAGTCTGTCCTGGTCAGCGATGCCATCCGCTCCTGCAACGACCACCACTCAACAGCCCACGCCTCAGCCTCAGCCGGCGGCGTCCTGCCCATACCTCTATAAAAGCTCAGCTCAGAGGTCAAAATCGGACTGCCTTACTAGGTGAACGAGCGCAAGCTGGGTCCGGTTGTCCGTTCCTGTCTTCCTCATAGCGGACATAACGTGTTTCTTGACAGTGTCGACACGGATGTGAAGCTCGTCGGCGATCCGGCTGTTGGACAAACCTTGGGCGACAAGTCGTACCACCTCTGCCTCACGGGCGGTCAGAACAACGCCTTCGCGTGTTTCTTGTGAACGAGCGAAGTAATCACGAAGGTGCGGGGCGAGGTGCCGTGTCAAGAGTCTCATGAGCATACGGCCGCGTTCATCGATGCCCGCCTCGTCGGAGACGTAGCGGCAGACGAGGGCGGACCCCGCCGATCCGGCGTCGATACATCCATGGAGCAGATCGGCGATCCGATGCCGGACGAGGTACCCGCCGACGAACCCCCATTCGGCCTCTGTGCTGTGTCCGCGCACATCGGCCAACGTCACCGCGCCATTCGAGACGATCAGACGACCGGCACCGGGGGTCTTGAACGGATTTTTCAGGTACCAGCGATCCAGATACTCGTCTACGAAAACCGATGAACGATTGGTGAATATATATCCGGAGGCGGTGGCGGCCGCCGGAAAAGGCGCCACCTTTTCCGGGATATCAACGATCACAACGTCGGTCCAACCCAGGTTTCGAGCGAGCGATTCTCGAAGTCGATCGAAGAACATCGTCTCGCCGGCTCCCGAGACATCTTCCAGGATTGATAGCAGACTGCGATAGTCACGAGACTCCAATGGGTCGGAGACGGCCCCATCGGAACGGTTGCCGACCACTTCTTCCCCCGTTCGACAGAGAACACACACGTGCGGCGGATCGGAAAAATCATGGAGTCCTGCGTCGAGCGGGGCAAGCGCTTAAGCAATCTTTGAAGCGGCGAGCGCAGGTCCCCACAAAGCAGACTCATATGGGCAAACGCCACACCACGATGGCGCCTTCGCGCACACATCAGGCCTCTGGTACGCATGCAGCCGCATCCGACGCGCGCAGGTATGAGCCAGGATACTGTTGGGAACGGATCCATTTCCCGTTCCGCAAAGGAGCCACTATGGGCTATTCGCGCCTGGACCTGGGAAACACAGCCCGCCTGCACGTCAAGGTCGTGCGCGATCCCGCACCTACGCTGATATCCCTGCTGGCCGACGTCTACGGGGATCGGCCGCAAGGCGTCGCAGAGCCGTGGCGCCGGCTGATACGAGAAGTGATGCCGACGGGAGCCGCAGCAGTTCTCCACCCCGTTTTCGCACCAGGCTCTCCGATACTGGTGGACTGCGTAAGCCCTGGGATCCACGATCACGGGTCCGCACCAGACCCGACGGACTACCTCGAGCAGATCCGGGACACCGCGCCTGGAGTGCTGCTCGACCAGCTCCACGAAGTCCATGGCGAGGACTTGCCCGTCCAATGGCGTCCGGTGGCCGCGGCACCCGTCCGGTGGCTGCACGGCTTCGCCGACGTCATGGCAGGCGCGTGGGATGCCTTCGCACCGGTGTGGAGCCGTGCTTCGGCGTTGTTCGACCGGGAGATCGAGCGCATCGGATCGGCTGTTGTCCGCGACGCGCCGGAGACGATCCTGCTGGGTCTCGGCTCCCGTCACCACTACCGCGAAGGCATCCTGCACATCGAGGACCGATATCCGGCTGACTTCGCGCTCGGGGAACGCGTGCTCGCCTTCGTGCCGATCATCTCCAGTTCCGCCCCGACCCTGTGCGAGCTCGACGCCCCGGACATGGTGTGGCTCGGTTGCGCGATGCCCGGTCAGGGCCGCCTTCACGAACCCGGCGAGCATGTCCCACCCAGCACCGACGCCCTCACCATCGCCATCGGGCCAGCTCGTGCCCGTATTCTCCGCATGTTGACAGCACCCGCCGCGATGTCCGACATCGCCGGCTGGATCGACGCAACTGCTCCGGCAGCCACCTACCATTGCCGTCGGCTGGAGGCCGCCGGCCTTCTCGTCCGGAGGCGACAGGGCTTGTACACAGAGGTCCGGCGCACATCCCGCGGCGAAGCACTGATCGATCTCTTCAGCTGAAAAGGCGCCTCGGGGTCGTCCGCGGATCGCGCCCGCTTCAGCGGTGGCCGCGTATGAATCTTCGGCGCAGGCACCGTGCGGGTCTTTTATTTCCCGAAGGCCGGTGTCGTCCCGCTTGTGGGTTTCGAAAACCTCGCGCGGGGTCTGGCCTGGCAGTTCTGAATCGTCATCGCAGGATTCTTATGCCGCCCGGCGGTACTCGTTGATGAGGCCGCCGAGGACCGGTTCGCGGCGTAAAGCACGGCCCGCAGGCGGCGTTCACTGAAGATGAGCATGCGGTCGGTGCACTCGGTCCGGAACATCGACAGCCAAGTATTCGATCAAAACAGGATGGTCTGCTACGGAAGACTTTTGAGCGGCCGGAGCAGCTCGGGTCGATACTCGAAATGCATCGTGTCGTAGTGCAACCAGTGACCTCCCCAGATGAACCCGTGGTCCTCAAAAACGGCGATAATTTCCAGCGGTATCCGGTTGCGAAATCTTGGAACATCGGCCAAGCCGATGGCGTTCTCGACGACGTGTTCCTGGTCCCGGGTCAGGCCCTTCGCATGCTTGAAGTCCCATAGCCAGTAATTTGATACCGCTATGCCGATATCAATAGCAATACCGAAGTTGTGCGCACTTCGCCGGTTCGTCCCCGCCACCAATTTGGAAGTGTACGTCCCACCCGCGCCCGAAAAATACTCCGAGAACTCGGCGCTGAAGTCTGATAGTTCACGTATGACCGATGCCATCCGCGAATCAACCCTGTTCACGCGACTCGCGGGGATCATGTTGTCTTTGCAACCAGGGCTGCTGTACGAGGTGTCATAGATTACGGAACCAATCCAAGGGATCTCGACAAGGTGCGCGCGCACTTCATGTTCGGTCGCGCCGTACATCTTGGTGAAGAACGGCTCGAAACGCAGCCTTCCGGCATCGGAGACGCCGCCATGCGAGCCTCGCTGATAAGGCATCGCGATCTGATCGAGAAGCGTGGGATCGGCAAGTCGGGCCGCCATGTCACGTTCTTCGATGCGCGGAATGGGAATAATCTCGCCGCCCATCGTCTCGTTCACTCTCATCCTCGTGCCATCATGCCATATTATGCACTCCGAATCGATGTCAATAATGTGATCGGCGTACGCTGTCGTCAATATCTCGTGCGGCAGGTTGCTCATCACCCGGACCTTTCATCTTCGCAGAGCCTTCATGCGGGAATCCATCAATCTCCGATTTACCGCTTCACTGATCCGCGTGCACCACCGGCCATACCTTTTCCCCGCGGGCTCCTTCATCGGCCGTGGATGCACACGACTTGCCGTAGTGGTCGAGGCTGTCTTGAATGCCGGCCGAACCGTCGCCCAGCGCAGACAACTGGGACGCATAGCTGGCGACCGCCTCAAGTTTGGCCGTCCATGAAGCGTCGCCGCATATATTGACGATGGGATTCCCTCTGGTATAGGGGGCGGGAAGCGGCAGGTAGTTCTGCGAACGGATTCCGTAGGGCAAGTCCTCCCAGAGTCGAACCGGCAGCCCTGCTGCCGCGCCGGCCTGTATAGCGGCATCCCGCACCCGTTGGTGGTCAACGTGCCCAATGATTGCGGAACACGTCATCACGGATGTCGGTGAATGAGCGGAGATCAGCTCAAGGATCGTTTGGCTCACGGCCTCGATAAGCGAGAACTCACTGTCCCGACGGAGGGATCGTGTGGCGGCGCCTTCGATGAGCCAGTTCCCATCGTCGGTGCGACGATAGATGCCGTCAAGATAGTTTCCGTGCAGGGGGGTCGCACCAAGTACCTTCATCGCGGCAAGATCTTCTTTGCGGCGCGGTGAAACGGCATCGTCTCCGAAGCCCCAGATGTTATGAAAGAATTTCGCGGCCGGCGAGAAGGGAGGTTGCGGGATGCCCGCAAGAGCGGTATAGACGAGCACGCTCTTCCCTTGCTCGGCCAGGTCGGCAATTGATCCGCCAAACGACAGCGCGGCATCATCGAGATGAGGTGAGACAACAAGCACATCGAAGTTCGCCATGTACGGATTCAACTCCTTGATCGATCGGATCTATTTCGGCGCGGGCCTTCATTGTTCGCCGAGTGGCCGAGATGGCTTCCGTGCCCTGTTGATCGCCTTTACTTCCACGTCTGGAAACAACCCGGGCCTGCCCCGATATGCCTCGAGGTTCCCGATGCCGTAAACATCGACCCAGAACTGCTCGCGATGGCTCACCAAGCTGACCAGGCGGGTATCCGACGCGAACTGCTCGTGGATGTCGCGAGTTTGGCTGAGCGTCTCGCCAGAGTCTGCCCAGTGTGTGAGCAGGAGGATTCCGCCATCGGTAAGGCTGCTGATGGCGCTATTTCGGAACGCCGATAGCTGAAACGAGTCAAGATAGTAGAGGATCTCCACTGCCAGGACGAGGTCGAATTTTCCTTCGGGCCATTGGCGGGGGATATTCAAGTTCTCAAAACACACTTGTCCTACGCCTGGCTCATCCGAGTACATCGCGTACCGTTCGCGCGCTCGCTCAAGTCCTGCCTCGGCGAAGTCAACCGCGAGTACTTTGTCGCAACGGCGTGCCAGCTCCATCGTGTGCACTCCTGTTGCGCAACCCGGTTCGAACGCTGTGCGGTATCGGCGGTCGGGGAGCGCCGAGAAGGTCACGTCACGCTTGCGTTCCTCGTACCATCGCGTCTCGAAGAGAAACGGATCAGGCTCCTTACGGTATACTCTCTCAAAGAATGACCGGCTATTGATGTCGGTGCTGCTCAAGTGCCCCCTCATTTCTCCATGCCAATCTCGATCAGGAAGTGGCCGTACGGATTTCACCCGGCCATCCGGCGTTGCCGGAGATTTGTCTGCCCCAGAAGCATCACTGCGAGGCGACTCCAGAGTTCCGATAACCCCGCGCCTGCATCTCGAACAATCGTGCATACGACCCGCCGCCGGCCATCAGTTCGGCGTGGCTACCGCGCTCGGTGATGACGCCGCCATCGAGCACAATGATCTGGTCGGCCATGGACACGGTGGAGAACCGGTGTGAGATGAACAACGCGATGGTGCCCCGTGCTGCGGCGGCCTCGCGAGCCCAGGTCATGTGGTGCTCGAACATTCGGTGCTCGGCTTGTGGGTCCAGGGCCGCGGTCGGCTCGTCCAGGATCAACACGACCGGCTCGGGGCGCATCAGCGCACGTGCCAGGGCGAGCTTCTGCCATTGGCCGCCAGAGAGGTCGCGACCGTCGGGAAAGCTGATGCCGATCGGTGTTCCCAAACCAGCCGGGAACTGCTCGACCAGTTCCAGCGCACCAGCGTCGGCCAGAGCTGTACGCACGGCGAGGTCGTCATCGATCCGCGGCACATCGCCGATGCCGACTACCTGTCGTACCGGGAACTCCGGCCTGACGAAGTCTTGGAACGCAGCAGAGGTAGCCTCACGCCAACGTCTCGGCGCCATCAAGGCGAGGTCGACGCCATCAATGAGAATTCGGCCGCCAGAAGGCTCGTACAAACCGCACAGCAACTTCACCAACGTCGACTTGCCGGCGCCGTTCTCGCCGACCAGCGCCACCACGGTGCCGGCCGGCAGCGTGATGTCGATATCCCGCAAGATGTCCCGGTCGGTGCCGGGATACCGGAACCGCACCCTCGCCAGCCGGATGCCCTCACCGAGCTCGGTCGGCCCCGCCTCGGTTCCCGTGGCCGCGGCGTCGTCCGCCGCCGCGGCCGCTGTCATTCGCCGCAATCTTGCGCCGACCAGCCCGGTCTGCTGGATGTTCAGGGCCAGGCCCAAAAGCTGCGTGACGCCTGTGGCCACTTGCCGCGCCAGCATGATCGCCAGCACCACGTCGCCCGGTCCAGCGTGTCCGTTGACAGCGCCGCGGACCACCGCGAACAGCGCCAAACCGTAGGCCACGCCGAACACCAGCTGGCCCACGGCGCGAGTCAATGCCCCGATTGTCTCAGTACGTTGTTGAGTCCGTCCCAACCGCAGGATCAGTTCCTCCTGCCGGCGCTCCAGTTCACCGGCTAATCCGGCCAGGCGGATCTCCATCATCGGGCCCGGCTTCTGGGCCAACGTCAGCAACGCGTGCGCCCGCCGATCGTCTGCCTCGATGGCAGTACGCGTCCGTTCCGAGACACGCTGTGAGTAGCGTCCGGCGAAGTACGGCGCGAGCGCGGCCAACGGAAGCAGCATCAGCAGTGGCTGCAACCTGCCCAGCAGCACGGTCGTCACCAGCATCTGCGTGACGACGGCCACGGTGTCCAACAGCCCGCGCACCATATAGCCGAGCTGGAATATGTCCTTCTGTAACAGGGACAACTCGTCGGCGAATCCGGGGTCCTCCTGCCGGGTCAAAGTGACTCGGTGCTGCACCGTCTTCACCAGGTGGTTCGTCGTGGCGACTGCTGCTCGTTCGCCCAGCACTCCGAATGTCATCGACACGAAGTGACTCATCGTCAGCTGTACCACGGTCAGCAGCGCGACGCAGCATCCCGCGAAGACCGTGGCTCCTGCGGTGCGTCCGTCCGCGGCGTCGTTGACCAACGCCGCGAGCGCGAGCCCGAGTAACGGCCCTGACAGAGCCCCCGAGAAGATCATCAAAGTGCCCGCGATGCCCCGCGGTAGGTCTTCACGCACCAACAACCAGGCTGTTGCGAACGCGTCCCGGCCTGCGTGGAACCATCCTTGCCCGGGGTCGGTCGTCTTCACGCCCCCTCCCCGCCGGTCTCGACCGCACCCAGGCCGGTGGCTGCTTGCGTCGGCGCCGCGAACCGCGCCGCCTGAATCGTGAACATCTCGGCGTAGCGCCCGCCCAGGGCCATGAGCTCGTCGTGTGTGCCGTTCTCGACAATCCGGCCACCGTCCAGCACCACGATCCGATCGGCGCGCCGCACGGTTGCGAAACGGTGCGAGACCACGATCGTGGTGAGGCCGCGGGTCAGCTCGAGGAAACCCTCGATGAAGTCAGCCTCGGCCCGGATGTCCAAGCTGGCGGTAGGCTCGTCGAGGATCAGCAGCGAGGCGCCGCCCTCCACGGTCAGCATGGCCCGGGCCAACGCGACCCGCTGCCATTGGCCCCCGGACAGATCGGTGCCGCCGGTGAATTCGCGGCTGAGCGTCGTGTCGAACCCCTGGGACAGACCGCTGAGGTATTCCGTGGCACCGGCGCGGGACGCGGCTCGTTCGACGGCGCCGCGATCATAGACCAGCTCGGCCGATCCGAACCCGATGTTGTCGGCCGCCGACAAGGGATAGCGACCGAAGTCCTGGAAGGTCGCGGCTATCTGGCGCTGCCAGCGCGCGGCGTCCAGCGCCCGGGCATTGACGCCGTCGACGACGAGGCGGCCGCTGTCCGGTTCGTAAAAGCGACACAACAACTTGATCAACGTGGTCTTTCCCGCGCCGTTCACGCCGACGACCGCCAGTGAGCGCCCAGCCTCCACTTTCAGGGTGAAGCCGGACAACACGGGTTCGGTCGCGCCCGGATAAGTGAAGGAGACATCCTCGAACAGCAGCGATTCCCGCACCGGCCCGAGCTGCGCGGCCGGTGCGGAGTCATCGGACTTCGGCGGCTGCGCCTCGGCCGTCGCCGCCTCCACCAGCTCGAGATGCCGAAGGTAGGTCAGGCCGTAGGAGATGGTGTAGTCGGACTCGTCAAAGGCAGCGCCGATTCCCAGCACCGCTATCACCGCCTGAGCCGCGAGGGTTGTGGAACCGGCCGTCAGGCCGCTACCGAACCGAAGCTGCGCCAACGCCATCGAACCGCCGAGAATTGTGAGGAATGCCCCGCCGACGAACGGCGTGATGAACGTCCGCGATCGCACCCTCCACAGCATCCTGAAATAGCCCAGGCTCTCCTCGGCGCCGCGATCGGCAAGCCATGGCCCGAATTCGAAGACCCTGGCCTCTTTGCCGACGGCCGGGCTCAAGCCCTGGTTCGACAGAAACCAATGCCGACGTCGCAGCTGGATGGTGTCCACGATGGCCTTCGAGTAGGTGCTCGCACCATGCCGATGCGTCACCCGCAGCACCATGCCGCCGGCTCCTGCCGCCAGCGCGGCGATGGGACCCAGCTCTACCACGATGATGATCAGAGCCCCGAGGAAGGCGGTATATCGTGCGATCAGGGTCAGCATCGCGGCTGCGGCACCGCCGGGAGTGGCCGCTGTACGCCGCATGTTGGCGATCGTCTCGTCCAGCGCCGCGCGCACAGTGGGATCCTCCATTACCGCGATCCCCGGGGCCGAGTAGTTCGCGGCCATCAAACGCCGATAGGTGTCGACGTCGATGTGGTATTTCAAGGTCCAGCCGACCAGTTGCTGAACCGGCGCCAACACCTGGGCCGCCACCAGCGTCGCAGCGGCGAGCAGAATCAGGAACTCCAGCTGGTGCCATCCCGCCGATCCGGTACCACCGGTCGCCGCGGCCGCGACCTTCCCCACCGCCGCGCTGCTGAACAGCATGAAAGCCACCGGAGCCGCGCCGATCACCAATTGGAGCAGAGTACCGAGGGCCACTCCCGACGCCGGTGCCTGTCGCAGGAGACGCAGCACTCGCAGTCGATCATGGAAGGCGGCTGCTCGACGTCGAAGGATCTTGGAAAGAAGCGGCGGGAGCGCCTTTTCCGCAAAGGCCGTGACGGCCTTTGCGGCATCCGAGTTCGACAAGGCGAGGCTCCCTTATGAGGTGTCCGGGTAGGCCTCCTGACCGTTCGTCAAGGATTTGACTGATGGAGTCGTGGAGACCGAAGCTATGCAGCGCAGCCAGCGTGTGGACAACTGTTACCCGGCCACGTTTCCCCCTCCGTGTGTTCACCGCTGCATGCCCGAACTCCCATGGAGCTGTTGGCCGGTGATCGTGGTCAGCCGCGGACGGTGCCCCGAGGGCGAGTCGCCACCCAGAGTGCCGATGACAGGCCCCTGCGATACTCTGCAGTGAAGATCACGCTATGCGGCGCGTTTGGTGGCGTCAAGGGTTTTTGCCATGGAGCTTGGGATCGCAACTAAACTACGTAAGCTGTTTGGCGCCCGTCCTGATACGGCCGAGGGCCCCTGATCTGGGTGAATGCGGTCCATGGTGTCTCTGCGACTCCTTTCGAGGCTGCCTCGCGTGATCGAATCCGTGCCGCAAGCGGCCAGGGAGGTTGCTAAGTTTCGGACATGCCTGTATCAAAGGTCGATAGACAACGAACCTCGCTCGGGCCGCCCACGGATTAGAGAGACATGATCACCGAGTCCCGGCAGTACCCCTTGTCGCCCTCCCAGTCATGGATGTGGCAGCGGACGCTTCACTTCAAGCACGTAGGTCAGTCGACGGAGAACTACAATCGCGTCATAGCCTTCAGGCTGCGCGGCAACCTCGCTCCGGAACTCCTTGCCGCCGCGCTCCGTCAGGTGATCGAGCGCCACGAGCCGCTTACGGCGCAGTTGTCCGGAACCACCGCGACACCGACGCAACACGCCGGAGAAGCGAAGGACGTCGTCGAAGTCATGGACCTGCGATCGATTCCCGCCGACCGGCGTCAGCAGTGGGCCGTCACCGCCGTCTCAGAACTCGTCACCACGGCCTGGCGTCCCTTCGAGGAGTCGCCGACACGCGCCCGGATCGTGATCATCGAGCCGGACGAACTGCTGGTGGGCTGGGTGGCGCATCAACTTGCTTTCGCCGGTGCTTCCTCCACTCTGTGGTTCAAGGAGGTGATCGCCATATACCAGGCGTTGCTCGCGAAAGATGAAGCGACACCGCCCCCCGCCCCCAGCTATTTCGAATACGCCCGGCACGAGGCTGCCCGCATGACCTCGGCCAGTACGCTCAAGCGGGTCGCCAGCCGACTCGAAGACCTGGCTGGAATCCCGCCTTTGACCGGACTGCCGACCATCGGCCCCCGCGATCGGCTCGACGCTTACCAGCTCACGGTCCACCCGGTACCGGCAGACCGCGAGCGGATGTGTCTCGAACCCACCAAAACGTTGTTTGTCGCCGTTATGGCGGCCTGGGTAGCGGCACTGGCACACTATGCCGGCAACAATGATCTCTGTGTCTGGTACATGTTCGATGCTCAACCGGCACCGGAACACGAACGCATGATGGGAAACTTTCTCAATCTCGTGCCTGTGCCTGTCCGTGGGATCGGCCGCGCCAGCGGCGCCGAGCTCAGGGATATCGTTACTCGCGCATACGACTACTCTTACCTGCGTGCCGGCATCCAGTATCAGGGGCTCGTCGAGCAAAGTGATCCCCACCGAGCCCCCCACGACGCCGTGGCCCTGTTCACTTCGGGCGCGATTGTCAACTTCCAGGACAGCTGGGCGCCGACCACGGGGGCGTCGCTCCTGCCCTTCCCCGAAGGAGAGATCGAGGCGGTCGTGATCCCGCGCAAGCTGGAGGCTTTTCTACTGAAGGACGGCAAAGATCGCGATGTTTGGGCGCAGGAAAGCCCTCAGCTCTCGTTTCAGCGAACACAGTCAGGACACATCGCGGTGGTTATCGTGCACAACTCGGCGTTGTACGCCTCCGAGTTCATCGACGCGCTGGGGCAGACGTTCCTGAAGCGCTTTGATTCCCTGGAGATCTGCACGAAAGCCAGAGCTTTGGCCAACCAGTGAAAGAGCCGGCCCGAACTGTACATGCCTAGAAGCCATCGCGGACCCAGCCGGACGGGCCGACATCTCGAAGGTTGCCCAGAACGGCGCTGTATCCGGCGGGTCGCCAGGCCAGTCGCATGAAGCGGCTCCGGGTATGTGTGGGCGTCTTGAACCCTGCCTTGGGAGCAGCCACGTCATCAGCATTCGCTCTTCTGGCGGCCTCTTGACGGAAACGACCGACGACATTGTCGATCGAATTCTGAAACGACCTGTGCCGCAAGATTGTTTCGTCCATGCGTTCCACCCGTGGGGGTCGGTCGCACGTGGTCCGGGCTTGCCAGCTTGTGGAGGGCATTGAATATAGAGGGGGAACGGTGCCGTCGCATCGACCGGGATTGGCACGACCGGATCGGGCGCGGGCTCAGTGTGGCCCACCGCCGACTGGAACTCTACGACGTGTGTCGCGATGCCGAACCGACCCGGGCCGCCGCGAAGGTCGCGATCGCTCAACGGGCCAACTTGGAGTCGATGGCTCTGGTACGCAGTACTCCAGGCCGGGGCACACAAGTGGATGTCTGCGTGCCGCTGAGGAGACGAGCCTCGAATGACACAATCTGAACCGATCCGTGTCGTCGTCGACGACGACCACACTCTGCTCCGTGAAGGCATCCGGGAGATTTTGGAGATGAACGAGGATATCCTCGTCGAGGATGAGGCCGGGACCAGCCCGGACGGGATCGCCGCAGTTGCCATGCACCGTCCCGACGTGGTCCTGCTGGACGTCGAGCTGCCCGGCGGCGAGGTCACCGACACCGTGGAACAGATGCGGAAGCTGGCGCCGCGCACCCAGATCACCATCCTGAGTATGTATGACGCACCGCAGCTGCTGCGGAGGCTCATCGACGGCGGCATCCGCGGCTATCTTCTCAAGAGCGTGGGCCGGCAGGATCTGGTCGTGGCGATCCGCAGCGTGTATGCCAATCCAGGCAACATCGTGCTCTCGGTGTCCCAGGAGAGTCTGACCCAGATGCACACGGCGGAAGAGAGCCGGCTGTCTCGGCGGGAGCAGGAGATCCTCGAGCTCGTGGCACAGGCACTGAGCAACGGACAGGTCGCCACTCGCCTCGGAGTCACCGAAGCCACCGTCAAGCGCCACCTGCGCAATATCTTCGTCAAGTTCGACGCCGTATCCCGGATCGATGCCGTCAACAAGGGGATCAAGTCTTCCGCGATCAGGTCCCGGCGATAGCGGTGGACTTCCCACCTGTGTCCGACGCGCTGGTACTGTCTGCCAACAGGCGGCCGTGTCGCCCGACTCGATGTCTGCAGTCCGCAGCCGCAGGACTGCGATGCATGCGCGGCTTCGCCTTGCCGACCCACCGCCCCGTCTTGTGGCCGCCAGTCACACGACGAACGACTGCACTGCCGCTGAAGTGCTGGTCCAGGCGCGCCACCGGTGACTGGGCCGAGTCCGACCGGCCGCGTGCAGAGCCGGCGGCCTCAGCGACTCCGGCGGAGGTCGACTGCGCATCAGTTCATTCAACTTTAGTGGAATGTACGTCAACCTCTTGTTTGGCTACCGTAGTACGCATTGCCAGATGGCGGCCGTGGATGAGTCGCACCACTACCTCGTCGCCGGAGCGTTTTGGCTGTGGACGTGAGCCGACGGCATCCGAGGTGGGGAGATTTGGAGCGTTGCGTCCCATGCAGATCGAAGAAGCGATCAGCGACTGTCCCGTGCACTGCGCCAATGCGGTCGCGAGCCTCGCGGACGAGTTCGTGAGGATGTGGACTGCTTTCACAGAGCGAGCACGCTCACCCGCGGTCGCCGCATGACAGTCGTGGGCCGCAGCGGGGCTTGGAGTGGACGTCGCCGTGGGGGACGCTGGATCTGCACGTCGGCGGGCTCGATCAAATCCGCTGTCCGGCGTCGATCAACCACTATCGCAGCCCCCTGGCCTATCATGCGGAGCGCTGGATGCGGGGGCGTCGTCGCTGTCAGAGGGCTGAGCCTACCAAGGAACTTGATCTTGGCCTGCAGACCCACCATGACGCGGTGGCACGTCAGCCGGACAAGCCGTTCGCCCCGCGCGCCGCACATCGCGGTTCTGATGCTGTCAGAGGCGCGGAGGGCGTGAGGGCCCTACAAGTGACTGGCGTGGCATATGAGGTGCAACTACATTGGTGTGACCCCAGATGGTTGAAGGCTTGCGTAATGGGGGCGCAAGCTGCCTGTGGTTGACAACCTATGGGGCGTATGGACCGTAGAGGGGGAGCCGTGTCGGAAGAGATGCGTAAAAGTATTGTCGGTTCTTGGGAATCCGATCAGTCTGATGACAGCGTCTCGCTCGCGGACCTTCTTGACGCCAACCGTCACAAGATCCTGGATCGGTATCGGGCGGAGCTGAACAAGTCTGGCAGCACTTTGCTCGCCCGGCCGGAAACCGAGGAACAGGTAACGGCGAATGCCGACCAGATCCTCAGCGATGTCATCGAAAGCTTGCGTGTCGGGCAGGTGCGAATAGATTCGCACTTCAAGGTGATCTCGCGAGAGATCGGCCTGTCCCGGGCCGCCGATGGGACTCACCCCAGGGAGTCGCTGCACGCTGCTTCGATCTTCTTCCGTACCGCGTTGTCTGTTGCCGCGAACCTGATCGAGGCCGGTGGGCTGACCAGTGACCAGTTCGTAGTGGTCGCTTTGGCGCTGGAGCGTAGTATCGCAGCGCGGGTGCGGGAGTCGGTTGCCGCCTACACCAGCTATCTGCTTGATCGAGTGCACGAGGTGCAGTCGGAGGAGCGCCGACGTATCGCCCGGGAGCTGCATGACCGGATTGGGCACGGGTTGAGTGTGACGCATCGTCAGCTCGAACTTTACGATGTGTACCGTAGTGCTGAGCCGGTGCGGGCGGCCGCGAAGGTGGCTGTTGCTCAGCGTGCGAACTTGGAGTCGATGACCAATCTGCGTGCGCTGGCGGCTGATCTACATCCGCGAGAGACGGTACAGGGGTTGCATAAGGCTCTGCTCAGGTATTTGGAGACCGCTGATACGGAGCGTGTTTTGGTGCGGCTCCATGTCAACGGTGATGAGAAGTGGGCTGATGTGGATGTATTGGATCAGGTCTTCCTGATCCTTCGGGAGGCCGCGCACAATTCGCTGCGACACGCCGGCGCGTTGACGCTGGCCATCGGTGTTGATATCGCTCCGTTGGAGATCCGGGCCTCGGTTGTCGATGACGGGGCGGGGTTCGAGCCGGATCTTCGGGTCGGAGCAGGTGGTGTCGGTCTGTCCTCGATGTATGAGCGGGCTCGGTTGCTCGACGGGACGGTTCTGGTGCGCAGCGGCCCGGGCAAAGGTACGCAGGTGGACGTTTACGTGCCGTTGAGGAGGCGGGTTTCGGATGGCGCCGGCTGAGCCGATCCGTGTCGTTCTCGTCGATGATCACACGCTGGTTCGCGAGGGAATCCGTGAGATTCTTGAGGTGAACGACGATATCGTGGTCGTCGATGAGGCGGGGACCAGCCCGGAGGGGATCGCGGCGGTCACCAGGCACCGGCCCGATGTGGTGCTCCTGGATGTCGAGCTTCCCGGTGGAGAGGTCTCCGATACCGTGGCCCGGATGCGAGCGCTGGCGCCGCGTACCCAGATCATTGTCTTGAGCATGTATGACGCGCCACAGTTGCTGCGCAGGCTCATCTCCGGTGGTATCCGGGGCTATCTGCTCAAGAGTGTGGATCGGCAGGAGCTGGTTTCCGCGATCCACAGCGTGCATGTCAACCCGGGAAATATCGTGTTATCTGTGTCTCACGAGAGTCTGACCCAGATGCACACGTCCGCGGAGAGCCGGCTATCTCAACGGGAGCAGGAGATTCTTGAGCTTGTGGCGCAAGCGTTGAGCAACGGGCAGATCGCTACCCGCTTGGGGGTGACCGAGGCGACTGTGAAAAGACATCTGCGCAACATCTATGTCAAGCTCGGTGCTGTGTCCCGGATCGACGCGGTCAACAAAGCGATCAAGTCCTCTGCCATCAGGGCCCGCCGTTAGGAGCCGTCGCGCGGCGGAACGCACCCTACTTACTGCCGGGCAGGCCGAATCCGCCGACCGGGAACGCGGCCGTGAGCCGATCGGCGACCTCCGACGGTATCTGCACCCGCCGGGCCATGAGATTCATCTCCAAATGGACGCGGTCGCGGGTGCTCGGCACCGCGGTGACGTCCGGCCCGCGCGACAGCAGCCACGCCAGCGCCAGCCGTGCCCGGCCGGTGTTCAACTCGGTGGCGAGTTCTTGGAGCTCGCACAACGCCTTGGCGAGGGCCGGGTGCCGCAAGGCCTCGGCAGAACCCGGATCCAGTGTGCGGTCGGCGAGCGTCCCTCCACCGAGAGGAGCGGCCGCCACCACGATGAGTCCCAGCTCCCGCGCGACAGGCAGGACCTCTACTTCCATCCCGCGCTCGAGAAGCGAGTACCGCGACGAGATGGCGACGATCGGGTGTGTGGCGTGCGCTCTTCGCAGGTCTTGTCCGGTCCCGTCTGCGATGCCTAGCCCCCGGATCTTCCCGGCTGCCACTAGTTTCGCCAGATCGCCCACATGGTCCTCGATCGGAACCTGCGAGCCGTTGGGATGGAGGAAGCAGATATCGATGTGGTCGACCGCCATGCGGCGGAGTTCGGCATCGCAGACGAGACCGCCCAGCGGGGAACGGTTGGGTTCGGCGCGTACATGCGCTGTCAGCAGTATCTCCTCGCGCCGAGTGGCGATGATTCGGCGGACCTGGCGGCGCCCGGCGCCGTCGAGCACACTGCCCGCGTCGTCGATCAGCGCGACGCCCTCCTCGACGGCGAACCGGATGAGCGCGGCCGCCGTGCGCGGGTCGACCCGGTCGTCCGGCCCGATGAAGGCGCG
>Ga0105239_10004744_pt1 | contig 16140 bp, 13 predicted proteins | sample KBSC44metaG_FD_92761 | JGI IMG/M metagenome (GOLD analysis project Ga0105239, IMG submission 92761) | Corn rhizosphere microbial communities from Kellogg Biological Station, Michigan, USA - KBS C4-4 metaG | ecosystem: Host-associated > Plants > Roots > Rhizosphere > Soil | place: Michigan, USA...
AAACCCTTCTTTAAAGCCCATCGAAATGATCTTTTCAACATCGGCAAGTGATTTATGTTGGATGGTGATATTGACCCGGGTGACGCCCTCACCGGCGCTAAACCGGTTGTTCCACAAGGAGCGGGGAAACTCCGTATTTATCTGCCCCATTTCGTCGCAAAAGGCGTCCAGGCCCGAAAAGCTTTTATGGGGGTCGATCGATTGATAGTCCGCGCGGCACCAATGCGGTACATTTTCCGGTGAGATCATCGCGTAGAGCCAGGTACCGCCTTCGCGGAAGTCCATCGACTTTGTACGGGTCCGGTAAGGTTTTGGCGCCCACCAAAGGTCCAGCAGTTCGGGCCGGGTCCAGCAATCCCAGACGGTTTCCAGGTCGCCGGCAAATTCACGTTCCACATGGATGGTGTTGTTGTCCTTGTTCACGGAAAAATCAAAGTGCAGGTGAGAAGTCATTTTTTTGCTTTTTTTATAGTGGACAATAGGTTATCAAGCTGGCTAAAGCGGGTTTCCCAGATCTTCCTGAACTGCGCCAACCAAATGTCGATCTCTTTCATTTTTTCAATTTGGAGTTGATAATAAATCTCGCGGCCTTCGTGCGCCTTTGTCAGCAATTCGCATTCCGTCAGGATGCGGATATGTTTGGATACCGATTGCCGGGTCATGTCGAAGTGTTCGGCAATGGCGTTTGGCGTCATGGATTGGACGGCGATGAGTGCGATGATCGCCCGCCTGGTGGGGTCGGCGATGGCTTGGAATACGTCTCTGCGCATAGTGTTTGGCGCCGGCTGGTTTTTTAATATGCAGCTGAACGACTGCGCAAATATATGCGCAACCGTTCAGCTGCGCAAATTTTTTTTGGAAAAAATTTTACCCGGCGTATTTCTTCCTATAATCAACCGGGGACAGGTCGGTGAACTTTTTAAAGACCCTTCTGAAGGCGTCGAGGTCATTATACCCAGTCTCATAGACGATCTCATTCACCGTTTTGCGACCTGCCTCGAGGTGCTTCTTGGCAAATTCGACCTTGACGCGCTGGATATATTCCGCGATGGAATTGCCGGTGCATTTTTTAAACCTTCGCTCAAAGGTCCTCCTCCCCACCGCCAGCCGTTCGCAAAGCTCGTCCACCGGGTAAACCTCCGTCGGGTTGTTCTCGATGAATTCCTGGGCCTTCAGCACCTGTTCATCCCCATGACGTTTTTGCCCCATGAAGATGACGAATGGATTCTGGCTCTTACGCTCGATATCGATCTCGAACATCTTGGAAGCCAGGATGGAAATATCGCGGCCCAGGTGTTTTTCAAGGATGTATAGCACTAAGTTCAGGTAGGAATAGCCGCCCCCGCAGGTGTAAATCCCCTGTTCATCGGTGATGATCGAGTCATCGATGACGACTACCTCGGGGAACAGGGCTGTGAATTCATTTTTTGCCGCCCAATGGACTGCGCATTTCCGATCGTTGAGCAACCCGGTGGATGCCAGGAAGAAGGAGCCGACACAGAGGCAGACGATCTCCGCCCCGCGCTGGTATTGATCCACGACCCAGTTGCGGTAGCCTTCGTTCCGGGCAATGGCCTTTGGAAAGTCTCCGCACAGCAGGGGCAGGACAATGACGTCCGTCTTCGTTACCCGGTCGATGGTTTTATCGACGTGGATCGTGTACAGGCCGTTAGCCAGCTTCATGGTCATTTCCGTACCGGTTATCTCCACCTGATAAAAGGGAGGCTTACCCTGGTAGTGCATGAAATCATTCACCCGGGTAAAGATCTGATGGGCGCTGTCGATGCTCGTCACTGTTGCATCATAAAGAGGAAGGATGGAAACGTGCTTCATTTTATGGGTCTTGTCTGTTACAAATTTAAGAAAGAGCGGTGTCGCGATCAACCGGCAAGATTGTCGCTTTTACCCGGGGTTCGGGCCGCCCTGGGGGTTTAGTTTTGTGGAAAATCAACGAAAATGAAATCCATCGAGATCATTATGCTGCCCGTCAAGGACCAGCAGAAAGCAAAAGAATTTTATCTCAGTCTCGGTTTCCAGGTGGTGGTCGAGGCTCCCGGCGCTCATGGCGACACCTGGATACAAATGGGGTTGCCCGGCGGGGAGACGACGATCTCTCTTGCCGGTTTTCAGGCAATCCTCTGCGAAACCAGTGATATCGAAGCGGAGGTCAAAGCGATTGCCGCGAGGGGGATTGCGGTGGGAAAGATCGATGACACGCCCTGGGGGAAGTTTGCCTGGTTGAAAGATGCAGACGGGAACAGCTTATGCCTGCATCAGAAATGAGAGCTTGTCCACCCGGTCCTGGGGATTTTATTGCTCAACGCTGGGTCTAAACTGCGGTGAAGGGTGGCTGGGAGTCTGGCTTAGGGTTTGATCAGACCAATCAAACTTTTGCTATGAAACTGTACCAAAACCGGACTGCCACCGTGTCCCTTCTCTATGCATTTACCTGTATGCTTATTGGTCCCACTTGCAGAAAAGATATCCAGCCCAGCCGATTGGGAGCCACCTCTCCGCGGGATGTCACGATCATTACGACCGAGTGGAAATTCGATACTCCGGGAAATCTGGAAAATTGGACAGCCGGGAACGCCTCGATCTCCGTATCCGGCGGAGCGCTGAATGTCACTACTACGAGCACCGACCCGCTGCTGCTGTCGCCGGATGGTCTGAACATCCAACATCCGGCCGCGTCCAAATATGTCCGCATCGATATGAAAAACAATACCTCCGTGACCAGCGCGCGGATATTCTTCATCACGACTACGGACACGAGTTGGACCCAGGCCAAATCGAAAGGTTTTACCATTGCGGCCAACAACGGGTACTATGCCAGCTATGTGGTGGATATGTCTACGGTGGCCGGATGGTCTGGAAACATCCGGCGGATACGCATCGATCCACTGGACCCCGCGGGAGGCAGCGGCCAGACCGTCAATATCGACTATATCGGCATAACCCAGGCGTTCAACAGCATCAGCGATTGGGAGTTCGAAACGGACGGCAATGCCGAAGGGTGGACCTGGGGCAATGCTTCAGTTGCCGTTTCGGCAGGACTCATGCATATTAACTCCACAGGCACCGACCCGCTGCTCTTTTCACCCGATTTCCTGGGTATCACCGCACCTGGGATCTACAAGTACGTCCATGTAGACATGAAGAACCTATCGCCGGAGACCAGCGCCAGAATATTCTTTATCACCGACGCGGACACGGTCTGGAACCAGGCCAAATCGAAGAGTTTTTCCATCAATGCCGACCCATCGTATTATGGCAGCTATATCGTCGATATGTCAACAGTCGCGGGTTGGACGGGGACCATCCGGCGCATCCGGGTCGACCCTGTGGACCCTGGCGCGGCCGGAGACAGTGTAAGCATCGATTTCATCAAGATCACCGACAACCGAGCCTATCGCGGTGTGATGAGCCCGCAAACCGGCGTCAATTCCGGGGATATAGACACCTTGAAGAACATCTGGCGTGCCAATGTGATGAGATGGCAGATTGTCGATCCAACGGCGCCTTACAATTTGGACAGTTTCGGCCCCTGGCTGAATCAGAAGCTTGCCCTGCTGGATAATGCATTAGTGTTGTGCAAACCGTTGGGCATCCGGTTGCTGATCGACATGCATTGGACGCCGGGCGGGCATGACAACACGCCGGAAAAGGTATTGGAGGTGTTCAAGACCCCCGCCGCCAATGACACGCTTGTCGCCGCCTGGCAAAGAATCGCCACGAAATATAAGGGCGAAACCGGAATATTCGGCTATGACCTGATCAACGAACCTGTTCAGCCTACCCCACCCGTCGCCAACCTGGATGCCCGAACAACCGAGATAAAAATAGGCAATGCCATCCGGGCGATAGATCGTACAACACCTATCTTTATCTCGTTTGCCCAGGGAGACGACCCGTATGCTTTCAAAAATCCCACTCCCGTTCCGCTGACCAATGTCTTTTACGAGGTTCACATGTATATCCCGCACAGTTTCACAGGCCAGACCGGAACCTCGGTCACCTACCCCGGAAACATCGAAAGCCAATGGTATGATAAATCCACGCTGACCGGCCTATTGGACTCGGTCCGGAATTTTCAAACCAAATACAGCGCCCGCATCTTCGTTGGTGAATTCAGCGCCGTACGTTATGCTCCCGGTGCGGCAACCTATCTGCAGGACTGTATCAGCATCTTTGAAAGCTTTGGCTGGTCCTGGTGCTATCATGCTTACCGGGAAGATAAGAGCTGGAGTCTGGAATATGCCGATACGCCGGCGACGACCAATGCGCAACGTCAGATAACGCCCCCGACGGATCGTTACAATGTCGTGGTGGGTGGTGGGCTGAGCCTGAATCAATAGACCAGCGGCATCCGATTTCGACCGAATAATCTTCATCATTTGGGGTTATCTTTGCCGATATGAAGAGGACCGAATCTGCGACGCCGGAGCTACCCATTCTTTCCAAAGCGGTGCTTGAACAGGAGAGGAAGATGTTGTTGGATCTTGGCCATGACATCACCGGCGTCCGCGACCGGGACGATCTCCTTTTCCTTTTCTCGCGGCGGCTCAAAAGCCTCTTTTATTTTACCCATACCATCGTTACCCTGATCGATCCGGGTGATGAAACCTATACTCCCTTCCTGCTGGACCACGAGAACTCTCCTATCCGGAACCATGCGCTGTATCAGCAGCTGGTGCACTCGCATTTTTCGCTTAATGAACCGTTCATCCGGGCGGTGCTGGCCTCGGAAGACCCGATCTCTTTCCGTCTCGAAGACAGCATGGATAAACCGCAGAGTCCCGTTTTTCTCCGCGCCAACTATGAGAAAGGCGTTCGGGAAATATTGATGACCCGGCTGATCAGGGAGGGGAAACCGATGGGTTTTATCCATATCTATACCGATCAGCCCGGCAGTTTTACGCCGGAATTCACAAGCGTCATCAAGGGGATCGCGCCGCAGCTCTCGGGTTGCGTTGCCAATATCATCAAGAACGAAGAGATCGTCAACCAGGAAAAGGAAAAGTCCTTTCTCCTCGATTTTAGCCGGGATATCGCCACCGTCCGGACAAAGGAAGACCTTGCCGTTGCCGTCCGCACCTCCCTTAACAAGCTCAACGCCCTTAAGGGATATGCTATCCGAAAGATCAACGAGGATGGGTCCGGTCTGAGCGCGTATATCTACGACCCCGGTAATAGCCGGCCGGACAAGAATGATCTGGACCGGCTGGTAACCACCAGCATCCCGATCAACGACGGACTCCAGAAGAGGGTACTGAACAGCGATATCCCGCTGCTGTTCAATGTAGACCGGGAGATCCAACGCGGTGTTACATCCCCCTACCTGCAGTACTGGAAACGGGTAGGGTATAAAACCACTGTGGGCATCCGGCTCCGGAATGCGGAGACCGATCTGGGTATCTTGTGGCTGGGCACCGAAGAGGTCAATATTCCCTTGCTACAGGGCATTTGCAGCCAGATCTCCGTGGCCATGGCCAATATCATGGCCAACGAGCAGGTGACCAAAAAGCAGGAAGAGCAGGCATTCCTTCTGGATTTCAGCAGTGATATGACGCAGGTAAGGACGCGGGCCGAACTGCAGGAGGCCATCTTCCGGGTCATCGACGGGACGCTGCACACCAAGCTCGCCATGATCCGGGTCATCGATGACGACGGGATCCATCTCAACCCCTTCATGGCCGACCGAACGTTGTTCAAACAGGCCGAGTCCAATTATGATAAGATGTCCGTCAACCGTATCACCATCGAAGAACCCTATACTTCGCGGGTGCTGGCCAGCCGGGATGGGTTGGTGTTCAATGTCGACGAGGAGATAAAAGACGGCAATGCCTATGCGCGGCTCTGGAAGACCACCGGTTTGAAAAACATGTACGGCCTTCCCCTGCGGGCAGGCGATAAGAATATCGGCACCATCTGGCTCCTGGCAGACCGGCTGAGCAAGCTGATGGTGAGGGGTATCTGTTCGCAGATCTCCATTGCCATCGCCAATATCCAGGCGAATGAGAAATTGCTGGCCTATAAGCAGCAGCTGGAGGTAGAGAACAGCTATCTGAAGGAACAGATCAAGACGATCAATAATTTCTCCGAGATCATCGGCAGCGGTCCGGCGATGGCCGACGTATATCGCCTGATGTCCGTGGTAGCCAGCACCAATTCCACGGTGCTGGTGCTGGGAGAGACCGGCACTGGGAAGGAATTGATCGCCCGCGCCATCCACAGCGCCTCCCCGCGAAAAGACAAGCTGATGGTGAAGGTGAATTGCGCCGCGCTGCCCGCCAATCTTATCGAAAGCGAGCTGTTTGGCCATGAGAAAGGCGCCTTTACGGGCGCCATCGATCGCCGCATCGGCAAATTCGAGCTCGCCAACCACAGCACCCTCTTCCTTGACGAGATCGGGGAGATGCCGCTGGAGGCGCAGGTAAAGCTGCTCAGAATCTTACAGGAACGCGAACTGGAGCGCCTGGGTGGCCAGCAAACCATCAAGGTCGATGTGCGGCTTATTGCTGCTACGAACCGTAACCTGGAACAGGAAGTAAAGGCGGGCCGGTTCCGGGAGGACCTGTTCTATCGCCTGAACGTATTCCCGATCCATCTCCCGCCCTTGCGTGACCGGCCGGAAGACATCGAGTCACTGGCGAATTTCTTTGTCGACAAGTACAGCCGCAATACCGGCAAGAAGATCAAAAAGATCGCTCCCAAGGTGCTGCAACAGCTCCGCAGCTACACCTGGCCCGGCAACGTACGGGAGTTGGAACACCTCATCGAACGGAGCATCCTGCTGACCTTTGGCGACACCTTAACGGAGGTGTATATCCCAAAGGGCGTCAGCCTGGAGGTTCACGGCGCGGCCCGGCTGGCCAACCGATCGCTGGAAGAGGTGGAGCGCAGCTATATCATCGAAGTGCTCCAACGCTGCGCCGGCAAGATCTCGGGGGCCGGGGGCGCCGCCGAGGTATTACAGATCCCCGGCAATACGCTGCATTCAAAGATGAAGAAGCTGGGTATCTCCAAGGCCGACTATTTCCCGGTCAGATAATTCCCTTTATATAATGAGGGCCATCGACTTTTCACGAAATAAAGTGAAAAGTCGATGGCCATTTCTTGCTCTCTCCGTTGATCTTCAGCCATTTAATTTTTTGGCATCAGCTTGGTCCTTCTGTCTGTAAATCAAAAATTTCAAATTATGAAAATCGTTGTCATCGGAGGCACCGGCCTCATCGGAACCAAGGTTGTCGGTAAGCTGCGCAGCCGCGGCCATCAGGTTATTGCCGCCTCTCCCAATACCGGCATCAACACGCTCACGGGTGAGGGGTTGGCAGAAGCCCTGAACAATACCGACGTGGTCGTCGATCTTGCCAACTCTCCCTCGTTCGAAGATAAAGCCGTTTTGGAATTCTTCAAGACCGCGGGTCACAACCTGTTGGCGGCCGAGATCAAAGCCGGGGTAAAGCATCATGTGGCTTTGTCCATCGTGGGTGTATTGCTCATGCAGGACAGTGGTTACATGCGGGCCAAGAAGGCACAGGAGGACCTGATCCTGCAATCCGGCGTGCCCTATACCATTGTCCGGAGCACCCAGTTCCTGGAATTCATCAAAGGCATTGCGGACCAGGCTGCGGAAGGCAATGTCGTGCATATCTCGAATGTTCAGTTCCAACCGATCGCCGCCGAAGATGTGGCGACCTTTGTTGCAGAGGCTGCGCTGGCCGCGCCTATAAACGGAGTGACCGAGATCGCCGGGCCCGAACGCTTTATGATGCCCGAGATGGTCATTCGCTTCCTGGAGGCTACGGGCGATCCGCGCAAGGTGGTGCCTAATGATCACGCGCAGTATTATGGTGCGCAGATCACTACCTCCTCGTTGGTACCGGCGGGGCCGGCCAAACTCGGGACGATCAATTTTGATGCGTGGTTGGCTGCGCAGGCGCAGCATGCATAAGACATTTGTGGTCTGTCGCCTGCGGCAGACCGCTTTTTTCTCACGTTCAAATCATTCCATATGCATTTTTCCTATTCCAATGAAGGCAGTGAATTCCTCGACGATGCGCTTGAGATCGAAGAACTGCCGGTAAACGACAAAAATCGAAGCGAAATGGAAAACAACGAATTGCCCGGCAAAGAGCTGTCCGACCTTCAAAAAAAGGGCTATTCCGAAGACCTTAATTTTCTTGAAACAGACCCCTGTAGTCTTTACGGTGGCGACCTGGATATCCGGCTGAACCCGGATGCCTATCATGTCGATGAAATAGACCGGATCGGCGACGATGCCCAGCCTGATGCCGGTGAGGTCGTGTATGCTATCACAATCATCACCGGTGAAAAAGGCATTATCGTGGAAAAGCCGGATTCCGAAACGCTTTAAACATACAACATGTACCGGACAGCGATCAGGCCGGATATGAATTCCGTGCTGGCTACCCTTGCGGGAATTATCCAGGAGCAAAGCATCCCTGTAGAGCAGTATCTGCGACAACTCAGGGCGCATCAGATCGTCAACCCTTTTCGGTACCCGGGTACGAGTCGAATTGGGAATGCCATCCCTGAGGAGTTCCTGGGAAAAAAGGGGATCCGCCGGGTGATCGTTGACGACGTCCATTTCTTTTCGGCTGCCGGGGATGCCGGGGCCATCCTCGGCGGCTGTTCGCTTGTCGAGCTGGCGGATTGGACCGAGCTGGTGGATAACGGCGCGTGGGACAAGCTTTATTCGAATTGGATCAAACCTCTCGGGAAGCGGGATTTTCAATTCATCTTTCATCTTGGAGACGTCGCGTATAAGCCGGTCTTTGGGATTGATGAGGTGCTGGATATTATCGGCGACTATTCGTCGCGGGGGCAGGTGACGCTGATGCTGGATAGCCATGAGGCGGATACGCTTTGGTGCCGGCTGAATGGGCGGGATTCGGGTGAGCGAAATTCGGTTGCGGCGGTGCGGGATTCGGGTGCGCGGGATTTTGCGTCGCGGGATTCGACGCCACGGGATCGATGGCTTTTTCTTTTCAATACGATGAGCATCGATTTCCTCGTCGTCCTGCAGGCCGGCCATGCCATGCAGTTTTCCCGGGAGGGACAATTCAATCTGACCGGTCCGCCGCCGGTTGGCATCGGCGGGGTGATCAATGCAAGGATCCGCTTCAGCGCCGGTTATCAGCTGGGCTTGTTGCTACGGCTCGATCGCCAACAATGTTGTGTCCTGGGAATGGCGGTTGCCGGAGCCTATGGGAAATTGGCTTCCGGTTCGGGAGCGGAATTGCTGGTGGAATACTTACAGAACTGGAATGCTATTTAGTGCGGGGCTTTATGGATCAAATACGTCCCCATTTCCTGGGACATAACCCTTAACTCCTGTTCGGTACCGGGGCTAGCATCATTGGCCAGGCACATAATGCCGATCTGCTGATCCGGGAAGAGCATGCAATAGCTGGTGCAGCCGAAGCTCCCGCCTGCATGCATAACTGCCCTGGTTCCGTCCGGCAGTAATCTGGAGAACCAGAACAGTCCGATATCCTGCCCATTCTCGGGTGTATGAAAAAACACCGGTTGGTGTGCCAGCCTGACTGCCTCATCACGTTCGTTAAGATTATAAGCCATATAATTGACCATGTCGGCAGCAGTGGTTCTTAAACCTGCTGCTGCAGGCAGCCCGGGCCAGAAAGCAAAGGCTGGCATTACTTCCCCCTGCTCATTGTATCCGCTTGCAGTACGGGCAGGGTCCATTTCCGGCCGCACCAGTTTTGTATCCGGCATGTGAAGCGGCAATGTGATATATTTTTTAACCAGCTCTTCATAGGACATGCTATATACACGTTCCAGTATCAGTCCGATCAACTGGGTGCCGGCATTGGAATAATTGAAACGGGTGCCTGGGATAGTATCTGGCTTGAACCTGGCGAGCTCTTTTAAAAAATTTTCCCTGGAATATCTCCCGGAATCAGCGAGTATCCCGGCTGGTGTCCGCTGCTTGGGTATGGGGGGCAGGTTCTTGGGCAGGCCGGCGGTATGGCTGGCTACATCCCGGATAGTGATGGGGCGGCCTGCAAACTGCAGCTCCGGGTAATTGCCGGGGAGATATTTCCTAATGTCATCGGACAGCCGGACCCGCCCTTCGGTGACAGCCTTTGCCAGTAGGATGCCTGTAAAGGTCTTGGTTAATGAGGCCATCTCATAGATCGTCCTTTCTGTCGGTTTGATTTGCACCTTTCTTCTGATGCTCCCGTAGTCGTAAAAATGTATATTGCCCCGGTCGAGAACGGCGATGGACAGCCCCACATGCCCCGGTTCATTAATGAACCGGGAAGCAAGACTAAATACCAAGGAATCCATTCCTTTGTCTCCAGGCGAAGCTATGGAAATGCTGACAAGAAACACGATCATTGGCGAAAAGACAATCCTTTTCATTATTTGGGTTTTAAGCTTCTTCCAAATATACATCCCTGTTGGCTTATGTTGGATGGAAGACATACCCTTTTTCTTGCGGGGCAAGAGGGACAGTTTTCGAACCTATTTATTTCTAATTTATTGAAAATCATCAATCTTACTAAGGCTATTTAACATCGTCAAGAGCGTTTACGTTTTCCGTTTTTGCCGGCATTTTGCTCTTGAGCCAATAGCGGACGATCGTAAGAAAGGTATCTTTCAGATCGTCCAAATTACCCTCTTTTATAAAAAATCCGTGGGCGGATAAATTGAACGCCTCGGTTATTTGCTGGTCGGTAGCATGGGTCGTCCAAAAGATAAAAGGAACGCTTTTGAATTTCTTGGAATGGGTATCCAATAACTGCCGGCGGAAATCAAAGCCTCCGATACCGCGAAGATTGACCTCGCAAACAATGATAAAAGGAGCTTTGGCTACGCTCTTAAGGCGCTCGATGGCCTTCTCAGCGCTCGTCAAAAAAACCAGTTCATAGGAAAGTCCAAGCTCCCCCCAAACCTCCTGCACTATTTCATGGTCCTCAAGGTCATGATCAATGATCCAAACAGCCTCATTTGTCATATTGTAAATTATTGGTAAATTTGAAGCTCTAAATTTCCATGCCAGCGACCTGTTATTAACGTCATTGGATAAGTCCTCTTAATTGCAAGTTTGTTTAGTCTTCGGCCAGGTGTCGCAAATTAACCTATTTACTATGCAACAGGATTTGGAAATCAATGTTTTAGAGAGTGTTTCGGCACCTGGAAGCCCTTCTGTTGCCTCCGTCTTGAATCTACTTCCCGCCGCGGTTTATATTTGCGATAGAACTGGCCGGATCACTTATTTCAACGAAACCGCTGTCAAGTTATGGGGATACCGCCCCAATATCGGCGATCCAACCCTCAGGTATTGCGCCTGTTACAAAGTATTCATGGATGGACTTTACATTAGGCCAGACCAGACGCCTATGGCGGTCGCTTTGGCAACCGGGCGTTCCTTTAGAAATGTGGAAGCTATTGTCCAGAAACCGGATGGAAGCAGTTTTCATGCAACGGAGAGCATCGATCCGCTATATGACCCCGAAAATCAAGTCGTGGGTGCTGTCAATGTTTTCCAGGATATCAGCGAAATTAAAAGTGCTGAGGCGGAACGAAAGGAAAACGAATTACAGCTGCGCCGGCTCATTGATACGGTGAAAACGCCCTTGTATTCCACTGCCCTGGATGGAAGAATAACCCTGTTCAACGAGGCGGCAGTGGAATTATGGGGCAGAAGACCGGTCATCGGCAAAGACCAATGGTGTGGATCATATAAGATCCTGAGAACCGACGGCGCCGAGCTTCCCCTTGATAACTGCCCTATGGCCATGTGCTTAAAAGAAAAGCGCGCCGTGTTTAACGAAGAGGTCCTGATAGTACGACCGGATGGCGCCATTCGACATGTGGCTTCATCACCGCAGCCGTTGTATGACGATCGGGGACATATGATCGGCGCAATCAACATGCTAGCCGACATTACGGAACTCAAAAACAAGGAAAGGGCGTTGCTGGAAAGCGAGGAGAAATACCGATTGCTGGTAGCGTCATTGGAGAAAATAGTGGAAGAGAAAGTAAAAGACTTACGCATTTCTGCAGAAGAGCTTAGAAAAAGTGAAGAGAGATATCATAGAATGATTGAACAAGTGGAGGATTATGCGATTATCTTGCTCGATTGTGAGGGCATCATACAAAACTGGAATAAAGGAGCAGAAAGGATAAAGGGCTATCAGGAACATGAGATCGTTGGCAAAAGTTTTCGGGTGTTCTACCTGCCCGAGGACCTGGAAAGGGGTTTGCCTTTTATTTTACTTGAAGAAGCAAAGAGGAATGGGAAAGCACTCTATGAAGGATGGAGGAAGAGGAAGGATGGAAGTAATTTCTGGGGTAGTGTTGTATTGACTGCGTTGCGCAATGATCAGGGCGAGATCATCGGCTTTTCAAAGGTGACCCGGGACCTTACGGCAAAAAGGAGGTCCGAAGATCGAATGAAAGCCTACATGGCGCAGTTAGAGTTCCAAAACAAGGAGCTGGAACAGTTCGTGTATGCAGCCAGTCACGACTTGAAGGAACCTTTGCGAAAAATCAATATATACAATAGCTATATTGCGTCTGCTCCCGGTAACCAGATGGATGAAAAATCAAGGGCTTTTCTTGCCAAATCCCTGCAGGCAGTACAGCGAATGAATGGCCTGATAGAAGATCTTCTTTCGTATGCGAAGGTAACAAGCGTGGCGGAAGGTTTTGAGACCGTGCATCTGAATATCCTGATCGATGAGGTTATCTCATTGTTTAAGGAAGATTTCGAAGCCAGGAACGTGACGATCCGGCGGGACGATCTGCCGGTGATAAAAGGAATCCCGTTCCAGATTAAACAATTGATGTGCAATCTCATCGATAATGCTATTAAATATAAACATCCTGAAAAAGACGGTCAAATAACCATAGAGACAGCAATGGTCTCTGGCAAGGACCTGAAGGGTTCGGCCAGTCAGCTCCAAAAATATCATGAGATTACTGTAAAGGACAATGGAATAGGCTTTCAACCAGCTTTTGCAGGAAAGATATTTGAAATATTCCAACGCCTGCCAAATAGCTCGGTGGTGAAAGGATCGGGCATAGGACTTTCGATATGCAAAAAGATCGTTCAAAACCACAATGGAATGATCAAAGCATCGGGAAACCCTGGAATGGGGGCAGCTTTCTCTATTTACCTTCCTGTGGATTGATCTCTTTTCTGGCTAACGCAACGAGTTTTTTTGCCATTTCGTAAATTTCATCAATGGTGCCAGGCTTCACGATATAGTCATTGGCGCCGTTGTTCAACGATTCTTCAATAAATTTGGCTGTACTGGCGCTGCTCAAGACGACCTTCGGAATCGGCCCGTACCGGCTCGAAGAATTGAGTGCTCCCAAAAGCTGGGCTCCGTTTAAGCCTGGCATATTGTAATCCAGGATGATAAGAGACGGTAAATCATCATCAGGCCGCGACAATAAATATTCATATGCCGAGAGCCCGTCCATAAATTTGTACAGCTGCACGGCAGGTTCCACTAGTAAAATATACTCTTCGATCAGATCGAGGTCTTCGTCATCATCATCCGCTACCAATATTTTTGTCGGACCGGAAATCATAAGGCTAATTTAATTAAAAGCCCGAAATAGAAGACGAAGGGCAAGCCCACGTAAAGTGTGGAAATTTTTTTACAGAGCGTCGGCCAATTAGCTGGCTTTTAACCGCTGCCTCGCTCAGAATCACCGATATCCACGCCAAGTTTTATGCCGGACCGGCGTACAGTCGGTCAAAGCTTCCTGCCCGGATCAGGGATCTGCAGCCGGAGAATAATGAACGACCCGGGAAGGGACCGTGAGTTGGCACAATTTTTTCGGTATATGCATATTCTGCTTAAAGTGCATCACTTAAGTCCCCTTGAAAGACGTAAATTTGGATAAACACCCAGACTCATGCCCGATAACGCGTATGCAGGTTTGGCTTTGCAAACTAATGTGGGCAACGAACCTGAAGATTTAGCCACCCTTTTAGATTCTATCCCAGCTCTGGTTGCATCTGTTGATTGCAATATGGTTCTACAATTCTGCAATCAGCCTTTCAAAACCAGGTTCGGCATAGGCCGGGATATCGCGGGCCAAACAATTCCACTAATAGTAGGACCGGAAATATTTAATCAGATCCAACGCCATATGGGCAACGTTCTAGTGGGTGAACGTGCCCATTTTCAAATCTCCGTTGATACTAAAAATGGTCTCCAATATTTTGACGCGACCCTGTCTCCAGAATTTGACCGGCTAAAAATGGTCAAGGGTTTCATTTTTCATTGCTCGGATATTACCGAGAAAAACAGAACCGAAAGAGCACTTAAAGATTACTTTGAAAATGCCTCCATTTGTCTTCATTGGGTAAATGCCGATGGTGTTATTGTTTGGGCGAATCCGGCAGAATTCCAATTGCTGGGCTATACCGAGCAGGAATACATCGGACATCATATTTCTGAATTTCATGTGAATAAAAGTGCCATCGAAGATATTATGCATCGTTTGAGCGCCAAGCAACAAATCCGGAATTACGATGCAGAGCTTTTATGCAAGGATGCCTCTGTACGACACGTGACCATAAATTCAACGGCGTTGTGGGAAAATGAAAAGTTTGTTCACACACGATGTTTTACCATCGACGTAACCGAGCAGAAACTAGCTGCGAGAGCTGTTAAGGAGAGTGAAGAACGCTTCAGAAAAATGGCAAATCTTGTTCCGTTGGTTATCTGGACTACCGATGAAAAGGGCGATTGCAATTTTTTGAGTTCGAAATGGGAGCAATTGACCGGCAAGCCGGTGCAGGAAGGCTTGAAAACGTTTTGGTTCGATCTCATTCACCCGGATGACCACGACAACGTTCTCAGTTCATGGAGAAGTTCTTTTTACGCCCGAAAGTCATTTGAGGGGAAATTCAGGTTTTTGAGTGCATCCGGAAAGTATATTATTGCATATGTCAATTCAAGCCCAATTTTTGATGCCCGGGGAGTGGTTACAGGTTACATAGGAACTCTTCAGGATATCTCAGCCGAGGAGCAGGTGAAGTATTCGCTTGAGAAAATCGTATTGGACAGAACAGAAGACTTGAGAAAAAGGAATGCTGACCTCAGGCTTGCTGAAAAGATGCTGAAAGAGAAAAATGAGGAGCTTGAAAAGATCAACAACCAGCTTTCATCTTTTGCACAAATCGCCAGTCATGATCTGCAGGAGCCGTTGAGAAAGATACAGATCAATTCCGATCGGCTTTTTGATCTTGAAGGACATAACTTCTCAGAGACGGGGAAGGGCTTATACCGCCGTATTGTCGAGTCATCCGTCCGAATGAGGGAATTGATCCACGATCTGTTAAGCTACGCCCGGAGTAATGGATGCGAAGATAAGCAGGAACAAGTGGACTTGAATTCAGTTTTTAAAAGTGCGATGATTGCGCTCGACGCAAAGATTGCCGAGAAAAATGCAACGATCGATGTCGGAGAATTGCCTACATTGAATGTTATCAGGTTCCAGTTTCACCAATTATTTTTGAATTTGCTGAGTAACGCATTAAAGTTCTCCCAATCAAACAATGATCCTTCAATCTCCGTGCGCTGCCAACTGGTTCAAGGCAACAGTTTGCCCAATATGCTGTCGGGGATTGGTAAAGTCTATTATCATATTAGCGTTTCCGACAATGGAATTGGGTTTGCCTCGGGGGACTCCGGGAAGATCTTTGATAAATTTTATAGATTGCACGGACGCACAGAATATGAAGGCACCGGCCTTGGCCTTGCGATCTGTAAGCAAATAGTGGAGAATCACAAGGGAGCGATCTATGCAGAAGGCAAAAAAAATGCAGGAGCGACTTTTCACATTTATCTACCAGTCGGTTTAGAGCGCTGAACTGCATTAAAACCTAATGCGATGCTTAGAGTAAAAAAATAACTAATTATTTCAAACAAACTTAAACCAAATGGAACCTTTAAAGATGGCTAATGACGGATGGATGGCAAGCTCCAACGAAATCTTTTGGGGAGAGATTGCGCCTTGTGAGCATGTTGTCCAGATCTATGAGAATGATGAAGATTTTCTTGACCTTTTGTCCGGCTTTGTCTCAGGGGGGGTCAACTCGGGTGAATGCGCAGTAGTTAT
>Ga0105239_10004746_pt1 | contig 16137 bp, 12 predicted proteins | sample KBSC44metaG_FD_92761 | JGI IMG/M metagenome (GOLD analysis project Ga0105239, IMG submission 92761) | Corn rhizosphere microbial communities from Kellogg Biological Station, Michigan, USA - KBS C4-4 metaG | ecosystem: Host-associated > Plants > Roots > Rhizosphere > Soil | place: Michigan, USA...
AAGCCAGCGATCTTATGATCCGGCCGGGGGAGACGCCATGGTGGCCCCCGGCGCGGGGCGCGCGCGGGGCAAACGGGGGTGCAGACCCGGGTCCGCGCGAGCATTTGGTCGTCTTTCTCGGATCGGCCTAGACTCGCGTCGATCCCCCAGCCGTGATGGTGCAACCGCGGTGTCCTTCCCTGACCGCGGTGGCCTTCCCAGGTCACATTTCGTGACGGACGGCGGCCGAATGCGCACTGGAGCGGTATTCATGGAGCGATACCCGTGACCCGTGACCCACGCCTGGCGGGCGTTCTGCCCTTTGTCATCGGCCTCGTCCTGACGTCGAGCGCCTGCCTCCCCCGCGGGGATGCCCCCGCGGGCAGGCAGATCCTGGCGGACAGGTCCGCCGTGTTGGCGGGCATGGTCCCCGCCAGGGGCGATGGCGTGATGCGCGTCCTCTTCTTCCGGCCGGGCAAGGACGCCGACAACGTCAATCTGTGGGTCCTGGCCGTCGATCCAAACGGCGGCCCCTCGACGGAGAAGATGCTGTTCACGGACGTCGGCACCGGACTCGAGCTCGGATACCGGCCGAGCGCCACCAACAGCGGCTTCCCCGTCGACGCGCAGGGCCGCGTCTATCTGTCCAATTTCGTGGCTGGCAGCGGTCCTGAACAGCCCTACCGGATCGAGATGCTGGTGGCCGACCCGGTGACGGGAGAGGTCGTGGACCTCGGTCAGTCGATGAACGTGGCAAGACCGCCTGGACCTTGGGAGTACGGGACCCTCAGCAACTTCACGCGAGCGCCCCTGACCTTCGAGGCGAACGGCGGCGTGACAGTCTCCGATGTCGCAAGCTACGGCTTCGCTGGAAGCACGGCGTTCTATCTCACCACCGACGGCACTCTGGGCAGCCTCGACGCGACCGGCGCGGCCCGGACACTGGTGACGGGCGTGGCCACCTTCCTGGCGATCAGCGCTCAGACCGTGCTGATCACACGCGCGGTGACGGATCCCGACATGATCGAGCCACCCCCTAGTTCCGAGGGGGGGACTTCCCAGCCGCCGGCGCACGTGACGGGGGCCCTGCTCGACACGGCAAGCCTGGTGGAGACGCCGCTACCGGATGGCCTCCTCTACCAGTACGCTGGGCAGCCCTCCCCGACCGGCCGGTGGCTGCTCGTGAGCCAGCCGAGTCAAGACCCGAACAACTCGTACGGCGGCGCTCACGTGCTGCTCGACACGACGTCGGGCGCCATCGAAGCGCTCGAGCCTGCGTTTTCGTTCAACGGCCGGTGGCGTCCGGGCCACGACGAGCTCTGGGCGACCTACACCGACGATCCCGAGCAGACCGGTTTGCTCTCCACGGCAACTCTGTGGATCAAGAAGCCGGGACTGCCTCCCGTGACCGTCCCCGGCGTCTTCTTCAGTACTTTCAGCGACGACGGACAGTTCTGGTTCTCGCGCGGCGCTCCGCTTTTCGCCCAGGAAACGTCTGACCTGGTCGGCCTGGCGGACGACCCCACCGGACCGCGTTTCCCGGCGGTCCCCGCCGGCAGCACGCTCGGCAACGCCTGGCCTGTCGGCAACGGCCTCGTGCTCGACGACGCGTCGGTGGGCGTCGATTCCTTCGAGAGCTACTTCGTGTGGCTCGTGGATCCTCGCAGCGGGGCCGCGAGCCTGGTCGGCGAACGCGGCTTCGTCTCCGCCGTGGGAACGACGCGGGCGCTCGGCATCTATCACGTGAGCTACCTGCGTGGCGACCTGACCACGACGGACGTCGTCACCGGTCGGTCGACGGTGCTGGCAGCGGAGTTCGCGCAGTCAGCGATCGCCGAGCCCCAGGGGGCAGATCCCTATCCGCCCGGCGGCCGCATCGTCTACCAGTTCGACGCGCGCTTCGATTCGCCCTGGGATGGCCTGTGGATGGCCACCGTGCCGTGAAGCCAGAACCGCCCGGTCGCGGACATCGCTGACGCCCCGGCGAGCGGCGCCTCACGGGTTGCAGGGCAGGTTCCCCCCGCAATACAGCCACTGGCTGCCGTCCGGGTAGTACAAGCCAACCTGGGGGCCAAACTTCTTCGCCGTGGCGACGGCAACGCCGTTCTCCGTGATCGTGCCGTCGGCAGCCAGCAGTTCATGACCGGGCAGCCCGGAGAGATAGCAGCCGTCCTCCTCGGGCGTGAGAAGGATGTCGATGTAGCCCGCGTCAGCGCTCCCGCCGCAGACCCAGTGGAGTGGACAGGGGCCGCACGGAAACATGACGTCGGGCGCGCCCCCGTCGGCCACGGCGCCACCGGCGCCTGCCGCCCCATCTGCACCGGCGTGACCACCGGCCCCACCGCGATCGGTGCCGCCGTCGGCCGGCGCGAGGTCGATGGTCCCCGCGTCGCCGACGTTTGCGCCAGCCGCCCCGCCGGCGCTGGTGCCCGCATCGCTGGCGTCGCCGCCCGCCGCTCCGCCGCCGCCCGTCCCGTGTTCGTTTCCCCCTCCGCCGCCCCCGCCCGTCGCGGTTCCTCCGCTGCCCGATGAATCACCGGCCCTCGAGTCCACGGGAACATCGGGCGCGGCCCCATCGCCGTTCTGTGCAGCAGAGCCGCCGGTGGCGCCCGCGTCGGACCGTGCCTGGGCGCCTGCCTGGTGGCATGCCGGCAGGGGCGTTCCCAATAACGAGATCGCGCCGAGAAAAATGAGCACTCTCCAGTCGCGGGGACGAACGCTACCGAAGGGCATCTGCAATCGACGCAGGCAGGGCTGCTCCAGTCTTAGTGACCTACTGGATGATTTCGATCTTGCAGTCGTGCCCGCAGCCGTCGCCGCTGATGGTGTTGCCGTCATCGCATTCCTCTCCGGCATCCTTCTGCAGCACCTTGTCGCCGCATCGCGGCCCGCGCAGGCAGGCGGTCGTGCAGCCGTTGTAATCGCCCGTGTTCAGGTCCGCGCCCAGATCGCACTCCTCGCCGAACAGGCTATCGAGCTTCGCGTCGCCGCAATAGGCGCTGTTAACGCAGCCGGGGGAACATCCGGGCATGCCGTTCGCTCCGTAGAGGGACAGGTTCACCCCGTCGTCGCACTGCTCCTCGGGCGCGTGGACCATTCCATCACCGCAGCTTGGGCCGCGGCGGCAGTCGGCGGTGCAGCCGTTGTAGCCGCCGTCATTCATATCCGCGCCCAGGTCGCATTGCTCGGGCGGAATGACGACGCCGTCACCGCACGAGGGGGCGCAGGCGCTGGAGGTGGGCGCGAAACCGGTCAGCGTCAGCTTGAAGTTGGAGCCGGCCGTGTGCCGTTCAGCGTGAAACAGCGCGATCTCGTAAAGGCCCCCCACCTTCAGCCCCAGCGCCGCGGCGTTCGCATCCACGTCCAGGGTGCGTTCCTCGGGGGGGTGCAGCCCACCCAGGTCGAGGGCCAGCACGCGATTCACGAAGATCCACACATCGTCATCGCCGCTGAAGGTCAGCAACTCGCCGCCGCGATACTGGAAGAAATAATGAATCTCGGTGGTGAAGCCGAAGTTGTGCATCTTGCCGTCGTTGACCGTGGCGTCGGCCGTGCCGTTGTTCTCCTTGATGGGCGCGACCACCCACCCCTTGCCGTCGATGGGGTAGAAGCCGACCTTCATCGAGTCGAACACGTACGAGCCACCGGCCAGCCGGGGCAACAGCAGCGCCCCCGGAATATTGATGTTCACGTTCGGGACGTCCTTGTACCACTGGTCGAAGTTCGCGCTGTTGGTCAGCTCCTGCCCCATCGGACAGATGGTGGTCTTGGGCGTCGTCACGCAGCGGCCGTCCATGACCGGCTTGCCGGTGGAGGACAGTGTCGTCTTCACCAGCAGCGGCGTGATGTCATCGCCCCAGAACGCCTCGAAGTCGGGATGCCGTGAGGCGCCCGTGACCGGGAGGCTGATGAAGTCACGGTAAGTCACCTTCAGATTGAGCTGCCGCGGCGGATCAGCCGTGGAGTCGTCGCAAGCGAACCCGTTCTCGAACGTGCAGGTAGACGAGCAACCGTCGCCATCGATCGTGTTGCCGTCATCGCAAAGCTCAGGCGCCAGCTTCATACCGTCGCCGCACTTCGACACGCACAGACCGGTCGAGCAATCGGGCTCGAACCGGCAGGTCGCCGAGCATCCGTCGCCGTCGACGGCGTTGCCGTCGTCGCAAGCCTCGGTCCCTTCCTTCTTTCCATCGCCACAGACGGTGGCCCGGCACGTGGCGCCGTTGGTCGCCGTGGTGGACGGCGCACAGACGAAGCCTGGCTCCACCTGGCAAGCGGCGGAGCACCCATGACCCACGTTCGGGGGATCGCATTGCTCGCTGGCCACCAGCAGGCCGTCGCCACAGCGGGGGGTGCAAGGTTGCCCCGGCTGGCCGCAGTCCCAGCCGACGTCGACCTGGCAGGTGGACGAGCAGCCGTCGCCATCCTTTCGGTTGCCGTCATCGCAGCTCTCCTTGCCGCCTCGCTTTCCGTCACCACACGCGACCAGGTAGACGCAAGGCATTCCCGGCATCGGGCAGATGTAGTCGTTCTCGATCGTGTCGCAGCCTGCCGGGCACCCGTCGCCGGACACGTCGTTCCCGTCATCGCAGGCCTCGCCCAGGCCTGGATCCAGCTTGCCGTTGCCGCAGCCGACGACGCAGCCGGCCGAGCCATCGCACGCGTCGGGGTCGGCCGGACGATCAGGCAAGGCTTCGAACTGCCCACCTTGCCCCAGATCGGGGATCGGGACGTCCACCGACGGCGCGACGTCCATTCCGGACGACGCGCCCGCATCCGAGCCGACCTCCGGGTTACGGATCGCGGCGCAGCCGGCGGTCAGCAGGAAGATTCCCAGAGCAGCCGAACCTGCGGAGGTTCGCAACATCGACTTCACGAGCCCGGACATGGCGCCCCTCCGATGTCAGCAAGGGTACCATCTTCGCTGCAGACATATTTCGGGAACTACCTGTTTTCCCGCGCCGCCCGGTGACCCGGCGCGACATCCGGACGGGCAACTCGCCAGGCCAGGCGAGCGGCGACGAACCTTGCCCGCCCGTTGTGCGGCTAGACTCGGCGTGATGTCCTCCGCGCCGCAGCCAGCTCGCCGGTTCTTCTTCATGCTTCTGGCGGCGGCGGCCGTCCTGGTGGTGCTGGTGATACGACCGATGGCCAGCGCGCTGTTCCTGGCGGCGGTGCTGGCGGGGGTGATGTGGCCGGCCCACCGCTGGTTGAGCGCGCGGCTGGGAGGGCGACGCGCCCTGTCGGGCGCCACGTTCGTGCTGGCCGTGGTCGTGGCCCTGCTGATCCCGGTGGCGGGATTCTCCGCCTTTGCCATCAAAGAGGGAACGGAAGGCGTGCGCTACGTATCGAAGACGGTTCGTGAGGGCGGCGTGGTGGCGCTGGTGGAGCGCTTGCCCGCCCCGATATCGCGCCTGATCGACAAGAGCCTGGACAAGCTGTCGGACGAACAGGAACGCGATCTGGCGGGCGGCGTGCAGGAGAAGCTGAGCGCCCAGGGCGGCAAAGCGGCGGCCGCCGTCGGGGCCACCCTGTCCGCGACAGGTGCCTTTCTCTTCCAGGCAGTGATGATGTTGATCGCCTTCTACTTCCTGCTGCTGCAAGGGGACCAGCTGGTCGCCTGGGTGGACGACCTTTCGCCGCTGAAGCGGGGTCAGACGCGCGAGCTGCTGGCCGAGTTCAAGAAGGTCTCGTACGCCGTCCTCCTCTCGACCGTCATCACGGCGGCCGTGCAGGCGGTCGCCGCGCTGGCCGGCTATCTGATCGGGCGGGTGCCCCACCCCATCTTCTTCGCCGGGGTGACGTTCTTCGCCGCGTTCATTCCAGCTGTCGGCGCGGGCGCCGTCTGTCTGGTGGCCGCGCTGCTGCTGTTCGCCACGGGACACACGTACGCAGCGGTGTTTCTTGCCGTCTGGGGCCTGGCGGTGGTGGGCCTGGTCGACAACCTCATCAAGCCGCTCCTCATCAAGGGCGGGATGCAGATGAACGGCGCGGTGGTCTTCTTCGCGCTGATCGGCGGAATCGGCGCGTTCGGCGGCGTGGGCCTGTTGCTGGGACCGCTGGTGATGACCCTCTTCCTGACGCTGCTGCGCATGTACCAGCGTGACTTTCGTCCGCCGCACGCCGCGACAGCGAAGGGCGACTAACGGCGGAGGTCGGGCCGCCGACGTTGACGTTCGAAGTTCACGTTCGAAGTTCACGTTCGAGGAAGCGCGCAGGGCGAGCTCGGCTTGGTCGTAAGCGCGGGCCCGTTGTGCCCGCGCGCTAAGCTCACGCCACGGACAGCGTGAAGGAGAACGTGCTCCCCGTTCCCAGCTTCGAATCGGCCCAGACGCGCCCCCCGTGCGCTTCGACGATCCCCTTCACGATGAACAGCCCAAGGCCCGTCCCCTGCCGGGCGGTCCGTTTCGTCTGCCAGAACCGCCGGAAGAGCTGCGGCAGTTCGTCCTCCGCGATCCCCGGCCCCGTGTCCGTGACCGATATCGTGACTTCGCCATTGTTCGCGACGGCACCCACGCTGATCTGTCGTCCGTTCGGCGTGAACTTGATGGCGTTGCCGATCAGATTGGCCAGCACCTGCTGGATACGTCCTTCATCTGCGCTGACCAGGGGGAGATCGGCGGGCAGGTCGCTGGTCAGAGCCTGTTTCTTGCCCGTGGCCAGGGGCTGCAGTGCTTGCAGCTCCTCGGCGACGAGCGGGCGCAGGTCGAGACGCTGCTTCTCCACGGTGAACGCGCCGGCCTCCATGCTGGCCGTCTGCAGCAGGTCATTCAGCAGGCGATTGATCTTGATCGCCGACCGTTGAACGATCTGCACCTGCTTCTGAGTCTTCACGCTCGCGGTCTTCTTGCTCTCTTCCATCAGGGACGAGGCGCTGAACAGGCAGGCCGTCACGTAGTTCTTCAGGTCGTGGGACACCACCGACAGCAGGTTGTCGCGAGCCCGGGTCGCCCGTTGCGCCTGCTCGAAGAGGCGGGCGTTGTCGATGGCCATCGCCGCGCGCCGGATCAACTCTTCGGCCCGACATACGTCAGCCGCCGAATAGCGCCGGCCCGATTCGATGGCGCAAAACGTCACCACCCCCAGGATCCTGCCGCGGGCCAGCATCGGCACGATCAGCATCGCGTCGATCCCGAGATCGCACAGAACTTCCCCGCTGCCCGCTTGCGGGCAGATCCCCTCCAGATCTCGAGGAGCCGGGTGGTTCAGGCACAGGGACGTTCGCGCCGCCATCACCTTTGCTTGGGCCGTGTCCCCTCCCGGCTGCGCGACGGACAGCCTGATCTGGGCGGCCAGGTGGCCCTTCTTTTCGTCGTCGGCGAACTTCACCTCCGGACGATGGGCCCGGCCGTCCTCCGCGATCTGGTCGATGAGACAAAGGTCGGCCAGCGACGGCACGGCGAAGCGCACCACCGCCCTCAGAATCTCTTCGATGTCGAGGGACGCGCCCACGAGGGCGCTCAGCTCGGCCAGCTGCCGTTGCTCTCGCTCCGCCGCCTCGCAGGCGGCCTGGCGACTGCTGATGAGGATCTGGCGGTCGACCGCGATCGCAAGCTGGTTCACGACGGCATCGACGAACACCAGATGGTGCTCCTTCCAGGACTGTCCCCCTTCCAGCTGAAGGGCGCCGAAGATGGCTCCCGCGCCGTCGACCAGCGGCAAGATCACGAAATGTTTCTCGCTCTCGGTAATCCCCGCCTCCTCTGTGGGCGGGCGGCGGGGCAGATCGAGGACGGCCACCGCATCGACCTCGAAGTCGACCCCGGACAGGACAAGGTAACCATAGGCCCTTTGCGCGTGCGCCTTGGCCATGAGCAGCCGAGTGGGGGTCTCGCCCTTGGATTGCCACAGGATGGTCCGCTGGGGCCCCGGCAGCTCCAGGATGAAGATTGCGCTGCGAAGGCCCAGCGTTCCGGTGACGATGGCCATGATGTCGATCAGTGTCTGGTCGATCCCCTGAAAGCGCGTCAGCAGCTTGCTGATGGCGTACAGGTGGTCGAGATGGGCGTCCGTTCGCAGCAGGAGACGCGCCTGCATGCTCTCGGTCCCGTCCTTCGTGACCGCCTTCACGTCATCCCTTTCAGCGCCGCGAAGGGTCCGATTTTTCCGCGCGTTGGTCGGGGGCGTCGTCGTTCGGCTGGTCGATACGATCTCCGACCTTGATCCCACCCCTGGCGATCGAGAAGTAATGGGTGGCGCGATCGTGTGCGCTGCCGCGCGTCTTCACGACCGTGAGGGAGGGACGATCCTCGCCCAACGATCGCACATAACGAAGCAGCACGATGTTGTCGGCGACAGGGGAAAATCCATGGTCGGTTATCGCCCCGGTGGCATACATCGAGGGAGATTCGAAGGTCAGCAGCGTCGTCACATCGAGCGCCTTGAACCGTGTCACCAGCGCGAACAGCAGCTGCCGCAGCTCGTTGGGAAAGTTGCCGTCGGTCACGATGTGGCTCACGCCGTCCAGCACCAGGCGCCTGATCTTCTTTTCTTGAATCTTTCCCGCTAGCAGCGTCAGAAAATGGCTGGTTCGAAATTCCCCCCGCGACAGGTACAAGATCTCGCAGAGACCCTCGTCCATCGCTTCCTTCAAGGGGACGCCGATCCCCTCGGCGGATTTGAGGACCTGCGCCGTCCCCTCCTCGAGCGAGACGTAGAGTCCCGGTTCGCCGCGCTGGGCGCCATCGGCGATGAACTGCATGCTGAGCGTGCTCTTGCCGATCCCGGAGCTCCCCGAGACCAGGGTGACGCTGCGCTGCAGGAACCCCCCTTCGCACAGGACATCCAGACCGGGGACGCCCGAGGACAGGCGTCGCGATGGCTCCAGCGGCTCGGGGACATCGTGAAGATCGACCTCGACGTTGTAGCGCGGAAAGATCGTCAGGCCGCCTGGGCCGACCACGATGCTGTGCCGCCCCTTCAGGTGGGCGGTGTTGCGCATCTTGTAGACCTCGATGTAGCGCTGGCGCTCCATCCCCTCCTCCACCAGCGTCAGCAGGATGACCCCGTCGACGACGGTCTCCTCGACCCCGAAGCGGCTGATCTGGCCCGAGCCGTAGGGGATGTCGGTGGCGAAGAACCCGACCGCTTGGCTGTTCTGCACGACGCTCGCCAGCTGGAACATCTTCTCGCGGACGATCTGCGGATCCTTGATCTTGTAAAGGAACACGGACACCGAATCGACAGCCACCCGGCGGGCCTGGGAGGCTTCGATGCGCTCCTTCATCATCAGCAGGTGCGCCTCCACCACGATCTCCGGCTGGGGAATGAAGACGATCTGGATCATGCCCCGCTCGATCTCGTGGTCCAGGCGCCAGCCCAGACCGCGCGCCGATGCCCGCAGGCGCTCCTCCGTCTCCTCGAAGGAGAACAGGATCCCCTTCTCGCCCGCCAGGGCTCCCCGGTACAAGAACTCGAGCAACAGGACCGTCTTTCCAGTGCCCGCCACCCCGGCGATCAGCAGACTGGAGCCCTGGGGGATGCCCTCCCCCAGCAGCTGATCCAGGTTCCCGATGCCGGTCTTGCAGCGCTCCACCGGCGGCCCCCGGTCCTCGCGCTGGATGGTGACCCGGGGCGCGAACACCTCGACGCCGCTCGACGAGATCAAGAACGATTGCTCGTCACGGCTGTGGTTGGTCCCTCGCATCTTGACGATCCGGAGCAACCGCTGGTGTTCGCCCCCCCGCTCGCGCTGGCTGACGACGATCAGCCCATCGACGATGGAGAACAGCGGATTGGTGTGGATCTCCGCGTCTCCGTACTCGCCCAGAAGGAACGTGGTGGTCTCCCAGGCCATCAGGTGGACCGCCAGCTCGTAGGCAAACTTGCGGAGCTCTTCCTTGGATCTCGCGAGATCGTCGAAGGCCTTGAAGCTGTCGATCACGACGATGCTCGGCTTCACCTTCTTGACCCGCTCCATGATCAGCTTCGAGGTCTCCTCGAGCCCCTTCGCCCGCAGCAAGACGCCCAGGTCGACGAAGTGCACCTCGCCCTCCAGCTTCTTGGGATCGAAGAACTTGAACGGCTTCAGGTAGCGCAGCGTCTTCGCGGTCGGCTCTGACAGGGTGTTGAAGTACAACACCCGGCGGGACAGGGAGGCGTTGTGAAAGCAGATCTGCTGGGTGAGGATGGTCTTGCCGGATCCCGGTGGACCCGCGATCAAGGTGACGGACCCTGCCGGCAATCCGGACCCAAAAAGCGCGTCGAGATTCCGCACCCCCGTCTCGATAAGTAGGTCGTCCTGTTTCGTGGTCATCGCTTCGCGTCCTCACCTGTCTTCAACGCCAGCTCGGGCCTCTTCGCCTGCGACTGGCGCTGGTCGATGCCCTGCCGGCCCGCTGCCTCGCATAACGCCGCGTGCAGCGACGGGGTCAGGATGTCCGCGGTGAGGTTGCCCAGCACGGTCAGGAACTCGACCAAGACGAAGTGAATGGCGGGCCTGAGGTCAGCGAGCGGTACCCCGGCAGCCGCCTTTTCACGGAGCTCGTCGCAGCGCAGCCCCTTCGTCTCGACCCGGACGCTGGACATGATCGGAAACCTTTCGACCGCGTAATGCAACACCCGGTCGAAGATGGCCGTGAGGGTGACATCGCCCAGTGTCTGGTGGGCGCGGAGCCACAGCGCCCCAAAGCCGTCCTGGAAGCTCTGAACCAGCTGCGATGGCTGCACATCGCCGCCCACTCGAGCCATCCATGCGGAAACGCACGCGAGGTGATTGTTCCCACTCGTGGCGCCGCCCGGGTCATCCGGCGACCAGTGACTCACTTGCCCGCGCGACCTGCCAGCGCGTGACACCAGCCGTCACACTCGATGAAAACGCTCAATCGTGATGCCTCCGCATTGAATTGCACCCACCACCCACCGCCGGTGCGCAGGAGACAGGACCCCGGCGCGTACCCTTATATCAGCAGCTCGCTGTCAACGGGGGGAAATCGTATTCCGCGCCAAGGCCTTGCCAAAGGAGGTCCCACCCCCACATTGGTGGGATCCACCGTGTCGCGACCGATCCCGTGAGAGTCGTCCAGAGGGTAGGTAGGACATGAACATTGGTCCTGGCGCCGAGAAACAGCCGCTGAGTCGCCGCGTTGCGCGGGCAGCAGGCGAGTCGGAGTCATCGCTCCCGCCGCGGCGCGATCACATCCTGGTCGTGGATGACGAAGAGGTGCTCCGCGATTCTCTGAGATGCTTCCTGGAGGATCAGGGCTACGAGGTCTCGCTGGCCGTGGATGGGGGCGCGGCGCTGGAGCGGCTGGACGCAGACGCGCTCCCCGATCTCATCCTCCTCGATCTGGGAATGCCGGGAATGGATGGATGGCAGTTCCGCCTCCGCCAGAAAGATCACCCAAAACTCGGTCGCATCCCGGTGGTGGCGCTGTCCGCGGACGATAGCCCTCAGGCGGCGGCCATCTCGGCCCACGCTTATTTGCGCAAGCCGGTCGATCCGCAGGATCTCCTGAGCACGATCGATCGCGTCCTTCTCGAGACCAGGCGGCGAGAGCTGGCGCGGCTGACCGAGACGGAACGGCTGGCCTCGCTGGGTCGGCTGGCAGCCGGCGTCGGACACGAGATCAACAACCCGCTGGCGTTCGTCCTGTTGAACCTGGACGAATCGATCAAAGCTCTGGGGACCGTGGTCAAGGCCATGGAAGCGTTCGAGCGGCTGCCGTCGTCCTTGGAGGTGGCCCAGTTGAGCGCCACCTTGGCCGACGTCGGTTCAATGTTGCAGGACTCTCGGGTCGGCGCAGATCGGATCAAGAAGACGACCGCTCACCTGCGCGCGCTGTCACGACAGGTGGAACCGCGCCGAGAATTGATCGACGTGAACGTCCTCCTCGAACAGTCGTCCTCCGTGGCGTGGAACCAGATTCGGCACCGGGCGGCATTGACCAAGCTCCTGGGAGAGAATCTCCCGCCGGTGCTGGGAGACGACACGTCGCTCGCCCAGCTGTTCCTGAACCTGTTGATGAATGCCGCTCAGGCCATCCCCGAGGGGGACGCCGAAGGGAACAAGATCGAGATCGTGACCAAGCTGGCCGCGGAAGCGCCGGTTCCCGAGATCGTGATCGAGATCCGGGACACCGGCGTGGGGATCGCGCCCGGACTGGTGTCCCACGTGTTCGAGCCCTTCTTCACGACGAAGCCAGTCGGCCAAGGGACCGGTCTGGGCCTGTCCCTCAGTCGCCAGACGGTCCTGGACCACGGCGGGCGGATCACGCTGGAGAGCGAGGTCGGCGTCGGGACCGTCTTTCGCGTCTTCTTGCCGGCGGCCGCGACCATCAAGACGACCGATATTCCATCCGTTTCCTTCACGCGGGTCGGCGTCGCCGTCGAAGGCTCCGTCCAGCGCGGACGGATCCTCGTGATTGATGACGAGCCGCTCATCGGCCGTATCATCCACCGGGCCCTCAACGATCAGCATGACGTCAGCTTCTTCGAGCATGCCGCCGATGCGATGCGGCTCCTGGAGCGTGGTGAGGCGTTCGATCTGGTGATGTGCGATCTGGTGATGCCCGATCTGAGCGGACCCGAATTCCACGACATCCTGAGCGCGCGCTGGCCGCACCTGCTGGCGCGGACAATCTTCATGACCGGTGGCGCCTTCACGCCCGCGACCGTCGCCTTCGTCGATCGGGTGTCACCTTCTCTTCTTTCCAAGCCGTTCGATCTCGATCTTCTCAAGGACCTGGTCAGCGCGCGCGTTCAGAGCTGACCTGCCCCGGGTGTTCCCGACAGGCGGCTAGTCGCCCCCTGGGCGAGGCGATGACCTGGCTGCCGCTACGCGCGGCGCCGCCGAACGGCGCCGCCGGCGATGAGGAGCATGATCACGAGAGCGCCCAGGCCCGTCGTGCCGTGACCGCCGACGTCGCAGCCTCCGCTGGAGCCGTTCTGGCCGTTGCCACCGGACGGAGAGCCTCCGGTGCCGGTCGCGGAGGCTCCGCCGGTTCCGGAGTTGCCGCCGGTCGCTGAATCGGGCGGGATGGTTCCGGAGTAGCCGCTCGAGTCGTCGCTGGTCATGGAGAGAACGGCGATGCCGTCCCCGAAGGTCACGTTGGCCGGATTGTGCGTCGAGAGATTGTAGGGCGACGCCCAGTCGCCCGTCGACCAGCCAGCCGGGACGGCGGACGAATCGAACTCCTCGCGCCACTGGAGCTGGAACTCGCCGTTCGCATAGGACGAGTACTGCACCCAGCTGATGAATTCCTGCACGGGCAGCGTCGATGGATCCAGGACGCCGCCGAAGCTGGAATTTCCCACCCAGACGTTGAAATGCATGGCCATGCCCTGCGACGCGTTCTGCGTGTACTCGGCGACGCTGGCGCCGGTCACCTTCCGCACCTGCGTGCCGTCGATCACCCAGGCGATGTAGTCCGGCGTCCACTCGAAGGCGTACGTGTGGTATTCGCCGCAGATGTTCGGCGTCGTCGTGTCGAACTGCGCGCTCTGCGTCCCCTTCCCCGTCCAGATGTTGGTCTGCAGCCGGCAGGAGGAGTTGATCTTTTCGTAGTCGAGCTCGTTCCAGGACGTCGTCGCTGACGACCCATCCTTCCAAAGGAAGAACGAGCTGACGACCCCCTCGCCGGGAGCGAATCGGAGGCGCGCTTCGAACCGGCCATAGAAGACGGGGTCGGTCCGATACAGCTCGGCGCTCCGCACGGCGAAGGCAGCCCGCGGCGCCAGGATCGCAAAACCGAGCGACGCCAGGGCCAAGGCGGGTATGAAAACGCGGAGCCGCCGGGCGGCGCGGAGCGGATGAGTCGACATGGCTTTCTGCTTAGACGGCCAGGGGACGCCCGTCAATCCTTTTGGCCCTCGGTCCCGGGCGTCCCAAGCGCTCGGGAGAGGCTGACCTTGCGCGGTACCGAGGCAATGGGAAGACTGTGCGCTTCATGACGGTCAAGCGGATGGACAACGTTGGCATCGTGGTGGAATCGCTCGAGAGCGCCATCTCCTTCTTCGCCGAGCTGGGCCTGGAGCTGGAAGGGCGAGGCACCATCGAAGGAGAGTGGGCGGGACGGATCACCGGCCTGCCTGATCAGCGCGTCGAGATCGCGATGATGCGCACGCCGGACGGCCACAGCCGGCTCGAGCTCTCTCGATTTCTGGCGCCGCCCGTGGTCGCCGATCACCGCACCGCCCCCGTCAATGCGCTCGGCTACCTACGCGTCATGTTCGCGGTCGAGGACCTCGACGAGACGCTCGCCCGACTTTACAAGCACGGTGCGCAGCTGGTCGGTGAAGTGGTCCAGTACGAGGACACCTATCGGCTCTGCTACATCCGCGGCCCGGAGGGAGTGCTGATCGGGCTCGCCGAAGACCTGAGCTGAGGCTGACGACGGCACGGCAATGTTCCCGCCGCCCGTGAGGTGCCCATGGACCGAACACAAAGATTGAACTCGCTCGGCCCCGTGCGGCTGCGGCTTCTCGACTGCCTGGGTGGAAACAGCAGGTGGGCGCCCGGGTATTTCGACCCGCCCCCTGATGCAAACATCTTCGATGCCTTCCGCAGCTACGTTCAGGGACTTGGCGCACACTGGGCAACGCTGACCGACCCACCGGCCGTTTCCCTTCTGGCGGCGGCTCGGTTGATGATCGGTGACATCACAGCAGCTCGTGAGATTCTCGAGCGGCTGCCGGAGAATGCGATCAAGCTGGATCACGGCGCTGGGCAGTGCTTGGTAGCCGCGCCACAGACACTCCGCGCGGTCCTGCCGCTGCCGGCCGAGCTGTCGGATTCGAGTCGGTGGCTGGCAGGTTCCGATGAGCAGAAGGCGCTGCTGGCTTGGCTGTCAGAGCACGAGCCCCATCTGCGCTGGCAGGAGGAGGGCGGCGGGTACACGGCGGCCCGCGCCTGACGGTTCGATCGCGGCGCATACTCAGGTGGTCGACGGCCGCTGACCTCGATTGTTCGCCAGAACAAGGACGATGAGGACCGCCTTCCGTTCTGGGTGGTGGGCGGCATGCTCGGCGGCGCAGTGGTCGGTGGCGTAGGAGTCCACGAGCTGGCGGCCTGGCCAGGCGCTCGCGCTCCCCTGACGGCGGTGGCGTTCGCGCCGATTTACATGCTCGTCCTGGGATTCACGACCGACTGACGCGGCGTCAATCGCCTCTCCTAGCAATCGTCGGCAGGCATGAGGTGAGCACAGGCTGTCGCTATTGCGCTGGCGCTGCGACACAATGATCCCGGCCGCGTGACAACCTGGACATCTTCCCAAACCTTTCGGCGTCGGTACGACACGGGGTGGCCGCGGCGCTGACGAAGACCGGGTACGCCGTCGTCGAGGACGCGCTCCCCTTCGCCTGCTGGGAAGGGCTGCGGGTCGAAGCGGAGCTGCTGCTGGAGGGCGCGGCCTTCGCCGAAGGGCGGATCGGCCATGGTGTCGGCACGCACCAGGACGCTGTAACGCGCAGCGATTCGCTGTGCTGGCTGGATCCGGAGATGCCGGCTGGCGGAAGGTACCTGCGCTGGATGAACGACCTGCGGCTGATGTTGAACCGCGACCTGTTCCTGGGCCTGACCGCCTTCGAAGCACACTACGCGCACTTCCCCGTGGGCGGCTTCTACGGCGCTCATCTGGACCGCTACCAGGACTCCAACGCGCGGGTCCTGTCAGCGGTGCTCTACTGCAACCAGGACTGGCCCGCCGACGCCGGCGGCGACTTCGTCATGTACGACGCGCAGGGCGCCGTTTGCCTGACCCTCGCCCCGCGCGGCGGAACCTTGATCCTGTTCCTGAGCGCCGGCGCCCTCCACGAAGCGAAGGCGGCGCTACGCGGCCGCTGGAGCGTCGCTGGCTGGTACCGCTCGCGGCAATAGCGTCCCCCTCGTCGGCGTCCGCACCGACAGAACGTCGGGGCGCCGCTCGCCTCAGAACTGGATCGTGGTCGACCCGATGCTGACGACGTCATACACGAGCACGTAGTTCTTTCCGTTCCGCACGAAGGTCTCCTGCACCGTCCGGCGGTCGGAGGACAGCGTCATGGCGTGTTGTTCGGGATCGGACACCGCGGGTGGCAGCGCCGTGTCCCCGCACATGGGCGCCGCCATGGCAGCCACATATTGGCCGGAAAGCGCGGGCAGGTGGGTATCGTCCGGGCAGAAGATGTCGCACGCGCCCAGCGACAGCAGCAGCGCCATGCCGCCGGCGGCGCCCCCCTTCA
>Ga0105239_10004748_pt1 | contig 16133 bp, 14 predicted proteins | sample KBSC44metaG_FD_92761 | JGI IMG/M metagenome (GOLD analysis project Ga0105239, IMG submission 92761) | Corn rhizosphere microbial communities from Kellogg Biological Station, Michigan, USA - KBS C4-4 metaG | ecosystem: Host-associated > Plants > Roots > Rhizosphere > Soil | place: Michigan, USA...
CGGCGAAAATAAACCATATCCGTTCGATATTAAACCTGGCCGATGAGTTTAAAGCCAATCCAGGCAATGGCTTAACTTTCAACTATAAGTTTTATAATGATGATAACCATAACTCATCGCCGCTGATAACAGAATACGATGCCTTCCGGTTTTTATTCAGCTATTACAAACTGCCGAAGGAAACTGATGAGGCACTGTTTGATGCAAACGCCAAAATTGATGTGGCGGCAGTTATTGAAAATCACTACGCTAATGTGTCCAAACGGATGGGTTACCAGGTGCTGCCGCCGGAGACCATATTGGATGCCATGGGTCACGATTATATTACAGTCAATTTGGCCGACAGGGCGCTGGCGGTATTCTTGCTGAATGTTAAATATTACCCCAATAGTGCAGGAGTGTATGCGGCGATCGGCGATTATTACAGTGCTGAAAAGAACAAAACCAAAGCTGTAGAGTTTTACAATAAGTCGTTAACGATTAACGAAAATAAGACTACGAGAGCTAAACTGATCAAGCTTAAGGATTTAAAATAATTGTCAAATCTCATGGCTGCCAAACACACCAAAATCCTGAAAAATGCAAAAACTATACTATTGGTGGACTGGCCGGATAAAACTGTGCCGATAGCGCTGTTAAAGGCCGGCTTTATGGTAATAGGATACTCGCCGGATAAGTACACATTGATATCTTACAAAACAGATTATGCTGAAGATAAACTCGTTTTCAATGATCTTGAAGGCGCACCTGGTGAAGTTGAAATAGTAAACATCTTCCGGCCCGAAGAGGAACATGCGGATATCATCGAGCGGCATGCGTTACCTTTAAAAGCAAAAGCGGTTTGGCTGCAACCACCTGTAACTTCGTCGAAAACGGCTAAGCTGGCAAAAAAATACGACCTAATATTTGTGAAAGGCTATGATATCGCGTCGGCAGCCGCCGAATTGTCTATCTAACAATTGAGCGCGTCAAACAAGAAAGGGTGCAGCTATTGGCCGCGCCCTTTCTAACTAACTAACTAACTATAAACTGACTGCTTTATTAATCTTTTATATTGAAGTTGGCCTTTACGGTATTCTAAGCGCTCAAGTCAACATGTTTCGTCCATTCAATCGTTAATAACGTTGAGAGTGCCGTGCTCTTTGAATTATCGGCTGCAGAACCGGTACTTATTAAGTTTACACCATGAGCGCGGTTAGTGCCTTGTACCATAACTCCGTCATCGTTCCCACACGACGATGCAAGCAACACAATAGCTGCCAGCAGTAAAAATAAATTATCGATCCTTTTCATGAGCTTAAATGTTAAATAATGGTTTCATGATGCTTTGTTGTTCGAAAATGAAACCATTCAACATCCCAAAATTCAACAAACTGCGATCAATAACATTCAGGATAAATACCTGACTCAACAAGTAAATACCCTCGATTTTATTTGCGTATTATTTGCTATTGCGACGCGTATTTCTACGCCTTTTGAATGTATTACCTCGGTAACTTCTTGTTGTAAGCGACACGTGTTTTACGCGTATGTGTAAGCTTAAGGAGGAATAGAATTTGAATTTCCTGTTGAAGGCAACCTTTAATAATATCTATTTTTTTACTCTTTAAGCCAACCAGTGTAAAGAAGAAAAAGAACTGAATTTGAGTTACGAAAACATGATGAGGATATAAAGCAAAAAATGCTCACCGGTATTAACGAATGAGCATTTTTGTAACAGTTTTGAGCTTTAGATTTTCCTATAATGCGGGTTTAACATCCGCAACGCCATTTTCGGCTTATGTTTGTTGGCAATTGCATCGGCCCGGTATTTTTTATAGGCATCAACTGTCATCAGGTCAACCTGGTAGGGGTAGTATTTGCGGTTGATAGCATATTTGGTTAACCGGCTTACAAATACGTTCCCGAAGTCTTCGGGTTTATAATTCACCAAATCGGCATTATTTGTTTTCTTTTCGTTTATCCAAACCCCGCAGTATTTAGGGTCTTTCCATTTATCAAGTTGTTTTTGAGTCGGCCTGCTGGGTGGAGGCGGAGGCGGCAGATAATAAAAGGTAATGGTTTGCTGGTCTTGTTGCGATGCGCTCATCTGTCTGAAAATCGGCTCCATTTTTTCCCTGTCTTCTTCTGTGATTTTATCGGGGTGCTTTATTGAGCGGTCTGCGCCTTCTTCATATTTGGCTGTAATGGATATGTATTCTTTTAGTTTTTCTTCAGAAACGCCGTCTTTGGTATACGGATAGTCGCTAAACCTTAGCCTGGGTGGTATTTTGGTCCTGACTTTGCTGGCAGGTGCCGCAGTGTCAATAAGCTTGTCTTTCGCTGCGGGTCTAGTTGCAGGTGGTGTTTGCAATGCTTCGGTTTTAGTACAAAACAAAATAAAAGCGATTGCCAATACCGGGATAGTGGCAAGCCTGGCAAGCATTGCTGCCGCAGCGGAGGTGGTTTTAGTCATCATAATTAAGCGTTTTTTGGTTACAGAATAATTGAACTGGCTGGTAATGGTTAAGCTTTTATCATAGCTCAGTTTGCTAAACAGCAATTGCTGGTAGTCGGTAATGCTGTTATTTCCTGCAAGTACTGCTGCATCTGCTATAAACTCGTGGTTTAGCTGCACAGCCTTGCGGTATAGCGGTATAAAAGGGTTAAACCAGCAGAAAATTTGCAACAGCTCTATAAAAATCACGTCTGCCGAGTGGCGCTGGCTGGCGTGAGCCAATTCGTGCTTTAGAACGCTATCTTCTATTTGCTTGCCGGTGTATTCATCTTTATTTAAAAAAATATAGTTTAAAAATGTGTGCGGGGTAAGTTTTTCGTTAACTAGAACCAACCGGGTACCCCAATAGTCGATCTGGGTATTACGCCACACAGACAAACTGATTGCAATTAAATTCCGGGCAAAACGATAAAGGAGCAGTAAACATACAATACCATATATAGCAATTAGGCAGTAAAGCAGGTAGTTGATGTGATGGGTAACCGCATTAACTACGGGCACATTGGCATAAACCGGGATTTGGGTTTGGACGCTGTTAGCTGGCAGGAATTGCAGCTTTTCTGTAACCGGTTGTATTGCCGGGATTACTTGTGGCACCCGTTCAACTGCAATATATGGTGTTGCCAGCAAAAATGCCAAACTCGCTAAAAGGTAAAACCTGTTAAATGTATAGGTGGTTTTATTCTTAAGCAGCAGGCGGTATGCCAGCAGCAGCATGGCCGAGCACAATGTGAAGTTTATAAGGTAGGTTATCATGATTTTTTCTTTTTAAGCTGGTTATCGATAATTTTCTTCAGGTCTTGCAGTTCTTCTTCGGTCAGGTTTGTTTCTGTAGTAAAAAATGAAGCAAATTGCATAGCCGAACTGCCAAAAAAATCTTTTATCAAACCCTTAACATGTTTCGAAAAGTAGTCGGACTTTTTTACCAGCGGGTAATATTGCCTGGAGTTGCCCATCAATTTATACCCTACAAAGCCCTTGTTTTGCATCCGCTTCAGTAAAGTGGCAAGCGTTGTAGTTGCGGGCTTAGGGTCGGGGAAGCTTTCGATGATGTCTTTCATATACAGCTCCTGCTTATCCCAAATAAGTTCCATTAATTGCTCTTCAGCCGCGGTAAGTTTCATGCGTGTTCTATAAGTTTAGAGTTTATTCTACAAATGTAGAGTAAAAAATAACATTTGCAACAGTTAAAAAAAAAATACTTTTTCCGCTTAAGTAATTATTTTTTAACGGTTTAAAAAACAATATCTTTATGTACAAATACTAAGCACTCAATTTCTAATAAACCTGTCAACCAATTAGTTAGCTCATGAAGATCAAATTGTCCCTGCTGACATTATTTGTAATATCAGTGTTTATGTTTTCCTGCAAAAAAGGAAGTCCTGAAAAAAGCAAACCGGTTGTTACCGATTCATTGATTTCGCAAACGCCGCATACCAAAGCTGGGATAAATAATATACTGCTGGGTGCTTATGGCTTGTTGGATGGCGTTTACGCCGGACAAAACAACACACCGTGGGAAACAGGTACCGATAACTGGGCTTTTGGCAGCGTTGCAGGCGGCGACGCGTTTAAAGGCGGAAGTATCGATGATCAGACAGGTTTTAATGATTTTGATAAAATGGGGGCCGCACCCGGTAACGGGATCTATTTCCATAAATGGGACACAAACATAACAGCCTTAAAGTTATCTAATGCTGTGTTAAAATTATTGCCATTAGTTAATGATGGTTCAGTAAGTGCTGAGTATAAAGCCATTGTTACAGCCCAAGCCCGGTTTTTACGTGGCTTTTATGAATTTGAATTGGCTAAAATATGGCGAAACGTGCCCTACATAGATGAGAATGTCGCATCGGGTGATTATTATAAGGTAATTAATAGCGGGCCCATATGGGATAAAATAGAAGCTGATTTTAAGGCCGCAATGGACGCATTACCTTCCACCCAGGTTGCGCCGGGCCGGCCAAACAAATATGCTGCAGAGGCCTTTTTGGTGAAAGCGCTGATGTTTGACCATAAATATGCCGATGCAAAACCTCTATTATCCGATTTAATAAACAATGGCGTAACTGCTAACGGCACAAAATATGGCCTGGTGCACTATGCTGACAATTTTAATCCGCTGGCAAAACCCAATGCCGAAACGGTTTTTTTGATACCGGCTGTGGTTCACAATGGCTCTGACGGGCTGGATGGCAACGCCGGAGATATAATGAACTTTCCACACGGCGGACCAGCAGATTGCTGTGCTTTCTTCAGGCCGTCGTTCAGCTTTGTAAACGCGTTTAAAACAGACGCAGTAACAGGGTTGCCACTATTGGATACCTACAATAATGCTGATCTGAAAAATGACCAGGCAATAGAGTCAACCAGCCCATTTACTCCTGCAACGGAGACACTCGACTCGCGGCTTGACTGGTCGGTTGGCCGCAGGGGTATCCCGTATCTCGACTGGGGAGTAATGCCTGGCATGACCTGGACCAATAGCAGCGGTGGTGAGGGGCCATATGTTAATATCAAAACAGTATACTACCAGGCTGCACAGGCTGCAACCAGCGAAACTTTCCAGGGATGGGATGCAAATGCAGCTACGTCTAATGGCTACAATGCTATCCGGTTTGCGGATGTACTGCTGTGGGCTGCAGAGGTTGAAGTAGAAACAGGCAACTTGCAAAACGCCGAAGATTATGTAAACAGGGTGCGGCTACGTGCGGCGGATGCTACCGGTTGGGTACACGCCTACGCTGATCCTTCAAACCCAACAGGTGGGTATACCGGTACACCTGCCGCCAATTATAAGGTTGGTTTATATGGAGTTGCAGGCGGCCACCCAACTACCGGTTTTGCTGCGGGCGGGCAGGATTATGCCCGGAAAGCGGTCTACTTTGAGCGCATGATTGAACTGGGAATGGAAGGCCATCGCTTCTTCGACCTGCAGCGCTGGGATGGCCTGTTTGGCGGGCCCGCCGGGACTGGTTATATGGCGGCCATGCAAAATGTCTACAGGGCACACGAGGCAAATGTGTCCGATATCGGGTATGCTCATTTTATCGGCTTTACAGGCAACAAAGATGAATTATATCCCATACCCAAACAGGCAATGGACAAAAGCGGCGGAAAGTTGAAACAGAACCCGGGGTATTGAATATGCATTTTATACCAAATCCAAATCATTTTGCTCTACCGTAATGAAACTAGTATTTACCTGTCTTATATTGATGGCTGCCGGTTACAATGGTTACTTTCAAAGTATTGCGGCGAAGCAAAAAGCCGCCGGGGATAAAAATCTAAAACATCAACGGGTTTTGGTTATTATTAAAACCAGCAGTAACAGCTTTATGGCCGATACTATAGTTTACAGCGAAAGCTTGATTAAGCGCATAAATCCTTTGTGGATCGATTCTATAAGTATAATAAAAACTGCAAAAACCAATGGAAACCCTGCCATCCGTAAAAACGGCGCAATGGTCATAACATTGAATGATAAAAGATATCCCAACGCATTCAAAATAGTTGACATGTATATTAAGGCAAGGAAATAGTATATAACGTCGTTTCTTTTAAACACTTTTGGCATATTGTTGTTATTGATTGATAAATAGTTTAATACCGTTTTTATGTGGAAGCAGGAGAATAATAAACTTTACAAATCCTTCCAATTCAAGGATTTCATTACAGCCTTTTCATTTATAACAAGGGTGGCCCTGCTTGCCGAAAAAAGCAACCATCATCCAACCTGGACAAATACTTATAACAAAGTAGAAATTTGGTTGTCGACCCATGATGCCGGTGATATCGTTACCGACAAAGACAAACTGCTTGCGGAAGAGATCGACGCTGTTGTGTAAGCGAATTCAATATCTATAATCATCACTAACTCAATCAACTTAATCTAACCTAATCAACCTATCAACATTTTCCTAACTTTTCCACAATCCTGCTAAACACCGGGCAATGCATTAACTTTACCCACCTATTAAAAAGGAGCAAACCGTTTGGCAAAAGACAATAGTAAAGAAACGCCGTTAATGCAGCAGTACAACCAGATAAAGGTAAAGTACCCCGGTGCATTATTGTTGTTTCGTGTGGGGGATTTTTATGAGACTTTTGGCGAGGACGCCATCAAGGCAGCAGGTATTTTGGGTATCGTGCTTACCCGCCGTGCAAACGGAGCCGCAACGCATATAGAACTGGCAGGCTTTCCACACCATTCGCTGGATACTTACCTGCCTAAACTGGTACGGGCCGGCCAGCGGGTAGCTATCTGCGATCAGCTTGAAGACCCCAAAGCCACCAAAACTATTGTTAAGCGTGGTGTTACCGAATTGGTTACCCCGGGCGTGGCTATTAGTGACAATATCCTTAATCAAAAAAGCAATAATTACCTTGCTTCTTTATATTTTGAGAAAAACAGCCTGGGTATCGCTTTAATTGATATTTCAACAGGCGAGTTTTTAACTGCGCAGGGAAATAGCGACTATATCGATAAACTGCTGCAAAGTTTCGCACCATCCGAGGTCATCTATCCAAAAAGCAGGCAGCGCGATTTTAAAGACACCTATGGCGACCGCTTTTATACCTACACGCTTGACGAGTGGCCATACAGCGGCGATTATGCGCAGGAGGTGTTGCTAAAGCATTTCGGCGTAAAATCTTTAAAAGGTTTTGGTATTGATAAGCTGAACCTCGGTATTATAGCGGCAGGCGTTGCGTTACATTATTTAAACGAAACGGAACACCGCAATCTGCAGCATATATCAGCCATCGGCAGGATAGAAGAGGACCGCTACCTGTGGCTTGACAGGTACAGCGTACGCAACCTTGAACTGGTTGGCTCTGCAAACGAAAATGCATTAACGCTGGTTGACGTGCTCGACCATACCTGCTCGCCTATGGGCGCACGCCTGCTGCGCCGCTGGATCGTAATGCCGCTAAAGGAATTGAAACCAATAAACGACCGCCTGGGCGTTGTTGAGTATTTAATTGAGCAGGAAGAACTGCGGGAATTACTCAAACAAAATATCAGGCTGATTGGTGATTTAGAACGACTAATATCAAAAATTGGCCTGCATAAAGCTAATCCGCGCGAGGTATGCCAGCTTAAAAAAGCCTTGCTTGCCATTGATGCAATTAAAAAAATTGGCGAAACATCGGTGAGTCTGCCACTGCAGGCAATTGCGGCACAGTTAAACCCATGCACGCTTATCAGCGATAAAATAGAGAAGGAGCTTAATCCGGAACCACCTGTTATGCTGGCTAAAGGCAGCGTAATGAGCGACGGGATAAATGAAGAGTTGGACAGGCTGCGTAAAATTGCCTTTGGCGGCAAGGGTTATTTGTTGGAGATACAAAAGCGCGAGGCCGAACAAACAGGCATTCCATCGCTTAAGGTATCGTTCAATAATGTATTTGGCTATTACCTTGAAGTTACCCACAGCCACCGCGATAAGGTGCCTGCTGAATGGATACGGAAACAAACGCTGGTAAATGCCGAACGGTACATTACGCCCGAGCTAAAAGAATACGAGGAACAAATATTAGGTGCAGAGGAGAAAATACTGGCTTTGGAAACCCGGCTGTATAACGACCTGCTTTACTCGCTTGCAGAGTACATCAAACCCATACAATTGAATGCACAATTGGTGGCGCGGTTGGATGTGTTGCTCAACTTTGCGACTATTTCGATCAAAAACTATTACGTTAAGCCGGAAATGAACGATAGCCGGGTTATCGATATAAAAGGTGGCCGCCACCCGGTTATTGAAAAGAATTTACCACTGGGCGAGGAATACATCACCAACGATGTATTTCTTGATTCGGAAACGCAGCAGATAATTATTATTACCGGGCCAAACATGGCAGGTAAATCAGCTTTACTAAGGCAAACCGGGCTGATGGTGCTGATGGCGCAAATGGGTTGTTTTGTACCAGCCAAGGCTGCTTCGATAGGTTTGGTTGATAAGATATTTACACGCGTTGGCGCATCTGACAACTTATCGTCGGGCGAATCAACCTTTATGGTGGAGATGAACGAAACAGCGAGCATCCTGAATAACCTGTCGGACCGCAGCCTGATTTTGCTTGATGAAATTGGCCGCGGAACGTCTACTTACGACGGTATTTCCATTGCCTGGTCGATTGCCGAATTCTTGCATAACCAGCCAACGGCAAGGGCTAAAACCTTGTTTGCCACCCACTACCACGAACTGAATGAATTAAGCAATTCCTTTAACCGCATCAAAAACTTTAATGTTTCGGTAAAAGAAGTTGGCCATCAGATTATATTTTTACGTAAGCTGGTGCCCGGCGGCAGCGAGCATAGCTTTGGTATCCACGTGGCTAAATTGGCCGGTATGCCACAAAAAGTATTGAGTCGCGCCAATGAGATATTAAAGAAACTGGAAAACGAGCGGACGGGGGGGGAGCACATCAAAGAAAGTATCCGTAAGGTGCAAAAACAAGCTGTACAAATGCAGATGTTTAGTATTGATGACCCTGTGCTTGTAAAAATACGCGATACACTGAACAACCTCGATGTAAATACCCTTACGCCGGTTGAAGCCCTGATGAAGCTGGATGAGATACAGCGGGTGATAAAAGGATAGTGAATAGAGATTAGGTGGAAGTTGAAGACACGCCTAGTGTTTTACTTTGGTAAAATATTGTATCTTAGTTACTTATCAATCGGCCTGCTATGTGTTTTCACAAATCACAATTTTTAAGAATATCAGTTGCTATAATTGCCGCTTCGGCATTTGCGTCATGCGGAGCTCTTAAACGTACTGTTGGGCCACCAGTTGTTCAAAATAACCCGATACCCGATGCGCCTGGTAAACCAATCGTTATCAATAATGTGCCCGTTAAGCCGGTACTAAAGCACCGGCCACCCTATGTTATGGTGCCGCCTGCCGATAGCATCGCAAAAAAATACGCGACAATTTTGGGCGTAAAAAACGCGGAAATACAAAACGGAAGGCTTTACGATTTTATAGATCAGTGGGTTGGCGCGCCGTACCGGTTTGGCGGCCTTGCGCGCGATGGTGTTGATTGCTCAGGCTTTGTGTACCTGTTGCAGCAGCAGGTTTATGACATTGCCGATATTCCACGGTCAACCAACCTGCAAATAAACTACATCAATCAAAAACCAGAAAATGAACTTAAAGAGGGTGATTTGGTCTTTTTTGATTTTGATGGCAAGCAGTTCAGCCATGTGGGTGTCTACCTGTTAAATGGCTACGTAGTGCATGCCAGTACCACCAAGGGTGTTGTTATTTTAAAATTGCATTCGCCGTCGCTGTTCAAATATTTTTCGCGCGCGGGTTCGGTGATTGACCCTGCTGATTTGCCACCGGCAGAGAATTGAAGGAGAAATAGAAATCATCGTCGCTATATCTTTCCGATCCTTACTGACTTTCCCGACTTTCGGACTGCCAATTGTTAATATGTTAAAAACATCCGCAATTTCCACCATCCTTATTGCACTTACCTTTATGGTATGAATAAAATAAATTACCTGTTTTGTTTATTAGCCGTTACTGTTATTTTGTCGTCCTGCCACAGCCGCAGGGTGGCCATGCGTGGGCAGCCGGGCCAGATTGTACAACCCGAAGGCAGCATTGCCGATAAATATGCCGGTATATTAGGCGTAGATAGGAGCCAGATCCAAAACGGGCGCTTATACACTTTTATTGAGCAATGGATGGGCACTCCATACCGGTTTGGCGGCGAAGATAAAAGCGGTGTAGATTGTTCGGGATTGACACAATTATTGGAGCAGGAGGTTTACGGCATAACTATCCCGCGGTCAACCAGTCAACAAATAAACGTGATTAAACGCAAATATGAAGAAGAACTGGTAGAAGGTGATTTGTTGTTTTTTGATTACGACGGCAAAAAATTCAGCCACGTGGCGGTTTATCTTCAAAACGGGTACTACGTTCATGCCAGTTCGTCAAAAGGGGTTATAATAACCAAACTACACGATCCATACACATACAAGTATTTTTCGAGGTGCGGTTCAATATTGCCTGATACGGGGTATGTTGCTTCGGGCGGGAGTAAATAAAGAAACTATTCCTCCGCAATTATTTCGGCATGCTTTTTTCTGCTTAGCCTTCTTTTTTTAATCGTATTGTATAACCTGAAAATAACCGGGCCACTGTTTTCTTTTGGGTAGTATTTTCTGAATACTAACGCCATACTAAAACCGTAAATACCCAGGGCGCCCATAGAGTAATAAGCCGGGTATCCTAAAAACGATATCACTATCATGATAATTATTACCGCAGGAACAGTTATAAAATTAAATCGAAGCACCTTGTATTTGAGTACTTCGACAACCTTTTCTGGCTCAAAACATAATCTTTCGCGGTTTACTACAAGGTAATGGCTAAGTGATGTTTGGCTTAAAGTAGTCACAAGTATGATCCCTGCGTACGTGTAGATACCCCAACCGTAAGCTGGACTTTCGGGACTTATGTTTCCCGATATAAGGGTAACTGCAAACGGAAACAAGCTTACTGTGAACAAATAAAATAAATTATGTGCAAGCAGTTTAGCGTCATAATCCTTTAAATGGCTAAAAATCTTTAAATGACTCGTCCAAAATTTAGCCACCAGGAAAAAGCTTAATCCATAGGCCAGGGCTTTCGGTATCAATTCTAAAAAAGCGTGCCTTACATGGGCTGAATCCGCATGTTTTATTCCTTCGGGCAGCCGGATGTCCAATACCATTATGGTGATGATTATAGCAAATACCGCATCGCTGAAAAGGATGATCCGTTCAAGTTGAAACTCTTTTTTTATTTCCTGTTCGTCGTTTTTATTCATCGCTCCTAAATTAAAATTTTAATCGGTAATTTTGTGGCACTATGACTGATCCAAAACAGGAAACCTCATTCTGGACAAAATACAAACGTTTTGCCGGCACCGAAATAATGCTTTATGTAATTATGGTTGTTGGAATTATCCTTGGGATAGTAATTATTAGTTATTGGTTTTAACCAGCACAACGTTATATTCATCGGCATCAACCACCGCCTGGAAAAAATCTACTACATCGGGATAAACATCTTTACTGTAGGTACCGCCAATAAGCTGAAACTTGCGTTTGTAAGTTAGTTTGTCGCCCTTTAATTCCATTGTTGCCGTGAAGTTTCCAAAAGGTTTGTCCAGCTTTTCGTTTAATATTTTCTTTTCTAAGCGATAACCCTGGGGGATGATGTAGGTAACCTCGTCTTCCTCGGTGTAGCCGCGGGTAATACTTACATCAGTTAACCGGTTCCGCACCTGTTTGGGTATGTAAGTTTCGCGGTTGGCAGGGTTAAGCAAAAAGTAAAATTTACCGTTATCAAAAGTGGCGTAATCTTTAGCGTGCAACTTTATCGTTTCAGTGGTAGCCGGGTCGAAACTTTTATCCTGTTGGATGTCAAAATCATCGATATCCATATTGTTTATCGGATATTTTTTTTGCACCATTTTAAATTGCTCTGTCCGGGTTTCCTTTATTAAATCGTCGCGATCTTCGTATTCAACCCCTTTAAAAGTGGTTGTCATGTTGCCCGAAAGTTCCCCGCTGTTGTTAATGGTAAATTCAGCCCTGCGGCTTTCCAGGTTAACAGGGGCAGGGTATTTTGGCGTGCGCAACAATTTGCCGCCTTCAGGGGTAAGGGCAAGCACTGTACGATTATCAGTAAAATCGCCTAAGTAGCCAAACGGAATAGTTTGGCTGGTGCAATCGGCCCAGGTGGTATCGTTTTTAAACGGGACACATAGAATGATGTGGTCGGCTTGTCCCATGCTCGCAAAGTCGGTAAGCAAACTAACGTTGTGCGCCCGGCCCGATTTAACAATACAATAATACGAGTCAATATTAACAGCTTTGAGTAAAGCCTGGGTGTAATTAACCAGCGCTTTACAGTCGCCATAGCTTTGTTGGTCAACTTCGGATGCTAAAAATGGTTGAAACCCGCCAATGCCTACCTGTACGCTTATATAATGCGTTTTTCCCTGCATGTACTCGTATATTTTTTTCGCCTTCAGCTTTGGGTCAGCAATGTTCTTAGTAATTTCCTTAACGTGCTCAATGGTTTGATACGGCAGATCCTGGCGGTTGGCCATCAATTTATCGTTTATCCATTTTCCCAGTTCTTTCCAGTTAGTATATGTTCCCTTTATGCCATAGTATTCGAACTTTTCAGGCGCTATTTGCACGCTGCTTGCGTAGTTTTTAACATAGGGGCTAAACGGTTCGTACTTAATCGCCTTTAAATTATTTACCTGCCACGAATATGTTTTCTGCCCTTGTGCGTTTTTGCCGGTAACAACCCCGGCAGGAAGATTGCTTTCTTTATATTTGATATTAAAATCAGGATTGCAAACGAAATTAAATGAACTTTTTTCAACCGCAATCCCAATATCCGCGTTTGGGATCCACGGGTCAAAATTCAAAGTTTGCTTTGACTTCTCTTCGTATTCGTAGGCTATTGTGTAAGGGTATTCATTAACGGCCGGCAAATAATGTTCAGCTCGCATCCCTTCAAAAAGGGCGCTGCTGCTGCCGATATTTACATCGTCAAATTTGCTTTCGCCAAATTTGTCAATCTGTTTGCCAAACTGGTTATAAACAACTCCTTTAACGCTTTTAATTACGTCATTTTTATCATGATAAATAACGATGTGGGCATCGTCATCTCCATTTTTATTTAAAACAGTAATGGCTTTTTTTATGTGATAAACAGAGTTATCCAAATCCTTCACCTCCATGGTCACCTCCTCGTTCCGCACCACCGAACTTGCGTAGGGCAGTAAATCCTTAGGTATCAGACTGGCATCATAGTTTTGCTGCGCATTAGCAGCAACCCAGCATACAGTTAAAAAACCTGCAATAATAAATCCTCTCATCATTTCTTCTTCAAAACCATTTCGGTTTTTTGCGACTGTATAATTTTATTATAAAACTCTTTTATGCCCGGGAATTCTTCGGTGCCATAAACTGATTTGTTAAATTGGGTAAGATAAACGAAACTGAACGAGTTGTCACCCGGTTCGTAACTGCTGATGTACTTACCGCCATTATTTGGTATCGATATTGCCATAGTTTGCGGCGGAGTGTCGACCATATAACCCGCGGGCAGGTGCACAGTTATTGCATATCGGTCTTCTGATGCCATACCCATATCGATCGGGAAGGAGCGCTCGTTTAATTTGAAGGGATTGGTTGTTATCCTGTGAATATAATACGGGCTAAATGTCGCCTTATTGGTTTCGCCTAATTTATCATAAACTTTTATTTCAACATCATATTGCTCTACCACGGGCATATCAAGGCTATCGAGGTTGCGAACCTCCGACTTCGTAAACTTCCATTTAGGCAGTTTGCCGTTGAGGTTCTCAACGTATTCGTCAATGCTGTTGAATTTTTTAATGGCCACTCTTCTTTTATACGCTTCGTACCCGGTTGAATAATTAACCAACGTACCTTTTAATTTACCATCATCCTGCAGGGTAACATCGAGTATGTAACTGCTTTTTTCGCGCTGGGGCAGGCTCATGTCCATAAAGTACGATGGTTTGTCAAGACTAAATACCCTGCCTTTGTCGTTGAGGCACTTAAACGGCAGCACGCCAAAAGGCAGCAGCGGGTCGGTTGCATCCAGCAAATAGGTTTGGTCGCCAATATTAACCTTGGCAACCACGTAGTCAAAATCGCCAATTACAGGATACAAAGTGTTTAACGCGCCATTTTCGCGGGTTGATAGTAAAACCACTTCAGTATTTAAACCGGCAGTACTTAACGCTGTAGCCAGCGAAAGGTTTATATCGGCAATATCACCGCTATGCTTGTCAATAGCTTTGCTGATGCTTTCGCTATAAATAGACCAGAAGCCATCCCACTTAAACCATTTTTGCCAATATTGATAGATAGCTTTGGCTTTTGCCAGATCGTCAGGTTTGCCGGCTATTATCGCTGCAACTCTGTCCTTAAGCAATCCTTTCCTTTTTAGTTGCCCCCCAAAATTTGGTTCGGTTTTCAGGGCATAATCAATATCCCGCCACTCTTTGGTTTCTTTATGTTTGGAGCCATCGTAAGGGCTTTGCCAGTCAACCAACTCAAAATTTATAGTCGACAGAAAGTTTTTCGGCGAAGTCATGTAATCATCTTCCTTAAACGCCGGTATATTTGCCATACCGTAATTTATAAGCGAACAATCGGCTTTGGAGCCGCGTGCCTCAAAACAGGTCGACTCGACAGATGACGTATTTTTGGTGAGCTTTAAATAACCTTTAATGGAAGCATTAAAGTTGAAAAAAGCGGGTATGTGCACTTCGTATTCTGAATATAGTTTTGGAATATCATCCTGGAACTCCCACGATCGCATTTTGTACCAACGGAATGATTGAACACGGTATTTATACTCTATAACACAGCCGTCGCGCAACCCGGGCATGGCAAATTTATGGCTTGCCCAGTACTTATTTTCTTTCACGGGATAAACCTTCTTATCTTCAAGCTCGGCCTTTTGTGTAAAGCCGTTATCATCCTTGTAATAGGTTACGCCTTTTATGTCCGACACATCTTCGTAAGCATCGTTTTTGTCATTACTGTAAAGCAATATTTTTACAGTGCCCTTATTAAAAGCCTTTGCATCAAATATTTTTATTTTAACGTGATATTCGTAAAACTGCTTAAGATTATCATCTCCGCCAATATTTATGCTCGATTTACCGAACTCCTGTAATACAACAGCATGTGCCGAGGTGTCTTTGGCGTAGTTTTTCATATTCATTTCTTCGGTGGTTACTACACCGAAAGGAAAATCCTGGGCCGAGGCGAAAACAAGTGTGTTAAGCAGGAAAAACAGGATAAGTAAAGGTCTTTTCATTCGTCTAAGTATAAATCAAATTAGGAAGCAACAAATTATAACTTTTATCTTAGAAATTAAATAAATTAAAAAATTTATAGTTACAGTTCTTTTTAACACTTTTGCGACCTTTGCCAAAGGATTGTAAAATACCGGTAAATTACCCTAAAAAGGGCAATTTGATTTGCGTACATTCAAACCGGCAAATAATAGCTTTTTTAAAAATGAAATTAAACTTAAAACGCCCTCTTGCATTTTTCGACATCGAATCGACCGGAACAAATATCGGGGCAGACCGTATTGTCGAACTATCTGTTATCAAATTACATCCTGATGGCAGCGAGGAGGTGAAAACCTGGCGCGTAAATCCTGGGATGCCTATTCCGCTTGAATCATCGCTGGTGCACGGCATTTATGATGAACACATAAAAGATGAACCGTTTTTTAAAGAAATAGCACCACTCGTAGCAGAATTTATTGACGTAAGCGACCTTGCCGGGTACAACTCAAATAAGTTTGATATCCCTATGCTAATGGAAGAGTTTCTGCGAGCCGATGTTTTGTTTGATTTGGATAACCGGCATTTTGTTGATGTGCAAAATATCTTCCACCAAATGGAACAACGCACCCTTAAGGCCGCTTACCAGTTTTATTGTGATAAGCAGATCATAAACGCGCACTCTGCCGAAGCCGATACCCGTGCCACAATGGAAGTGCTGCTGGCCCAGATAGCCAAATACGAAGACATTGAATGGGAAGATAAAAAAGGAAAC
>Ga0105239_10004749_pt1 | contig 16131 bp, 16 predicted proteins | sample KBSC44metaG_FD_92761 | JGI IMG/M metagenome (GOLD analysis project Ga0105239, IMG submission 92761) | Corn rhizosphere microbial communities from Kellogg Biological Station, Michigan, USA - KBS C4-4 metaG | ecosystem: Host-associated > Plants > Roots > Rhizosphere > Soil | place: Michigan, USA...
TGAATGGTTCAGGCTTTTGGAACGAGCCATTCCCAGCACACGTGTGAGAGGCCATAGTGACGGTCATACGCGTTATCAAGGACTCACGGGTTGTTGATCGTACGGAGCGAAGCGAAGCAGTATATACAGGGTTGCATAACTCGGATAAATCGTTGATTAGTAAATCCTAGTTGACCGGCTTTGAGCGAGTTGCAATTCCGTTGTTTGGGAAGTTCGGATACTCTTCTGCCGTTGTCCTTATCCTAGGGTGTGTAGCGTGGTAGTATTTGCATCCAAGAAGATAGCATTATAGCACGCTCGTAGAATCGTACTTTGAGGTTAAATGATGAGCTATTAGCAAGTCTGGAAAAAGAGTACTTACGTGACACAGGGGATTCCGGAGGTCTCCCGTGATAATAACAGGCACTCTTTAGATCTAGTAACAGTATGGGTAGAATTACTCATGTACTTCGTAATAAGGGGAGTTCGGGGAGGACAGGGGTGCGCGTGGGGCGGGGGCCGAAACGCCGCTGGTAATATTAGTAGGTCCCCTCAAGTATGTTCTAGGTACGGAGTACGGAGTACTCTAGCTACTACTCCCCGGGTGACGTAGGCCGCCCTGCGTCCTACTCGCTCTGTTTAATTTGCATTAGTATGCCAGGAATTCTCCACCCAACGAAGGCATGGGAGAAAAAGTCTATTTCGAAACACAGAAAGCATCCTACGGTCCAGTACGCTGATTAGCCAGAACTTGATCGGTTTTCGGGATCACATAGGCTGCTGTGCTCCGGGGATGGAGAACTTGGGGCCTAGTTCTAACAAGGTGCCCCAATGCCCCTCTTTTCTTTGGTCCCACCCAATTCACATTCTAGAACACCTTCGATCATCTCAGTATACCTGGCACTACCCATAGCATACCATAGGTTGCACCTTCCTGCTACCAGCAGTGTACTCTGCCCAAATGACAAAAGAAGCTGCCAGTCAACGAGTTATCATAGCTGGGGGCAGCATTTCTGGCCTGACTCTAGCACTTGCCTTGCAGTCGGCAGGAATTGATTTCTTGGTACTAGAACGCCGCGAAGTCGCCCCCCAACTGGGAGCATCAACCGGAATCCACCCGTTTGGACATAACATTTTGCACCAGCTCGGTGTCCATCAGCGTATCGCAAAACTTGGGATACCACTGGTTGCGGGGAGAAGTTATGATGATTACGGCAATTTGATCGAGAAGGACATTTCAGTCCTTTCAAAGTATACCACGAGGTCTGCGCGCGAATACACCCAGTTCATGACGCTACGTCTCAGACTAGCTCACTGTTCGCTAGATATGGCTTCCCAGTCATCTTCATTCAACGTTACGAGCTGATTCAAACGATATATGACATGATTAAAGACAAATCCAAGATTTTAACCAACAAGAAGGTGGTGCAATATGAAGATGATGGTACGAAAGTCGTCGTGAAAACCGAAGACGGAGCTTCCTACGAGGGCACCATTCTCGTTGGAGCAGATGGGATACACAGTACCGTGAGGAAACTTATGCGGCAAGCTGCTGACAACAAGAAAATGGGTTCAGGTGCATCCCTAGAGACTTCCGACGGAGGTATTATTCCAGAGAGCTACATCTCTCTTTATACACTGACTAAAATATGTATAGGAAAGCCCGGATTCAGCACAGAGTACAAGTGTCTGTTTGGCATCTCACGCACCAACGACACTGTATGCACAATGCCTCCTGGGTATACCTACTGGTCATACGGCAATAACTATTCAACCACGGTGACCTACGGAGAACCTGGGCTAATCTTTTGGTTTCTTTGGACCTCAATAGACAAGGTACAGAGTATCAACTCGCCACGCTATACAGAAAAGGATGCAGAAAATTTAGTGGAGGAGTTCAGGAACAAGAAGATGTGTGGCGAATTCTCGATCGGAGACGCATGGGATGCACGTGTTCGTGCTAACCTCTTTGCTCAAGAAGAAGGTATCCTCGATCAATGGAGCTATGGAAGAGCAGTACTCATTGGCGACGCTATTCATAAGGTTAGAGCAAAAAGCGTACCTTTGGATTGAACTAATGGTGGACTAGTACTAACATCTAGATATATAGATGAGTGCCAATGCTGGTTTAGGTGCAATGACTGCATTCGAGGGAATCGTACACCTCGTCGATCATCTACGTCCTGCTCTCAGTCCAGAACCAGGTCAAACCAAGTCGACACCAACAGAGGAGGAGTGCAACCAGATCTTTGCAGCATACAAGAGGGATCATATGCCTCGTGCAAAAATGCTTGTCGACACTTCAAAATCTTGCATCCGTTTCGAAGCACGCGCCAATTGGTTCTATAGCTTACTAGCGACGTACATTATGCCGATGTTCAGCAATATCGGCCGACAATTCCTGGCAGGCAGGCTCTTCACTGGATCACCGACATTCAGTCATTTACCAGTGGATATGACTAAACCTATCAATTGTACCAACAGCAGCTTGAAGTCTCGCCGCTCAGCGTCAAATGAGGCTAGGTCTTGACGAAAAATACTTAATGACCTCTAGTCCTTTACGAAATATGCTCATGGAACCTTGCACACGCTAACTGAGATGGCATATATGATGCGCCAAAGGCGCTTCTTGCCCTTACTCACAGGATGGATACAGAATTATGCACGTTTGCTCCGGCCTCGTCCTTGAGAGGGCTCAAATGCATGCTAACATCGGGACTGTACTTAGTACCACTCGAATAGGTTGTCCCAGAAGTTGGTACTAGCGCTTTTCTCGTGCAAGAAAGATACGAAGAGACCCCGTACAGGCTGTGGAGAGGTCAGAACGAGTGCCCATATTTCACGAAACTTCCGCCTCGCGAATGCCAAGATGCCAAGCCTCTAGCGTCATGTTAGATACGATGGCGGATGTCACGTTTAATAATACAGGGGCTCGTTAAATTCCGGGATTAGTCAATTGCTCGGCTATCGTCAGCCTAACTGGCGGAATCTCCGCGATTGGATGATTGCGGGACCTCCAATACAGGGCATGCGAACAAGACTCCAAGTTCAAGGTTGACCGCGTACAGAGTCTCCTGTTGACGAAAACATAAATATACCAAGGCACTAAGAAGCACTAGAGATCTTCTAGGATTTCTCTTATGCTGGTCGCCAATATCTCCCCACAAACCCCGGAATTCCGTCTCAGCTTACTACTTACCATGATGACCAGCACCATGGAGAGCCAAGATCGGGAAATCTTCCCAAGTCGCGAGGCGTCAAGAGACCCATGAGAATCAAATTACCGCAGATGAGATCGTTGACATTGCTGAGGAAGCCTTGGGAGATGGCTTACCTCCAAATTAGAACACATCGTTACGGTTCATTGGAACAGCCATCGTGAGGCTACGAGCTCCAGCTTGCTGCGTTAGCGGTAGAGCTTACCCCACACGCAGTCATGTAGTCTGACGCAACAGCGCAAATGTCCTCTCAACCAATTTGCAGGGCGAGAATCAATGCACCATCTGAAAATCTGGCCTCCCCTTTACGCTTACCATCGAAATCTCCTTTCGGCTCGTTGGAATCTGGACGTCTCTCAGAGGCATTGGGGCGTTGCTGGTTCTTTATTGTCTGCAACTTCTGTGATGTTATAGGGTGTATCATTGCTGAAACTGCGTCTAGAATGATACCATCATAGGGGAAACGTCTCCAACGGGATTGCGGGCGGTGTTTATTCCCAATGATGATTGAAGAGAGCGTGCGGACAGGTCCATCATTGGTGCCATAGCAGCATACACCGATCTATGTATCTAGAATCTTTATATCTAGGCTTTCTATCTTAGGGTTTGGGTTTCTTTGCCCAGGCTTTAAAAGATCATACTGTAGCTGGCTGGAGGTGGTGCTTTTACCTGGGCGCTTTTCTGTTGGCACAGTCTTTAATGTGTCCATACAGTGATTGCCCGTTTCACTCTCTTTATTGTAAACTCTCCACCTTGGCTCCCGTCCAAAGACCACGAGGACGAAGCAATTGTTGCTCTTCACCGCACCAGACCCAAGGAGACGGGCGAAAACGGCAACTATGCAGTCGGGGGTCTTGGCCGTTAGGGAAGCTCTGCGTTCTAAATCAGCATGCTTCGATGCTGCCTTCAGCAGTGCTGGTCAGAATAGGGCACAATTCAGTTGGACAGCAATCTCAAGAGCACATCATCCGAAGATTGAGGATGGGACACTAACAAGGAATGAGACAAAGTTGAAACGATGAACTGGTATAACAAAGCTTCGGTAGTAAATACTACTCGAATGGGTTGATTGCTCTGGTTCCATTGAATTGTGGAAATGATGAAGGCTGTGGTGCAAACACCTGCGTTCTCGGGTCAAAGTAACCGAAGCTGTGGCTGGAGAAGCCCCATCGGCTGTAGCATACGACTCCACTAACTGCGCCATTGGATGACTAGGGATTCCACACGAGCGTGTGCCATACACGAGGTCGGAAGCTGAAGTCCCTCTCTGCTTGGGCGTTTGGTCCCACATCACGCCCCTCACCATGTGATTGATGAATTGAATTTAATTCTTCGTGGAGCCCATGGACGGGCTTCCCCGCTATCTGTCATCGCGACTGCAGAAGACTCGTTCTAGTGTTCGACTAACCAAGTTTAGAGAAACAAGTAACCATGTGTCTCGAAATAAGGGAAGGACGAAATTATTAGTCAGTGCCGGGGATTTAATCTTGCAACGGTGCGCGCGTACGCCTATCTTTCGCGGCTCTCCGGATGAGCTCTTCCCGAATGACAACGACACACATCCTGAAATTCTATATTACCGTCGTGTAGAAAATTAAAAGGCAACTTGAGAAAGAAATTTTACCGAATTCTCTGGTTTAAAAAGACCAACCAAGGATATTTGTTCATAGAACTAATCACCCCTAAAGACGAACTCTAACCAAGAACACGCCATTTTGAAAGAGTCTAACTTCATAATGTCGTACGCAGACTTGAAAGGCAAGGTGTTTGTTATTACGGGGGCTGCAGCAGGCATGGGCCAGGATGTGGCGTTAAGGCTCGTCCAGCAAGGAAGCCGTGTCGGCCTCATCGACCGGGATCAACCTACTCAAACGCTCGAAAAGATCAAAGAGGCTGGAGGTGAGGGCCTTGGTTTCGTCTGCGACGTCAAGGATAGCAAAGCCGTCGATGACGCAATTCGAAAGATTGCTGAACATTTTGGCCGGCTCGACGGGGCTGCCAATATGGCAGGATTTGTGGCGACCCACGGACTCGACAAGATAACTGACGACCAATGGGACGGCCTACTTGGAGTCAATCTCAACGGGGTCAAGAACTCGATTGTATCTGAACTTCGCTACATGAAAGGTACTGGGTCGATTGTCAACGCTGCTAGTATCTCTGGTCAAAGGGGAGATGCATATGCCTCCGCATATACAACAAGTAAGTGGGGCGTAATAGGGTTGACGAAATCCGCAGCACAAGAAGCTGGTCCGCGCGGCATTAGAGTCAATGCTGTTGCTCCGTGAGTTCTCGGTTTAGGCACTAAGTGCGGTGATTACAATTAACTGATTCGATGTCTAGTGGTTTCGTTCACACCGCCTTGACTCGGAGCATTGCACCCAAGGAGGAACTAGAGAAAATGTATTTGAAGAATATCGCCCTTGGGCGAATGGCAGACCCCGAAGACATAGCGAGGGTAATTTTGTTTCTATTAAGTGAGGAAGCGAGGTATATGACCGCTTCGGTACTTGGTCCTTGGAAATCGAAGCTTCAGTTCATGAGTGGCTAACCATTGTTCTAGGTCGTCAATATCGACGGTGGCTACCAGTGATATGGCAGAAATGACACATGACGGGCAGGGCGCCGAGGTTGGCACTTGGTTGGTGACTAAATTGAGTTGAGGATTCTGAGCGTCGAAGATAAAAATCTTGCGTGATCATAAATCGCACACATGGGCACTACTTTTGTCTCGTTGCACTTGAGACTCACGCTTGCGGCCGACAGAACCTGCTAGTACAAGCCCTCTCTTGAGCGAGAAGCACAATAAAGACTTTATTTTTAGATCTGAGTAAGACATTATTACCGAGTGTTCTAAAAACGACACCAGGTTTGGCACATTTCCAAGTAAGCTCTTGCAACCAGGTGAAACTTCATCGTTGGTAGTTACCATCACTGTCACGTTGCCTGAGGGCATCTGTCTCCGACTTCCAATTAATAATTTACCGTCATTCGGTCCACGCACGACAGACACTCTTTCGAGCCCTGGGTAACACTCGCACTTCTCCAGACTTCCCCAGGGCTTTATATTGACGTTTGCGTTGTCGGGCCAAGATGTTGGCAAAACCCTCTCTGAAAATAGCCACTCCCGTATGATGGGAAGATTTACGTCCCTCGAGAAAAGTCAGGCACTTTTGCGTGATTTATGATGCTGAAATTCCACGAGGTGATGGAATCTATCTACACCGAGGTACATATTACATTCTTTGACAATGGCATCTTGCCCACTAGTATTGCCAGTGACCTTTTCTGATCACTTGTCAACTATGGAAGAGTGGAGCTGCCGCAACACTCGCAACGTATACGGTTTCCTCTTTCAAGATCTGCACGTCCTAGCACTGGCAGGTGGTATGCACAATGGTCGTTATTTAGACAGGCATTGCGACACCTTTGCCTTCAACATGACTAGCTTCCCCTAAGGACGACGATTTAGCCTCTGTTTGCATAAGGACGGGAGGCGTTGGGCTCATCTCGCTCTCGGAATGCTTCTCTTCTAGGTTCGTCCCTTGTAGTGCTCTGGGTACGAAATCGGTGAGGTATACAGCAACATCTGGGGCGAAAAGCGACGCTATGAGCATCACTCCACCGAAAGCAAGCGTGACGAGAAATACTGTCTCGGAGCTACGGGCCCAGGCTCGCTTCTGTGCGTAGATTGCAGCCTCGGTAATCTCCTGCGTGATACCAGGCACTGTGGAAAAGTTTCCTGTCGTTAGGGCCGCGAATAATTCAGGCAAAGAGGCCTGAGGAAGACCCTTCGTCAGTGCTGCCTCCGAAACATACGCAGGAAGGTACTTTTTGAGTTGGTTGGTGAGGATGCTTGGGTAGAGAGCCGTAGCGATAGCGCCGGCGGCCGTTCGAAGACAACCCATAACCGATGCGACCAGGCCAAAGTCAGCAGCATCCCATACGAGAGCAATGCTGCTCAGGCTCAGACTTTCGACGTATCCCGCCCCCGCAGTCCCAAGGAAAATGAAGGCGCAAGATCTGTTTAGGGATTCTGGAGTAGAGGAAGCCATAGCGCCAATAAAAGCAACCTTTTTAGAGAGTTAGATTGTTAGTTATTTGGCCGTATGTTGGGGACTTACCATCATAAAAGATGATACAATCATCTGGATCCTAGTTCGCGGGAGATATTTATGACCAAGACCACCAAGGATCTGACCGGTGATGAGCCCACCACCAACAAAGGTCTATTCGTGATGGCATCAGTACCTAATACATTAAACACTGGTACAGTGACTCACAGAATAATATCCCACCGTCATAACATCATCCGGGAACCATAGAGCCTGAATTAACGTTGGCCACATCACAAGCGATGAATAATAAATCATTGCCCCGACTGCGGCGCAGACCACTAGTCCATCGTAAGGGATATTACGGAAAAGTTTCATCGGAATATAAATCGTCTCTGTAGTAGTGAAGGCTTCCCAAACACAGAAAGCAGCCAAGGTGGCGATTCCGACAAGAAGAGTTGCGAGGACATGGGCCGAACTCCAGGGATAGGTTGTACCACCCCAGTTTAGACCAATTAAAAGAACAGATAAGCCACCTATGAACAGTAGCATCCCGACCCAGTCGAGGGACTTTACCATATCTCTCTTGGGCCTACCACCAACATGGAGCATTCGATAGTCCGGTGGGTGGTAGAAGACAAACCACAGCACGAGACCGATTGCGTTGACCATCAGGCCGAGGTAATAGCACCACCGCCAACGCTGTTCGGTGTAGAGCTGAAAGGATCGAGCAACCATGGGAGCAAAAATTGAGAATGGCATCGAGGCGGCGAACATTAGTGCGTTGAAAGGTCCACGGTCTTTGGCAGCCACAAGCTCTCCTAAAACCAGGTTGAAAGAGACTTGAGCACCACTAGCTATACCTATCAGGACCGTCCCGGCTATGAAAGAATTGATTCCAGAAGCTCTGGAGCAGAGAATATTCCCGATTAGGGCGAAAGCGTTTCCACCAATGTAGAACCATCGGCGACCAAAGATGTCTGAGAGTCGACCGACCAGAGGAAGCGCTACGGCCAAGCCCAAAGTATAGGCCACTGGGGCCTACTCATAGTTTAGTCATAGGGCAACTGAGGATCGGGTATCTTCTGACATACCCAAGATATCTTTTCACCTCCATGCAGCTCCTCATTGATGATCTCAAGAATATTGGCTGGAACGTTGTACCCAGCATACGCCGACAACAATCCAAGAGCTGCAGCCTAAGGCTTCTTGTCAGTGATGGGTGATGATGGGGATGGGTTGCTTTTGTTTCACTAACTGCAACAACACCAATGAACCGCGGACTGGTGTAGTTCTTCCGCTTTCCAAGAGCTTCAGGGGCGATTTCATCATGGTACGTGGCACTTTCCACGTGCGCAGCCTCGGATGTCATTGCGACTTTGCCGTGAATCTAAGCCAGAGTGAGCTTCATAGAACGCTTGTGTCCTGACAAAGGGTATACGTACCTTCAATGTTACGCCTTGGTAACCAAGGTGGAAAAGAATATCTAGGCGAACCTTCGTGGTTGTGAAGTTCAGAGTGTGGGGATCGTTGCACACTTATGATGATTTTAACCACGTCTTCTATCCCAGGGACCCAGATACATCCCCCATGACATCTCCGCCTCGACCCCGGAATCCGGGGTCCAGACTCGCCTAGATTGCCGACACTAGTCGTTTGTCCACGGATGTACGATAGCCTATGAACCGGGAACAACAGCAGTCAACTCCGTGAGTTGCTTAAACATAAAAACTACCCCTATAAAGAATGGGCCACACTAGTATTAATGAGCCACGCATTAAAACGCGTTCCAAATTATACTCTCTTCTCCTCTACAATTAACTACTTCACCAACTCATATACATACGATAAAATAGCAGCAACCTTTTTAGAATCCGACTCTTGCTAAATCTTTATATCTCCAACGGACTTCGCAAAGAATTGCAATAATTGACATCCCAAGGTGGTGAACTACCCTGCGTGGTGAAATATGCCCTGATACCTTCGAGTGCCACCATGACTAGCACACCCCGTTCTTGCTATGATCGGCCGCCCGAGACTTTCACTATATTCCCAACCTATTATGCTACAGCTGTTGCCACTGCTGTCCATAAACACCAAGATTTAATGCTTTGATGCTCTAACTTCGGTGAGCTATCCACAAATCAGTGAAACGGGCTTCGACGCTAAAGACTTCCCACGAGACCGTCCGGTGTTTTAATGGAGATCATAGGACAGCCGAAGACTAACTCTAATATGATCTCAGGTAACAATACTGTAAAATGGCAGCAATAACCATATAAGCCATGGGGTAACTGATATCCACATTTACGTCTTGTATATGATCAAGTGACCTAGCCAATAACAAGACAGTCATAAAGAAACACGCCGTTCAATTTCCCCTCCACGCCTACCCAAATATTGAACTGATCCTTAAAGATTGTCTCCAAAAAATTTCACGAGCTTCGGGCCAGAGACCGCGAAGTCATCGTAGAGATCGAAGTGGTTCTTTCCCTCAACGATAAATAGTTCCTTAGGTTCGCGGGCTGCAGCAACAGTGTCCTCGCTATAGTGTAGAGTCTGGGCCTTGGATCCAGCGATCATCAATAACGGACGTGGAGAGATGAGGTGTTGGAGGTTAAATGAGTCATAGCCAACCATGAGATCGTAGCTAGATGGTGGAACTTTCTGGTCCGAACGTGGGTGACTTCCGCGCTTGGACCCGTAATATGAGGCGGCATCTTTAAAGAAGGAGTCGGCATCCTGCGGAATCTGGGAGACATCACTGCTGAACATAAGCGGAGGTTCCTGGGGATTGCTGGCAACGCTTAGGCGCCACTGGCCGGCTGCCTGAAGCGCACTAGCGATGGCCTGAGGATCCTGCTTGTTATTCTCTTTGTGCAGACCTCCGTTACGGGTCATACGGCCAACGCAAGCGGCACTCACAGTGGCCAGTGCTTTGATTCGGCCATCAGTCTGTGCGGCATAAGATGTATAACCGCCAGAGGCACAAATCCCGAGAACACCAATCCGGCTAGGGTCTACTTGGCCTTTCAGGGTGCTCAAGTAGGTCACAGCAGCTTTATTATGCTCAACTCTTTGATGTGGGTCTTCTAGACCACGTGGCTGTCCAGTGCTTTCCCCTTGATATCCTGCGTCGAAAGCAAGGGCGTAGAACCCGGCCTTAGAAAGTAATCGGGCATGGTCTGCAGAGGTTTGTTCTTTGACACCGGTCATGGGGTGGCTTATCACTACGGCAGCACCATGTCGATTGGGGGCCTCAGCAATGGGAGCATAGAGCTCACCGCTGAGCTGCAGCATGAAAGATGGAAAGGAGACTTTCGTTGGGGCAGACATCGCGTGGATTATAGATCTTAAGGCGTGTTGACGGATTCGCAGTTGAAGAACGGATGTTGATTTTGGTGCAAGAGCGGGGTATGTATATATCTTGAAATTAGATTCACCCGTTGATGTAAGTGGCTGACTGCTGCTGCGCTTCTTCTGAGAATAACTAAGATTTATTACGGCAATCAGTATTTCGGAGAAACGCATTATCTTCGTGTTTGTCCGCCTCTACGTGCTCTGCACCGAGTACCGTGCTGCAGGCGACAAGTGATTCCAGTTTGAGCGTTGTCGTCAGAACTATAATATGTTTTGCTCCAGGGCCACTCCTTGTGGGGGCACGGCATTCCGACCTTCCTCTCAAACCTCGCACTAGACATGAAATTTAAGCACCCGTGCGAAGTAGAGAGGCGCACATGGGGTTTAGGGGACGCTTAGACCTCGTAAATTTGTGGGTGTGATAGAATTTTGAATTCATGTCGGCCAGCTTAATCGTCAACAGGTTTTCCTGCTTGATCACTTCCTCCTTTGACCTTAACTCATCTATATCCCAGTTTGCCCCCGTCAAGCAGGGGTTCCCCGGATGTTGGTTTATAGTAATGCGGAATTGTCAAACCCCGTCGCCATCAATATTTACCTCCCATGATCTCAAGCAGGAGATGGTAATCATCAGCGAGCAGATTGCCGCATTAATCTTGACATGAGTGTCACAGGAGAAGTCCTGTACTTCTGGGAGGAAGATGGGGAATCCTACGCCTAATTCAAAGGCAGTAACCAATGTTACTAAACTTTCTCAGTTGATGCACCGCTGCTGCCAGTATCTTGATGCTGCTGATTCAGCCTCGCTGAGCTGCCGTAATTTTCACCCACAACGGCTTCTTGTCCCACAATACATATACCTTTTGGTCTGCCCACTCGGTGGAGTCCTCACAAATCTCCATATCAAAATTCCATACAAGTCGTGCCAAAATCAACCGCATCTCAACATAGGCCAAGCTGTATCCCAAGTTAGCTCAAGTCTCTGGTCGAGGCTGGACGATGTATCCCTTACTTGCGTCCTATGCAGTTTCTTGGACCATATGAGAATGGTTGAAAAGCCGACTTTACGTCTGACTCAAACCTCTTGTCACCTAGCCAACGCTCGGGAATGAAGGATAGAGGGTCATGCCAGTACTTTCCAGATCTGTATGCTGAGTAGTGGCTTGTCGAGACCAGTATCTATCGATCACATTTTAGCATTAAATTGAAGCCGACATTTGCGTCGCATACTTACACCTTCAGGGATATACTCTCCCCCTAGAGTTTCTCCCCCGGGGGGAATAGAACGTGGAAGGCCTCCCGAGACCGGAGGGTATAATCGCATTGCTTCATCCAGACAAGCGAGCATATACTTGAGCCCAGCAACATTCTTCACATTAATCTCTTCTTCAGTCGAGAATGCGTTTCTGACTTCTCCCTGCAAGGCCTTCAGTGCATTGGGATTGCGTAACAAGTGGTATGTCACTCCAGATAGAAGGGTGGCTGTAGTTTCAGAGCCGGCAATAATCAAGTGCCAACATGTTGCCATGATTTCCTGTGTAGTCATCTTCCGCCCATCATCGGTCTCGCGCAATATATATTTCATGAAGTCATTCCGGTCGGTCTTTATCTCAAGTCGCTTGCTAACTTTCTCCACTGTAAGATCCATGTGGGTTTGCCGGATCTTCATGCCTTTGACTCCGACAGTAAGAGCAAGTAAGACTTCGCCCATGGGAATAAGGGCTGATGCTGCCGCTAGGACAGTCATCTTGATAGAATTGAAAAGCATATCGATCCACGGATGATATCTGGCACCCTCCAGGCAGCCGAAGGACTCGCCAAACGAGAGGTCTCCTATCATGTCAAATGTAGTCCAATTATACCAGTCCACCATGTTGAGCCTACTAACTCCATCCGCTCTCTTGTGGAGCTGCTCTATAAGGAGGTTGACGTAGGTCTTCATGATAGGCTCTTGTTCGCGTAGTGCGCGCTCGGAAAACGCATGGGCGAGCAAGCGTCGATAGAGCTGATGTTGTTTGTGAGGTGCAGTAATGATACTATGGACACCTCCTGGTGGATGCCGATAGAAATTTTCATCTTTTGGGAGGAGTATATGTCCTGGTCGACTACCGTAATTATCCTTCCAGGATTCGGGCGTTCTATATGAAAGCTCGTTGGGCGAAATCCGGACCACATCTCCGTATTTTTCGTGAAGTTCATGTATCCAAAAGGTTAGATCTCCATTCAATAGCTGGCGCAAGTAAGGAAAGTGAGTGGCGGCCACACTTCTTGGTCCTGGGTACTTCGACAACGGATGTAGGAAGAGATTGTAAATTGTTCGTCCGAACAGGTATACAACGAACTGGAGCGCAGGTGAGTAGGAACTTGACGATTGTATTTCAGGGGCCACCCACCATCCCCGTACACACGCTGCAAGCCAGGTAAGTCCTGGAGACATCTGGAATAGCCATGGTGAGGAAGCTATGGGGTGCCATGTTCTGCGCACACACTAGAGTAAGAACAAGTCATACACCAGGAAGACGGCTTAGACCTGGGAGACACTACCTAGGTGCTAAGTACTTCATATTTCGAGTCCTTTATAGACTACATTGTGACAGGCTTTCAATACCCCACGCTGGGGATGGGGATGGCAGTTCCCGAAGACTGCGTCGGCTATCCACTTCCTACGATCCGGCTTTATAGTTTCTGTCACGGAAGCTTTAAACTTAATCCATCATGAACTCAAACTTCGCTTTGATGAGATACCGCGATCAATGAGCAGCCGTGCCAATTCTAACTCCATAATCTTGACTAATCTAGGGAGCAGTTGACTACTAGTAGAATGGGGCTGGACAAAACGCCAAGCAATGCCACTTTTGTGAGAATCCTGCCTAAATTCTGCAAGCAGTGCCAGGATGTTTCTTGGATTCCTCAAGGGGAACTTCAAGGACAGCAGGGTTGATAAGCTTATGAAACCTCACCTCTCGATGCGAGACATGCTCGTCTCCGTTTAGGAAAATCATCAGTCCTGCGAATAGGAACACTTAGATTGAATGCGTGGGATCATGCCGTACAAGATATCGACATCTATTTTTGTTGAAGCGCATGCAGAGACCAGAGGAGCTTAAACTGATGAATCGGTTATTAGATCGCCACAACAGTGAAAGACAGGATATCCCACGAATCAGACAAATATGAGTGCAGAGGCGGCATCCGTGTGGGTAGTGGTGCATGAAACAAAGGGATGCACGACTAAACCTCACATTCTCCGGCAAGACTCCGAAATCGTCACGTTGCTTTATTTTGATTATCTGCTGATGCTCTTCATGGCGCCCAGTATGAGTACTCCTGCCCTTACACACGACATCGCACGTCGATACAGATCGGACCAGCTGCTTTCATTCTGCCAACAGTGTCTGAATAGCACCAGTTATGGCAAGAGTGGTATTTGCCCAGGTGCGATCGGTGTTCTAGATTTCTCGATTTATCTCCCGTCGTAGATGCGAGTCGAGCAGCATGCTTCGTGGAGGCCTCTTAATGCCACCATTTTTTGCAACACGGGTAGAACTTAGAGCGTACTGAACGCATTATCTACAGGTATTATAGCTCCGTTAATGTGTTTTGCGGCATCTGTGGACAGGAATGCCATGAGAGAAGCATGGGACTCGGGAGAAACCGAAGGCCCATCTAGGTGCAGAGCGACAACTTCTCTGAAAACAGTCACTGTGAGAGACGGATTTGAACGGTGGGGACGGAGTTGGCTTACGAGATTAGCTTCACCGCCTCTCTATCAAAATTCGTCTCATCAACGGACTTGCGGATGTTGGTTGCGACCGCTAATCGCGTCAGCCTTATTGTAAAAGACATGCCTCCACGTGTACACTCACCTCCGGGACAAATGGCGTTGCACCTAATGCCGTGTCTTCGGAACCGAAACGCGATGTTTTTCGTTGCTCCCACCTTGTATGATTCTTTAGCTTCAGCGGGACCGCAACAACTGGGACAAGAGCTTACAAGACCGTGTTTGCTCGCGGTGTAGGCCACACCAGAGACGCTTCCCGAGAGACCGGCTTTGCTTGCTACGTTGGTGATAGTACCTGATCCCTGAGTAACCATGGTGCCGATCACAGCCTTCGAGAGCATGACTGGGGCAGTTAGATTTACTGCAATAACACGATTCCAAGTGGCTTCATCCAATGTGTCGATGCTGCTGTTAAGGTCCGCAACTCCGGCGATGTTTAACAAGGCATCAATGCGTCCGCCAAATGCAGCTTTGCACGATGCAACAACCTCTGCCGCAGCACTGGTCTCTCTGAGGTCGGTCTGGTGGAATTTGAAGTATTCAGACTCTGCCAACGACTGGGGCATTGGGCCCATGTCTACACCGAACACTGAGGCTTGTAATTGTAGGAATAGCTTTACTGTCTCCAAGCCAATTCCTGACGCTGCTCCGGTAATAATAGCAACCTATATACGATTTGAGTCAAAATATGAGCCTCTGATGAGCCAGATTAAGCTTGCCTTTCCTTGTAGGTCCATCTTGCTTTTCTACTTCTATATGTCCTGTGATGATGGAGCGATAGAAGAAACTTTAGCGCTATGACGTGACGAAGATGTAGGCCCAAGAATGACCACGAGATCAAGTGGCAGTAGACCCTTTCAGTGTCGGAGAAGTATGCACTAGATATCTTCGAGATCTCAGTGCTTGCAACGTATAACGAGTATTCTCCTGGAAAAGTACGGCCTTGACGACAGTCGCTGAATAGGACGGTTGCAGGAGTGGGTATTTAATATTCTGTAATAAGAGCATCCTATATAGACTCGCCGTTACAGGGAATGGCCACCCTCTTTCGGGGGTTAGGAGGCTATGTGTAGGCTGTTCGAACTACGCAGCAGTCATCTTTGTACGATCGTCGAGTATAGCCTAGTGATATTTGATCCAACCACCCAGCCGAGGAATATGACAAGAATTCGTGTATTCCACGATCAGTCCTTTCCATCGTGTAACTGGCTTCTTCACCGTTGCTGCGGCACACTCGCCGAATTCGAACACCTAAGCCACATGGGCAAAGGACTGACTCCATATCACTTCTCGCCTTAGGTGCAGACCCAATGCAAACACGTTCCCCGTATACTGCCATACTCTGTTGCTAAGCTCGTATCTATCTTACTTTTGCATCATTCTTGCAACGTTCTGCATTAACGAGAAAGAGCGACTTGAAAGGAGGGTCTTTCGACTAAGCTCTGAGGCCTACACCCTGCCGGCATAGCTGCGCATAGTGTGTTCACCCAGGATGCCCTGCTCAAGCCGAGAAGCCTCGTTGAGCTATTTTGATATTTGACATTCCCCTTTCTCAGTGTTTCTCAAGTCCTCCATATGTGGGTATGCCCAATTTGCCACGTAACTCTAAAAATCGCAAAGCATCTAGCCGTCAGCACCTCACTGGAACAGTCTGAGTTGAACGTCCCAAGAACTAGCAGGAAGTTGGAGACCTCTGGAAATAGGTAGTCCAATGGCTGTTTATTGGAAGCCTCCGTCA
>Ga0105239_10004751_pt1 | contig 16129 bp, 13 predicted proteins | sample KBSC44metaG_FD_92761 | JGI IMG/M metagenome (GOLD analysis project Ga0105239, IMG submission 92761) | Corn rhizosphere microbial communities from Kellogg Biological Station, Michigan, USA - KBS C4-4 metaG | ecosystem: Host-associated > Plants > Roots > Rhizosphere > Soil | place: Michigan, USA...
AGCCTTTGAGATACCGTAAACGGGATATCGAAGTCGGCAAAATGAAACGCTCCGACAAAGCGACCGCTCTCGATAAATTGGCTGAAGGCGGTAAAAGATTGCGCTTCAGGTAAGTACAGCCAACAATTAAACGACCTCCCCAAAACAATGCTCATCGCTCACTGAAACGATGCGAACCCGAACCCGATCATTGGGACGAACGATTTTTTGTCCGGCTTCGGATGCAACTGGTTGAATCAATTCCTCACCATTCAACAGGCTATCCAGATCGAGTCTGGGCAACAGGGCCGCATTGAGCAGTTTCACTTTGATGTAGTTTTCACTCAGGCCTTTCGGATGGTCTTCATCATCAACACCATCCTCCATAATCACATCCAGAACCTGATCGATAAACCGGCGCTGGAACTCAACCTGGCGTTTCGCGGACCATTCCCGTAGCACTTGCGCTCGGCGGCGTTTCTCCCGCTCGGGGACAGTCTCTTCAAATTCAGCGGCAGGCGTATTGGCACGTGCACTATAGCTGAATACATGCAAATAATGCATGGGTGTTTCATCTAAAGCGGCAACGGTCATTTCAAAGCGTTCCAAGCTTTCGCCGGGAAAGCCCACAATTAAATCGGACCCGATACACGCATGCGGCATGCGCTCCATAATACTTCGGCACGTGGCCTGCATACCGGCCACATGATGACGACGACCCATGCGTCGCAATACAAAATCTTCAGCACTTTGGGCGGATAGATGGAAGTAAGGACAGATTTTACCGTTGGAATTCGCCACCACATCAATCAGTTTATCAGTCACTTCCAGCGGATCGAGTGAACTTAAACGCAAACGGAAAGCCCCGGGCATCGCTGCCAAGGCTTGCAATAAGTCCGCAAAATCAGCACCATCGTGCTCGTACTGCCCAATATTGATTCCGGTGAGCATAATTTCCTTAAAGCCATCGAAGATCATGCGACCCAAGTGACTTTTAACATCCTCAACCGATAAACTCCGGCTCGGACCACGGGCCTGCCAAATAATGCAGTAGGTGCATTTATAATCGCAACCGTCCTGGATTTTAAGGCTTCCCCGCGTGCGATCAATCGCAGCCGCAGAAGCGCCGACCATAATACGGCTTTTATCGATTTCCGAGACTTTTACAACCGTTTGAAAATCCGGTGCGGAGATTTCCAAGGTTTCAACCAGGTCCGGGAGTTCGTCTTTATGCTGGTTTCCCACCACCAGGTGAACCCCCGTCTGGGCAGCCAGTTCATCGGGAGCGACTTGGGCGTAACAGCCTGTCACGGCAATTCGCGCATTGGGGTTGGATAGCCTGGCCCGACGGATCATCCGTTGGGACTCTAAATCGGCCCGCTCCGTTACCGTACAGGTATTGATGACGTACAGGTCAGCCACTTCATCAAAAGCACCCAGCTCCCACCCGCGCTCCTTAAAGGACTCCGCCAGTGTGGATGTTTCCAACTGATTTGCCCGGCAGCCCAAGGTATGGAAGGCAACCGTTTGAGCGGAGGCAGCCGAAGCACCATCTGACGGATTTGAAGCCGTTATTTCTTGAGTCAGTTCAACAGGCGAGGTCATTGGCTGCAATTCATTTTTGGATAGTAAAACCGGATGTTTTAAGTTCCTATTGTCTTTCAAGCGGATGGTCGATGTAAAGTTTTTAAAGTCACGCCACTTTAATTAATTGACCCTTTGGGATAGTATGCTCAGATTATTGGTAAAAGTCGACTCCATGAGACATTTTATTTCTGGTTGTTCATTGTCCTGATATTTGTAAGTCGACTTCTTTTTATCCACTCAATTTGTGAGGTTTTCCCACGACCATGACCACAGCCAGCAAAAAGAAAAAGAAAAAAGACCAAAAAGCGATTATGGCTTGTGGTGAGTGCATGTCTCGCAATTACTCGATCCCGAAAAGTGTTTCCTTCATTCACGATCGCCTGGAATTGAAAAAATACTGCTCTAAGTGCACAAGTCACACCATGCACCGCGAAACTCGTTAGAGCGAGTTCACAATTGCGCCTGCTTCGTTACTGCGGAACGTTGCAGTCCTCACGTAGGTTTACCTACGCTGCGGGTGCCCCGTCCCTAGCGCCTAGCATTCGCTAACTACTAACACGCTCTAATACCCAAAAGTTTCGAGTGCAGTTTTTTAAGTTTTCAAAGGGATTTCATATTTGAGATTCAACTGTGTTTGCGTTTTGATAAAGGGTGATCCAACAGCCCAATCGATAATGATTGCTGGCTGGTTCAACTGATACAACAATTGATTTTCATCTTTTGAATCGTTTGATTTCCATTTTAAAAATCAAAAAACCTATCTATTTCCAGAGAGATCGCAGTTATTAATGAGGAGGGTATTCACCCCAATGAGCACTTCTTTTTCTGATTCGGATCAAGTACCGGCAAGTATTGATGCCGTCAATGACGCTTTAATGCCCCGTCGGCATTTTTTAAAAATGGCCGCCACCCTGGGCGGAAGCGCCTTAGCACTTAGCCAACTGCGCATTGGCGCTTTAGCGGCAACGACGGTTAAACAACAATCCCCCTTAGCCCCCATGCCAAATCATGCTGTAAAAAAGCACAGCGCTGCGCCCAAAAGTACTTCTGCTGCGGCTTCGCATCCGGTCCAACCCTACGATGCCAAAACAACTATCCAAGCTAAAACTTTCCCTAACTTAGCGCAGGTTGAGGGCATCAGCAAAAACCAGCTAGATCAACATCTTGAGCTCTATCATGGGTATGTCAAAAAAATTAACGACCTCGACACTCAAATCCAGTCGGCTTCGGATGAAATGCTCACCGCTGCAAATGCCACTTATGCACCATTCCGCGAACTGCATTTAGAGCAAACTTACGCACTCAATGGCGTCATTTTGCATGAGTACTATTTTGAAAACTTAGGCATGGATAACGGTGGAATCCGCAAAGGACCCGAAAACACCGAGTTTTTACACGCCACCATTTTAAAAGAATTCGGTACTTGGGATCACTATGTTGCCCATTTGAAAGCCGTTGGAAAGTCAGCTCGTGGCTGGGCCATTACCGGCTACAATATGCGTGACCACCGTATTCATAACTACGGTTTAGACATGCATAATGCCAATGTACCCATTCATGTGATTCCCCTGCTTGTTCTTGATGTTTACGAGCATGCCTACATGATCGACTTCGGTACAAAACGTCCTGCATATCTTGATGCCTTCTTAAGAAATGTGAATTGGCAAGTCGCTGATGAACGCCTTAAAACCATGATGTTCCACGCTTAAATACTAATTAGATTAAAAAGCCCTCCTTTACTAAGTAAGGGAGGGCTTTTTTAGTGAACTCTTTATGAATGCTTAACTGCGGTTACCCCCACTGTTATTAGCACCGCTACCGGTTCCGGGCGTATAGGATGTGATTTTTGTCCGGTCAGGAATATCACCGGGATCCCACCCAAGTACAGAAGCAATATCAGGGATATTACCCTCGGTTATGGTTCTGGAAACGGTTGTTCCGGGACTGCTTGCTTGCACAGGGGCACCATTGGGATTGTTAATAACCGTATTGCCGGAAATGGTATGCCCGGAACTCGCCATGGTCCCGCTGTTCGGGTCGGAATCCGCGAAAATACCGTACCATTTGGAACCGGAAACAATGTTATTGGTCACTTTATCATTCTTAGAACCCGCTAAAACGATTCCGCGTCCGTAAGCGTTCGCCATTGAAACGTTGCTATCAAAGGTATTTCCTTCATCTTGTTTCGCATCGCCGGTATAAGAATCATCGGAATAGCTGTCGTCACTGGCTTGGTTAACCACGTTAGATTGAATCATATTGCCGGTAGAGCCGTTCATTAAAGCGATACCATCGGCATTGGTACCCGTTACCAGATTGTTGGAAATAGTCGACCCTTTAGCACCATCCAGGCGAATTCCATTGGAGCCGGCGCCCACGATTTTCATATTGCTAACAGTGGCACCACTTGCGTTTTGAACCAATACAGTGGCAGCATCAGGCATAGAGCTTCTGCTGGTTGCATTTTTGCTGGTTGCTTGAATGTTAGACAATGATGGGTTATTACCCGTTAACGTAATCGCACTGGAGTCAGGGTTGGTTGCATTCAAAACCGATTTCTCACCAGCTCCGCTCATAGCAACACTATCTAATGTAATCTTACCCGAGTGGTTATAGGTACCGGGTGGTAACCAAACGGATTTACCGCTAGCCTTGGCTGAATCGATCGCTTTTTGAATCGCAGCACCATCATCCGCGCTACCGTCACCAACTGCACCAAAATCTTTAACACTCACCGAATTAGCGGGTTGCTTGTCGGAAATCGGATTCGTTTTAGTTGTTGAACCCCCGGGAGTAATTATAGAAGGAGTCTTTTTACCAGCTGGTGGCTTCTTAGTATTAGTATCAAGCGTATTATCCGGAATCCAATGGTGATTATTATTGTTGTTGGTAATGGGTGGTCCGCCCCCTGTATCCGGTGTGTCTGGGGTATCCGGCGTATCAGGACCACCCGGAGTTTCCGGGATCTCTGGAATTTCCCCATTCACAAGGGTTTGATCGAAAGCAGGCGTAAATGTTTGATCAGCTGCCTGGCTTACAGAAGCTTTGCTCAGATCAAAGTTATTCCCCCCTTGGTTTTGAAGCATCGCTGCAACTAAGCTAACAATACTTCCAATAATCGGCAAAAGAGCTGATAGAGAAGGATCAACTGTTTGTTGTGTATAAGTATTGGTTGCTGCACGGTTTGTGACATCCAATTGAGGGACCGCTGAGCCTTGGGATGCCGCATTCGGATTAACCGAAATAAAGCGGACAGGCTGCTGTCCATAAGGATATTGGATCATTAATTGATCTCCAAAAAAACTTAATTAGACTTGCTCTCTCAATGGATAAAATCTTGCTGGTCAAATTACCGTCTTTATAAATTAAGGATTTTAAAAATCCTTTTTTGCCTAAAATACGCCTTGAGTCTCACGGCAATACCTTAACGAGCCAAAAGAGATAGCCCCCAAACAGAACCCCAAATAAAAACTTTTGTTACGACTACTGACAACTTATGGAACAGTTAATATGCTCAGCCTAATAGAACTCTAAGGCTACATATCACTTTGATGGTGGGGGAGGCGGAGGAGGTGGAAAACTTTGACGTTTAAACATATTACGAATCTCAGGCTTCAGGCGAGGCATTTGCGTAGCCATATGGAAACGCCCCATCTGGCTTAAAATTTCGTGTTGATCCATCAAAGCCTGAGGATTTTCCGGTAAAGGAGGCGGAATAAAATCAACCTGCTTCCCGGAATCTTCTTTTGCCCTTCCCTGAATGACATCCAGCACATCATAAAGCGTAAAAGGCTCTTTCAACTTGAACTTTTGACCCATCGCAAGGTAATCGAAGGCTGGAGGCAAGTCATAAAGGATATTCAAAGTATCGATATCTCTTTGGGAGAGGGACGTTACCCCATATTGATGCGGTACGTACATAATATCGTCGGGCCCGTTACTATGCCCCAAAAGCCCTACCGCGTGCCCGACCTCATGCAAAATGGTATGCCGCACTTCCTCCGGATCGTTATATTTGGCATGGATAATGCCATCAGAAATCCCGATTTTTATTTCAGCGGAGTAAATAAGCGATTGAGGATTCACCATATATTCACAATGCCCCAATGATGTACGATCGACCCGGCGCCAATTTACATCAATTTGGGAAAGATTTAAGTTGGCAACAAAATGGAAACGAATCTTTTCATTGCTCGCTTCCTGCCATATATTAAAAGCATCGTAAACCATTTGGTTATAGGCGTACGATTCCATTTGCTTGGATTTTTCGTGCCAGCGAAAAGGCGCCACATAAACCTTAATGGGCATCGCTGAATCCGGCCAGCGCACTGATAAGTTTTCTTTTAGGCAAGCGTCTAAGTAGGTCGATTCCATTGAAGAGCATCTTTTTCGGTTGCTTGATTTTTACTACAGGATAATTACAAAGCACTAAGTAATCCGGTGACATGAGTACCAGTCTACAAAGCTCTGCCAAAAATATCATTGCTTTACAGGACCCCAGTGTTGCAACACAGCAAGCTCGGGTCACTAGTAGTCATGCAATAGCCGGACTTCGCTTTATAGCTTCTATTTTAATCGTACTCGACCACTTTCATTACACTTTTTGGAAGGATAGCCCTCTTCCGAATTTTACGATTGCCGTCTCTTTCTTCTTCATCCTTTCCGGATATGGACTTACAAGCGCTTTTCAAGGGAAAGAAGCTCCCTTAACGCTTCCTTTCGTTCTCAAACGCTATGCTCGACTATGGCCCTTACACTTCATTACCTTGCTGATTACCGCCTACTGCATGCCTAATGTAACTCATCTCACCTGGGAAAGTCCGGAAGCCCTTTGGATTTTACTGAGCAATGCCCTCCTTATCCACGGTTGGATACCTATTCGCGCCTGGTTCTTTTCTTTTAATATCGGCAGTTGGTCCATGTCCATGCTCATTGCCTGTTATCTTTTCTTCCCTACCTATTTACGAGTTATTCGAAGCCCTGGAAAATATGTTTTAGGGCTCATTTTACTGAGTCTTTTAGGTCTTATGATGACGCTTGCATGGCATTGCCCCCTCTTCTCCGAAGGACATATCAGCCAGCAAGGATTACTCTATGTTTCGCCTCTCAGCAGAGGGCTGGAATTTTTTATCGGGATGCTTTTGGCTCAGGTCTTAAACAGCCCACAATGGCAGCAGTCAAAGATTTCAGCTTGGCTCAAGCGTCCCTTCTCTGCATCCCTGCTGGAGTTTTCCACCATCGCCCTGTTTGGACTCACGGTATTTTACACCCAGGATGTACGATTTTTCAGCGAAAAGCTCAATCCGCTTCAACCGCTTGGATTTTATCTATCTTTTGCCGGAATCAGCTTAATTCCATGTCTCTTGTTGATTTTAATCTTCTCTCAAACACCGACTGGTCTATTCAGCCGGCTTTTAGGAAGCAAAACTATGGTCTATCTCAGCACACTGACCTTTGGCGTTTACCTTATCCATATTCCCATGCTCCATTTGTACCTTTATCCGGTCGCATTGAAGCCTCATATCCCTCAACCGACTGCACTCATGCTTATCCTCTACTTTGCCGGGCTTCTAGGCATATCCGCATTATCCTACCATTTTATGGAGAAACCCCTCTATAAGTGGGGCTCACGACAGATCGAAAAGATAAGTTCGATCATTTAAATTTTCAGCGTTAAAAGAATACTTGTTTTATTTATTAAAGCTTCTATAATAGTTCTTCTGAACTTTCTTCATCAGCTTCTTCATTTTTTTGGATGGGCCAAACGAGTGGGGTCGCACAGAAAAAGGAGAACTGTTTGGAGAAAAACCTCGTTGGAAGGAGATTTGCTGCTCGCAACTGTCCACAAACCCACGAAATAACACTTTAGGGGAAACGCGAACAGCTGCCCAGCAACATCTTCTGTCCGGGGAGATTGATTGAGTTAAACGGGCGTGGAAATACATTAGGGGTGATTTCAGGAGGAGCGATGCGCCTTTTGCGTGCTGTATATGCCTTTTACAGAGCTCTGTTTGGCTCTAGCTGTGACCATGTCAAAATGTCGTCTCAAACCAGAAACGGAAATTTCTGCCCGGACTGCGGTTATCGGGTTAAATTAATTTGGAATTTATGCCGGTGCAAAACATGCGGCGCACGTAGAACGTTAACAAAAGCCCTTGATGGCTGGATTAGTCCCAAAGAACGCTATTGCAGCCATTGCGGAACAAGCAGTTATCAACTCATACAGAAAGAACGCATTCATGGTTATGAACTCCCTTACGCAGCCCTAAGCCGCGAAGTAGACTACCTGGATAACTGCATTAATTCTAATTTCAAAAGCAGTCAACTCAAGAAAACCCAAGCCTACTCCCCATTTCGAAGCCAACACTTCGATATCGTTGAAGGCGTTATGATCAAGAGTGAAGATTTGTACTAATTGATGAATAGAGGTGTTCTCTACACATTCAAGCAAATTTGGATAACATTATCCCCAATGAAATAAGCTGCGGCCTGCTTTTTTAGCAGCCTGCTCTCTTTGGAATTGTCTATCCAATGACGTTAGAGAGGCCGTTGAGGCTACTCTTGATGTTCCGAAGTCGGCGTGTCTTGTTTCTAGATCAGTCGTCTGGGGGTTATTGTATTCCCACTTAACTTTTGGAAACGAAGCGTTATTAGAAGACTTATGTGTTTTAGTCGGCTTGGAAGCAGAACCCGTAGAACTTTTAGGAGGTGAACTTGTTCCCAAAAAATAAGGTGAAAAAGAAGGTCTCATAGATATCATTTTAAAAAAGCCATCATACAAACATAAAACTTCTTTATAAAATAAGAAGGATCTATATTCTAGGACATAAACATCCCAAAATACAGATCCTAGAAAATATTATTTAAAAGAATTAAACTTCAACCGTACGCAAATCAACGAGATCAGTCAGTTGAGTCGGCATCAGAATTTTTGGGTTATTGGCAGAATTATATTCAAAACCCAATTCAACAGGACGACCAAACTCACCGAGGGCGTTGCGTTGATAATTAATATTGGCATCAAAGAAGGTTGTTGTGGGTTGGATGACATAGTGATCATCAAACTCAAGCGTTAAATGAGAGTCATCCGAGGGGCACATTACCTCATGAAGCTTTTCACCAGGGCGAATTCCCACGGTTTTTTGCGGATAACCAGGTGCCATTCCCTCCGCGAGATCAGACATGCGCATCGAAGGAATTTTAGGAACAAAAATTTCACCGCCCTGCATCCGTAAAAACGAATTCAGAACAAAATCCACACCTTGCTGAAGGGTAATCCAGAAGCGTGTCATACGAGGATCGGTAATCGGAAGTTCTTTAGCCCCTTCATTCAAAAGCTTTTTAAAGTAAGGAATAACGGAACCACGCGATCCCACGACATTTCCGTAACGCACCACCGCAAAACGGGTGTCACGGCTCCCGACAATATTATTGCCTGCCACAAATAATTTATCGGAAACCAGCTTGGTTGCCCCGTATAAGTTAGCCGGATTCGCCGCTTTATCCGTAGAAAGAGCTATAATTCGATGAACTCCGGTCGCAATTGCGGCATGAATGACGTTTTCAGCACCTTGCACATTCGTTTTAACGCATTCCATGGGGTTATATTCGGCGGTAGGAACCTGCTTCAAAGCAGCCGCATGAATCACATAGTCAACGCCATCCATAGCCTGTTGCATACGGGCACCGTCACGAACATCTCCAATAAAATAGCGCATGCAGGGAGCATTATAGGTCTGCTGCATAACATACTGCTTGTATTCATCACGAGAATAGATAATCAGCTTTTTAGGCTCATAGCGCCGCAGAATGGTTTCAACAGCCTTTTTACCAAAGGAACCCGTACCACCCGTAATTAAAATCGTACTATTGTTAAACGTTTTATCACGCGCCATAAGCCGAAATCTCCTGCACTAAAGCAATAGACTACCATTCGATCCTGTTTGACTGTTCTTTCCCTGGACAACCTGGTTTTAGCGGTTATACCCACCGAAACACACTGAAAACGTTGAGTTCCTTTCTACGCACGGATGCGGCTATCTCCAGCTTAGCTCTTCCTCAGTTAAATGCCGTCATCCAAATGATTGAGTTCTCCATGAAATCAATCAATTTACCCACCTTACATCGTTAAATTGGCCTCAAGGACATGAGGAGCAAGTTCCAATAAAAGTACAAGACACAAACAACTTAGGTTGATAAGCGGAGGACTGGAAGAACTAAGAAATTACTCTACTCGACGATGAGACGATTACCTTCTAGTGGTATAGTCGAATTTCACTCCAAGGTCAGCAATAAAATCTGTTCTCTGGAGAGTGTTAGTCATCTTTGAGGGTACCAACGAATTATGAAAACATACATTGCCGCTCTGTTAGTCAGCTTAGTCACTGCCTCTTGTGGAGCTCAAGCCTTTGCAGCAAACCAAGAACCTCATTCCGTTAAAGAGCATGCGGAATATACCCATAATAAAATTGAAAACGCTAAAGAATCAGGAATTCTAAGCCAAAAAGAAGCTCACAAAATGCAGAAAAATGTCAAAAAAATTGACAAAAAAGCTGCTAATTTAAAAGAGCACGATAAACTTGACCGTCAACAATACGAAAAACTCAGCAACGAGCTTCGTAAAGAAAATAAAAAAGTCAGCAAAGCTGAGCACAGAAACAAAATGAATTAATCATTACGTTTCTAACCCATAATAAAAGCCCGATTTCATTTGAAATCGGGCTTTTATAACCGGATGACATTCCTGACTCCGCAGGAATGACGATATCTTTAACGGAAAAAGCAGCTCAGGCTCTATCCTTGAGACGAATTTTGGTTCATCATAGAAGCTTCTAATGCATACGGAGAAGCATTCGGGTTCTGCTTTTTCGCCTGGCGGTAATCCTGTCCAAAGTGCTTCGCATCCAGGAACGCTCTGATAACGAAATAGAGACCCAAACCCACGACCGTAAAGGCCAGGATCTTTTTCACAATCGGTGTATTTGCTTTTTTCTCGAAGGGACGCAATTTATCTGCAACAGCGTGTCCGGCATCACTATATAAACCCCTATGAATCAACCCGTGCACTTTAGGGTGATTCAATGCCATATCGGTTCCCTTTTGTATCGCAGTCGCTGCAATGATATCCGGCACTAAACCGATCATCATTAAGGGAATTCCCAGAAGAACGGGATTTTGATTAATGGTATCCGCTACTTTCGGATGCTTTTCGTAATAATGCCTTAAGCCCTTTTGATAAAGGCGATCCATTTGCTCGAAGCCAAGCCAATAGGTTAAAGAGCTTACGCCAGACTTAGTTTTATCCACACGGTTGCCCGGTGTAAATAATGCACTACCCGCTGCATAAGTAAAGGGTAATGTATTGGCATATAAACTTGCTGCAGCATGCGGCTGCGCATAGGAAGGTGTGTAAGAATTTGATTGATTTATCATGGTGTAAAACCCTGCTCATAGAAGAGATGGGGGAAAATTTAGCGAGAAATGGAACCGAACATTGAGTTACTTTTTAAGGTGTTAGCTATTATAACGCAATCAAGGAACGATTTTGACTTCTAATAGATTAAGCAGCCTGACAAATGTCAAAAGGTCCCTCACACTAAAATTGCTTTTGTATAAAAGTATTCCAAGCAAAAATCTCTCATGAAAGGTTATGCAAATGGTATCTCGAATAGGGATGAGCCAGCCTCAAGCCTGTTTTACATCCTCTCCCCGCTTTGGCGCCTTTATTTGCCATCAAGAACGGCGTGACCCGGAATCGCAAGTCCGAATTTTTAAATTTGAACTCACAAACGATACATCCCAATATCCGCTAGGTCGAGTCGTTTGCCCCGAAAGCGGCATCCTCGGCAAAGATCATCCCTTAGTGGCATTCGCTTCGCAAACAATTGACCTCCTAAGCAAGCTCGACAAGGAAAATCGACTTGAGTTTCTACGGCGCTTGATTCGAATGGATTCCCACAATTGGGAAATTGGGCCCAAAATGCCCGACGATAAACAAGGTGAGTGCCTGGCAGACCGTGGAGAAAGGCTTTTACAAGAAAGCACAGCGGACATCGTTCGCAAGCCCAATGGCAGCCTCAGCATGATTATGGATTACGATATGGACTTAAAAGGGAAAAGCTTAACGGAGCTCCTGAAGCAAAAAAAACAGATAGCCTCAAAAACGCCTGTAACCAGCCCCTACAACACCAGTACATCACAAACAGTTATGCCTCAACTTCAAGTGACCGCATAAGCAAAACGATTCAAAATATTTGTTTTAAAAGCTAAACAGCGACGCAGGATTTCTTACGGACGGCAGAAACTAGGCCATTCAACCAGTCTTGGTGGGCATTGAGCATAGGATTCGGATGAGCCGAAGCCATATCTTTAGCAGGTTCTCCATTTTGAGTTTCCTGCCAAATAATCGCATTCATTTTCATTGCTAAACCCTCTCTAATTAACATGACGGGCTATCTTTTTAAGCGCTCTCCCAGCTCTTTCACTGATGGCAGGGTTTAAACTCCGGCGTGCTTCCTTCAGGGCGTCAACAACCTCGACATCCTGAATGCCGATCTCCCCTAAGGCCCAAACACAGAGAGCAACCAACTCAGGATTCTGGCTTTCGTTAACTTCTTTAAGCAAAACAGGGATTGCCTCGGCATATTTTAAAGTTCCCAACTGCCAAGCCGCTACACAGCGAATATCTTCTCGAGAGTGGTTTTGTAACAAATCCATTAAATAGGGGAGAGCAACACGACCCAACTTGCCCAAAGACTCTGCAGCACTGTAAAAAATGGTGTTATCCGGATCTTCCAAAGCGTGTAATAAAACAGGAATGACAGCTTCATCACCTAGCAATCCCAGCCCTTGGATGGCATAATTTTTTAATACAGGAATGACTTCCTTTTCATGGGCCAAGGCGCATAAAACATCAAAGGCTTGTTTTCCGCCAATACGGCCTATTGCTAAAGCGGCCGCTCCCCGGATATCCATCTCGTGGTCCTGGTTTGCAAGAATAGCTTCCAACAACGGAAGCGACTCTTCATTAAACTTTTCCACCATATAGAGAATGGCGTTTAAGCGGCTCGACAGCGGATACTCTTTTTTATTGATAATATCCATTGCAGTTTCCAAAGGCGAGCGATCGTCCAACATAAGAACCCTTTTTAAAACTGAGCTAATGTGTACTGTGGACCCGGATGTGACAACAAACAGGCTTTCTTTTTCATTGTGGCTAAGCGCCCTACGATATAAACGCATACCTGGCTTTTTAGCATTGCTGATTTGCCACAATGCGATCCTGCCGGTTTATGCTACAGACAGCTTTCAGACAGGAATATCACTGCAGCCTAATGTATCACCATCAGCAGGCGTTGTCATCCGTGTACGGCCCGAAGAAGGGGTATTTGGTTCGAAAAAAAGCCGCTTCTCAAAACTGCCTCCCATGAATCCGCCAAGCCTCAATAAAAGCAGTGTGACGGCTCAAGAAGTCAAAGGTGAGGCTCCCTCCACCGCAACGCCTTCTTCCCCATCAAAACAAGAGGGGACATCAAGTTCACATGGATCACTGTCTCAGACTAAAAAGGGTTCGCGTAAGCATGGGCTATTAAAACGACCTAACGCTTCTCCTAAAGCCACTGAAGCGGAAACAGAATCTGAAGTCATCAATAATATTTTAGGGGCCCCTGTTGTTACAACGCCTAAAGTAGCACCTGAAAAAGAAACAACTCCCAACCCGGGTCCTACAGATCCGACTAAAACGGCTAGCCCGTCCCCTGCCAATGCAAACGCTCCGGCAGCAAGTACTGAAACCTCAAGCTTTCCAGAGCCTAGTAATTTTGACTACGGCATTTACACCTACAACTGCCATCTGTTAGATGACTATGTACAGCGCGTGCGCAACGGGCTCCAACTGGCGCAAGAACTGGGTTTTTCCAGGCCTAAAAAGCAGATTGAAGATCTGCTGAAAGTAACGGCTGAGCAACGTCGCATTTTTACAGACAAATACCCCTCTCCCAAGCAGGATGAAAGCGAAAAAGGCCTCCAGGCCTTCGATATCGCTCGACAGTCTGTTTTGGAAGCACTTGCTTTATCCACCATTTCGCCTCGTGTCGAAGGTCGGGCCATATGGTTAGACCGCGCCAGTATCGTCCAAGCCACGAATCCTGAAGGACTCAAGGCATTGCTTGCCCGCTTACATCAGGCAGGTATTAATATTATTTACTTTGAAACCGTCAATGCCGGATTCCCGATTTATCCCAGCAAAATTACGACGATAAACCCGCTCATCCACAACTGGGACCCGCTTGCTGTTGCTGTAGAGGAAGGACACCGTATGGGTATGGAAGTCCATGCCTGGGTTTGGTGCTTTGCCGTCGGAAATCGTCGCCATAATGAGTTGATAGGCCAGCCTGAAACCTATCCCGGTCCTGTTTTAAGTGAGCCCGGCTTAATAACGGAAGCATTACGTAACCGACATGGTGGCCTTGCTGTCGATAGCAGACAACATGAATTCTGGTTGAGTCCTGCAAGCCCGAAAGCAAAAGCCTTTTTAATTAACCTGTATAGTGAAATTGTTACCAATTATGCTGTCGATGGCATTCACCTTGACTACATTCGCTACCCCTTCCAGACCTCAAGCACCCGTATGGGATATGAAACACCCGGCAGACTGGCATACCATACTACAACGGGGAAAAGCGTTGACGACACCGGAACGGATAGCATGCGCTTATGGGCCGCATGGAAAACCGTCCAAGTCAGTAACTTTGTACGAGACGTCTCAAGCACCCTACGTCCACTCAGACCGGGCCTGAAAATTTCAGCTGCAGTTTTCCCGATGCGCCGCGCTGCAAGGCTGGCCGCTATCCAACAAGACTGGGAAACCTGGGTTGAGCAAGGCTGGGTTGATAGCTTAAGCCCCATGTCCTATACCAGCGACCCACAGCGCTTAAAAGCCTTGTATGAATCCGTCGTAGCCTCGCCTCAGGTGCATGGCATTGTATACCCTGGTATTGCCCTTAGCCACCTGGATAACGGCCAGCTTATGCTACAACTGGAAGCACTTAGAGACGATGGCAGCCTGGGCTCCACATTATTTGCAGCAACCCATTTAAGTGCGGATAAAGCCAATTCCTTGGGCTCGGGTCCCTATCGTCAGAATAAAGCATTAGTACCACACCGAGACTTACTCCAGTCTGTTTCAACATCATTTAACGAGTATCAGGATACAATTACAAGGCTCAGTTCAAACACAAGTTCCGACAAAGTCCCCACACTTGAGCTTTCAGATGAGTCTCTCCATGCCTTAAAACGATCGATAGAAGCCTTTTCCGTATCTCTCTCAAAACTTCAACTTTTTATCCAGGCGTCAATGTCGGGCCCGCAACACGTAACCCTTGAAGAGCGTATCGGAGAAGCCGTGTACAATCTGTCTGCTCTTCAACAAACTCAAGCGATTGCGATGGAAAGTGAACATCATATCCATCCTCAAAGAGCACAATATCTGGATAAAGCGCTGCAGCAACTGAAAAACTTAATGGTTATCTATAGTGACCATCTTCTTTCCGCTTCTCCTGCCGTTGAGACAGCCCAGCAATCACAAATTTCACCCGTCACCGTGAATAGCGCATTCCGGGTTTTGGCGAATCGGGGAACCCCGCAAGCTCAAAAACAAGCTGCTTCAATGCCAAGCTCCAGTACGGGCATGACGTCACCTTCAAATGTTCAATTGATTAACAAGCCCGTTGCTCTGCCTGCAGCTTCTGCTGGCGGTGCTGCAACCACTCCGCACTAACGGCTAAAACACCACTCAAGGGGAAAACCAACAAAACGCCAATCAGTCCCAGTAAGTGAATGCACACCAAGAGAGTCAAAACAAATAGAACAGGGTGCATCATCCGGTAACGAACGTGCAATACCATGGGCCAAAGATAAGTTGCTCGCAGAATATGAAAAAACACCATCAACAGTAAAACAGTCATTAAACAAAGCGTCTGATCTGCCAGGGCCAAAATCAGCATAATCGGAATCAAGCCCAGCCAGGAGCCTAACACGGGAACAATAGAAGCCAGGGCAAAGCCAACACTCAGTAAAAGTGCATACTTCACATCAAAAACAGCCAAAACGACATAGAGTAAGCCGCCGGAGAGGATACTCATCAGGGCTTGTGCTTTCACCAAGTTATAGATATGCAAATGAACCCGGTGAAAGAATCGTGCCGTATGGCCTTCCTGACGGGTTGGCATAAAGCTAACCAGACCTTTTCGGAGGTTTCGCCCGTCATTCAGTAAATAAAAGGCTAATACCAGAGCTGTTAACGTATACACTAGGCCGCTTAAGGCCACAGAGCCTAAATTCAATACGGTGTGCACCGTTTCCCGACTGACCTGGCGCAATTTTTCCACAGTAAGCCGTGCCGTCTGAGAGATTAGATGTTCCGGACGAGCCATCTGATTTAAATGCTGCACCGGGGCTTCAGGATCGGGAGTCGGCCTGACTAAATGCGGACGCCTGACCGTTTTCAGGTGTCGCTGAAAAGCGGTCGGATTTTTCTGAGCCATGAGCGTTTCGACATCCGTGA
>Ga0105239_10004755_pt1 | contig 16122 bp, 16 predicted proteins | sample KBSC44metaG_FD_92761 | JGI IMG/M metagenome (GOLD analysis project Ga0105239, IMG submission 92761) | Corn rhizosphere microbial communities from Kellogg Biological Station, Michigan, USA - KBS C4-4 metaG | ecosystem: Host-associated > Plants > Roots > Rhizosphere > Soil | place: Michigan, USA...
AGATGGGTTTTCTGTGATACTCTCGCGAACGGCGCTCTTCATTTGGTTAACGGCTGTGGTGTATGACTGGCTTGATAGCGCTGATTTGGCCTCAACAATTTTGACCGTTATCTGCTGCCCCCCCGGAGTATATTTCCCCACCCGAAAGTCGGGCCTGGTGTTATCTTGCGTGTATTGAGGAAATACAACGTATCCGGCGCTAGATTGAAACATGTCGCAAAGTACCATGTTACAAAGGCCAGAAGCGGAATTCTCTTTGCCGTCTACCTTTGCTTCATCATAGAGGTGTTGAAGCGTCGCATTTTTGATGTATCGAGGAGGCATGTTGAAAATTTGGTTGAAATACTGATTTCATTCTGTAGACATGTATTTCCGCCCTCATGCTATATTTTATACCGCGTGCTGAAGTGTCCATTGCTGTATAATACGTCGCCTAACCTGCCGTGATTGGAAATCCATTGGTGCACGAACGGGACGTCCCTCTTTCACCCTCTTTCACCCTCTTTCACCCTCTTTTTACTCGCTCGGCTGTTAATATGGTCGCCAAAGTGAACACCATTATCACCATGATAGAAACGGAGTCTCAAAACCTCTGCAAGAATACGTACGAGCCATCAATACGAGCATGGGCCAGGGTAATCTCAAATTTCGAGCTACTATCGTCCAAGGAGATTACTGAAACCCAGCGTACCAAAAAGGGCAAGATAAGACAGGCCCAAATGACCCTCGAAGACATCTATCACACCAAGTCACCCGAACTCTTCATTCTCTGTGGCTTAGCCGTATCCCCTTTAGTTCTTGGTAGTGTCAGCCGAAAGACGTTTCTGCAACAATTGAAGGCTTCACGCCAAATTGATTCAACAGCTCTGGCGAAACTTGAGGGAATATCACTGTATCTCAAGCAGTCGACGAGTGTGAAAACAGCCGCACTCGCACAAATATGGCAGCAGCAGTCAAGCAGCCATCTTTCCAGCCTAAACCTTCGTCATGTCTATCAGTTCTCTGAAACGCCTATCGATCTTATCCCTCTTTTAGCGAAGGAGGTCATATCTGCAATTGAAGCCGGTCGCCAATATCAGCACGATATACAGGGCTTAAACAAGAGCAAAACAAACTGTATCAAAATCCTAAGTCCTGAAGATCCCTTGGAAGATGGGGAGATTAGAATAAAGGTCGGTCAGGACGAAGCCTTGAAGTTGAGCCATGCCATGAGCCAACGGCTCATTTCTAGACCTTCGTGATGTCGACTGCAGTCGCACCCATGATTCGAGCCCTCCACCCAGCTTTAAGGACAAGACAGATACCACCTTGGAGATGATTTTTTCCCCGCTCTTGAGTTGTCTTGTTATAGAAATATATATCTCCATCGGTGGTGATGAGTCTATCAAACGATTCTTCAGTGATATGGCCACTGTATGGGTCGTCTTTGGTTGCCTAAGCAGTATTATGAGAATGGACGCAACCACTTCTGGAAGTGTTCCCACCTTGATTTTTGACGTCATACCGACACGCCGCCTTGCGATGATGGATTCAACAGCTATTGACGTGTTCCTAGGCGGGGTATTTCATGATTTCAACGGCTGGAATGGAAGATGAAGTATGAGAGTATATAAGCTACAGGAGTCAAATCCAAAATTTGGCGGAATAAAGCGAGTTTCCTCGTAAATGCTTTGAGATCACGGGTTCTGACGAGTCATTCGGAGCTGACCGGCCATGGCAAAGTCACATGAACAAAGCAAATATTTTAGTCCATGATAATTCAGTGCGCCTATCACTCTCTTACTGTAGGTATGAAATTCCAACTCACCACTATCCCATGGCGGTATGATCTTGCGCCATTTGTCCATTGAGGATGGCTAGAATTCTGCAGGCATCTACCGAGATGCCTCCATAGCAAGGTATTCGTCAATATGACTATTCAATCGTCTTCGTAGATCCGAGCTCCCATTGGAGTACCCTAACAATTTTGCAGCATTGTATGCGTCGTAAATATCATGCAGCCCTCTGGACCAGGTTGCAATAATGGCAACATACTTTTTCCTTTCTTTATGAGCTCCCGCCTCTGCTGCAACGCTCTTCCCCAGCTGTTCGTGAAAGGCACGAATGATGTCTTGGCAAGTGTCCAGGAGAGACAATCGTCAAACGCTTGTCTTGCTTTCGATCTATGAATCTCTTGCGACCATATGAGAGTCATTAGTAATCCCATTATAGGCTAATGAGTTCCTATCGTGAAGTTCCACCTATCGAAGGACCGTGGGCGGGGGTTTGAAGAGGAGAGGGAGGCGAGGATCCATCGTTCGCTAAGCCGACACGTAATTGTCTGCTGCATTCACGCATGCCAGTGGTGGCTATTGTAACGCCAGGATGAAATTGGCAAACACGGACGTTGTGGATTAACTATGAGGTCAGAGGGCTTTTCAAGGCTTGAGCAGTGGCCGGGGAAAGAAGTTTGAGATCGCCAAGGCGACCAAGATCAGCTGGTCGATCCGCACCTGCCTGAGCTTCAGCCGTGCGTGTATGAAAACTTGACGACAGGCTACTTATCTGCTTTGATACGTGAACCTGCTTGAAATCTACTGACGGCTTCGGGTGCTCCTCTCAGCCCCTTCTGCAATTTCGAGTTGTCACAGCCGAAATTCCCTTCCTGTCACTATGCAATCTCGCTCATCCTTACCTTACGACCACCCAACCATCAATGTTTCCAACACAGAACTGGTCCAATGTCCTAAGAATGGACTGCCAGCCTTGTTAGGAGCATGCGACGATTTGATGAACCATGAGACCCCGGAACGCGTCCTGACCCGCGAAAACATTGCGGGCATTCCTGAACTTGGTCTCAGAATGCGCGTATGAATGCATCTTTGCCCCTGGCGAAGTCAGACCCGTATTAGTTCCCGTATACAAGGCGTGGCGGTAGGGAGATGGGGTGCAGTACTGGGTATTTCTGGTCTGAAATGAAAGAGGAGGGCGGTGTGTTTAGGGTGCTGATATAATTGCGAACTGGGTCAAATAAGAGATGGACATCAAAGCCGTGGTCAATTTAGATACCGAATGGGCGTGACGGAGATCGTTGGAGGAAACCTCGATATACCAACACTGCCACAGTATGTAGGATTAATGTCTACTGTTGTCATGGTCGGTTGTAGGCGCGATCTGTGGGGAGTCGATAGAATGTTCGAGAAATCCACCTAATTACATCCCTCTAGCTTCGAGAAGGAATAGAACTTATTCTATGCTGCATCCCCCGAATAGCGTACATTTATTCGAAACTAAGGGCGCTCGTATCTTTAACGCATAATTGAATAGCGATACGTTATATCTTTTTCTAATCTTGAGTGACGAGGACTGCACAACTGGTACCGCCGATGGCGTAGAGAAAAACGCCCTTCGTTCCAAACTGACTAATGGCGCCATGTCGCCGAATAGGAAGAGCCTCCTCCATCCCCCTCGGGATTCGCCATACCCTTCTCCTATATCTGGATGTACATGGGGGCATGACCCTTTAAGAGATGGTTCGACACCTGTGGAAGGAGTTTGGGATTCGTACCACTAAATCCAGTGTCAGTAGGGCGCTAGTCGAAGAAGAAGCCTCGTCGCCGGGCCTAGGAGTAAGACCCGGATTTGGTCGATTTTTACTTGTATAGGACCTCATTCCTCTACTCGTGGCAATGTGTGTTCGTGGACGAGTCTAGCTGCGATATAAGAGATAGACTTAGGCGCACGGTATGGGCTTCACGAGGGGTGACACCCGTCCAAATTAACAAGTTTCATCGAGGTGAGCGATATCAAATCTTGCCTGCATACTACTAGGATGGAATTCTCTTCTACCGCATCTATCGAGGCACCACCGACAGCACCTTCTTTGAAGAGTTTATTGAACAGCTTTTGCATCATTGCTCGCCGTTCCCCGGACCTAACTCGGCCATCATCCTGGACAATGCGTCCTTTCACTATAGTGAAAAGGTCGAGTAAATGTGCTTTGCAGCGGGTGTGAAACTTCTCTTTTTGGCACCGTATTCGCTACGCCTGAATCCCATCGAGGAATTCTTTGCTGAGTTAAAAGCATTCATGAAAACGAATTTGAGCGTATACGAGGAGAATCCTGAGCGAGACTTTGCGGCGTTTCTCGAGTAGTGTGTAGAAGTGGTGGGGCGAAGAAAGAAGAGTGCCAGGGGTTATTTTAGACACGCGGGATGGACTATTGAAGAACTAGAAATGCGATATTCACAAATAGTGGTATTCTAGTAATGCAGGCTATTCGCTAGAATTTCTTCGAACTAGTTTCAGTATTGTATATAGCATACTGTATTACACAGTATTATACAATCTATCCATCTATGGGCTCGTTTCTATCTTCGTGATTCCCGTCATCGTAATCCGGTCTACGCCGCTTCTTCTTGTCATTGTAATCGAGAATATCTTCACGATCATAAAACCGGCGAGCAGTGCCCTCCGGCACACCAGCCTAAACCAAGAATTTATAATCTTGATCCTTGAAGATTATCCTAAGGTCGAAGTTGTGTTGCAGCAGTACATCGAGAGCTTTGCCGATTGCCGCTTTTCCCACGGGATCTCTGACCCTCGACTGTTAATACGCCGCGGAGTCCCGCAGGTCATCATCAAGAAATCCGGTAATCTCCAGAATCTGCGACCTCCCCGCATCCGAATGGTGCCCAAGAGGCACACAGCTCGAGTCTGTATTGAGCTCTGAAGTTTGCTGATGAGAGCTTGATTCCCCTGGTTCCCCTGACACCTGCGTCTTTCTCTGTCCTCTGCGATTAGTTGATGCTGGAGATCCAGGGGCACGTCACGGTGGGATTCCAGCATCTTAGTCTGCTTTACGTGCTCAACGAGCCTGTTCAGGTGAACTGGAATCATTTTGTAATGCTTACCGTCCGAGTCAATCCAACAGTGTGGAGCCGACTCGCATGACTGCTTCCGACAGCGCATAAAGGCATACACCTCAGGCCAACGTGGGTGGAGACCAGTGGCTTCACATTCTGCCTCGATCTGCCTAACCCTGTCGGCCCGCATACGACTACTGGCAGACGTCCGTCCTCTCTTTTCCGCTCTTCTCACCGCCCGATTGGTCGACTGAGGGTTGTCTTCCACATACTTGAACGTAATCTCTACATGAAACCTCTTGCCATTTCGGAAGTACGGACTCCATTCGATCAATTGGTTGTCTGCACGGACCCAATTCATCTCGCTTGCGTCAATTTCCATCGTGATAGGTCGAATCGAATACTGCGTGACGGAGACTACCACCTTGATGTAGCTGAGGTATACACTTCGATTTTCGGGATATTCACGACGCACCGCCTGCTTGAGCCGGTCCTCCAGAACCGATCGCCAGTAACAATCGAGAGAGACCACAACGTTGGGTGCAGACTGGTTGGCAAATGCCTTACGATTGAGACTCGCCTTCCACTCAATCAGATAGTGGAAACGGCCTCCATCGTATTTCTTGCGCGGATCCCAATCCTTCTCTTTCAAGGATGACAATTTCTCCGGATCTGGAGAGCGATGCTGACCAGATCCACGTGGGACTGCTCTCGATCTTGAGCGAGTAACGATCGAGTCAGAAGGGGAGGAGGGTAATTCGTTTCCCGTATAGCTCGTAACCGTGTCCGGCCTTTGTGAGTGATGCTGTGAGGATTCTTGAGATGCCTATTGCCAACGGAATATGTCATCTAGATCAGGATACTCGCTCATGGCGTCTTACAGTAGTTGTTGGTTTTGGATGGCCGTGTGGAGGTTGTAATGGGCGATGCCGACGAGGAAGGGGAAAGGTGTTCCGCCGTCGGAGTCTCCATACGTTCTGAACCCCTTTACACCTCAATATCTCGTCCCCTTCAGCATAACCATCCGTTCACTTGCTCTCAGACAGAGGTACGTTGTGACATCTTGCAATGTTGATATCAGGCCAGTATAGAATCGTGAACTCTTATCCCATTGCTAGAGGATGACTTGAGCCACCCGACGTTGGTCGTCTATTGTTGATTCCCTCTATTTCTTCAACCCCCGCGCACCACAGAGACGCGCATCTAAGGTGTCCGATTTCTGGCCATCCCAACTTTGCCTGCCAAAATATAGAGCTGAATACCGGGATCCTCCTCTTTAATCATCTTCGGTTGATGCATGTGGCGACGAACCCAGGGTCGAAAGCCTAGTGTGGGGCATATTGTTGTGACTGTGATAATTCCACACACTTAAGGATGGCTTCGAGATTGATTACGCAAGATGCATTTGAGATGGTTTCCTTCGATTTATCGCGACGGGTTTATAGGGGCCGTTGAAAGGGAGCCATGACTATGTAGCTGGCTGAACTTTGGTTATGTAGGTTAGGCACCAGTCGCCCACTGTGAATGTCCACCGGTGAGAAAAGGTACAAGCATTTCTGCAAAGTGAGCGGCGGCTCCGCAAGAGAATGCTACATCTTTATGAGAAACAAGTTTGAATGCTGTGAGTGTTTGGACAGGCTCTGAAAGGTGTAGGTGAGACTGCGGCTGGAGATTTGACCGTTACCCCTGACCATGCTTCGGATCAGCGCTAAGTTGGACTGCGATGGCACCCCCACTGCGGAAGATCGCCCCTAAGCCACGTCGCAATTTTTCCAACAAGGACAAGCCTATCCGCGATAGGAGCTTAAGCTTAAAAATGATGGGGAAACTTCCTGCAGCTGCTTGGATCGATTCTGCATATTGTGGGAGCAGCCAATATCTCGCAGTCTCCTTTTTTGCAACGCGCGCATCTCGTGTCCCAAGGGCCGTGTACCACGGGTGGCCATGTTCGTTAGCGTATGACTCTGGCCTACAGTATGTGCGGGGAAAGCTTTGCGCCACTCTTTTCACAGTGCCCAAGAAACCACAGCACAATGTACTTGGAGAATGGATAATACTCTCGGTCGTTGATCATCTTCAGTCTGAGGTTGTCGTCGGTATTTACCTTAGGAGGGAGTAGTTATTGGACTGATGAGCAGCCACTAACCATATAAGTTCTTTCAGGCAGCTCTACTTTTCATAGCTTTAGGTTACTTCTACACTAGTCGTGATTTATGTCATGGCACTTTAAGGTTACGTAATTAATGGACGACCTCGGGCCACGGAAACAGAATGACCGAATGAAGCCTCCCATAGATGCCGCCCTTGAGCCTTGTGTGAGGATACGGGAATTGGCAGATTTTATCCTTTACACCAGTAACGCCTTTACAAATGGAATAACAGACCCTGACAGTACATGCCAAGAGCACAATCCTCATGATTCGTCGCTCCGAAAAGACGGCTAGACTAAATTCAGGCAGTCAGACCCACTATCTCAGACAAAAACAATATCACAGTCTGTCCGACCCCTCGGGAAGGACTGTATCAGCTGCGCTATATTTCAGCGAAAGAAATCGAAGGAGGAACGGGATACGCCTTTAGATTGCGTCCGGAGCAAGCCATGCTCCATTGTCATCAAATCTACCTTCACCATATAGGTTTGTGTTACAGTCGATCCCGAAACCTCCCTCCCCTTTGAAACACACTGTGACTTTCTTTCAAAAGTGGCTAAGGAATAAGTGGGGTTAGCCTAGCCAAATTCGTGGTAGCTTGCTCTAATGTATCGACCAATGATCAATGGTTTTCGCAAAACATCAGCTAGTGAGGTCGGTAAGCTAGTTGTAATGACTTCTTACGTCGTACGAAGATCAGAAACAATTACATGCCAGTTTCTGTCCAAGTTGAGTTTTATTTTTTTTTGGGTTGTTCATTGCGCAGGGGGGGAGGGAGGCGGGAGGGCATTCGGTGTACAAGCATATTCACATATTCTCCGTAGGGAGGTTTCCAATACAAACTATGGCAATTCCCCTCAGCGGTCTCGCCTTCCCACCTCCTGCACGCTACTCAGCCCAGGCTCCAGGCATGCGCACTGCATCCTCCGATTCCTGATCCTCTGCTTCATCATAGAGACCGCGCCATGCCATGAGTGCTGCAAGGACGCTTTGCGTGTCGTGGTGCGATGGACCGAGCGCCTTGATACGATGATTTGAGCAGGAAGTCATCAATTCCACAGCTTCTTCTTCACGTTCTTGATCTTTCAAGGTATAGGCGAGGTTGGCCACACTGCTCAGCGTGTCGGGATGCTCTTCCCCAAGCACCCTCTTCATTGTCTCCGTCACTTGCACTTCGAGCTCCTCCGCCTGCTTCCATCGGCCTTGATTCTGGTACGTCGATGCCAGGTTACCCATACTGGTCAGCGTAGAGGGATGCTCAGCCCCGAGCGATTCCATGAGTCCGTTGAAAGCCTTCTCCAAAGAAGCTTTGGCGGCAACGAATTCACCCTTGAAACGCAATGTCTCCCCTAAATGGTTATAGCTCTCCAATGTACGCTATTCTGAACTACTTCCATGCTGCTCCCTCCACTGGACAACCAAAGTGTGCGCTGCTATGGCGTCAGTGTACTTCCCATCGACGATAAAACATAACCCCATCTTCTCGAGCAACTTATATCGCTCAACGCAATCTTGGACGGCGTCATTATCACATATTCGGTGTGCGTGTGGCAAATACATGGTCCATATACCTCGATTCCGATGCTGCCGTGCCGGAAAAACCTCGGCTATGTACTCCAGACAACCTTTAGTCCAATCCGACAATTGAGTTCTCCATCTTCAGCCAGTTTCGAGCAGCCAGCTGCACTAGCCGATGACATCGTACAACTCGTCGAAACTTATGACACTGTCGCTTCTGGCGTGTCTTTTTACAAAGGAATAGCCCGTCAATATGGTAATAGCCATGACCATATCGATCTCCGAATTCCCTTCCGGCAGTAATGATCGCGGAATATTCTTTTCGTGCATGCATGCCATCGATGAAAGTATCTTTGCGGCGAGCTTATGGTGCTCACGAATACGGTCAAATGAGACTAACCACGTCGTGGCGATGGGATTCTTCGCATTCGGATAACGTGACGGGTCTCCAAAATCCTCGCTCAGAAGCTTGATGATATCGTCCTCCGGCTGATCCAACAGTCGAAGATACGTCTGGACAGATTCTTGGGTCATATTAATGAACGAGGCGGCCTGGATAAGGGCAAGTGGGAGACCAGCGAACTTCTCCGTCAGTACCAATATTGTGTTGTAATCACCGGCAACATCCGGTTTCTCCAGTGCCTCGCCGGGCCGCCTCTATCCTTGGGCTCGGATAGTTGAGATTGGAAGATCGATTGCAGCAAACCACATGAAAGGAGGATTAGCAGCTTGTACTGGCCAAATCTTATTTTTTGCCTCGAATACTAACAGCAATTTAGTGGCAGGGCCCCGTCCAACAACTCCTGTATGCAGTATACGCAGTTTCCGTCCATAAACTCGGGCACATCAATCAATCCAAGTCCCAGGAATACTGTAAGCGTCATGCCCCCCATCACAGCTGGCGTTCTTGCCTAGATCTCGCCATGCTATCAAAGCACTCTGCGAATCTTTAGTTTCGGAATGTGAAGACCCCAGTAGTTTTCTCCTTTCTTCGAAGCAGGAAGCCATTAATTCTATAGCTTCATCATTAGCTTGTCGGGCTTTCAGTGTATGAGCAAGGTTAGCCATGCTGGTCAGCGTGTCTGGATGCTCAGACCCTAGCACGCTCTTTCTTGTCTCCCACACTCGCCTTCCCAACTCCTCCGCCTCCTTCCATCGACCTTGACTCCAGTACGTCGTCGCCAGGTTGGCAATGCTCGTCAACGTGTCAGGGTGCTCCTCCCCAAGCATCACCTTTCTCGTCTCCATCACTCGCGCCCCCAGCTTCTCCGCATCTTTCCATCGACCTTGATTCGAGTACGTTAATGCTAGATTGGCCATAGTCGTTATCGTGTGAGGATGCTCTTTGCCCAAGACTCTCTCCATCGTCTCTATCACTGGCGACACTAGTTCTTCCGCCTCTTTCCAACGACCTTGACTCCAGTAAGTAGTCACCAGGTCAGCGATACTCGTTAACGTGTCAGGATGCTCTTTTCCCAGTACACCCCTTCTTGTCTTCGTCGTTTGCACCTGGAGCTCCTCCGCCTGCTTCCATCGACCTTGACTCCAGTATGTTGATGCCAGATTAGCCATACTCACTAACGTGTCAGGATGTTCTTTCCCCAGTACCACTTCTCTTCTCTCCATTACTTGCACTTGGAGGTCCTCCGCTTCCTTGAATCGACCTTGATGCCGATACGTAACCGCTAGATTAGCCATACTCGTTAACATGTCAGGATGTCGGCCCCCAAGTCCCTTCTTCTTGTCCATTACTTGCATCTGGAGTCTTTCCGCCTCATTCCATCGACCTTGACTCCAATACGTTAACGCCAGGTTGGATATGCTCGCTGACGTGTCAGGGTGCGCCTCTCCCAACACCATTTTTCTCTTCTCCATCACTTCCTTCTCTAGCTCCTCCGCCTGCATCCACCGACCTTGTTCGCGGTACGTGGACGCAAGGTTGGCCATGCTGGCTAAGGTGGAGCGATGGTCCGCCCCGAACATTGCCCGAAGTCCAGAGGAAGCTTTCTCAAGATAAGTCTCGGCAGCATTGAATTCGCCCTTCCGATTCAAAGCCTCCCCTAGATCATTGTAACTCTCGAGCGTGAGCTGTTCTGAACAACTTCCACTCTGCTCCCTCCATTGAACAACCATCGCATGTGCCTCTACAGCCTCGGAGTACTTGCCATCAACAACAAAGCATAAACCCATCTTCTTGAGTAACGAGTATCGGGCAGCGCAACTTTTGACGGACTTCTCGTCGCATATTCGCTGCGCATGTGGTAGATAGCTTATCCAAATACTTCGATACTGATGATCCCTTGTCGGGAACAGCTCGGCGATTCGCGTCAGGCTGGCTTTCGTCCAGTCTGAGAACGAACCTTTCATCTTCAGCCAGTTCCGGGCAGCCAGTTGCACCAGCTGGTGGAGGCTGTAAACTTCCGTGGAACAAGTAATACTATTGCTTTTAGGATAGCATTTTACAAAAGAATAACCTTTCAAGACGCCAATAGCCTCGACCATATCAAGTTCTGATTTCGCTTCGGGCAGTAATGAAGGTGGAATATTCGTTTCGTGTATACATGCCATCGATGAAAGTATCTGTGCTGCGAACTCGTAGTTCTTGCGAATATGGTCAAATGAAATCAGCCACGTCGTGGCGATCGGATTCCTTGCATTTGGATACCTTGAAGGGTCTCCAAAATCCTTGCTCAAAAGTTTAATGATCTCATCTTCGGGCTGGTCTAGAAGTCGGAGATAGGTCTGGACTGACTGCTTGTTCATATTAATGAATGACGCGGCTTGGACAAGGGCAAGTGGGAGCCCGGCCAACCTTTCCGTCAAAGTCAACATCATCGTATCGTCGCTGGCGAGCTCGGGCGTCTCCAAGATCTCTTGGAACATTTTCACGCCTTCCATCCGAGCCATTCGGTCGAGTTCGATCACCCCTTTCCCGGCCACAAACGTAGCCACGTTCCGCGACCGGGTGGTAATGACAATGGAGCCATTCGCGGTTTGCGGTAGATACTGCGCTAGGCTTGGAATATCCCGAGTGGTATCCGCTCGTCGTCCCCAGAGCACTTCGTCATCGGCATTGTCCACGATCAAGAGCCATTTCTCTGACGAATTACTCAGCCGCTGTTTAAATAGGTTCTTGATGTCGGCTTTATCGTCTCCAATCCCAGGAATCCGAAGCTTCTTCCCAATCTCGAGCACGTCTCGTTCAAAAGTCAGCTGCTCGGACGCTTCGATCCAGAAGACGGAATGATATGGATGTTCCTTCTTCTGCTGAAACGCGAGCTCCAGGGCGAGCCGGCTTTTACCGATGCCTCCGAGCCCGAGAATGGAGGCGATTCGACGACTGTCGGGTGTGAAGAGAAGCTCTTTCAGACGTTCAATCTCGTTGGTACGACCAACAAACCCGGATAAACCATTGAAGGGGACATACCAAACCGGGTTTGAAGTAGCGTCTAGTGGCAAAAGTCAATCATCTTACTTAGAACCTCGCTGCTGTAACTGATGAAAAATTTACCTTTCTCAGTGAGCTCATCTACCCCTCTCCATTCATCCAAGAAGACCTTCACACATGCCGCCGCCATGGTAGCAGCATAGCCCTGCCAGTCCTTGCTCTTGTGACTGTCGGCATAGTCACACGCCGCCTTGATCACGATGGTCGGATGCTGGTCCCACACGCCCGCCCCTTCCATTTCGAATGCCACCACCTCGTCACATTGTGCCATTCGATCGCGATCCTCCCCAGACTTCATCACCGTGTTCGCGGATCCGAATCGACCAAAGTGGATGAAAGGAGTATTATCTCGATGCAGGAGATCTCCCCTCTGAGGAAGACTGTACCGGTCGCGCAGGATAAGTCGGGCCTGCTCGCAGCCGATTTCGTCGCAATTCTTGGAACAGTTCTCGCCGTCACTGCTGCACTGGTTGCAATTGCCGTCCAGTCGATGTCGATGAATGTAAGACGCCTCATAGAGTCTGTCCTGGCTAGCGCCTGGATACTTAGTGTCTAGCAGAGCCTCCTGGAAACCTTCCGATTGGAGGAGGGCGGCAAGGTTCCTCGTCAATCTGGTACGATTGTGGCGCACCTGGAGCATACTGATGAATGACTGGATTTCCGGGCTGGGTCTGCCTAGGCTCCTCTCTTCCTCTGAAACCTATTGGGATACTGACGACCAAAGTCATACTGGATCACACTGGTGCTGATGATAACGTCTCCGAGCACGATCTCTTCGTGCGTTTGCGGATGAATCGGAACGACACCACAGATGCCGACCACCAAAGCTAGCTGAATACCTGGAAAACTGGTATGAAGATTCGCAGCCACCGCTGAGGCATTAACACTTCCCATTCTCGCCATGTGCGCCAGCACCACGTTATGCTTTCCCATCACTCCGGTGGTATATGCATTCCGATCTCCTTCCGCTTTGCCATATTGCTTTCCCTCATCTTCCCAGCATTTATCAAACACCGCCCGGACCTTTTCAGCCTCTAATGGTAAGGCACAGATGATGGCCACCTTAAAGCTGCGGCGATCGCGGGGAGGGTCGCTCGGCGGCATTGCTCTGAAAAGGGGGAGTGGGATGATCGGTGTTCGGCGAAGGAGCGCTTGCACTATTGCTATCGTCTGCTCCGCATATGCGAGGAGATACAATCTCCATGTTGAAGGAAGGGCACGGTCAAAGGAGCCAAACGTGTGTTTGATCAGGCTGAAGAGGGGCGCAGTTAAACTTACCTTCTCAACTGCGCCTATTAGATCAACCAATCATAACATCAATACACACACTTCCAGAACACGAAGCCTTCGCAAGGTCGTCGGTGGTGCGATTGCCGGCCATAGCCAAACTCACCTTCACCCTATTTATGTCCCCCGTATATGAAGTGATGCAGCGGAGGTCTGCCATTTTTGTAACTTAGTGATTCTCGATCACAGCACCAAACAAGGGATGTCAATCCCTTTGGTAATTGAGCTTATCATTCCCAACATGACACTGTATTGGATCTGCAGCGCCATAGGGAATGCCATACCATCATTGGATAGGATTTTCCGCGTGTTAGGACTGCTGTTCGTCGCTGCAACAAATTAATCATGTTAAATTACTATGACACGGTTGTCCTCAGGCATAACAGCTTAGAAGCCGAGGCAGGCGCAGATCACTGAGGCGGTGAGGTTTTCGGCTGTGGCTTGGAAGTTGAGTGGCTGAACAATGGAATGCTTGAGAAAGCACCAGTGCGGGGAGGAGTGGCGCCCACGGAATTTAGCGGTAGAGCAGCCCCTGTACTGCGACGCTTAGACCTCGTAAACCTGTGGGTGTGACAGAATTTAGAGCTGATAGGACGGTAAAAGCCCGTCATTAGTGAACGTTCATTTCGGTACCATCGTGGTAAGAGAAATACGACCTAGTTAGGTCATGAATATGCTAGCAGCAGCGCTATTGCGCATCTGGTATAGTGTGAGCGGCTTATATTTAAGCTTTCTGTGAGATAAAAGTGGTGTATGTGTTCCATAGGGGAGGGAGGTTTCGGGATCAACTTAGATCTTCCCGAAACCTGCCTACCCCATGCGGACATATTGCAGATTTATCCAACTCGAACCATGTATACTAGTGGGTTACGCTTGTCCGGATCTGCAGTAGCAAGTTCCACCTTATCCACCAATCGGCGACAAAGACATTTCATAGCGGTATTGCGTATATAGAACCGTACAACAATATTCCGACCACAGGCACACAACACAGACTCCAGAAACGGCAGAAAGAATTCGGCGACAGCTCTGCTGATGTGCACAGTATTGTAATGTTGCCGTCCGTGTGAAATCTCGCATTGGCAGGCTGGCTAAGAAGTAGAACCTAGCGGAGGCCGCCCCATCCTCCTCAACAGCGACGATAGATGTTCTCTGCAAGCTGCCGCGGTGGGGTGATCTGCGCCTAAGACCCTATTAAAGCCTGATACGGCACGCTGATAGAGATCCATTGCCTGCTGGGAATCTTGCCTGGCATCGAGGAGGTAGGCAAGGTAGTAGACACTCACCAACGTGTCGGGATGATCCGCCCCCAGCACTTTCTCCCTTCCCGCCAGCGCTCGTCGGTGCATCTCCATCGCCTCCTCATACTTCCCTCGATCCTGTAGCACCGACGCTAGATTGCTCACGCTCATCAACGTGTCGGGATGATCTATCCCCAGTACCTTCTCCCTTCCCGCCAGCGCTCGTCGGTGCATCGCCTTCGCCTCCTCGTACTTCCCTCGATCCTGCAGCACCGACGCCAGGTTGTTCACGCTTATTAACGTGGAGGGATGATCCACCCCCAGTACCTTCTCCCTTCCCGCCAGCGCTCGTCGCTGCATCGCCTTCGCCTCCTCGTACTTCCCTCGATCCCGCAGCACCGACGCTAGACTGCCCACGCTTGTTAACGTGTCGGGATGATCTATCCCCAGTACCTTCTCCCTTCCCGCCAGCGCTCGTCGCTGTATCTTCTCCGCCTCCTCGTACTTCCCTCGATATTGTAGCACTGATACCAGATTGCTCACGCTTGTCAACGTGTCGGGATGATCCGCCCCCAGCACCTTCTCACTTCCCGTCAGCGCTCGTCGCTGCATCTCCTCCGCCTCCTCGTACTTCCCTCGATATCGCAGTACCAACGCCATCGCGGCTAGGCTGGCGAGCGTTGTCTGTTCCTCATCTCCACGTAGAGCCACGAAAATGTTATACGACTCCGAGATGTGTTCGAATGCAGCCTCATACTGTCCGGACGTCCATAAAAACCACGAGACATTGTACTGGAGACGCGCGCGACTTTCACTAGTGAGAATACCTCTCCCTTGGTGACGTAATGCCGCTTGCGCGTGAGGAAGTAGCGTCTGGCACATGGCCCAGTTGCTATGCTCCCCACTGGGAAAGCTGGCTGCCAATACCTGGACCACTTGCTCGACGCTCGACTCCTTCTCCTTCTGCTGCTCCAACCAATACCGCACCGACTCCTGCACGAGAGGGTGGATGGAGATCGTCTCATCCGCCGCCGTCACCACCAAGGAGTACCCCGTCACCGTCCCCAACGCGTGGCGCCAATCTGCTTCCACCGCCTGCGGGCTTCGCACTAATGTCAATGGAATCGACTGCCCATCTAAAAAGGAAAGGGATGTGAGGAGTGTGGCCGCGGCGGGATCACGTTGCCGCATCTGGTCGAAAGACAGTCTCCACGTTCGAAAGACGGAATTGGGAAATCCCCGTTCCCGACGAGAATCCTGTAACTCGGTACTCAATTGCCTCATCCGCTCTAACTCACTAGTTTGGAAGGCCCGTAGATACTCCGTAATCGTCATTCCGTTCCGGTTGATAAAGGCCGCCGCTTGCGTGATCGCCAGCGGTATACACCCAAGCGATATTAGAAGCTCGTCCACAGGCCAGGCCGTCTCCTGCGTGATCTTTCGCCGCAGTAGCAATCTCGCTTCGGGCAATGAGAAAGGCCCCACGTAGATGGGTGACGCGCTCTGTCCGAGGCTATCCGCCACATCCTTGTTTCGCGTCGGGATCAGCAGCCGTCTCGAGGAATCTAGAGTGCGAGGGAGGTAATCCACCAGCGGCTTCATTAGGGTGTCCTCGTTGAAGTCTGATTTACCCG
>Ga0105239_10004756_pt1 | contig 16122 bp, 17 predicted proteins | sample KBSC44metaG_FD_92761 | JGI IMG/M metagenome (GOLD analysis project Ga0105239, IMG submission 92761) | Corn rhizosphere microbial communities from Kellogg Biological Station, Michigan, USA - KBS C4-4 metaG | ecosystem: Host-associated > Plants > Roots > Rhizosphere > Soil | place: Michigan, USA...
CGGAGAGGCCCGTAGTACCGAGGAAGCCGGGTAATGCCGGTGGAGGGAAGGAGCCTCAGTTCAAGGCGAACGCAACACGTAGTGAGGGACCGCGAGATTGGGAAACCTATCAACTCCGAAAAGTGTCCAGAAACTGCAGACGGCGTTGCACGCGAAAGCGAGGCGGAAGCCGGCTATCGCTTCTACGCGTTGTACGACAAGATCAGCCGTGATGACATTCTGGCGCATGCCTATGCCCAGTGCCGCTCCAATAAGGGCGCACCGGGGATAGACGGTCGGGACTTCGCGGACATCGAAGCGTATGGCGTCGAGCGGTGGCTGGCGGAACTGACGCTTGCCATCAGAGAGGAGACGTACCGCCCGGAGCCGATCAGACGGGTCCATATAAGTCCAGCCGGAGTCTCACGTTCATACCGGTGGTGGGTGTTTCTGGATCGAGGCGAGCCGATGAAGGCGCACGAGCTGGGCAAGGGCTGGCAGTATGCCGGCTACCGCACGACCGTCTTTTCGCGCAGCGAAGAGGAATATGCGGAAGAGAACGTCTTCCATAAGCAGCTGATCTTCAACATGCCCGACGCACTCGAAGCGGCCGGCGCGACCCGACCTACGCCGATGCCATTCTCGACCGCCTCGTCCACAACGCCCATCGATTGAATCTCGAAGGCGACAGCATGCGCCGGTTGAAAACTGACCCGGCCGCTTGACGGCGACCACGAACGAAACAACAACCATCAGTGCCGGTAAGGCCCCTCTCCGAGGGGGCGACATCATCTCGGAATATGGGGGCGCGATCTTCTCGGAACGAGGGGGCGGCTTCATCGGAATCCAAATCCGTCAGTCCGGAAAACCGATGATCCTGGAAACGCTGGCGTCCGTGAAGCGTGGCACATCGGCCATCACTGCCTCCGTTTCAGGCGAGGCGAGCGCCGCACGTATCGCGGCTTCGTCGCGAAACTTGTAGATACCGATGGAGACGTCCAGGGCACCGGCATCGCGGGGAAAGAAGGCCGATGCGCTCTCCACGCCGTATTGCCGCCAGCATTCGAGCGCCAGCGGCAGGTGGACGTCGATATAATAGTCGCGGTCGAAGAATGACCCGCCGCTGCAGGTCGCGATCATGATTGCGTTTGCCATGACGACCATCTGCGGTGAACGATCTCGCCAGTAAACTCACAGAATTGCATTCCTCTCGTTCAAATATGTGGCGACGAACGCTTCCATCTGCCGCGGTCGAGATGTCCCCGGCAGTATCTTTTCCGCCATGCATGGCTATCCCACGCGCTCATCGCTGCACATCGGGCATCCGATAGGCCAAGTCGACGGCGATGCCGCCGCTGTTATTCCCAGACTGCCCTGTCCGCGAGAGTTGCGGACACCGTCGAGATGAACGCGCGCAGCCGCTCCAGGCGTCGAAGATCACGGTGATAGCCCATCCAGATGTCGCGCGACGGCGGCTTCGACGGCGGCGACAGTCTGCGTATCCCCGGGATCTGGCTGCCCACCACCTGAGGAAGAACCGCGATCCCGACGCCCTGCCTGCACATGCGGCCCTGGACGTTGCGGTTATTGGACCGCAAGACCGGCTTGGCGTTCGGGAAGCTGTCTATCAGCCATGCGATGTCGGGGAAGTGCCCGGTGGATGTGTCATGCGTGATCAGGCGGAAGCCGGTGCCGTCCCCGAACCTGGGCTCGGGCGCCCGCTCAGCGATGTAGACGCCGTATTCGAGCCGAAACAGTTTTCGCTGGACGAGATCGGCTGTGTCGAACGGCACGATGCGGAACGCGACGTCGGCCTCGCGCTGCGCGAGGTTGAAGAGGCGGGTCCCGGTCAGCACCTCGACGTCCACGTTCGGATAGGCCTTCGAATATTCGGTGATGATCGGAGGCAGGACATAGGCCCCGAACCAGTCGGCCGACGAGATGCGCAGGCTACCGCTCAGATTCTGCTCCCGTCCGGCCAAGCGTCGCTCCATGGCCAGAGCCCCTTCTTCCATCTGCTCAGCCAGAGAGACGATGCCATTCCCCTCCTCGGTCAGGACAAGGCCGTCCGCGGTGCGCTGGAAAAGGGTGTGGCCGATCGCCTCCTCTAAGGCGCGTAGACGACGGCCGACTGTCGGATGGCTGATCTGCAGGGTACGCGCGGCGCCTCCCAGGGTGCCGGCACGCGCTATTGCGAGGAAGATCCTGACGTCGCTCCAATCCATCGCAGCCCCCACAGAAATGAACGTCGATAATACATTATCGTCAGTTCTTGAACAAATCTAAATACCTAGATTGCGCGTCGACGCTCGCGCTTGAGGAGTTCGACGATGATCACGATGCTGGTGACCTACGCAGGTGGCGATGCGACGCGCTTCGACCGCGGTCATTGGATCAACGTTCATTTCCCGCTGGTGCGCGAGTGCTGGGGACCATACGGGCTCATCAGCGCGGCCGGCTTCTTGCCCCAAGACGATGGCGCCGGCCTCCTTGCCGTGGGGGTCGTCAACTTCCGCGACGAGGCCGCTCTGGAGGCGGCTCTCGCGTCGCCCGAGACAGCCAGGATCATGGCGGACGTCGAGATCGTCACGGACATCAATCCGGCGCGCAGCGTAGTGAAACCGCTCTGAGCGACTTCTTCCCCTCATGTCCCTCACACGGCGGTAGGGCGCTTCCTGGCCTCCCTCGCACGAGACGGGCTGCCCCGCCCTTTTTCCCCAACTGCAAGCAGAATGACAGGAGATAACATCATGCAGATCGGCTTCATCGGTCTTGGAAACATGGGGACGGGCATGGCCGTGAACCTGGTCAAGGCCGGACATGATGTCCGCGCCTGGAACCGCAGCCAGCTGGACCCCGAAACAGTTCCTGGCGTGACCCTGCTTGAGAGCGCCGCGGAGGGCTTCCAAGCCGATGCGGTCTTCACGATGCTCTCGGACGACCCTGCCATCCGGGAAGTAATCCTCGATGGTGGGCTCTTGGCCGGCGCACGCCGCGGACTTACGCATGTCGTCACCTCGACGATCTCCGTCGCCTTCGCGCGGGAACTCGCGACGCTGCACGAAGCAGCGGGCGTCGGGTACGTGTCCGCGCCGGTGCTCGGCCGTCCGAACGTCGCCGCGAGTGGGCAGTTGAACATACTGGCCGCCGGCAAGGCTGGCGCGGTTGCCGCAATCGAGCCGATCCTCGCCCCGCTGAGCAGGAAGGTCTGGAGGCTCGGAGAGGATCCCGCGCGGGCGAACACCGCGAAGCTCGCCTGCAACATGATGATCGCAATGGCGATCGAGGCGATGGCTGAGGCTGTCATGCTCACCGAGGGCGTCGGCATCGACCGTGCCGACTTTTTCGAACTCATCCTGGGGACGCTGTTCTCCGGTCGCGCCTATGAGAGCTACAGCGCGCAGATCACCGAACGATCCTTCGAGCCCGGCTTCAAGGCCAGGCTGGCGCTCAAGGACATGCGACTCGCGACCGAGGCCTGCAACGACATGGGGCGCTCGCTGCCGATGCTGGAGACTGTCCGCGAGCGGCTCGGCCAGGCCGTCGCGGAGGGTCTCGGGGAGAAGGACTGGTCGATCATGGCCGAAATCGCGGTTCGTGGAGACCGGAGCTCGGTGCCGTCCGGTAGCAGTTCGGAAATCCAGCAATGAGGACCAAGCCCGCGCTTGCTGCGGCATGTTTCGGCGATCGGTCTGTCGCGACCACCCGCTACGCCAAGACGACCGATTTTCGATCGGGGCCCGGCGCGCACGGATCGCTGAGCGTGAGCTGGCGGCGTTTCATGGAGACATCGACGCCTGGCGGAGCGTCGAGCGTCAGCGCCTTCGAGCGGCGTCAGGGTCGCTCCGGCCCCGCCTTACAACCTCAGCCTCTGATCGGAGTGCGATCATGATCCCAGCATTGGAGGGATTCACCCAGCAGCTGGTGCCGGCGAACGGCATCAAGATCAACGCCGTCACCGGAGGCTCAGGCCCGCCCGTCCTGCTTCTGCACGGCTGGCCGGAGACATGGTGGGAATGGCATAAGGTGATGCCGCTGCTCGCCGAACGCTTCAGCATCGTCGCCATCGATCTGCGCGGAGCGGGCTTCTCGGACTGTCCGCAGGGCGGCTACGACAAGGCGACGATGGCGCGCGACGCGCACGAGGTCATGATCGGCCTCGGGCACGATCACTACGCGGTGTGCGGGCACGACATCGGCGGGATGGTCGCTCTGCCCCAGGCCGCGATCTACAGGGAGGCCGTCACGCATCTCGCCGTCCTCGACGTCCCGCTGCCCGGCTGGAGCGAGTGGGAGTCGGCGATCGCCAGCCTCTGGCACTTCAGCTTCCATGCCAACCGAGACCTGCCCGAACGTCTGATCCACGGGCGCGAATACGACTATATCTCGACGTTCATGGCCGAGCGGTTCTATGATCATAGCACCTTCGATCCCGCCGTTATCGAGATCTACGCGAAGGCCATGGCGCTTCCGGGGCGGACGCGCGGCGGGATGGAATGGTATCGCAAGCTGGCCGCCGACCATGCCGCAGCGCTCGAATACAAGAAGCGGCCTCTCGAGATTCCGGTTCTCGGTCTTGGAGGGGACCAGCGCTTCGGCGCACGGATGGTCCCGATGCTCTCGGAATTCGCCCGCAACGTGACCGGCGGCGCGATCGAGCGGTGCAGCCACTATGTCGCGGACGAACGACCGGACGAGGTGGCCGCAGGCCTGATCAGCTTCCTCACGGCCAACTGATCGTCCGGGCCTGCCGTGAAGCAGGCCAGAGCAGACGTGGCTCCTGGCGATCGACGCCAACGGCCTTCCACAGCATCACCGGCTAAAGGAGGAATCTTATGACCGCACCCGAAATCCGCGGCGTCAATCACATCGGCATCACGGTGCCGGATATCGAGGCCGCGAAATCGTTCCTTGTCGCCGCGTTCGGCGGACAGGTGATCTACCAGTCGTTCGGGCCGCAAGATCCGCCACGTCAGGGTCCGGAGTTCGAGCGTGCCGTCGGCGCCTTCCTGGGAACGGTCGTTCGTGCCCAGGCAATGGTGAAAATCGGGACGGGGCCGGACATCGAACTGTTCGAAATGCATGGCCCCGAACAGGCCCAGCCGATCCGAGCAAGCGATTTCGGCATCACGCATTTCGCACTCTATACCGACGACATCGATGCCTCGGTCGAGCGCTTCAAGAGAGCCGGTGGAACCCCGCTGACGGTCCCCCGCGCAATCCCCTACGCAACAGAGAAGGGCCCAGGAAACATGGTCTGCTACTGCCGGATGCCGTGGGGCACGACGATGGAGTTCATCACCACGCCCGATCGTATGCCTTATCATGATCAGACCGAACTGCGCAGGTGGCAGGATACAGAATAAGTCGGCGAGATCCGCCCAGGATCGGCTAATTCGCATGCGTTGGAAGATGCGCGGCCGATCAGCGACTACCAACCAGCGACGATCGCTGCTTCCTCCTGCGGGCAGCGGTCCCACGGGCTTTCAGTCATTCTCGGTCATGTCCGTCAGCAGGCGACCACTTATCGCCGTTCCGACGCCTGAGCCGGGATCCCAATTGCCGACCGGCAGCTATTCATTGCCGGCGCGTGCAGTCTTGCCTCCGCGATCGGCATGGGATGGTGGTTTCTTGCCAGACAGCTTTTGTCATTCGACGCTGCATGAACCGTCCGGCTGCTATTAGATGCTTGCCGCGACGCCTCCACATCTGGCGCTAGAAGGCCGTGGCCGGGTGTTGTCGCTCGTGCTACCAACAAGGCGGGAGTGACCTCCAAGGACTCGGAGTCAGGGGTATGAACAAAGTCGCTTTCGCGTTTCTCGCCGCCACAACCGTCTCGAGCGCCGGTCTGGCGCAGAAAGACTTAGTCATTATCGACGACGGACGGCCACCGGTAACTGCCAACCAATCTTATTCCGGTAAATGTGCGAGTGGGCATTCCTATGCCCTTGACGTCTCTCGGGGTAGCAACGGAAAAACGATCCTGTCGGCACGCCACGAAGATAAAATCGAGCAGATCGGCGCGCCCACGATTTTAGCCCAAGCTAGCCGGAGTGATCTGTTTGCTGTTCGGATGAGCTGCGGTCCCGGGGCAGCGAGCTTTGATTTAGAAATTCTTCAATCCAACGGCCAAAAAAATTACCCAGACAATCGAGATCTACGACAGGAAGGATCCTATAGTTTACCAACGGCAGACTGAATGACGATACGTCGCAATCTAGGCTGATCCTCATTCCGGGTTTATCGCATCTATTTTAAGATCGGCCTACAATGAGCGGGCAACTCCTCCGCCTCAAAAAACGAAAAACTTCGTAAGTGCCCGTAATGACCGCCTTGATCGACCGCAAACGATCGACCAAATGGCAAAAATTAGTGGCTTGGAGATAGGTAGCTTCCGACCCACGAGCAAAGGAAGCTACCTATTGCGATTAAAGCTTTGATGGCTTGCAGATCGCGGTAGCCCTGCGGGTTACATTACCGAGCCCCGCGTTGAGAACCTGATCATCCGTAAGCCTGCCAGTGACGCGATCGAAATACAGATGCCGCTCTTGGCCGCCTTTCGCCGTGTCGGATAGCTTCATCGGAGATGATTTGGGGTCGAAAATCGGGTAGGTCTGCTGCTTACTGCACGATCCGTAACAATAGGTGTTTGTCGCCAGGTCAGCCTTGAAAGTGAGGAAATAGGGAATGGTGCGCGGTTCGTCACTTCCCATCTTCACGGTTTCCGTGCCATGACACTCTTCAATTAGCGGCTGTGCCGCCAACAGCGACGTTCCCACGAGTTGCGAGACTGCGAGCGAAATCAATAAATAGGTCTTCGTCATCACGGCGCGTTGCTCCATCATCCATCGCGTGGACCAAGACCCGGGCAGAGCCTATCGCAGGCTGCAGCGAATGCAACGCGAATACGGCCGCTTTCGGGAGGAGCTAAATCAGCTCTGAATGGCGAAAAATGGTCGATAGCCAACCGGCAGATTCCGCTTCGGCGTTCGAGGTATTGACGCCGATAGCACAAGCCATTGCAAGGCCCGACGGCGGCCCCGCCCGATCCAGTAAGCGACTGCAGCGGACCCAACCCGCCATCGGAGCATTTTGCCGCGTGGGACAAGGCTGCCAAGGGTTTGTGCATGCGGGATTATCCGCTTCATATCGGGTTGATCGCGGAGGCGCACCGAGAGCGAGACTCGAGATATGTCCTTGAAGATCGCCTGTTCGCGGCTCCGGCGGTCATCACTTACGGGTTTGCTGTGACGCTGCAGAAGACGCTGCACCAGGTCTATTACTCTGATGGGCACCACCCCGCGGTCGAGGTTGAGCGCGAAAGCGATGCGTTTCAGCGGCTGTCGTACAGCATCAAGGGCAGCGCCCTTATCAAGATCTCCATCTCGCGCGGGTGGACGACGGGCGGGGTTTGGCAGACCGAATACCGCACTATAGCCCTGTTTGAGCTTGAAGATGACGCAGAGGCGTTCGCGCGGGAGCATCGAACGCATCATCACGAGGCGAGCTTCGCCGAAAAATGGCTATCCGGCGACGGGTAGGAACCGGAGCCGCCACAGCGATTTAATCCGTCTGTGCGATGACCGACATATCAGGACGGGGCGGAATATGTTTGAGGATCAAGCGGTCGGACACAACGTGTGGATGCAGATCGAGCGCGCTGAGAGCGAAGCCATGCTCCAGGCATGGTGTGGTTGGGGCGCGCCGGAGCACGCCCCCAAAGGATCAAGCCGCGTTGCTGGCTTTCGCTGGCCTTCCGCGCTTGGCAGCAGGCTTTTAAGCGTCCCCGCCAAGGTGTTCGCGCGCAGCCGCTAAACCGGCGCTGACCGACTTAGCGGCCTTGCGAGCTGGCTTCGTGATCGCCTTTGCCGTTGTCTTCCGGTTGCCCTTGCCTAGCCCGATCGAGACTGCGAGGCCGCGGCGCTGCTCCGCATAGTCAGCAGCGACCATCGGGTAGGTGCGGCCGAGCTTCCACTTGTCTCTATATTCCGTTGGCGAGAGGCCATGCGCGTTCATCAAATGCCTCTTCAGCATCTTCTGCTTCGCGCCGCACTCCATGCACACCAGGTAGTCGGGCTTGACCGACGCCCTTGCGCTGACGGCGGGAACCGGGGATGCCTCGACCGCGGGGGCCGGCTGACCCGCGCTTTCCAAAGCCTGGTAGATCGCGGCGATTAAGTTGCCGACTGTCGCGGTGTCGACAGTGTTGTTCCCGACGTAGCTCTCGGTGATCGAGGCAGTGAGCTGCACAAGGCTCGAGATTGATTGATCGGACACGACGCTACTCCCCTATATGTTGACGTATCATGACATTGATCGGCCGTGCAGGCAATGGAACGCCAGGGGACTTGGCATTCGCAGATCGGCGTCGGAGAGATTTACCGGATCTGTCTTGATCCTGCGTCGACTTTTCCCATGTCTTACTCCAGCAGGCTAGCCGTTCTTATTCGCCGAGATGGTGAGCTTGGGTTGGCGACCGTAGCGTAAGTATCTGATTTAGCTTAGAGAAGGGTTGCTTACACCAATCCTCTGGGCCGGACAGATAGAGCCACGATCGCCATGGCAGACGATAGCCTTCTCCCATTCTCGTTTCCAGCCGTTCATCGCCGGAAAATCACGGCGGCCTTCGATGGCGGGAGGCTGACTTCGGACGGCGGCGTGCTTCTGCTCGCCCAGGCAGAGCGCCAGCTGGGTATCGCCGCACAGCTTGCCCGCTGCATCGCTGATCCGCGTGATCAGGGCCGCATCACCCATAGCCTGGACGGGATATTGCGCGCCCGGATCCTGGCGATCGCCTGCGGCTATGAGGATGCCGATGACCTCGATACGCTGCGCCACGACCCGGGTTTCAAGGCTCTCCTAAGCTTGTCGAAGGGCTCGCTCTCGGCAAGCTTCCGGATGGGCCGGTCGGTCTCGCCAGCCAGCCGACAATGTCGCGCTGGGAGAATGCGCCGACCACGCGCGAGATCTTCCGCCTGACAGGCACGTTGGTCGATATCTACTGTGCGAGCTATCCCACACCGCCGGCCGCCGTCACACTCGACATCGACGACACGGTCGACGTCGTTCACGGTATGCAGCAGCTTTCCTTTTGGAACGGCCACCATGGCGAGCGATGCTTTCTGCCGATCCACGTCTACGACACCGAAACTGGCCGGCCGGTTGCGATGCTGTTGCGCACCGGCAAGACGCCTTCTGGCACCGAAGTCGCCGGCCATATCCGGCGGCTCGTCCGGCGCATCCGGCGCCATTGGCCCGAGACCCACATCACTCTGCGGGGCGACGGCCACTATGGCCGCCCCGAGCCGATGGAGTGGTGCGAAAAGAATGGCGTCGACTATGTCTTCGGGCTCCCGGGCAATGCCGCGCTTCATGCGGATCCCATCATCGTGACGGAAGCCGACAGTTGCGCCACCGATCGCGCGGTCCGTGGCAGCAGCCAGCTGCGTCGATATGCGGAGACCAAATATGCGGCAAAAAGCTGGGGAAAGGACAAGCGCCGCGTCGCCGCTCGCATCGAGGCAAGCGCTCTCGGTCTCGATATTCGCTTTGTCGTCACCTCGCTGAGCAACGGCAGCGCTAAATATGTCTATGATACGCTGTACTGCGCGCGGGGCCAGGCCGAGAACCTGATCAAGCTTCACAAATCCCAGCTCAAGAGTGACCGCACCTCCTGCCGCGCGGCCAACGCCAACCAGGTGCGGCTGATCCTGCACACCGCAGCCTACTGGCTAATGTGGGCCGTTCGCGAAGCCATGCCGACCAAGAATCCCCTGCGCACCGCCGAATTCGCCACCATCCGTCTGCGCCTGCTCAAGGTCGCAGCAAGGGTCATCGAAACCGCCAGCCGGATCCGCATCGCCTTCGCCAGCGCATGTCCCGATGCCTTTCTCTTCCGCAGCATCTCGCTCACGCTGCGCGCGGCAGGTCCCTGATCAACGCGGCCGTGCCGCTCCGCCTGTACCCTTCAACCCCGCAAGCCTCAAAGATCCGCGATGAAACAGGCGCAGTGAGATCCCGTGTCTGAACCCGATCGCTCAAACTCAACGCAGCAGCCCGGCGCCGCGAAGCTCACCTCGACGAATAAGAGCGGCTAGAGCAGGAACTCAGCTCGCTCAAAGCGGCATTCGCGAACACCGCAGCCGCAAAATAAAGCGCAAGTCTGTGCGGCAAAGCCTCTTGCTGGGATATCTTCGCCGAATGTTAGACGCCTCGCAACTACGCGCCCAACTGCAGTCGTCCTGTTGCTCGATGGGATTTTCCGAAATCTGCCGGTCAACTCAATGTGCTACCGTGTGGACAAGACGTGCCATCATTTGACGATCTTTGCTGCGATGTCGTCAGGGACGATTAAAAAGCGGCGTCGCCTTTCCTGATGCATGTGGCAACCAGGGCCATTCCGAGCAGCCCGACAGACAGGGTTATGAAGATGGGGCCGTAGCTCCCAGCCAAGTCGTATGACGCGCCAATCGCAACCGGTCCGAGTGCGCCGCCGACGGCCTCGACGGTGCCGATCGCGCCGACGATCCGACCGATTGCGGGCCCCGAGAAGAGATGGGTCGCGAGATATTGCAGCAGCGTGTAATTGCCGCCCCATCCGACTCCGAAGAGGATCAGGGCAACCCAGGTCATGCCCGCCGGCCGCAGGCCCAGGAGCAGGCATCCGGCCGCCATCAGCAGGATGCAGATGACGTGCACGATGCGGGATTCGAGCCGGTCGACCAATATTCCCGTCGCCAATTGCGTGACCAGCACGGTGGCGAACAGCACGAAGCTCATCATGTCCGCCGCCGATGAGACGAAGTGGAGCTCGCGGGTGAGATAGAGCACCATGTTGCTCATCGTGCCGATCGCGGCGAGGTATCCCAGCGCCGCGACGATCGACAGCAGCCAGAAATTTCGGTCCCGCGTCGCTTCCCGCAAGGACCCCTGCCTGGAACCGCCGGAGCGCTGCCCCGTGCTGCGTGGAATGAGGATGAGGATCGCCGGGAGCATGAGCAGCGTTACCAGCGCAATCCCGCGCAGGCTTGCTTGCCAGCCGATCGCCGCCGCGAGCAGGGACATGGTCGCCGGCGCGACGCCCATACCCAGGCTGGCCGAGGCCAGCAGGCAGCCGATGGCGAGCCCGCGATGTAGATCGGTGACGGCGGACACGACGACGAGGCAGATGAACGCGCCCGAAAAGACGATGCACTGCCCGAACAGGATATGGATCAGCCAGACCTGCACGATCGTGGTGGCACACGAATAGAGCGCCATGCCGATCGACATCAGCGCCATGCCCATCGCGAACAGCAGACGCGGTCCGAAGCGATCGATCAGGTAACCGGCCACGGCCGCGCTGGATGCGATCGTCGCCATGGTGATGGTGTCGCCGATCTTGAGCGTCCCTACGGTCACACCGAGCCGCTGGATCATGATCGGATCGAATGCCGATACACCGATGAACATGAAGCCGTTGTTGAGGAACATGGCGAGCGCGCAGATCGTCACCGCCGCGATTGATCGACCTCGGGAAAAGGAAATGGCAGGGGGATGCTGGGTGAGGGGGTCGGGTATCTGGCCGGCGTCCACCATCTCGCCAAGCTGCATCGCCATTCCTCGATCCCCCAAGATACGCCGGGCCCACCGCGCTGCCTGCCCAGCCTCTCCTCCGTCCGGTCGCCGGCGTTGCCGGCCTGCTCTGGGCGTCGTGTCCGGTCAGAGTCGCTGGCGCAGCGCCGTCACGGCGTCGGCCAGCACGCGCGCGCCGAGAACGATATCGTCGTCATCCGTATCTTCGCTGATATCGTGGCTGCGGCCGTTGATGCTGGGCACGAAGAGCATGCCGGTCGGCACGTGGCGTGCCATGACCATTGCGTCGTGCCCCGCGCCGCTCGGCATGGCCAGCGGTTCGACGCCACGACCCCGCGCTGCCTCGTCCAGGATATCGACCAGATCCCCATCCATGCCCGCCGGCGCGAGCGCGAAGATCGGGTCCGCATGGGCGATGACGCCATGCTCGGCCGCGACCTCCGCGGAGAGGCGCTCCACCGCGCCGGCCAGCGTGTCGAGCAGGCAGACGGATGGATCGCGGAACGAGAGGATATATTCCGCGAGCGCCGGCACGACATTGTGGGCACCCGGTGTCAGCGTGATCGCGCCGCCGTTCCAGACGGTATTGGCCGATCCGTTGGCCTTGCAGAAGGCCGCGAAGCGAACCGCGAAATCGCAGAGCGCCGCGCCGGCATCGGCGCGCATCGCCATGGGTGTCGTGCCGGCGTGATCGGCCCGACCCTCGAAACGGATCTTCCAGCCCCGCACGCCGACGATCGCCGAGACCACCCCGATCCGCAGCCCCTTCGCTTCCAGCACCGGACCCTGCTCGATATGGGCTTCCAGGAAGGCGGCGTGCACGGCAGGATCGAAGCGGGCGAGGGGCGTATCCGCAAGGCCCGCGGCCGTCACCGCCCGATCGAGCGTTTCGCCATGCTCGTTGGCAAGCGTTCGGGCGGAAGCGACGTCGAGCTCGCCGACATAGGCCTGGCTGCCCAGCAAGGCGGTGAAACTGCCTTCCTCGTCGCAGAAGGAGACGATCTCCAGGCCGATCTCGCCTTCGCCACCCGCGGCCATGAAGGCGCGGGCGATCTCCAGGGCATAGATGACGCCCATCGCGCCATCGAGCCAGCCGCCATTGGGCACCGTATCGGTGTGCGATCCGATGACGATGCGGCGGGCGTGGGGCGTCCGGCCCACCACGTTGCCGATGCCGTCGATCGACGCTTCCAGACCCGCCTCCCGCATCCGCCCGACAAGCCATTGTCGCGCCTCGATGTCGATGGCGCTGAGCGCGCGGCGGTGGACGCCGTTCCCCACCTTTCCGAACTCGGCCAGTCGCCGCATATCGCCGAGAAGTCGTTCGGGATCGATCGCGATCTCGGCGATGTCGTTGCGCCGCCGGGGGAGTTCGAGGGGCATCAGGCCTCCGCGGAAAGCAGGCGATTGGCCCGCGTGGCATCGGCGGGGGGATCGGCGAGGAAGATCGCGCGGTGCCACACCGTGGCGATCAGCTCCGCCAGCCCGGTGACGGTGCCGCCGGTCATCTCGATCAGGTCGCTCGTACGCCGGACGAGACCCTGGTAGATTAGGCCCTCCGTGATCGCGCCGAGCACGAACGACAGGGCTTGCGCCCGCGTGCGTGGCCCGATGCCCCACGTCATCAGCTGATCCGACACTTTCACGTTCCAGGCATGGGCATTGATGTTCCAGATCTGCGAGAAGCTGTTCTCGTCGTCGCTCTTGCCGAACAGGCAGGCCAGGATGCCGGGATTCTCGCCGAAGGTGCCGAGCGCGATCTCGTGCACCTGCACCATCCAATCGAACCGGCTTTGCCGCCCCGATACCTGATCGAAGGAGTCGACGAGCTCGCCGAACATGTCCGACGTGATCTCGATGACGATCGCGTTCAAATCCTCGAAATAGCGATAGAAGAGGCCGCTCGCGACGCCCGCTTCCACCGTGATGTCCTGCACGCGGAGATCGCGGAAGCCCATGCGATTGATGCAGGCCACCGCCGCCGCCTTCAGCTTGTTGCGGCTGCGCTGGGCGCGGGGGCTCAACCCCTGTTCCGGCACGCGCTGCGAAGCGGGTGCCGGAACGGAATCGAGGAGAGGCGTGTCGGTCATGGTTCCGTCCGCGAAAGTGAAAAACAAGGAACGATGGCCGACCACTTCAACCTCAGAACTTGTATGTCAACTCGCCGCCCGCAGTGCGCGGAGCGCCGTAGGTCAGGAGATCGAAGCCGAATGCGGACGAGAGGTCGTAGGCGGCCGACTTGTAGCGCTTGTCGGCGATATTCTTGACCCAGACCGCGACTTCCCAGCGGCTGTCGCGTCCGCTGAGCGCGATACGGCCGTTGACCAGTGCATAGCCGCTCTGCTTCAGCACCGCGCGATTGTTCGGCTCCAGGAAATGCGAGGTGAAGAAGGTCGCGTCGAGCTGGAAGCTCGTCTTCAGAGTGTCGTTGAGCGGCAGATCGTAACGAGCCAGCGCGTTGCCCGAGAATTTCGGCGCGTTGGGCAGGCTGTTGCCGGTGATCGTGGTGGCCACCGTGCCGCCATAGGGGATCAGCACCACATTGCTGCTGACGATCCGGGCGTGGAGGTAGGTGACGCCCGCGCGCAGGGTCAGCGGCGAGACGGGGCGGGCCGTGATATCGAATTCGCCGCCGTAGATGTGGACGTTGCCGATATTTTGCAGCGCGGAGTTCGCGGCGCCCTGCGCCGTAAAATTGGCCTGGTAGCCCTTGTAATTGTAGTAGAAGGCGGCGTTGTTGAACTGGAGCTTGCCGTCGAGCAGGCGGAGCTTGGAGCCGACCTCGTAGTCGGTGAGCGTCTCCGGCTTGTAGGGCTTCATCGCATCCTGCGAGAAAATGATCGCCGACGAGAAGCCGCCCGAACGGAAGCCGTTGCTGACGCCGCCGTAGAACAGCCAATTGGCGATCGGTCGATATTCGAGCTGTGCCTTGAAGTTCACCTTGTTGGCATGAACCCGATCGGGAAAGTCGAACGGCCCGCCAATGCGGGGGTCGCCGGCCGGCAGCGGCAGCGCCGAGAGCACCGGCGCGCCCGAAGCATAAGCCTGGTCGATATTGTCGAAGCTCCCGATGAAGGAGCCGCCGTGCCAGCTGCGCGATTCATGCGTGTAGCGAATGCCGCCGACGACATCGACCTTGGGTATGAGCGGCACCGTCACGGTGGCGAACACGGCTTGCGAACGGGTGCGCTGATCGGCGAAATTGCTGGTCGGGAAGCCGATCGAGTCGCTCAGGTCGATCTGCTGGGCGAATTGCACGCGATCATAGGAGTAATAGGCACCGACAATCCAGTCGAACCCCCAGGACTTGTCCGAGGTGAGCCGCACCTCCTGCGAGAAGGCATTGATCTGATCGCGATTGGGATTGTTCGCCTCGACCAGCGGGCCGGCGTCCAGATCCTGGTTCTGGACCCGGTTGAACTTTTGATAGGCGGTGATCGAGGTCAGCGAGGCACGGCCGAAATCATAGTTCAGGTTGAGATTGGCGTTGCGATCGCGAAGCCGCAGGTTGTTCGGAAAATCGGTCGCGCCGACATAGGGCTGATTGGTGGGCGACGCGTAGCCGGCATTGTCGACGCAAGGGCCCTCGTCGCGCCGCCCTGCCAGCACCGGGGCGCAAAATTGGCTGCGGTTGGTGGCCGACTGGGTGCCGACGTGGGCGAGCTGCGCGGTGTCGTCCTTTCCGCGCCCGTAGTTGAGCGTCAGGCGCGCCTGGAAATGGCTGCCCGGCTTCCACAGGAGCTGGCCGCGAACCGCGTTTTCGTTGCGGTAGCCGAGATGGTCGCCATTGGAGAGATTGGTGAAATAGCCATGATGCGGCGCCTGATCGCCGGCAAAGGAGATCCGGCCGAACAAGGTCGAGGTGATCGGTGCGTTGACGACCGCCTCGTAATGCTTGTCGTCGAAGCTCGAATAGCCGAGGCGAACATAGCCCTCGAAATGGTCGACCGGCCGCTGGACGATGAAGTTGACCGCGCCGGCCGTGCTGTTGCGGCCGTAGAGCGTGCCTTGCGGTCCCTTCAGGACCTCGACCCGCTCCATGTCGAACAGGCCGAAATTGGCCATTTCCGGCGCCGGCTTCGACACTTCGTCGACATAGATGCCGACGCTCGGGTTGGTGGTGCTGGTGAAATCGGCGAGACCGACGCCGCGCAGATAGAATTCGACCTGGGACGCGCCGTTTCCGGAGTTTTTGGCGAGCAGGCCCGAAACCTGCTTGCCGAGATCGATCGGAGCGTTGACGCCCAGTTCCTTCAGCTCCTGGCCGGAAAAGGCGCGGATGGCGGTCGATACGTTGTTGACCGTGTCCTGCCGTTTTTGCGCGGTGACGACGATGTCGCCGACCTGCTGCTGGGCCTGGGCACTCACCGCCACCAGCGAGGCGGCCGAAACGGTGAGGGACAGATACGCTAGGGAAAGGTGTCGCTGCATGATAACCCCCGATCGATGATGGCTAGATGGCAGTCCCCATCGTGGTCGGTCTGACGCCGACGCTGATGATGAGGGATCCGGTTTCCTCCCGCCTGAAGTCGCAGTCGGGTGGCACAACGGTGGTGGAATCCCGCTGCA
>Ga0105239_10004758_pt1 | contig 16111 bp, 8 predicted proteins | sample KBSC44metaG_FD_92761 | JGI IMG/M metagenome (GOLD analysis project Ga0105239, IMG submission 92761) | Corn rhizosphere microbial communities from Kellogg Biological Station, Michigan, USA - KBS C4-4 metaG | ecosystem: Host-associated > Plants > Roots > Rhizosphere > Soil | place: Michigan, USA...
CGATGGCTGCGGCCAGCGGTTCGTTGTCGAGCAACGCCACCGTGTTCGAGCGGCGCACGCGCAACAGACTCAGCACCCAGCGGCCGATGCTGCGCGCGATGTCGAAAAATCCGGCGCGGTAGATCTTGCCCACATGCAGTCCGCCCCAGATGCGCAGCATGTGCGCGATCGCGCCGCGGAAATCGCGCGCGCGCGCGGCGAATCCCGCCGCATTGATCGCGCCGGCCGAGGTTCCGCAGATCACCGCAAACGGATTGATAGCTCCAGCCGGCAGCGCGTCGGCGATGCCTTGCAAGACACCCACCTGATAGGCCGCCCGCGCGCCGCCACCGGACAGGATCAGCCCGGTTTTGCTTTTGCGCGGGAAATCAAGACGGCTCATACCGCGCTGATCGGCACGGCGCCGCCAAAGTTGAGGCCGGCGTTCCGGATTCGGCGACTCTTGCGTCGGGAAACCGCAGTCGTCAGCTTGCGATGCCGCTGAAAGTGGTTCGTTCGGGCGCATTACCACTGGCGAGGCGAGACGGCCCGACGAGCGGGCGTATCGACACTTATTGATGACAGACGGCGGCGACGCCTCACTTCACCTCGAACGACTGCAGCCGCACCGGTGTCGCGGCGTTGATCGTGATCGAACCGTTGACCAGCAAAAGGTTGCCTGCGCCCGTCGTCTGCGTGATCGTGCCTGCCTGATCGCTCAGCTGCGTGAGTGTTGGGTCGAGCGTCAGCGTGACCGCTCCCGGCGCGGCGTTGCTGGCGAGCGCGAAATGCAGGACGCCGATCTGATTGCCCGGCAGCGGCGCATTCGAACTGAATGGAATCAAATTGGTCGTTTCGGAGAAGGTGTCGATCAAGCTGATCGAACCGGACGAGCTCGGTGAGGACTCGAACGTCGGCGTCAGCGGAGCGGTGATGCCTGCGCGCGTGAACGTAACCGACTGCACGTCCGCAGCCGGCGCATAGATGACCGTGATGCTGTAAGCCTGGATGCGCGAGCCCGCCGGCTGGTCCACGCCGAGCGGTGTGCCAGCGGAATCGCGAATGTAGACCGCGACGTCCACGCTCGCGCCCGGCGTGCCGGTCGCCGTGCCCGCAGTGACGACATCAAGGGTGGGAGCTGCGACTGCTGCGTGCGCCGCAAAACACAGGGCGATGAGAGAAAGCGACGTGCGGATTGGGCGATTCATGGGAATCCGTTTTCTCGTGGCGGGTGATTTATCTATCATAGACCGGTCGGCTCATCGATACCCGTGCCGCCGGACTGCGGCTCTGTAATTTGTGGGTCAGCCCGTGCCGCCGTAGCCGAACGCAATCGTTCGCGGTGAGCTGGAAAACGTCGATCAAGGTCGAACGGCATTGGCAGCTTCGGCCAGCAGTTGCGAGTCGCTTTTGAATGTGGAATTGGCCAACGCTGTTTGCGCCTTGGCGAATTCAGTGCGTGCAGCGTCAAACTGGCGATCGGCCGACAACGCCATGCTCAACCAAAGTGCGTTGATGGCCGCGCCCCGGTGCGTCGATGCCAGTGCGTTCCAGCCTTCGCGTGCCTCGGCCAGCGTAGCCAGCGCACCTTTGATATCGGCTCGCCGAAATTGTGCGGCGCCGAGAGCCGTCTTCGCCTGCAACCAGGTGCGGCTACGCGCGCGCATCGACGCAAGACCGCTGATGACCGCTTGCGCATCGCGCTCGGCATTTTCGATCTGGCCATCCATGAGTTCGGCCTGCACGATGTCGTTCAAGTTGACGATCGCCATGTGCGGACCGGCTTCCGCATGTTCGCGGAAAGTCGTTTCCGACAGACGCATGTTTGCAATGGCGCCCGCATAGTCGCCTGCGCGGAACTGTTCGATGCCCAGCGCATGTCGGTCGCCGGCGACGCGAAAATTGCCTTCGCCGAACAATTCGATTCGGCTTTTCACCGCGTCGGTCAAAAGCTTTATCGCGTCGCTGTTTCTGCCCACCTCGCCGAGTGCGTGGGCGTAGTCGTCGGCGATGTCGAGCAGGAGTGCGCTCTTCTCCGAGCCGAAGTGTGCATGCGCCAACGCGTACGCACGATCGAGCATCTCGAACGATTTGCGTGGGTCGTCCTCGAATTTCGCCGCGACGCTCAAGGGGACGAAGTATTCCGGCGACTGCATGCCGAAGCGCGCCGCCGCCAACGTCATGGCTTCGTTGGCATCGGCTTTTGCCTGCTCGCGCTGATGATTGTCGTGGAACATGTTGCTGCGGATTTGCAGTGCATCGATCAGCTCGTCGACGTCGGCATTGCCGAGTTGCCGCAGTTCGAAGATGGCTGCATCGAGCATTTTCAGCGAGTCGGCGATCTGCATCGACGACTCTAGCGCGCGTGCCATATGCAGACGCGACATCGCACGCCAATGATGCGGCGGCGGGAAGGTGGCGTCGGCGAGCGACAGCGCCCGCTCAAACGTGTCGAGCGCCGGCTCGATGGCTTCGACCTCGAGATAACTTTTGCCGAGGAGGTTTAGCAACTCGACCGCCACTTCGGGCTGGTTTTGCAGTTCCTTATCGACGCGCGCGCGTGCGGAGTCGAGCAGGTCGCGTACCGTGGTCGCGCCATGTTTGCTCGTGTACGGATCCGCGGCGCTGAAAACCGAACCGATGAAATCCTTGATCTGCTCGGCGCGCGCTGCCGACGCGATGGCCTGTCTGGCGGCCATGCGTGCCTGGCGTGCCTGCCACAAAGTCCCTGCCACGCCGCCTGCCACCGCCAGCGTCACCACTGCAGCGGCAGCGACGGCAACACGGTGGCGACGGATAAATTTCCTGGCGCGATAACCCCAGCCATCACCGGAAGCGAGAACCGCTTCGCCGGCTAGAAAACGTCGCAGGTCGTTTGCGAAGTCGGCGACGTTTTCGTATCGCCGCGACGGTTCCTCGGCGAGCGCCTTTTGCACGATGCGATCGAGATCGCCTCGCAGCGTCTTACGCAATGCATGCGGCGACAACGCGCGAGCCTGCGCAACCCGCTGCGTCTCCGCCGTGTTTTCGCCGCCCGTATTCGGCATGGTGCTCATGCGCGCGAGTGGCACATCCTTGCCCTGGAACGCCCGACGACCGCAGAGCAGTTCGTACAGAACCAGTCCGAGCTGGTAGACGTCCGTCGCCGTCGTGATGACTTTGCCGCGATGTTGTTCCGGCGCGGCGAATTCCGGCGTCAGAAGCCGCACCTGCGATCGCGTCTGCAATTCGGTTGACGCGTCGTGTTGCAGCAGCTTGGCGATGCCGAAGTCCAGCAGCTTGGCCTGACCGTCGTCGCCAACGAGGATATTGCTGGGTTTCAAGTCCCGGTGGACGACCAGATTGCGATGCGCGTATTGCACCGCTGCGCAGACCGAGAGAAACAACGCGACGCGATCGCGGATCGACAGGCAACGCGTGTCGCACCAGGCGGTTATCGGTGCGCCGTCGACAAGTTCCATGGCGAACCAGATCTGTCCACCATCGTCCACGCCGCCATCGATCAGGCGCGCGATGTTGGGATGTTTCAACTGCGCGAGAATTTCGCGCTCGCGAATAAATCGGTGAACGATTTCATCGGAATCCATACCGCGCTTGATAATTTTCAGCGCGACATGATGTTTACTGACACCACCAATACGCTCGGCCCGGTACACCGCGCCCATGCCGCCCCGGCCTAGTTCTTCGATCAGCCGATAACCACCCACGATCCGTTGCGTATCGTCACCAAGGATTTTGCCGGGATCGAGGCGCTCGTCCAGGATGGCGTCGCGGCACGCATCGGCGCGCAACATCGTCAGCACTTCGTCGACAAGCGCCGTGTCGCCGGCCGCTCGATCGCGCACGAATGCTTCGCGGCGCGACGACGGTTCGTCGAGTGCTGCGCGGAGCAATGACCACGCGCGCGGGCTTGGATTGTGTGTCACGGTTGCGAACTCCGCATTGCCCCGCGCAACAATACGCCTACCGTGCGCCAAGCAGATCCTATTCGCAGACGATGTGGATTCACTGCTTTCCCCGTGCAAGACGGACGCGGTGGCGCCAAGCGTATCGCACTGATCGTTGGCCGGAGGGTGCGCGGCGTCAGTAAACGGGAATTTTTTCACGTTATTCTGCGCCGCCTGGTTGGGGAACAATCCTGCGGCGGCACTGCGCGGATCTTGCAAAACCGCAAGCGCCTCTGCATGGCGGCCTCACACCCAGCTGGCAGTTCTTACCGCAAGGCGCCGTAGTTGTTCAGGCAGGAATCCAAAACCGGGGAAACCAATGCCTGATGCAACTGCTGCCGATTGCCGAACGCGGCGCCGCTATTCCACAGGATTTGCGATGTGCGCGAGTCTTCTCACTGGAACGGCGCTTGCGCAGTCCTTGCCCAATCCCATTCTGTTCGTCACGCAGTTTCCGGTGACCGAGGATTTCGCGACGATCGGATCGACCTTCGGCAATCACCGCGCCGATGTGGCCAGCGCCGGCCGCGGCGGCGACCTGGTGATCCGCTATCCCGACGGCTCGCTGCGGTTCCTGACTCAGGAAGCCGGCTTCGGCATGACGGGCCAGCAATCCGGCAACGCGATCGCAGTGCGTGATCCGGCTGTCGACTTCACGGCCACCAAAGCCGTCTTCAGCATGGCGATCGGCGCTCCCGCATCGCAATTCCAGGCGGGAACCTATCGCTGGCAACTATACGAAGTGCGCGGTTTGGCGAAGGGCGAAACCGCGACGATCACGCGCGTGGCGAATCAGCCGGCGGACTACAACAACGTCAGTCCCGTGTATCTGTCGGACGGCAGCATCGCCTTCACGTCCGATCGTCCGCGCAACGGCGCGGCGCATCTGTATCCGCAACTCGACGAATACGATGAAGCAGCCACCGTTACCGGACTGTGGCGGCTCAATGCTGCAACCGGCGAACTGACGCTGTTGAAACCGGCCGTGTCCGGATCGTTTCATCCGGTGCTCGATTCGTACGGCCGACTGCTGTTCACGCGCTGGGATCATTTGCAGCGCGATCAGCAAGCCGAAGAGGCGAGTTTCGGAAGTTTCAACTACACCAGCGAAAGGCTGGATTCGGTGCCGACATCGAGCATCGCCGAAGTTTTTCCCGAGCCGCGCATCGCCGCCGTCGGTTCGACGGTCGAGGGTTTGGTCTTCAATCAGTTTTTTCCGTGGACGACAAATCAGGACGGCACCGAAGAAGAAACGCTCAATCACGTCGGCCGTCACGAACTGCACAGCTATTTCGACCGCAGCTTCAATGACGACGCCGCGCTCGTCGAATTTTCGCCGCCGGTGTCGCGGCCTAACCAGAACTCGATCGAGAATCTCCTGCAGATTCGCGAGGACCCGACCAGTCCTGGCCGATATGTCGCCATCGACTCGCCCGAGTTCGGCAGCCATGCGAGTGGTCAGATCGTGCACTTTCGCGCCGAACCGGGTTTCGATGCGGACAACATCACGATCGATTATCTGACGCCGCGCGATACGTGGAACGTAGTCGACAGCGGCAGCCCGATTCCGCCCGACGACACCGGCCACTATCGCGATCCCCTGCCGTTGTCCGACGGACAGATCGTGGCCGCTCACACCAACGAAGTGCACGCGGCCGCGAACACCGGCACGCAGGCCAATCCGCAATCGAACTACGATTTCCGCCTGAAGCGACTCGTCGTGAATGGCAGCGGCTTTCTGGCGCCGGCTGAAAACCTCACCTCGGGAATCACAAAAAACATTTCGTTCTGGTCGCCGGACGTGCTGGTTTCCTACAACGGTCCGCTGTGGGAAATGTCACCGGTCGAGGTGCGCGCACGCAACGCGCCGCCGGCGACGTCGCTGCTTCTCAAAACGCCGGAACAACAGGCGTTCGCGCTGGAGAACGTCAACTCCGATTCGTTTCGCGCGTACCTGTCCGCGAATGGTCTGGCCTTGATCGTGATGCGCAATGTCACCAGTCGCGACGGCGCCGATCAGCAGCAGCCCTACAACTTGCGAGTCCCCAACGGCACGCAGACATTAGGTTCGGCCGGCAAGATCTACGACATCGCCCACATGCAGTTTTTCCAGGCCGATCAGATTCGCGGCCTGGGCATTGTGAATCCCGGCGACACGCCGCAAGACGGCCGACGCATGCTGGCGCAACCGTTACACGATGCAGCGGTATTGAGCGCGAACATCACGGACAACAGCGGACCGCCGACCAGCTCGGCAATCGCAAGCGACGGTTCGGTCGCGATGATCGTGCCGGCCAATCGTCCGCTGGCCTGGCAATCCACCGCGCCGGACGGAACGCCCGTCGTGCGCGAGCGTTATTGGATCAGCTTCCAGCCTGGGGAAATTCGTGCCTGCGACGGCTGCCACGGCGTGAATACGTTGAATCAGGCCGGACAACCTGCAGCAAGCAACGTATCCGCCGCGTTGCGTGCGCTGCTCGCGCGCTATCGCGACCGGCAGATCGATCTCGTCTTCGATAATCCATTTGAGCCGCGCTAATCAACCGGATAGGCCAGCGCGTCCGCTCCGCAAACATTGCATGCAAGGCCGTCGGCACCAACGGTGTCGACGGCCTCGCGCGGTGATCAGGAGAATGACGGCTATTCGAAGCTGCCGGAGAAAATAGTGTCCTCGCCAGCCACACTGAGTGTAACGCCGTCGAACCACGCGTTCGTCGGCGCGCCCGGTACGCCGTTTTCCACCGCTACTAGCGTCACGGCGATCGAACTGGTGTACGTCCAGTCCTGTTCGCTCACCACGATGTAGTCCGGATTCGCAGGCCGGGTCCAGTTCGGACCGTTGGCGAGAATCTTGGTGCCGGACGCGTCGGGCGCACCGCCGGTGCAGCCTTCGCCGCCGCTCTTGCGGTATTCCCAATACAGCTCGGCGATGTCGCCCGCGGTGACCATCGTGCCGGTACCGCGGCCCCAGCCGTTCAACGCGTAGGTTCCCGGTCCCGGAAGCTGCACGCACTGGACGATACCGCCGGTGTGCGTTCCGGTGACCGCGTTTGCCGCGGTGACATGTGCCGAACCCGAGCCTGCAGCGCCGCTCGCGTTCCTTGTCGAATCCCAGCTCGTGGTGCCCGCGATCGCCGTGTTCCACAAGCGCAGGTCGGCATCGAAATCCGAATTGAGCACGAGAGGCTGCAGCGTCTGCCGTTCGATCGCACCCAGATCGCGTGCGAACAGGTTCGCCACGATCGGAAGTTTGACGTCGCGCGGATTCGAGTAGAGGTCGAAATTATCGCCGCCGACGCTGGTCGTGAAATCGACCGCAGGCGAACCGGCGCGCAGCGAAAAATCGCCGTGCTCGGGATCGACGAAGCGCGGATCGTACTGGAACACGTGCGGCGTGTTGCCGCCGTCGACCGAGGTGCGCTCGCTGACCATGAAGTCGAACAGATCGAGCGGATCGCCGGCGAGGTGCAGCGTCGTCTTGCCCGGCTGCCATAAGATGGACCGACTCAACGTGCCGTTGGATCCCGACGAATCGTTGCCGTATCTCAGCACGGTGCTGTCGCCGATCGAATTGCCGGCGATGGTGACGTTGGTCAGTTCGACGTCGTCGTTGTCGTTGTCGGTCCAGATCACGCTGCCGGTGGTCGTGTTGCCGGTGATCGCCACATTGCGCGCGATCAGCGACAGCGGATGGTCGTCGCTGAAGACGTACTTGCCGGTGTTGCCCTCGACCACGATACGGTTGAGCTTCACGTACGCATCGAAGTTGGCCTCGACGATACCGCCGGTCAGCTGCGCGCTCTCGTCCTCGGCCACGTTGCCGACAATGCCGCCGCACGGCTTGCCCACGGGACAGTCGATCGCGCCCGCCGGACGGTGCGCAGGATCGTTGAAGGCGATGTTGCCGCCGAGTTGCATCGCGAACATCGCCGCGCCGTGCGGGGCGATGTTGTCTTCGATCCACGCGTTCCACGCCCACAGCGAATACGGCGTGCTGTTGTCGGCGAAGTAGATGCCGCCGCCTTTTTCGCTCGCGCTGTTGCCGTTGATGCGCATGGGACGCGCGGGATCCGTCGTGAACAGATGCAGCTCCGCGCCGCTGCTGACGAAGTAGCCCTGCACGGCAACGCCGCCGCCCAGCTTGGCATCGTTGAGGTAGATCGCGCCCGCGTTGCCGAAGCCCGAACTTCCGAGAAATACACGCGTCGGTCCGGTGCCGATGATGTAGAGACCGCCACCTTTGCCGTTCGGCGCGTGGTTGTTGGCGATGTAGCTGTCCGCTTGCGTCATCGTGATCTGCACGTTGTTGGTGGCGACACCGCCACCGTCGTTGCGCGCTGTGTTGCCGACGATCGCAACGTCGGTGCCGATTACAAGTTCGCTCAAGCCGGACCCGTCGCCATCCGCATAGATACCGCCGCCCGAGCCCGCGATGTTCTGCGCGACGACCACATGATTGAGTTCGAGAACACCGTTGCCCGCGAAATAGATGCCGCCACCTTTCCCGCTGCCGTTCTCGTCGCCGTTCTGGATGGTCAGGTAGGAGAGCCGTACGTGGCCCGCCGCACCGGTCGTGATGCTGAACACCGGCGCGGTGTCGCCGCCGGCGCCGTCGATCGTTACGCGCGTGCCGTCGCTGGCCGCCTGGGTGCAGTCGGCGAACCCGCCGATCACATCGAGTTGCTCGTTGGCGGAGAAGACGATCGCCTGCTGCGTGTAACTCTGGTTGTAGGCGACACGGATCGTGTCCGCGCCCGGATGCGTGTCAGCGGACGCCGCCGCGTCGGCGATGTTCGTGTGCGTGCAGGCGCCATCGGCGCCGACGGTATAGACGGCCGCGTGCGCGAGCGAAGACGTCAGGATAGAAACGAGTACAACGAAACCGAATCTGCAAAACATGGACGTGTCCTCCCGGATGTGTGGTGGCAGACCCGGGTAACGCCGTTCGGTTGATGCGACAGCCACATCGCAGACATCGCACAATGAATTGATCATCGCGTGCGTGAAACATCCACGCACGCACGGCGGCGCCCGCTGTCGGCGAGGGCCGCCTGAACACCGCTGCGCTATCGCGCGTTTGCGTCAGTCGAAGGTGTCGAAGAAGATCGAGTCCGTGTCCACACCTTCGTACGCGCCGATGTCGGCAGCGCTTCCGACGACGCGCGGGAAACCCACGCCACGCTGGTCGGTCGTGTAGCCGCTGACGATGTTGCCCTTCCCGATCGCGGGACTGCCGGCCCGCAGCGCATGCGTCTTCGTCGGACCGCCGTTGTCGTGCAGCGGAAACAGCTTCGGATCGCCGCCGATCGTGCCGACGGGCAGCGTCACCGACGGCGACGAACCGATCAGGTCGTTGGCGCCGCCGATCGATCCACCGATGCCCAACGCGACGTTCTGCGCCGCTCCGCCGCCACTCGCGTTGTTCGCGATAATCGTGCTTTGCAGATCGGTGGACGAGTTCGCGATGCGTAAGCCACCGCCGTTCGTCGAGGTGGTTTCGACGTTGAACGCGATCGTAGAATTGGAAATCAACGTGTCGCCGGTCACATACATGCCGCCGACGGCGCGAGCCGAGTTGCCGGAAATCGTGCTGTCGCTGATTCTGTTCGACGACGACAATGCGTAGAGGCGAAGACCGCCGGTGCCGCCGTCGGCGCTGTTGCCGGAGATCGTGGATTGGCTGATCGTCGCACCGCCGATAGCGCGAATGCCGCCGATCGAGCCCGGCGATGCCGGCGCGCCGTACACGTGGTTGTCGGCGACGGTCGAATAAGTCATCGTCAACCCGCCGCTCACGTCGATGCCTCCCGCCGCCGCGACGCTGCCACCGTTGGAGACGACGTTGCCGCTGATCGTGCTGTGATCGAGAACCGCACCGCCATCGACCAGCGCGCCACCGCCGAAGGCGTTGCCGAGCGCCGAATAATTTTCGTTGTCGATGATCGCGCTGTTGAAAGCGGCGAGGACGCCATGCACGAGCACGCCGCCGCCCTTGGTCGCCACGGTGCTTCCGGCGTCGGAGACATGACAGTTGCGGACCACCGTGTTCTTCAACTGCAGCGCGCCCGCCGTGTAGATACAGCCGCCGCCGAACGTATCGGTGTAGCCGTTCTGGACGGTCAATCCATAAAGCGCGAGGGGTTGCGTCGAGGTCTGCGTAAAGACGCGATCCAGATGAGCACCGTCGATCTCCAGCAACGCGGGGCCCGGACCTTGAATGAGCTGCGCGCGTTGTACGTTGATCGCTCCGCTCGTCAGCGTGATGCGACTGCAGCTGAGATTCGTGAGATCGATCGGCGCGCTGGAGATGTTGTCGATGACGGCCTGACGCAGACTGCCTGCGCCATGGTCGAGACAGTTCACCACGGCGGGCGCCGCCAGCGGAGCCGCGTGAACGTCGGGCACACCGAGTATGAGCGCGAGGCTCGCGGCGAGCGGATGAAGCGATAACGAGCGGCACAGCGTGTTCATGATCGGTTTCCTCGAGCAACGCGCCGCTCGACGGAGCGGCTTCGTTTTCAGGAAACGCCGAAACCGGGCCAAGAGAGCCACGACCCGTGATGGCGGCGATCTATTGCAACCGGTCAGTCGACGTGGCGGCCGTTCGCGAGGTTCGTCAATTCGGCCAGCATGGCGGGATCCGCCGGCTGAGGCTTGCGTGTGATCGCGAGTGCTTCGGCCGCCACCGCGCGCGCTTCATCGAAACGACGTTCACGCGCCAGTGCGCGTGCCTGCAGCGTGAGCATCGAGAACAATGTCGTCTTCTCGTCGGGCGTGGCCTTCTTGTGCACGGCGACGACATTGCTGGCGAGCTCGACAGCTTCATGATTCCGCCCGAGACCGTACAACGCCAGTGCGCGCTGGAATTGCGCGTAGTGCGCGTCTTTCGAATCGCCGCTGCCGTTGCGTGTGGCGATCGCGAGAAGCTCATCGGTGGTCGCGATTGCATCGGCGTACCTGGCGACCTTCACCTGCGCACGCGCGAGCTGCCCGAGCGGTCCCACCAGCTGCGCGCTGCCCTCGCCGGTCAGGTCGCGCTGCATCGCGACCGCCTCTTCCGCATTCGTGCGCGCGCCTTCGAGATCGCCTTGCACGCCGAGCATCTGCGACAACGCACCGATCAGGCGCGGGCAGACGTTGTGACGGATATGCTCGCGGCGACACACCGCCACCCCTTCCTCGAATGCAGCGCGCGACTCCTCGCGCCGCAACTGACCGGCTCGCAACCGGCCGAGGGCTGCAATCGAATTCAGCGTGTCCGGATGTGCGTCGCCGAACAGACTGCGCCGCATTTCCAGCGCGCGCAAAATGTACGGCTCGGCATCGTCATAGCGTGCTTTGGCCACGAGGAAACTGCCATAGATGCCGATCGCTCCCGCCGTATCCGGATGCGGCCGAACATACAATTTTTCCGCAAGCGCGATCGCTTCGCGGTATGCCGCATCGGCGCGCGCGAGATCGCCGGTCATCTCCGCTGCAAGCGCGATCGACGACACCAGCTCAAGCGCCTCGCGCGAAGCGTCGTGCGCCTGCGCTTTCCACTGCGTCCACGCCGCTTCGGCGAGGCCGAGCCCCTGCGCGAACTTTTGCGCGTTGACGAGATAACGCGCCCGGGCTCCGTCGATTCGCAGCAGCAACTCGCGCTCATCGACGATGCCCTCGGCGAGTGCGCGCGCCTCGACGGCGACGGCCTCGGCCTCGTCACTGCGGTTGGCGCCCGACAGCGCATCGGCGAGCACGAGCAACGCCTCGACCGCGGTGCGGCCGCCGCGCTCGACCAGTGATGCGCGCAACGGTTGCAGCAGCGCGATCGCTTCATCCGGGCGCGCCTGCGCGACGAATGCGCCCGCGCGCAACACGCGCACGCGCAGGCTCACGTCGTCGGACGCAACATCCAATCGCGCGAGATCGGCCGTGGCGCGATCGAGCAATGCGTGTTCGCGCTGATAATCACCGATCGCACCGTTGACCTTCGCCAACGCGAGCAACAAATCGACGCGCGTGTCGCCGGCGAGCGAGTCGTCGCGCAATACCTTGTCGCCGGCATCGTCGACCAGTTGTTCGACCGTCGGCCGACGCTCGCGCGGTACGTCGGCCTGTGCCGTCTCGAACACGGACACCAAGAAGTCGCGCACCGTTTCCGCGTGTTGCGTCTGACGGTTCGCGCGCGCTGCCTCGTCGTGCGCGACGCGTGCCTGCCACACCGCAACGCCGAGCGCCGCGACCAGCGCGACGAGGAAAACGGCGCTCGCCGCCACCGCACCGCGATGCCGCGCGACGAAGCGACGCACGCGATATCGTCGCGTCTGCGGTCGCGCGTGCACCGGGTGACCTTCGAGCACGCGCCGGATTTCTTCGGCGAATTCGCCCGCCGAAGTGTAGCGGCGAATGGGATCGGCCTCGGTGGCCTTGGTGACAACCGCACCGATGTCACCGGTCAGCCGCTGCGTCGTCCGCGACGAATGCGCAGCGCCGTCGTGGACGACGACGATGGTGCGCGGCGAAGGCGTGACGCCACTATGCGTCCGCTCGCCCGTCAGCAATTCGCGCAGCACGATGCCGAGCGAATACACGTCGGTCGCCGTCGTGATTGCGCTCCCTTCGACTTGCTCGGGCGCCGCATAAGCCGGCGTGAATGCCGGCAATATCGTGGCTTCGGGTCCGGTTTCGTCGGCGAGCAGTTTCGCGATACCGAAGTCGAGCAGCTTGACTTCGCCGTCCGCCGTCACCAGCACGTTGGACGGCTTGATGTCGCGATGCACGATCAGCGCACGGTGCGCTGCGTCCACCGCGCGGCAAATCGTGGCGAACATCTGCAGGCGCTCGCGCGCGCCGAGCGCATGCGCGCTGGCGAATTCGGTGATCGGCATGCCGTCGACGAGTTCGAGCGCGATGTAGGCCAACCCTTCCGGCGTGAGCCCGGCCTCGATCATCCGCGCGATGTTCGGATGTTGCAGGCGAATCAGTGCACGCTGCTCGCGTCCGAAACGGCGCCGCGCTTCCGGACTCAACAGATTCTGGCGCAACAGTTTTAAGGCGACGCTCTGCCGCGCGCCTTCGAGTTCGCGATGCGCCTCGAATACCGTCGAGGAGCCGCCTTCGCCGATCACGCGCACGATCTCGAACGGACCGATGCGGCTTCCCGACGGCAATGCCGGCGCCGACGCATCGCCGATGGCCTGCGCGAGATTGTCCAGGTTCGATCTCGATACCGGCTCGTCCGCCGAAGCGTCCGCGCGCAGCAGCGATTCGACGCGTGCGCGCACCGTCGGATCCGGACACTGCGCATCGAGAAATGCCGCACGCGCGGCGGGCGCAAGGGCGAGCGCCGCTTCGAACAGTTCGCGCAAATTCATCGACGCAGGATTCATGCGACCTGACAACGCCGGATGGCGGCCTCGCCCGCCATCTCAGCTCGCCTCGCCAAGCTCGCTCTTGAGAAACGCACGCGCGAAGCGCCAGTCGCGCGCAACCGTGCGTGGTGCGACGTCGAGCGCCTGCGCCGCCTGCTCGTGCTCCAGACCCGCGAAGCAAAGAAGTTCGACGACCTGCGCCGCGCGCGCATCCACTTTCTCGAGCTTTTGCATCGCCTCATCGAGACCGAGCGCCTGCTCGGCGCTGTCGAGCGCCAAGCGCCAATCGCTGCCGGTCAGCGTCGTGCGTATCCAGTCGCCGCCGGCGCGCTGGCGCATGCGGTCGCGCGCGCGGTCGGCAAGCAAATGCCGCATTGCACGCGCCGCGTACGTGTAGAACTGGTTCGGATGCGTGAACACGAGACCGTGATCGCTGCCGATCCGAAGATAAAGTTCATGCACGAGCGCGGTCGCATCGAGCGTATGCCGCCCGGCGCCGAGTTGGCGTCCGGCCATTGCCTTCAGGCGATCGTAGACCTGCCCGAACAGCACGTCGGCTGCTAACCCCGCTGAATCGCCTGTCTGTTGCATCCTGCCCCCAATACCCCCACTGCAGTCTAGCGCAGCGGCTTCCTGCGGTGCGCGTTCTTGGCGGCGAAATGGTGTTCGACCGGAAAGAATTAGGGGAAATGCGGTTAGCCCCTACTGCATAGGCCGTCATGACGACGGTCAGCCCGAACGCCAGCCAAGGACGGCCGCCCCGAGATTGCCACTTCGCGTGAAAGGTGAGTCTCTGCGGCCTTCTTCGTTTCGAATGCGCTGCGCAGCCCGGCCAAGAGAGCGCCCATCGTCGCCTACCTCTCACACCCCGCGTTGCCGCCGTCCCCGCAAGAAGATCGCGATGCCGATCGGCAAAAGGACGATGACGGACACAATCAACGACAGCGCTTCGACATTCATGAGCAAACGCAGTGTGTTGAAGAACATATCCATGGCGGCCTCGCGGAATCCAAGACCCATGCAGAGTATGCGGGCCGTGCGATAGCGCATTGACCCAGATCAAACGTGTCATGTCGCGTGCTCGGTATAAATCGCGCATGACTACGATCGAACTTAATAGCACCCCCGCAAACGATGGGTTGTCGCGCGCGGAAGTGGAAGCGCGACTGCGCAGCTTCGGTCCAAACGCATTGCCGCAATCGGACAATCACGGACTGTGGTCGGTCGTCGCGGACGTCTTGCGGCAACCGATGTTCCTGTTCCTGCTGGCGGGCGGCGGTGTCTATCTCGCCATCGGCGGTATCGGCGAAGGCCTGCTGATGCTGGCGTTCGCAATCGTGACCGTCGTGCTCGTCGTCGTACAGGAGCAACGCAGCGAGCGGGCACTCGCGGCGCTGCGCAACGTGGCCACGCCGACGGCGCGCGTGCGCCGCGAAGGACGCGAGCAGCGCATCAGCAGCCGCGATGTGGTTCCGGACGACCTGCTCCTCGTCGCCGACGGCGAGCGTGTCGCGGCGGATGCCGTCATCGTCAGCGCGGAAAACGTGACGGTCGACGAATCGCTGCTCACGGGTGAATCGATTCCCGTCGCGAAAACCGCGCGCGCAGACACTGCGGACGCCGCGCTTTCCACGCTGTACGCAGGCACGCTGCTGGTCTCCGGGCGCGCCATCGCCGCGGTGTCGGCGACGGGACGCCACTCCGCCACCGGCCGGATCGGCGTTTCGCTGGCGACTATCCGTGTCGAGCCGAGCCTGATGCAGACCTCGATGAACCGCATCGTGCGCGTGTTCGCGGTGCTGGGCGTTTGCGCTGCGGGCCTGACCGTACTTCTGCTCGGCTTCTCGCGCGGACTCTGGCTGCAGGCGCTGTTGTCCGGCATCGCGCTCGGCATGGCGCTGCTTCCGGAAGAATTTCCGATGATCCTCGGCGTGTTCGTTGCGCTGGGTGCACATCGGCTGTCGAAACTGCGCGTGCTGGTGCGTCGCACGTCGGTGATCGAGGATCTCGGTGCGTGTACGACTTTGTGCGTCGACAAAACCGGAACGCTTACGGAAAACCGCATGCGTGTGCGGCGCGTCGTCGTCGATCATCGAATATACGAGATGGAAAAATCGGATCGGCTGACATCATCGCCTTATGCCGAGCTGCTGCGTGCCGCGGCCCTCGCCTCACCGCGGGGCTCGAACGATCCGATGGACGAAGCAGTACATCGAGCCGCTGGGGAGTCCGGGCAGCCGCCGATGACGGGATTTCCCGTGCGCGAATGGGGCATCACGCGCGAACGTCCGGCCGTCGCTCGCGCGTGGACGCTGGATGACGGGCACGCGCTCGTCTGCATCAAGGGCGCACCGGAGACGGTTGCACGTTTGTGCAATCTCGATCGCGCGGAGCATGACGCTCTGCTCGCCGATGTCGACCGCCTTGCCGAAGACGGCGATCGCGTACTCGCGATCGCAAAAGCCATCGTTCGCCAGGCCGATATATCGAACGACCTGGATCATATTTCGTTTGCGCCGCTTGGTCTGCTCGCCTTCGCCGACCCCTTGCGCGCCGAAGCGCGCGCGACCGTGCAGCAAGCGCGGCAAGCCGGTGTTTCGGTGATCATGATTACCGGCGATCATCCGCGCACGGCGTTGACGATCGCCCGCGAAGCCGGCATCGCTACTGGCGAGGCCGTTGCGACGGCCGCCGACATCGACGCCGCCGACGATGTCGCATTGCGCGAACTGGTGAAGACGACCAACGTCTTTGCGCGCGTGCGGCACGATCAGAAACTGCGTCTGGTCGAAGCGCTCAAGGCGAATGGCGAGATCGTCGCGATGACCGGCG
>Ga0105239_10004761_pt1 | contig 16108 bp, 8 predicted proteins | sample KBSC44metaG_FD_92761 | JGI IMG/M metagenome (GOLD analysis project Ga0105239, IMG submission 92761) | Corn rhizosphere microbial communities from Kellogg Biological Station, Michigan, USA - KBS C4-4 metaG | ecosystem: Host-associated > Plants > Roots > Rhizosphere > Soil | place: Michigan, USA...
AAGTGACTCGCTCGCCGGCAGGCGAGTGAAACGCCCGCTGCGTAAGCGGCCAGGTCGCCCGAACACCCAGGCAAGAACCAAACACTGATGCCACTGGGTTCCGGCCTACGCCGGAATGACGAAATAGGAGAGGCTGCGCAAGCGGCCAGGTCGTTCGAAGCACCCAGGTAAGAACGAGGTACCGACGAAACCGGCTTGGTGCCTAAAAACGAGTGCTGCGATTACGTCACAGCCTGTCGCGACTGAAGTCGCTCCTACAAGATAGGTGGTGACAGTGAAATGCCCGCTGCGTAAGCGGCCAGGTCGTCCGAGCACTCAGGCAAGAACCAAGCCGTGACGCCACTGGGTTCCGGCCTACGCCGGAATGACCAAGTAGGAGGGCTTGCGGAGAACGTGAAAGACGCTGGGTCCCGGCGTTCGCCGGGACGACGAGAGTTAGAGGGTGAGGCAGAACCGAACGCTCAGCGCAGCGCCAGGAAATCCGCACTAACCACAAACCTGACCGCATCCAACCGCAACCGCGACAACGGCAACGCCGCCAGCAACGCACTGCGTTCCTCCGACACCGCGGCAATCTCCGCCTCACTGATCGACGGATTCACCGCCCGCAGCGACAACAGTCGCGAAAGGTCGGCATCCAGGGTATCGGTAGCCAACGCAACGGCATCGTCGATCAGCGCCTGTCCACGTTGCCCGGCGACAACCTCCGCCTTCTCCAGCATCGGCGGTACAAGCTTGGTGAGAAACTTGCGATAACGCGCCACTTCGATATTGCGATCCGCCGCCTTGCGCAACGCGATATCGCTAGGCTCGAAATCCGCGCGCTCGGCCAGGCGCGTATCGATCGTCACGACGATCGGCGACGTCGGCAGGAAACGTTCCGGATCGAGCTTGCGATCGGCGACGCATTCGAGCAGAAAGACGGCCTGCAGCAGCGCACTGCGTGGCGGCAACACATCGTCCACCATGAAGGCGGCATTGCCCTGCTCGCCGGACAGCGCCAGATCGAGCGCGGCAGCAACCATCGGATGATCGAAACGCAGCAACGGCAGCTCTTCGCGTGCCAGGGCAACATCACGATCGAAGGTCACCGACTGCGGGCCCTCGGCAAAGCCAGGCAGGGCATCGGTGGAAAGGTATTGCGGATCGAGCAACACCACCTTCGAGCCGAGGTCTTCGGCATGAATACCGTACTGTTCGAGCAGGCGCTGTACGAAGGCATCGCGGGCCGGATCGTTGTCTTCGCGAGTGAATGCCGAATGCAGGTCGTCGGCGTGTGGATCGCGGCTGGAGGCCAGCTCCAGCAAGTGATCGCGGCCGGCGCGGATCAGCTCGGCCATTTCTTCATGACTGGCGCGCGTCTCGGCGATCAGCGCGTCCAGTTCCTGGTCACGGCCATCGCTGCTGCGTGCATGTTCATCGGCCAGCTTGGCCAGCGACTCGCCATAGCGACGCAACAGCTCGCGTCCGTCGGAAGGGCTGGAACGAAACGCATCGATGCCCTGGTCGTACCACCGTGCAAGCACGTGTTGCGCACTGTCGGTCACGGCCAGGATATGGATGCTGATGTCGTGTTTCTGACCGATACGGTCGAGACGGCCGATGCGTTGTTCGAGCAGGTCGGGATCGAGCGGCAAATCCCACAGCACCAGACGGTGCGCAAACTGGAAGTTGCGGCCTTCCGAGCCGATTTCCGAGCACAGCAACAGTCGCGCGCCATCGGGTTGCGCGAAATACGCAGCGTTGCGGTCGCGCTGCACGATCCCCAGGCCTTCGTGGAAACGGGCTACGCCGACACCGCTCCTGGTGCGCAGCGCTTCTTCCAGTGCAAGCACCTTGGCCTGGCTGCGGCAGATCAGCAGGAACTTGTCCTGTGCATGTTCCTGCAGCAGTTCGACCAAAGCGTCCACACGCGGATCGTTGGCGTAATCGAGTTCCAGCACCGGTGACGGTTGCTGTATATCGGCATGGAATTCGGCCAGCAGCATCTGGCGCGTATTGTCATCCACGTTGTCGGCATCGAGCAGATGCCATACGGGTAGACGTTTCGGAAAACCACCGATACCGGCGCGACGATTGCGGAACATCGAGCGGCCGGTGCCGTGGCGATCGATCAGCGCCGCGAGAATTTCGCGGGCGTTTTCCGGCTTGGTCGTATCGGCCAGGCGAGCGGTTAACGCGTCGTCGTTGCGGAAGGCGTCGGCAAGCATGGCGCGTTGTTCGGCATCGAGCGGTTCGCCGTCGAGCAAGGCATCGGTCATGCGCGACAGGCTCTGAAAGCTGTCGGCTTCGGCAAGATAGCCGTCGAGGTCGTGATAGCGCTGCGGATCGAGCAGACGCAAGCGCGCGAAATGACCGCTGCGCCCCAGTTGTTCCGGTGTCGCGGTGAGCAAGATGACGCCGGGCGTCACCGCAGCAAGCTTTTCCACCAGCGTGTAGCGTGGGCTGGCTACATCGGGCGACCATGCCAGATGATGGGCTTCGTCGACGACCAGCAGATCCCACGGCGCCTGCAGCAACTGTTCCGCACGCTTGGGCGACTGCTCGAGAAAACTGAAATCGGCGATGACGAGCTGTTCGTCTTCGAACGGATTGCTGGTGCTGTCGGATTGCTCCAGCGCCTCGCAACGCTCTTCGTCGTAGATGGCGAAGCTGAGGTTGAAGCGGCGAAACAGTTCGACGAACCATTGATAGACCAGCGTGTCGGGCAGCAGAATCAGCACGCGCTGCGCACGGCCGGTGGCCAGTTGCCGGGCCAGGATCATGCCCGCTTCGATGGTCTTGCCCAGGCCCACCTCGTCGGCAAGCAGGATGCGTGGCGGGCGGCGCGATGCGGCGATGCCCGCCACGCGTAACTGATGCGACACCAGGCCGATACGCGCCGCGCCCAGACCCCAGGAGGGTGAGCGCCGCGCCGCGGCACGCCGGCGCAGGCCTTCCAGACGCAGCTCGAATTGCCCGATGGGATCGGTGCGGCCGCCGACCAGGCGATCGTCGGCCTGGCTGACGCTCTGCTCATCGTCGAGCTGGCCTTCGTGCAGTTCGCGGCCTTCGCCGCGATAGATCAGCAGCTCTTCCTTGATCTCCACGCGCTCGACCAGGAAGGCGATGCCTTTGCCCGCAACGCGCTGGCCAGCACGAAACTCCGCGCGGACCAGTGGCGCCGAATCGACCGCATAGGGGCGCAATACACCTGCTTTGGCGAAAAGGACCTGTACGCCACGTCCTTCGACGCGCAGTACGGTGCCGAGGCCGAGCTCAGGCTCGGCGGTGGAAATCCAACGTTGACCGGGGACAAACATCAAGGGGAGGGCTACCGACCTGCAAGGGTCGTCGATTATCCGCTGATGGGAGCCGGGTGGGAACCCGAACGGCAATCTTGGCTTTTTTAGCTCTCAGCCCATTGTCGAAGCAGATTGTGATAGACCCCGGTCAACTGGAGCACCGCGGTGGCATCCGCCCCGGTGTGGGTGAGGGTCTGAATCGAGGTATCCAGCTCGAACAGCATGCGTCGCCGGGCGTCGTCGCGGATCAGGCTCTGCACCCAGAAAAACGCCGCGATGCGTGCGCCGCGGGTCACCGGCAGCACGCGATGCAGGCTGCTGGAGGGGTAGACGATCAGGTCGCCGGCTGGAAGCTTGATCTCGTGTTCGCCGTAGGTGTCGCTGACGATCAGCTCGCCGCCGTCGTATGTCTCTGGCTCAGCCAGGAACAGCGTGCAGGAGATATCGCTGCGGAGCTGCTCGCCGTTGGGCAGCCCCATGACCGCACCATCGACGTGAAAACCGTATTCACCGCCGCTCTCGTAACGGTTGAAGCGCGGGGGCAGAGTGCGCAGCGGAAGTGTGGCGGCGTGGTAGAGCGGGTTTGCGGCCAGCGCCTTGAGTACCTCGCGAGCCAGCTCTTCGCGTAGCGGCGAGGTATCCGGTAGCTGCAGGTTGCGTTTGACCTTGGCGCCTTGCGCGCCGACGGTTTCGCGCCCGTCGGTCCAGTCGGCTGCGTCCAGGCGCTGGCGGATGTGCGCCACCTGGTCGGCAGTGAGGACGTCGGGGATGTGTAGCAGCATGGGGTTATCTTGGGGCAATCAAGGCTTTGCGGAAAGGCCACAAAGCTCGTCATCCCGGCGCAGGCCGGGATCCAGTGACTTCGGTTTACGGTTTTCGCGATAGAGCCAAAGCTTCATAACTCTCGCGATTACCGACTGCAAAGACACTGGATCCCGGCCTGCGCCGGGATGACGACTTAGGAAGGGGCGCGCAGCTTTAGAACCGAATATTCGCCGTCAACATCGCCGAGCGCGGCGAACCCGGGGTGTAGCGGTAGCCGCTCTTGTTGATCGCCGCGACGTAGTTCTTGTCGAACAGGTTGTAGAGATTCAGCTGCAGGTCGAAGTGCTTGGTCACCGGGTACATCGCCACCGCGTCGAATACCCAGTACGAGCTGACGAAAGCCGGTGTACCGACCGCGGCGTCGGTGCCGCGCTTCAACTCGCCGTTGTAGCGCGCGCCGCCGCCGATGCTCAGGCCGAACGGCAGGTGGTAAGTGGTCCAGGCCGTGAAGGCACTCTTGGGCGTATAGGCCAGATCGTCGGTGCCGTCCTGGGAAACGTGGGTGCCGTTGACCACCTTGGCATTCATGGTGGTGAAGCCGGCGGTCACCGCCCAGTTGTCGGTGATCTTGCCGACCGCGCTCAGCTCGATGCCTTCCACGCGCTTCTTGCCGATCTGGTAGTACAGCAGATCGACCGGATCCTGCACGAGGTCGTTGGTGACCACGGTGCGGTAGATCGCGCCGGTCAGCAGCAGCTTGCTATCGGCCACTTCCCACTTGGTGCCCACCTCGACGGTGTGTGCGCGTTGCGGATCGAAGTTGGGATTGTCGGCGCTATTGACCGAACTGCTGAGGGTCAGCGTGCTGCCGCCCGGCGGCTGCTCGGACACGGCGTAGTTGAAGTAGATGCTGCCGTTGGGCGCCGGCTTGTACAGCACACCGACCTTCCAGTTCGGCAGGTTGCCGCTCTTTTTGGCATCCAGGCCCGGGACCACCGAGCCGGTCGGCAGCCTGCCGCAGACCGGACCATTTTTGGCGCCGCAGGCGACCATGCTGGAGAAGTCGGTGCTGTAATGATCCAGGCGCACGCCGCCGTTCACTTCCCACGCGGTACCGAACTTCAGTGTGTCGAACACATAGGCCGACGCTGTGTCGGTCTGACCGTTGGTGTAGGCACCGTTGCGACCGTAGATCAGGCCGCTGACGTTCTCGTTCGGGTCGTACAGGTTGGCCGCGGGCCAGGTCGTGCCATTGAGCGGCACAATGCCAATGGTGGTGGCTTTCTCCTGGGTCAGCTCGATGCCGGTGCTCAGGTTGTGCGTGATCGCGCCGGTCTCGAAGTTGGCCGTGATGTTGGCCTGATCGGTGATGATGCGATTGCTCTGGTGCTTGAAGGTCGGCAGGCTGCGCGTGATCGTCCAGGTGGACGGATCGTTGATATTGGGCGTCGCCAGCGTGGTGGCCGACAACTGATACGAGGTCAGCAGGTAGTCTTCGGTGGTGCGGCCCCAGCGCAGCGTGTTGTGCAGGACCACGTTCGGATTGAAATCGTGGTCGAGGCGCACGGTGAACATGTCCGCCTTGACGTGATCGTGGTCGGCGGTGGTGCCGTAGAAATTCGACGGGTCGACCGGGCGTGCGTTGCCCAGCTGCGGGCGTAGCGGATCGGGTGTGCTGAAGCCGGGCAGGCCGATCGTCGGCACGCCGCCGTCGGGCACATTGGCCTGCTTCACGTGCAGAAAGTCGACATACACGCGCGTCGGCGAGCCCAGGCCGAAGGCGAAGGTCGGTGCGACACCCCAGCGATTGTTCTGGATGGCGTCGCGTCCCGGCACGCCACTGTCCTGGGCCATGACGTTCAGACGGAAGGCGGAGGTATCGCCGGTGACCTGGTTCCAGTCGGCAGTGACGCGGCGGCGGTTGGCACTGCCGTACGACAGCGAGGCCGAGGTGGCGTTGTCCAGCTCCGGCTGCTTGCTGACCAGGTTGACCGCGCCGGTCGGCGCGGTGCGACCGTTGTCCGTGCCGGCCGGGCCTTTGGTGACTTCGACCTGTTCGATATTGAACACGTCGCGCGAAATCGTGCCGAGGTCGCGCACGCCATCGACAAAGATGCTGCTCGAGGTATCGAAGCCGCGCATGTAGATGCCGTCGCCGGTCGTCGTGCTGCCGTTCTCGCCGACGAAATAGGTACCCACGCCCGGGCTGTTGCGCAGCGCTTCGGTCAGCGTGCTGGCGCCTTGCTCTTGGATCAGTTCCTTGCTGATCACCTGGATGGTCTGCGTGGTATCGAGCAGCGGCTGGGTGAATTTGGGCGAAGAAACCTTGTCGACCTTGTAGTTGCTGGTGGTCGAGGCATCGACCTGCAGACCCGGCAGGTTCTTGGTGGTCTTGGTGTCCGTGGGCACCGTGGTATCGACATCGGTGGCGGCAACGGACGAAGCGAATGCAAGTCCGGTCAGCAGGCCCGCCGTTGTCGCCATGCTCAGGACGGTGCGGGGCAGACGGCGGGCGACAGGGTGCTTGCGGCTATGGATGTGGGCCATGATTTCTTCGCTGAAATTGGAAAATGTCGGATCGACGGCTGGCCCGCTGGGCGAAAACCGTTACTCGCCGCGCATCTGCGCGGCGATCCATAGTTCGGGTGGCATCCGGGCGTTCTCCCTATCTGGATGCCAATGATTCAGCGAATGTTATTTTTAATGAGAATGATTTGCAATATGCATTGTGCAGGGAGATGGCCACCCTGGGTCGAGTTCAGGGCGAGGGCGTGCCGGAGCGGTCCTTTGAGGTGTCCGCGGGTGTGTTCGGCATTTCCATGAGCCAGCGCGACAACCAGCTGAAAATCATGAAAAGCCAGAAGGGTACCCAGAGGTACATCAAGATTAACGAGCCGAACTCCAGCCCACGAAAAACGATCGTTGCCAGCGCTGGATAGCGGCCCAGCAACCACAGGGCCAACAGGCAAACTCCGAACAACCAGACGAAAGGCTGCAGTTGCCTCAGCTCGCGGCGCATGGATGGTGACATGGGATTTGCCTCTCCCCCAAGGGCATCAGGTCTCCAGCATGGAGCTGGCGACGATCGTCATGATGATCGATGCCTGAGATAAAAAAAACGCCCCCGTGAGCGAGGGCGTTTCTGACGATCGGAAGGTTTGGGCCTTACCAGATCTTCACCTGCTTATCGCCCGAACGGACCATGGCATCGCCCGGCTTGCACTGGAACGCCGAAGCGAAGGCTTCCATGTTCGACGGGGCGCCGATCGCACGCAGCGAGGACGGTGCATGCGGGTCGGTGTTGAGATACAGGACGGCCTGCTTCTCACGGACGTTGCCGCGCCACACGCGAGCCCAGTTCATGAAGAAGCGCTGGTCCGGGGTGTAGCCGTCGACCTTCTGGGCCGCATCGTCCGGATGGGCCTTCAGCGCTGCCTGCAGTGCGTCATAGGCGACATTCAGGCCGCCCAGGTCGGCAATGTTCTCGCCCAGGGTCAGCTTGCCGTTGACGTGCAGATCCGGCTTGTCCTTGAGCGGGGTGTAGCCGTTGAACTGCTGCACCAGCTTGTCGGTACGGGCCTCGAACTTGGCCTTGTCGTCCTTGGTCCACCAGTCCTTGTTGTTGCCGTCGCCGTCGAACTGCGCGCCTTCGTCGTCGAAGCCATGGCTGGCTTCGTGACCGATCACCGCGCCGATACCGCCGTAGTTGATCGCGTCGTCCGCGCTGGCATCGAAGAACGGCGGCTGCAGGATCGCGGCCGGGAAGTTGATCGTGTTGTCGGTCGGGTTGTAGTACGCATTGACCGTTTGCGGGGTCATGCCCCAATCCTTGCGGTCGGTCGGCTTGCCGATCTTGGCGATGTCGTAGTCGTAGTTGAACTTGGCCGCGGCCTGCGCGTTGGCGTAGTAGTTATCCGGGGTGATCTTCAGGTCGGCCCAATCGCGCCAATGATCCGGATAGCCGATCTTCGGCAGGAAGGTGTTCCACTTGGCGATCGCCTTTTCCTTGGTCTCGGCGCTCATCCAGTCGAGGTTCTCGATGCGGGCCTTCAACGCGTTACGCACGTTGGTGACCAGCTCTTCGGCGCGCTGCTTGGCTTCGGGCTTGAATACCTTGTTCACGTACAACTGGCCCAGCGCTTCGCCCATTTCGCCGTTGACGGCGCCCAGGACGCGCTTCCAGCGCGGCTTCTGCTTCGGCTGGCCGGCGAGGGTCTGGCCGTAGAAACCGAACTTGGTGTCCTGGAAATCCTGCGACAGGTAGTTGGCCGAATCGTCGATCGCATGGAAGCGCAGGTAAGCCTGCCACTGGGCGACCGGTGCGGTGGCGAGCAGCTTGTCGAACTCGGCGAAGAACTTCGGCTGCGACAGCGAGAAGCCCTTTTCGACCTTCACGCCCTGGTCGGAGAAGAAGGTGTCCCAGTTGAAATGCGGGGTGACCTTGTTCGCTTCCTTGACGGTCACGAAGTGGTACTGGTTCTTCGGGTCACGCTCTTCGACCGGTGCCAGCGAGGCGGCGGCCAGCTGGGTTTCGAACTTCAGCACCTGGTCGGCCTGGGTCTTGGCGTCAGCCTCGGACACGCCGGTCAACTGCAGCAGCTTGGCGATATAGGCCACGTAAGCGGTGCGGATATCGGCGTACTTCGGATCGGTGTAGTAATCCTTGGTCGGCAGCCCCAGGCCCGCCTGGTTGGCGTAGCCGATCTGCATCTTGGCGTCCTGGAAATCCGGGCTCGAGCCGAAAGCGAACACGTAGCCGTTGCCCTCGGCGTAATCCTTGCTGATGAAGCTGGCGACGTCGGCGCCATTCTTCAACGCGCCGATCTTGTCCAGTTCCGGCTTCAGCGGCTCGAAACCGGCCTTGTTGATCGCGTCTTCGTTCATGCCCGAGCGATACAGCCAGCCGATCTTCTGCTCGATCGAGCCGGCCTGGGCCTGTTCGGCACCCTTGTCGGCGGCGTCGACGATCTCGTGCTGGGTGTTGAGGCTGTTCTCGGCCAGCTGGTCGAAGGCGCCCCAGCGGGTGCGGTCATCGGGGATCGGGTTGGCGGCAACCCACTTGGAATTGACGAAGCCGTTCAGGTCGTTACACGCGTTGAGATTGGTGTCCAGCTCGCTGATGTCGAAGACGCTCTTCTTGGCGCCAGCGGCGGCAGCAGTGGTGCCGGCGGCGGCCGGAGCGGCAGCGGTGGTGGACTTGGCAGGTGCGGCCTGGTCGGCTTGCTCCTGCTTGCCGCAGGCAGTCAGGGCCAGGGCAACGCTAACCGCAAAGGCGAGCGGTTTCAGAAACGGCTTGGTCATAGATGTCCCTCTAAGTAAAACGCCCCCGCGGGCGGTTATGTCGTGTCGATCAAGCCGCGCCGGGTGATCCCGGTCACGGTCATGACCCTCCAAACTAGGTCAATAGTCATGGAGCGGACAGTGTCAAAGGTCAGGGGCCAAACGGCAACAGCAAAACGGCCTTGTACACAGGTACAGGGCCGTTTTTGCCGCGGTCGGGCTACCAGATCTTGACCTGTTTGTCGGCCGGGCGAACCATCGCGTCCCCCGGCTTGCACTGGAAGGCCTTGGCGAAGGCTTCCATGTTCGACGGCGGGCCGATGGTGCGCAGCGCGGCAGGCGAGTGCGGGTCGGAGTTGATCAAGACGATCAGCAGCTTCTCCCGCACGTTGTCGCGCCACACACGTGCCCAGTTCAGAAAGAAGCGCTGGTCGGGCGTATAGCCGTCGATCGACTGGGCGGCCTCTTCCGGGTGCTGCTTCAGAACGTTCTGCAGGGCATCGTAGGAAACGTTCAAGCCACCGAGATCGGCAATGTTCTCGCCCAGGGTCAGCTTGCCATTGACGTGCAGATCGGGCTTGTCCTTGAGCGGGGTGTAGTCGTTGAATTGCTGCACCAGCTTGGCGGTGCGTGCCTCGAACTGCGCGCGATCCTGTTTGGTCCACCAGTTCTTGTTGTTGCCGTCGCCGTCGAACTGGCTGCCTTCGTCGTCGAAACCGTGGCTGGATTCGTGGCCGATCACCGCACCGATGCCGCCGTAGTTGATCGCATCGTCGGCGCTGGCGTCGAAGAACGGCGGTTGCAGGATCGCGGCGGGGAAGTTGATCGTGTTGTCCTGCGAGCTGTAATACGCATTGACCGTCTGCGGGGTCATGCCCCAGTCCTTGCGATCGGTCGGCTTGCCGATCTTGGCCAGGTCGTAGTGATAGTTGAATTTCTGCGTGGCCAGCATGTTGCCGTAATAGTCGTCCGGCTTGATCTGAAGGCCCGACCAGTCGCGCCATTTGTCCGGATAACCGATCTTGGGCAGGAAGGTCTGCCACTTGGCGATCGCCTTGGCCTTGGTTTCGGCGCTCATCCAGTCGACGTTTTCGATACGTGTTTTCAGCGCGTTGTGGATGTTCTCGACCAGTTCCTCGGCACGCTGTTTCGCCTCGGGCTTGAAGACCTTGGCCACGTACAACTGGCCCAGTGCTTCGCCCATGCCGCCGTTGACTGCATCGAGCGTGCGTTTCCAGCGGGGCTTCTGCTTGGGTTGCCCCGATAGCGTCTGGCCATAGAACGCGAAGCGCGCATCCTGGAAATCCTGCGATAGCAGGTTGGCCGAGCCATCGATGGCGTGGAAACGCAGATACGCCTGCCACTGTGCGATCGGTGCACTCGCCAGCAGCTTGTCGAACTCGGCGAAGAACTTCGGCTGCGACAGCGAGAAGCCCTTGTCGATGGTGATGCCCTGCGCGGCAAAGAATTTGTCCCAGCTGAAATGCGGGTTGATCTTGTCGGCTTCTTTCACCGTGGCAAAGTGATACTGGTTTTTCGGATCGCGCTCGTCCACCGGCGACAGCGATGCGGCAGCCAGCTGCGTTTCGAACTTCAGTACATCGTTGGCCTGGCTCTTTGCATCGGCTTCGCTGACGCCGGTCAACTGCAGCAGCTTGGCAATATAGGCAACATAGGCCGCGCGAATATCGGCGTATTTGGGATCGCTGTAGTAATCCTTGGTCGGCAGGGTCAGGCCGCCTTCATTGGCGTAGCCGATCTGGATCTTCGCGTTCTGAAAATCCGGGCTCGAGCCGAAGTTGAAGACGTAGCTGTCGCCTTCGTTGTAACGCCGGGCGATAAAGTCGGCGACATCGCCGCCGTTCTTCAGCGCGTCGATCTGGTCGAGCTCGGGTTTCAGCGGCGCGGCGCCGGCTTTGTTGATCGTGGCTTCGTCCATGCCTGAGCGATACAGCCAGCCGATCTTCTGTTCGATCGATCCGGCCTGCGCGGCGTCTGCGCCCTTGTTCATCGCGTCGACGATGTCGTGCTGGGTCGTGAGGCTGTTTTCTTCCAGCTCAGAGAAGGCGCCCCAACTGGAGAAGTCGTCGGGAATCGGATGCGCAGCTGTCCATTTCGCGTTGACGAAGCCGTTGAAGTCCTGACAAGCGCTGATGTTCGGATCGAGTTCGCTGATATCGAACGGATTCTTTTTCACCGCTGGAGCGGCGGCTGTCGTCGTGGCGGTGGCCGGCACGGAAGCACTGGTAGTCGGTTTGGCCGGCGCGGTCGGTGCCGTCGCCTGTTCGGATTTGCCGCAGGCGCTCAGCATCAAGGTGGCGCCGATCGCCAGGCAAAGCGGCTTAAGGTACGGCTTGTTCATCTTTTTTCCCCTGTCATGAAGCCCGAACGGGCAGCCCACGCGATGCGGTGAGATGTTATTAAGTAACGAAAATTAGGCGGAAGACTGGGTGCGGGTGAGTGTCGAAAGTCAGGGTAGGGTGCGCAAGAAATTACGATACAAACGGGCGTATGGACGTCCGAATGCATGTCTTGCCGCTGTTACTGGGGTGTCATCTGTGCTGTCTAAGCTGCGGGAGTTTCGTGCGTAGGGGGCGTGCGTAAACCCACCCATCCGGAGACTCACAGCCATGCGCAATCGTCTTGCCGCTTGCCTAGCCGCCTGCATCCTCACGGCGTCAGCCGCCTCGTTCGGGCAGTCGCAACAAACCGTCGATGCTTCGCTGCACCGCGGCCCCCAGGCACCGAAGACCGCCACCCCGATCAAACATCTCGTGGTGATCTTCCAGGAGAACGTTTCCTTCGATCATTACTTCGGCAGCTATCCTCTCGCCGCCAACGGCAAAGGTGAGCCGACGTTCTACGCCAAGCCTTTCACACCCGACGTCAACGGCTTCACCGCGAAGCTGCTGACCAGGAATCCGAACAAGCTCAATAGCGAAAACGGCGACGGTGCGATCAACCCGTTCCGCCTGAGCCGTGCCCAGGCCGCCACGGCCGACCAGGACCACGACTACGCTGCCGAACAGCTCGCCTTCGACGGCGGCAAGATGGATCTGTTCCCGAAGAACACCGGTTCGGGCGAAACCCTGCCGGGCGGCTCGGCCGCCGAAAACGGCGTCGGCCAGGTGATGGGTTATTACGATGGCAACACCGTCACCGCGTACTGGAACTACGCGCAGAACTTCGCCATGAGCGACAACAGCTATGGCACCACGTTCGGTCCGTCGACGCCCGGTGCGATCAATCTGATTTCCGGCCAGACCAACGGTGTCGACCAGACGCTCAACGGTACCGGTGCCGTGGTCGACGATGGCCACAGTGGTCTGACCCTGATCAGCGACGCCGATCCGATCGACGACGTGTGTTCGTCACCCAGCGGCAATCAGGTCCATTTAACCGGCAAGAACGTCGGCGATCTGCTCAACGAAAAGAACATTACCTGGGGCTTTTTCGAAGGTGGTTTCGACCTGACCAAGACCAACACCGATGGCAGCACCGGCTGTGGTCGCCACACTCACTCGGACGTGACCAATACCACCAAGGCCGACTACATCCCGCATCACCAGCCGTTCCAGTACTACACCTCCACCGCCAACCCGACCCACGCTCGTCCCAGCTCGGTCGCCAAGATCGGCAGCACCGACCAGGCCAATCATCAGTACGACATCGATGATTTCTACGCTGCTGTAGACAACGGCAACATGCCGGCGGTGAGCTTCCTCAAGGCACCGGGTTTCCAGGACGGTCATGCCGGTTATTCCGATCCGCTGGACGAGCAGCAGTTCGTCGTGCACGTGATCAACTTCCTGCAGCAGCATGACGAGTGGGATGACACCGCGGTGGTCATCGCCTATGACGACTCCGACGGTTGGTACGATCACCAGGCCGCGCCGCGCGTCAATGCGTCCAGCACCAGCGACGACGCGCTCGACGGCGCCGGTGCCTGCAACGCCCGCGATACGCTGCCGGGCGTCGCCCAGGGTAACGGTCACGCACAGGGCCGCTGCGGTTACGGCCCGCGCCTGCCGCTGCTGGTGGTCTCGCCGTGGGCTCGCCAGAACTTCGTCGATCACAACGTGAGCGACCAGAGTTCGGTCACCCGCTTCATCGAAGACAACTGGCTGGGCAGCAAGCGCCTGGGCGGCGGTTCGTTCGATGCGATCGCCGGCAAGATCGACACCATGTTCGACTTCCACCAGCCGTTCATTTTTGAGCGTAAGCTGATCCTGGACGAACAGACCGGTCAGCCGAAGAAGCCGTGGTGGTGGCCGTTCTCGTTCAATGCACCCGAAGCATGGAATCATCGCTCGCACCACACCACCAAGCTGGGTTGATGCATGGCCGAATGCAGTAACGGAATTCATACGACAGGGAAAGCCGCGTCTTGGATCTGACGCGGCGTCGGTTGCTCAAGTGGACCGCGTTCGGCCTGACGGCCGGCGCGGTTCCCGCACGTCTGCTGGCCCATTCGATGAGCATGCCGGCGGGAAAGATGGCCGGCAATGCACTATGCAAGCACGCGGCGACCGAGCCGGTGACCTTGCCGCCCATGCTCGACCCGACCCGGCTCAAGGCGTTTGTCGATCCGCTGCCGATTCCGTCGGTGATGCGTGCGACCCATGGCGAGACACTGAAAATCGCCATGCGCGAAACCGAACAGCGTCTGCATCGTGATCTCAAGCCGACGCGTGTGTGGACCTATGGCGGCTGCATGCCTGGCCCGACGCTGGAAATGACCAGCGGTCAGCGGCTACGCGTGGAATTTCCCAACGATCTTCCAGGCAAGCATTTCCTGCCGATCGACCACAACATTCACGGTGCCGAAAAGGATCAGCCCGATGTGCGCGCCATCGTGCACCTGCACGGCGGCCGCACGCCGACATCCAGCGACGGTTATCCGGACGACTGGTATGTGCCGGGCAAATCGCGCGTCTACGAGTATCCGAACAAGCAGGATGCCGCGACGCTGTGGTATCACGATCATGCGATGGGCATTAACCGGCTCAACATCTATGCCGGCATGTTCGGTCTGGCGCTGCTGCGCGACAAGCATGAGGCATCATTGAACCTGCCGCGGGGCGAGCAGGAAATTCCGCTGGTGCTGTGCGACCGCCTGCTCACCCAGGATGCCCAGCTTTATTACCCGGTCTCCGGTCAGCCCGATGCGCCGTGGGTCCCCGAAGTGTTCGGCAATGCCGTGCTGGTCAACGGTGCCTTGTTGCCCTACCTCGACGTACAACCGCGTCGTTATCGCTTTCGCGTGCTCAATACCGCGAATGGGCGTTTCTTTCATCTGAGCTTGCGCGGTCATCGCCCGTTTCTGCAGATTGGCAGCGACCAGGGGCTCCTTGCTGCGCCAGTCACGCAGACGAATCTGTTGTTGGCGCCGGGCGAGCGGGCCGACCTGGTGATCGATTTTGCCGAGCTTGCCGGTCAGAGCATCGAGCTGATGAACGATGCATTGCCGGTCATGCAGTTTCATATCGGTAGCGGAAAGGCGAACGACACTAGTCAGGTGCCGGCCAAGCTGCGCGATGTACCGCGCACGGCCGAATCATCGGCGGTGAAGACGCGGCTGCTCACCCTGGACGAATATGCCGATTGCGTTGCCGAGCCGATGCTGATGTTGCTCGATGGCAAGCGTTGGCACGAGCCGGTGACGGAGCGACCGAAGCTTGGCAGCACGGAGATCTGGAGCTTCGTCAATCTCACCGAAGATACGCATCCGATTCATTTGCATCTGGTGCGGTTTCAGGTGCTCGATCGTCGGCCCTTCGATATCAATACGTGGATGGATTCCAAGACTGTTCGTTACAAGGGGCCGGCGCAGGTGCCGCCGCCGCACGAGCAGGGCTGGAAGGATGTGGTGCAGGTTTATCCCGGAATGGTGACGCGCATTATTGCGACGTTCGATGGGTATGCCGGGAGGTATGCGTGGCATTGTCATCTGCTTGAGCATGAGGCTAATGAGATGATGCGGCCGTTTGAGGTGGTTGCCGGGTAGGTTGCCAACCTCGTCATCCCCGCGTAGGCGGGGACCCAGTGGCTTCGGTTGTCGGTTATCGCGAGAGCGTGCATCGCTCTGGTTTTGCGTTCCGGCTAGAAAGTCGCCTACGGCGTGTTTCGCCGACCTGCCGGTCGCCGAGTTACTTTCTTTGCTTGTCCAAAGAAAGCTAACCAAAGAAAGGACACCCCTAGTCCGCCGTCGCTACGCGACCGTGAGGTTTGGCCGGGCTTTTCGACAGGACGTCCGTGTCCTGTCGAAAAGGCATCGACGTCCTGTCGATGCCCCCTTCGGGGCCTGATCGTCCAAACCTCACTCGGCTCCCGAGGGGGCCCGAAGAGCTGACCGCTCGCTGTGCATCGCTTGCCGAGAGCAAAGCGCAACCCCCAACCTCGCGCCCCTCTCCCCTAGTCGTCATTCCGGCGCAGGCCGGAATCCACTCCTCAGCGCATCGGCTTGCGACACGTTGTCTGACGAGCGAGAGCCTGAGGGGTAGATTCCGGCCTGCGCCGGAATGACGAGAGGGGTAGGCGAGGGTGAGGGAACACCTTAAGTCCTCAGCGCCACGACGCCTCGCGCACAGATTTGGCGTACCTCAGAAGCGCCAGAAGCGTCCCCTGTCGGTTCGAGTAGGCGGCACGAACGGTTTTATCCCTCAATGCTGCTCAGAGCCTTGGCTCTAAAGGCCATTCTCTCTTTGGTTACTTTCTCTTTACTCCGGACCTAAAGGTCCTCCGCCCTCCGGGCCGGCTTCGCCGTTCGCATGCGCTGC